>JAAUYJ010215684.1_pt1 | contig 20271 bp, 16 predicted proteins | sample 7278031 | NCBI WGS metagenome assembly JAAUYJ01 (sample SAMN14350222, study PRJNA611818) | marine sediment metagenome | isolation source: surface marine sediment (1.8m) | place: French Polynesia: Moorea | collected 2018-08 | reverse complement strand
TTTTGCTACATCTTATGAAGTGGTAGGGTGTGGGGTGTGGGGTGTAGGGTGTAGTGATAAAAAGACAAAAAACCAGATAAAAAACAGGCAATTAATGACTAAAAATCAATAAATTGTAGTTATTACACCGCTTTTCAGATGGATAAACCACACCGTCATAACCAAAACCCAGTAGGGGCGAATCGCGATTCGCCCCTACTCCCCTACTCCCCTACTGTGGTCTACTGAAATGAAAAGCGCTGTAATTAATAATTTTAGAACTTCTCAAGTATAGCGTTGTTTTTGGTAATTGGTATAACTTGATATTTTCGTAAGTCCTGGGTATAACAAAAAAGCCCGCTAATGCGGGCTAATTATTAACAAGCTATTAGCTGAGTTCTGAGGTGCTACTTCAATATCAAAACCAGGAATTAATATGACAACTTAATCCAATATTTCAAAAGACTGTACTTCCAATACCGGACCGATCATAGCTAAAGTCATCACATCATCTCGCACTACACCTGTAACGCTTGCCTTCTGGTCAGACTTACATAACTCAGTAGGAGCATCTTTTAATTCATAAGTTTCACCATTCTCAGTCACTAACGCCCAGGTGCCCGTACCAAAACCTTTCTTTTCCACAGTACCAGTCACTGTAATACTACTCATGCTAACCGTTCCTCAGTTCTAATTGCCAAACGTGCTAAACCTAAACACAACAGAGCATTTACAACTAAGAAAATTTGAGCAGGTACACCTGCACCTAGTCCCCAAACGGCAGGATCGATAACTGCACTCACAGCCAAACAGCTAGCAACACCAATAGTAGTACCGATCGCTACCCACTTCCATTGCTGATGACCTAATAACAACACTATTAACAGCGCTGGAATAAGTACACTAGCAAAAATGGGATTCAAAATACCACTACCTTGAATAGCTCCACCGAGTTCAGGTACAGAACTACCCATTACACGCATCGGCCATTGAGGTAAGTCAAATACATACAAACCACGGAGGAAAAATAACCCACTGCTACCAGCAACTAATCCGGTATGTAGAGGGAAACTCCAACTGAAAGGGAAATAATTCCGCAATAACCAAGCTAATAAGTAAGAACCCAAAACCATTGCCAACTTCGGCAACAATGCTACCACACCGCCATCAAGCCAGAAACCAGGATTGATATAACCGTTATCGTACAACCACCGGAAGAAGTCACGGAAGGTAATTTGACCTTTGAGTGCCAGCTTAACTGCTGCTGCTGCATCCAACTGACCTGCACCAAAATGATTTAGTGGGTCTTCCTTGACAACTCTAGCGGATTTTTTGAGAATGTTAGTAATTTCCTCTGGGTCTTCAATACCACTAGCTCTGATTAATGCTGCTACACCTGCAACGTGGGGAGATGCCATGCTTGTACCTTGGAATGCACCAAACACACTCTTACCAGTTGAAGGGTTGATGGTTTCTTGCAAAATACCGCCAGCTTCATTTTTGCCAGCGATCGCTCCACCAGGAGCAGAAATATCAACTCCTGCACCAAAATTAGAGTAGGGGCTTTTGTCTCCAGCGGAGTCTGTGGCGGAGACACCGATAACATGAGGATAACGAGCGGGATATCCGGCTGCGTTTTGGTTGGAGTTGCCAGCAGCAGCAATTATGACTACGCCTTTATTGTGAGCATAGTTGATGGCTTCTTTCATAATCATGCTTTCACCGCCACCACCGAGACTCATGTTAATGACGTCTGCGCCGTTGTCAGCACCAAATTTTATGGCTTCAGCAATGTCGGAAACTGTACCACCACCGCTAGCAGCCAATACTTTTAGGGGCATGATGTTGGCTTCGTAGGCGATACCTGCTACACCATAGTCGTTGTTTGTAGACTGGGCAATAGTACCGGCGACGTGGGTGCCGTGACCGTTATCGTCGTTGGCTGACGTGCGATCGTTAACAAAATCGTACCCAGGGACGAAATTTGTTTTTTGCAGGTCGGGAACTCTGGTGACTCCCGTGTCAATAACTGCTACGGTTACGCCTTCGCCTTTGGTTTCGCTCCACGCTCCTTCGACGTTGATGCTACGGAGATTCCACTGTTTCCCGTACATGGGGTCGTTAGGAACACCATCAAGACCGTCTAAGATGATGGCGTTAGCGCTATAAACATAGTTAGGTTCTATGTATTCGGTATACTTGCCTAGAGAGCTTTTTAGTTCCTGAAGAAGTTGGCGATCGCCATTGACAATATATACATTATCTGATAAAGAAAATTCACTATTCAGACGAGGTGCGACTTGGTATTCATCGGAGATTGTCTGAACTTGATCGACAATTTTATTAACTCCGATATCTTCACGGAAGTCTAACACTATTGAGTCGTAGACTCCTTTATTGGCCAAACCTGAAAAGTTAGATAAGGCCCACCCAAGCCCAATTAAAAATAAACAGAAAAACAGAAATTTTTTCATTGTTGAGATATCCAACTATACTGAGGGCTTTTTCACTACGATAACTCACCCTTTATTCTATTGGACAGAAATGTTACATGGTTTTACGGAAGCTTGTCCCTGCGGAGGCCAGGGTCTATTTATTGTCACTAGAGAAAAAACGAGGGAAGTTTGGGAAGTTTGGGTTTTAGCTTCCACTCAGGGATGGTAAAAAAGTAAGGTAGTCAAATATTCAATTATGAAAACTAGTTATGATAAGTTTTGTGAAGTTTGTCTACAATCTCAGTAGAAAAGTAAAAAATCTGAAGACGGAAAAATGGAAAGAGGTTTATTGTGGTTGCCCCTCTTGGGTGTATTTATTTGGCTAGCTTGGGCGGGTTGGAATGAGTATCAAAAGTTAGAAGCTTATCGCAGTTGGGCGGAATCTTTTGAGAAAGCCAAATATGATATTTATGCAGTATTGGCTGTTAATGGTAATAATATAACTTGGGGAAAACCGACGCGCAAAGGGCCTGTTGATTTGGAGACTTTTTCTTTGCCGGATGTGCGATCGCTACAATTATTAGTTAACAATCAGCCAGTAGATGTTGATAGTCCACAAACTCAAGGTAAAGTTATTTTGAAGTTTGTATTTTCGGACGCTAAAAATATTTTAGTCCCGTTTACAGATTTTGATTTAGCTGTTAGTTGGTATAGGTATTTGCAGCAACAATTAAGTTAGTAATCTAGGAAAACATTGATTTGTTACATAATTATGCCGAGAATTGTTGTATATTTACTATTTATTATTTGAATTTTTTGGAGTATTTATTATAGTGGTTAAAAGTAAAACATTGCTACAAAGAGTTTTAGCACTTGCCTTTGTATTCTCAGTCATTGGTATTTCGCTGATTAATATCTATCCAGCTCAAGCACAAGAAAATACAGTAAACTATACCCTGACAAACTTAGACTATCGAGATTTTTCTGACAAAGATTTAGAAGGAGCTTCATTTGCTGGGGCGGAAATGCGGGGAGCAAATTTTCAAGGAGCAAATTTACAAAGAACAATTATTACTAAAGGAAGCTTTTTCCAAGCCAACTTAAGTGGAGCAAATTTAACTGATAGTTTTGCTGATCGAGTTACTTTCGATCAAGCTAACTTAACTAATACTATTTTCACAGATGCGATTTTGAGTAGTAGCACTTTTGGGAATGCCATAGTTACGGGGGCAGATTTTTCTGGAGCAATTGTAGACCCATTTCAAGTAAAATTAATGTGCCAAAATGCTGAGGGAGTTAATCCTATTACAGGAGTAGCTACCCGTGATAGTTTAGGCTGTAAATGAATAATAAATAATTAATAATTAATAATTAAATCATTTAGGTTTCAAGCCGATATTCTGGACTTTAAAGTCTATTCTCAAAGGTTAAGTAGTCAATAGTTAGTAGCCAGTAGTAATACTAAATTCACATAAACTATTGTGACAATAAAATCTTCTGGCAAAGGCTTGGAATATTTGCACTTGTTCTATTAAGACCTACCAAAACCTAAAACCTACCACCTAATACCTAACACCGTAAAATTAATGTGCCAAAATGCTGACGGAGTTAATCCTATTACAGGAGTCACCACCCGTGATAGTTTAGGTTGTAAATGAATAATTAATAATTAATAATTAATAATTAATAATTAAATCATTTAGGTTTCAAGCCGATTGTCAATGGTTAAGTAGTCAATAGTTAGTAGGCAGTAGTCAGTAGTAATACTAAATTCACACAAACTATTGTGACAATAAAATCTTCTGGCAAAGGCTCGGAATATTTGCACTTGTTCTATTAAGACCTAAAACCTAAGAGGATGTTTGAAAAGTATAAATTTTGATTTAGATCCCCCCTAGCCCCCCTTGAAAAGGGGGGAAATACAACGGAAAGTCCCCCTTATTAAGGGGGATTTAGGGGGATAGTTGACTTCTCAAACAACCTCTAATAACCCTTCTGCCTTCTGCCTTTTTCTATATTTATAATCATCAAAAAAAATAGCATCCTCAATTGAAGATGCCACTGATAATTACAACACACAAAATCTATAAACTTTTGATTAATTAACTTAATACTTAACCTTAAATATATTAAATAGAGCTACTTGTTTATTACCCTCTTATACTAACAGTAGTTTGAGCATATTTATTTAAAGATTTGATGAAGATATTAAGGAATTGTATGAAGATTCTGTAAAGATACTTGTTACTATATACATAGGAATGCGTCAATCACGAGTTATAGCAATACACGCAAGTCAGAAGTTAAGTAGGACGTGGAATAAAATCAGGTTCTATATTAAAAAATGTATTGAGCATCCTGGGATTGTAGCAACCGTTAGTAACCTTACCCTCACCTACTAGACTGACACGCCTAAAACTGTGCAATAGATTTTTGTTTCTAGTAGACCGACACAACTAATTTGGTGCCCTGCGACGGATTGTTAAATTTCTAGTCATAGTAAAGATTGTAGCCGTCTAACACACCCTACGCTATTGCACTATTTTAGATGTGTCAGTCCACCAGGTATAGTTATCTTCTCCCTCTTCCCACACCTCTCTGTCCTCCCTCTCCTCCCACACTTCATTGTAACGGACCATTTTAGCTGTGTCGGTTCACTACGCGAGGGCGTGCTTTTTAAATTTGGTATAACCCTACTTAATAAGTTGAAAAAAATTAAGCAAAAATCAGCAAAAATCAATTAATGCTAACCCCTGTAGAGGTACTCCAAATAATTTGCCTAATACCCATCATCGGTGGGTCTGTATATTCAATCCTCAGCGTCTGGACAATTGGACATTTTTTCAGAAAAACCACCCCAGACATAAATACCACAGAAAATAAAGAAAAATTTAACCCACCCGTCACCGTACTCAAACCAGTACGAGGTATTGAAAAAGAACTTAAGTCAAACCTGCATAGCATTTCTGTTCAAGATTGGCCTGAGTATCAGATAGTTTACTCTGTTCAAGACCCTGAAGATGCTGCACTCCCTATAATTCAGGAGATTCAAACAGAAGTGGGCAGCCAAAAGGTTTCTGTTGAACAAGCATTTGCTGAATATGTTGGTACTAAATACGCGATCGCCGTTAATAGTGGTTCCTCTGGACTAGAAATTATCTTACGCTTGAAAAAGGTTGAGGGAACAACTGTTTTAGTTCCTACTAATACTAACTTTGCTACTATTGCTATGGTGATTCGCGCTGGTGGAAAAGTTCAATATCTCGATATGGATGAACAAACATTTGCACCATCGCTATTTTTCATAGTCTAAATTTTAGCCGTCTAACGCACCCTACTGGACTATCGCTTAACCCAACCTACTAGACTTTGTGTTAGAAGATTTATCATAATCACTAAATAATTTAGCTAATTTAAAGACAGAAAATTTCACGGGAATTATTGATAGTTGTTTTTCCGGAATGACAACTAGAGATTTGACATTTCGTTCTCGCCAAGGCGGAAACAAAGTTGAGATTTCACCCAAAGAAAAAGCCTATCAAGAAATGTAGTTATCTCGTCTTGATATGTGTGAAGCAGAATTTGTGGCAGACTATAAAAATGGTGTGGTAAAAGGAGTTTTTTTTGCTTCTGCTCAACCCTATCAAACTGCTAAAGATGTGATAATTATTGATTTTTATGCAGGAATTTTTAGCTATTTATTAACACAATATTTATGGCAAGAAACAGGTACGCCAGAACAGGCGATCGCTTATACTAATAAGCAAATTCCTCGGAGATTTAATCAAAATCCACTTTATGAAGTGGAAACAAATAGTAGAAGTAGAAATCGAGGGATATATTTTGCTTAAAATCATTCTCCAGTTGCTAATGCAGTGTTTACAGAAGTTGAAGGCGATCAAGCTCAAATCTGGTTAGGGGGATTAGATGTGAAACAAATTGCTGAATTAACAACAGATGCTATTTTTAATCTTGTTGAGCTACAAGAAAAATCTACGGCTAAATTAATGTTTGAATCTCCTGATAGTTTGATGGTAATTGCCAAATTCAAAGCTAATATCAAACCTGGATATTTATTGCAGTTATCAGTTAGATGAAAATCTTTGTAGTAGGATTTTTCAGCTTTCCTTTGAGAAAATAAAAAAATCATTAGAAAAAATCTTCTAGATCAATTTCATCTGGAATATTTTCTAAACTATTATCATCAACAGATTTACTCTTATCTTTTTGTTCATTTTCAAAATTTCCTGAATTATTATTTCCCCATTCCGCTCCTGGTTCGGCAGCACGTTTAGCAGCAGAATTATTAATACCATAAATTGGTTCTGGCTTCACAATTTCTAACGGCTTAACTTCTGTAGATTTTTGCTGTTCTTGCTCTTGATATTTAGGAGAATTTTTCCGCTTAATTCCACTTCTACGCCTGCGGGAAGTCTGCTCCTCGCTGGTATTTTCTGCTACTACCTCATACAAAATTGCTAACTTATTCTCATCACTACCTCGACGCAAAACTCGACCCAATCTTTGAATATATTCTCGCTCGCTCCCAGTACCAGATAAAATAATTGCCACCCTCGCATCCGGTACATCAACACCTTCATTTAAAACATGAGAAGCGACAAGAGTTTTATATTCCCCAGTTCTAAATTTAGTTAAAACTTGATGCCGTTCTTTTACAGGTGTTTGGTGAGTAATTGCTGGTATTAAAAACTCATGGGAAATTCGATAAACTGTCGCATTATCAGCGGTAAAAATTAAAGTCCGTTCGGGAAAATGTTGAGCCAATAAATTAGCCAAAGTTCGTAATTTTCCATCAGTACCAAGAGCAATTTCTTTAGCTTGACGGTGAGCTAACATTGCTCTCCGTCCAGCAGTAGACCTAGCGCTAGCAATCACAAATTTTTGCCAACCTTTTAACCCACCTAATTTAATATTTGCCTGCTTTAAAAAGTCATTCCTAATTGTCATTAATCTGTTATATTTTTCCCGTTCATTTTGGGAAAGTTTAACCATAATTTGCACAATTTTATGGTCAGCTAAAGCAGCACCTGCTAACTCTTCCGGAGTTTTGCTGAAGACGGTAGGACCGATTAAATGATTGAGGTCAGAATGGCGACCGTCGGAACGGTTAGGAGTAGCTGTAAGACCGAGACGATAAGGAGCGATCGCATATTCAGAAATCACCCGATAAAAATCAGTAGGCAAATGGTGACACTCATCAAAAATTAATAGAGCATATTTATTGCCAATAGCTTCAGCGTGAATAGTCGCACTATCATAAGTCGCCACCAAAATAGGTGTTTTATCCCTAGACCCCCCACCAAGTAAACCCACCTCCACATCTGGAAAAGCTGCGCTTAAATGTGCATACCATTGGTGCATCAAATCAAGAGTCGGGACCACCACCAACGTACTGCGGGGAGTTGCTTGCATTGCTAGTTGGGCCAAATATGTTTTACCAGAAGCTGTGGGGAGGATGACAACTCCATTCCTTCCTCCCTGTTTCCAAGCTTTTAAAGCTGCTTCTTGGTGAGGATAGGGTGGCATTTCTAAACTAGGAATGAGTTTGAGAGGTTCAAATTCTCTAGCTTTATCTATGAAATCAATTTTAGCCTCCCGTAATGATTCTACCAAAAGGCGGTAGTCTATTGCCCGAACCCGGAATTTTTCCACCCGGTCATCCCAGGTGGCGTATTCTATCCAAGCTTTTCCCTGGGGTGGAGGATGGAGGATAAGAGTGCCGCGATCGAATGTGATAGTTGGTTTGCGATACATAGAAAATTTCTAATTTTTTGTCTATTGCTCATCTTACAGCGCTTTCCGATCTTATGAGGTACACCAAATTGATAAATTTGGCTACAAATACTTTGGTTGTTTCTCTTAGTAAGTAGTAAGTAGTCAATAGTCAGTAGTCAAGAGAAAGAGCTATTATGATCACTTTTTGGCTTGAAACAATTCCATTTCCTCAAATAGATATCTGACTTAAATCATTTTAGTTGACCAAATTATTTGTAACATTCTTGGGCTGAATTAGTGGTACACCCCGCAGGGGGCAAGATGCCCGCAATACAAGACATTAAATTCACGTTTTGTACATCATCAGGCCGAAATCTGCTGTAAATGACTAAGGCGCTGTCGTTCAGTTTTTTGTTTTTATTATACTAATAATTATCAAAAAAATGATCCCAATAAATTTACTCACAATCAAGATAAATTAAGATATTTCATATGTTTTCTGTTAAGTTTTTGCCTCAATTCCCAATCAATCATCTAAGCAATTAAAATCAAGCGTTGAGACAAATTAATTATACCAAAAAACTGTAAACCCAAAGTCAAAAAACTTATCTACCTAAAACAAATTAAATTCATATACTTTGCCATCTCTATCTAGGATGAATATAGGCTTTTTTTATTTTTTTCATGCCTAATGTATGATGACTTATTTCCAATATTTACTCTTGTGACATTATTTAATAAAATTAGTATAATTTGTACAATCTTCAATAAAATCAATTAAATGTTGATGAAATTCTTCAGTCGCCTTCATATAACAAGCATGACCAGCATTATTTAAAATAATTTTTTGAGAATTTGGCATCAATTTTAACAACAAATCAGCCTGTGTTATCGGAACTATTCGATCATTACTTCCCCAAATTCCTAATATTGGTAATTTAATACCTTCTAATTCATCCTGAAATCGCTTAATTCCCACAGGAGAAATTGCCACCAAACCCGATAATTTATCTGGGTGATTAATCACAAATGGTAAACTATAACCTCCACTCATAGAAGGAGATACTAGAATTGGCTGATGTAGGTGAAAAATATTTAATAATTCTAGCAAAAAACTAAAGCTAGAAACTGATATTCTTTGAGAAAGACCATAACCAGGAATATCCACAGCAATAGCTCGATAACCGCGCTTTGCTAAAAGTTGCAGACTACCAATTTCTTGCCAGGTCTGAGCGCTAAAACTTGCTCCATGTAAAAACAGCACGCTAACTGAATTTGTTGGGCCACTTTCTAGATAATGAATCCGAGCATTTTCTAAATTCACATATTGAGAATTAATGGTACTCATACTTTACTTGATGCCAATTCCATTAAACTAAATATAACAATAAAAACTACTTATTAAATATGAAAATTAGCAACACAAACAAATGGAATACCCTAGACTGCTTTGTAAAAATTTCTTCTCCTTGGCTAACCTTAATTGGCGAACATCTACAAGATGACCGAGGAAAAGTAATTGATTATTGGCGAGTAGAAAAAGCTGATTCTGTGGTAATATTAACTATTCAATCTGGCAATTTTTTGTTCCCCATTCCGATGTATCGCCCTGGTCTGGGAGAAAACACTTTAGATTTTCCTGGTGGCAGAGTTCCCTCTGGACAAAAACCAGTTGCAATAGTACCAAAAATTTTAGAAAGAGAACTAGGGATAACAGCAGCAGCGATCGCTCATCTCACTCCTCTTAATACTACTGGATGGGCAATTAATAGCTCATTTTCCAATCAAAAACTTTATGGTTTTGTGGCAGAAATAGACTCAAATGTATTAATTTCCGATCAATTATTAGGTGCAGTTTATCCAACCACAGAATTAGGTATTAGTAATCTGCTTCAAGATTTAACTTGTCTTCAGTGTCGCTCGGTTTTATTAGAGTGGCAATATCAAAGTAGATGATGATTAAATTTATGATGATTAAATTTCCTAGTTATTTTCATTCTCAAGTTTTTCTATAGCAATCAGGAATCAGATGTGAGAATTTTTATGACAGTTAGTTTGAGCGGAAAACCTTAAAAATTATGACTCCTGTAGGGGCAATTTCCTACGGAATGCTCCGCAAGGAAAGTATTCCGGAACGGAAATCGCCCCTACCACTGAAATAGGATTGCTATAGCAATCAGCTATCAGTTATCAGAAAGTTTTTTCTGTATCAAACATGAGCGGTAGGTATGAAAAAATAATTTCTCACAAACCATTCCTGATTGCGATATTTTAATTACTAATTTATCTATATTTTATAGCATTTATCGGACTCATTGAGGTATAGCTAATACACCTAATATTTAACTCCTGTCTGCTAAAGTTAAAAAGCTTTATAGCTCACAAGTATGGGAAGTGCTATAACTACTAATTCCTATTTACCAAAACTAATTTATTTCCCTAACTAACCACAAATAATCTGACAAATTTTGCCTGATAATTTGTCATAATCTTCATCATTTAACACGGGAGTTAAGCCAGTAAGATTAATTGCTTTATTTAAGGAAATCCAAGAGCGACAACCACTATATTCAGAACGATAAAAAATCTCATAAACTTGAGGAAGTTTGTAAGTTCTCAATAATAAAATATAAAGAGGTTGCCGAGGTTTCCATTTCAGGCGATCGCTAACAAACTTCTGATTCCAAATATGGTAAACAAATAACTGATTTAAAACAGATTCATCACTCACTTGTAAAATATGAGTAATTTCAGCAAAACTACTAATTTTAATCTTATCAGGATGCCAACCAGACGCAACAACTTGCACTTGAGTTGCATATTCTGGTTTAAGTAGAGTGGGATTTTGATGTTCAAAAGTAGGGTAGAGTAAAACCTGCCGATCTGCGATAGTAAAACTACCCCCTTCTTCTCTAATACCACCCTTTCTGAGTAACATAATTGTGTTACCTTTTGCCAAAGCATCAACAGCAACATTCCATTCTTTCAAAGCTGCATTAGTATTAGTTGTTTTCATTTTTATCTATATTTACTGTCAGTCTTAAAAAGATTAGAATTTTTCGGTAAAAATTCTGGTCTAAAGCCTCCGATGTTAAAGGAATAAAAAAAGAGAATATTCCAAATTTAAAGCCTCTTTATTGCAGATATACTGTTAACGTTTGCGTAGCATTCCGGAGGAAAGTTCCGACCAGAGGAGGCTAACTGATAACTGTTAACTGTTAACTGTTAACTGAAATGACCAAACTGTGCGATCGCCTAAAAGTATCATCAATTATTTTGAAGACTTAGTAGTAAAGGAGATAGTAATTCCCGGTATAACCGAAAATTATCATATTTTCCCTCTAACTGCAACATTTACATAAATTAACCGGAATTTGAAAAATATATTAGTATAAATAGTTAGTATAAAATATCAGCCTGAATTCACAAATAAAGATAATATATATATACGTCTATCAGGTATATATTTTTTTGTAATGTCAGTACCCTGCATCTAGACAATTTCAGTAATTAACCACACTATAGTAGCTTCTCCAAATCTCAAACTAAATATATGTAAATTTTTGTTGTAATACAATAATAAAGACGTGAAGCTAATAAAATTACACAAAAAAAATAGTAAATCCGAAAATAGTTAAAAAATATCAAATCATAACAAAGGTCTAAATAGCGAAACAAAATCAGGGTAAAAAACGTCTCATCTACAATAATGTAAACTTTCGTGCCTGAGTTAACTCATAGCTCTAGCTATTCTAACCTTAAGCTTAATGTTCATCTACTAGAATATGATTTGATTAACCTAATTTCAAAAAATATTTATTGTTTACATTGTAATCTACTTGTAATCTACCAAATATGACAGCATGATTTTTCTGATTTTACTTAGAGCAATAACATTTAGTTATTAACTTGTCAATAAAAAAATTACTATGTCACAGGTAATACCCATAGATCCCTATTGTGGAGATCAGAATGCAGCAGATGGCTTAATTGTTGAAAACTTCAATGACGAACCAATACTTCCACAACCTCCAAACGATGCCAATCAAATCAACGATGAATCAGTAGAAATTTGGGTTGGCACTCCTGGTCAAGACTCAATTTTAACTTCAGATAATAGCGACTTTATACAAGCTCTCGATGGAGACGATCGTCTTGAAGCCAGACATGACCAAGATACAATTTTTGGTATGGGTGGTAATGACACTGCTTATGGAGGAAAAGAAGATGATTGGGTGGATGGTGGGGAAGGAGATGACCAACTTCACGGAGAGAAAGGGAACGATACTATCTTAGCTGGACAAGGTAGCGATACTGCCTATGGAGGAGAAGGTCAAGACTGGATAGATGGTGGGGAAGGAGATGACCAACTCCACGGTAACGAAGACTCTGATACAGTTAGAGGTCGAGCTGGTAACGATACCATCTATGGCGGTGAAGGTAATGACCTAGTTAGAGGAGAAGAAGGAGACGACTTTGTTCGAGGCGATATAGGCTTTGATAATGTTAGAGGCGGTCTAGGTAACGATACCGTACATGGTGGTAAAGAAAATGACTTAGTTGCTGGAGAAGAAGGAGATGACTTACTTTATGGAGATAAAGGCCATGATACTCTTTTAGGAGGTAGTGGTAATGATACACTTAGAGGAGGTGACTGTAATGATTCTTTGAGTGGAGGGGAAGGAGATGACAGACTTGAGGGTAATAGAGAACAGGATACTATTCTTGGTGAAGCCGGGAGAGATACTATCTATGCAGGTAAACAAAATGACTCAGTAGATGGAGGCTCAGATGATGACTGGATCAGTGGCGATCGGAATGACGACACACTACTTGGTGGGAGTGGTAATGATACCATATTTGGCGGTAAGGATGATGATTTAATCGATGGAGGCGAAGGAACTGACCTCCTAGTCGGAGGTGAAGGAGCCGATATTTTCCGCTTTGAGTTTTTCGAGACCGAGGTATTGACACCAGATGAAATTCAGCCATTTGGCTTAGATACCCTCAACAATATCGTTCCTGGAGACTCAGCAGTAGATACTCTCACCGACTTTACTCCAGGGGAAGACCAAATACTGTTTGATGCTGATAGCTTCGACCAATTAGGTGGACCTGGCAATTTTAATCCAGATGAATTTACCACTATTGCTAATTTCGATCCTAACGACCCTAGTAATGCTGGAGATGCCAACTTAATCTATGATTCGGAGCAAGGTTTAATGTACTACATTGATGGTAACGGCAATGTTACTCCGATCATTCAATTAGAGAACAATTTAGACATTAATCCCGATGATTTTGAAACTATGTAAACTCAAAATCTACAACCAATTTTTTTATTCTTTTGAGATTCTTTATTTTACCAATTTAGTGCATCCCTATTAATAAAGATGAGCAGCAAATTCGCAGAAAGATTAAAGTTAGCTGAAGAAAAAGCACATCAGGGATTATTATTTCAAAAACAGGGGAAACTAGAAGCTGCTATATCGTTATACCGCGAAGCATTAGCCATAGTACCAAATCTCCAATTTATTGACTACAACTTAGGCATAATTTTTCACCATCAGGGAGATTTATCAACAGCTTATACTCATTATTATCAGGCGATCGCTCTCAAGCCAGACCATATCCAAGCTCATTATAATCTTGGCGTTATTCTACAGCAACAAGGTTTATTAGAACTGGCAATTTCCAGTTATCAAAAAGTTATTAACTTATCTCAAACTAGCTCTACAAATATTGGAATTCAAGTTCAAGCCTATAGTAACTGGGGAAGTATTTTAGTCAACGAAGATAGGTTTAATGAAGCAATAGAAATTTTTCAACAAGCTATTGCCTTAAAACCAGATGATGCCACTCTCTACAATAATTTAGGTCAAGCATATTTAGAAGCAGGAAAAGTAGAAAAAGCGATTATTAATTATCGCCGGGCCCTGGCAGTAGAACCTAACTTAATAGTAGCTCGTCATAATATCGGAAAATCATTTCAAAAACAAGGTTTACACTCAGAAGCGATCGCTCATTTTCAGGAAGTAATACAACAGCGACCAGAAAATATTTATGTTTCCAGTGACTGTGCATTTTCATTTTTAGAATTAGGTAAATTAGCAGCAGCAATACCTTACTTACAAAAGGTTATTAGCAATAATCCTTTTATTGAAGCTTACTGTAAAAGGGTAGATTCATTAACAGAATCAGACGAACTTGAAAAAGCAAAAATAGCTTGTATTAAATTTGTTCAATCACTGCAAAATTTTACACCCAATAATAAATCTGCTTTGGCAGAAGTCAGAAATAATTTAACCTCTACTTACTTATCTTTAGGTGACGTTTATTTTGAGTATGGTGACTATTCACAAGCAGAAAATTATTATCAAAAAGCATTACAGTATCAACCATTAAATGTTGAAATTTACTTAAAACTAGGAAATAGTTTAGCGAAACAAAAACGTTTCCGTACAGCTATTATCATTTACCGGATGGGGTTAACAGTTAAACCAGGTTTCTACTCCCTTAGCCAAGCATTAGAAATTGTTTTAGAAATTATTTTAGAAAAACAAAATAATTTCTCAGCCAATGTTAACGCCAATGGTATCAAAAGTATATTGAATTTAGATTTAGATTTAGATTTAGATTTAGATTTAGAGGTAGAAGCAAAATCTTTATCTTTATCTCAAAATAAATGTCAAGGATTAAACTGCGAACCTTGTCTCAAGCAAATATTCAAACAACTTCAACCAATTCATATTGGAGATGGTATTCATACTTTCTCAACACTAGAAATAGAAACAAGATATTCCACGCAAAAATCTACAGAAATTTCCCAAATAGAACTTCAAGAAACACCAAAATTTCTGACAAAATTACCAAAAGGTAGAGCATGGATAGTACCTCAAAAAAATGATTGGATGATTTGTAATGCCATTGCCATTCTCGACGAAAATAATCAATTAATAGCCGAAGTATCCCGTGAATATCCCGGTCAGTTACCAGGATGTCAAAAATACGATATTAACACCCATCGAATTTTTAGCACCGAAAAATTACCCCCTTTAGAACAAATAAACGGTACAGTTGCAGTTTTATCTGGGTTATCAGGAAATATTTACTTTCACTGGATGGTAGATATATTACCCCGGATTGAAATATTAAAACGCAACGGCATAAATTTTGAGCAAATAGATTTCTTTTTAATTAATAGTATTCAACAGCCATTTCAAAAAGAAACTATCCGGATATTAGGAATTCCAGAAGATAAAATTATCGAAAGCGATCGCCATCCACATATTCAAGCTCAAACATTAATTGTTCCTTCTTTTTCTAGCTATTTAGGATGGCTACCTGGGTGGGCCTTAGAATTTCACCGCCGAGCATTTTTAAATCAATCAATATCCCCCTTATTTCAGGATATAAATAAGTATCCTGAGAAAATTTACATTAGCAGGAATAAAGCTAAATATAGACAAGTTATTAATGAAGCAGCAGTAATTAATTTATTGACAAAAAACGGCTTTATCACCGTAGAGCTAGAAAATCTTTCGGTGGGGGAACAAATCGGATTATTTGCCAATGCCAAAGTAATCGTTTCTCCCCATGGCAGTAGCTTAACAAATATTATTTTTTGCAATCCAGAGACTACTATTATTGAACTAGTCTCTCCCAATTACATTAGACACTATTATTGGGTCATCAGTCAACAACTCAGATTAAACTATTACTATCTCAAAGGAGAAGAAACTTCCTATTATCCTATCCGCCAACTAATGTATCCCAACCCTCTTACCGAAGACATTCTAATTAATCTCAGTTCCCTAGAAAAAATATTGGTAAATAGTAGTATAATAAACAAAAATATCAAGCAAAAATTAGACTTTCCTGGTGGGGAAAAACTCTCTAACTCAGTTAATGCTCCCGTATTACCCCAGAAACATGAGAAATATAATATATATAGAACTGCAATAAGTAATACAATGCAATCCCAAGTTAATCCAGCACAAGAGGCTGCTAACTTCCATGAAAAAGCCCTATATTATATAGAACAAAAGAATTTTGATCGAGCCAAAGCAGTCTGTGAACAAGCCTTAAAAAATCAACCAGATTTGGCCCCAGCCTGCAAAACAATGGGAATTATTCTGCAACAGCAAGGTCAAATAGAAGCTGCTTCTGAATGGTACTTGCGGGCTATCAACATTCAACCAGATTTTGCCGAAGCCTATGTCAATATAGGCACTATTTATGCTAAAAAACAGCAGTGGCAAGAAGCAATTAACTATTATCAAAAGGCCATTGCTATTAAACCAGATATAGGCCCTGCTCTCCGGAACTTAGCCAAGGCATATCAGAAACTGGGCAAGGTTGCAGAGGCAGCACATTTTCAGTATCAAGCTTACTCATTAGAACCCTCAAAAATTACAGCAACCGAATATATAAATTTAGGTAATACTCTCTTACAACAAGAACAACTAACAGAGGCTATCTCTTGTTATCGTAATGCCCTAAAGTTAAATCCTAAGTCTGTAGTAGTCTATCAAAACCTCGCCGCAGCATTATCAAAAAAAGGGGATTTTGAAGAAGCAAATACTTATTATCAAAAAGCCATTCAAATGGGAGTAACAAACCTTTCAAATATTAATTCAAATATCAATCATAATTTAGTCAAAAAATCTTTAAATATCTCAGAAAATAAAAAAATATCATATCAAAATGGTTTGGGAAACAACAAATATGAAATAGAAGCTCAACAAAAAGTCGAAATATTAGAAAAAAATATTAGCAAAACAACTCAGCAGCAATTAATTAAGCAAAACAATCATCATCAAACTATTACACTACAGCAAGACGCTGTAGAAGCCTATAATAGATTAGCTCAAATGTTACAAAAACAAGGGCAAGCAGCAGAAGCTTGGCAGTGGTACAAAAAAGCTCTATCTATTGCGCCTAATAATCCTGAAATCTATAAAAACTTAGGTAACTTATACGGGCAGCAGCACCAGTGGGAAGAAGCAATTAAATGTTACCAAAAAGCCCAACAAATTCAACCAAATTCTCCAGATATTTACCGCGATTTAGCAACCGCATTCAGTCATATAGGTAAGCAAGCAGAAGCTGCTGAATATTGGGAACAAGCTTATTCTCTGGAACCAGAAACAGCAACAGCAGAAGAACATTTAATTTTGGGAAATACTCTACTACAAATGAATTTAGTAGAGCGGGCAATATCATGTTACTGTAACGCCATTAAAATCAATCCAAACTTAACAGCAGCATATCAAAACTTAGGAGAAGCACTTAAACTTAACTCTGATGCTAAACCATCCCATTTAGAAGCAGCAACCCAGATTAAGAATAGTAAATTAAAACCTATTAAAACAGATAAACTTAATGGTTTAAAACCAAATAATCACCTGGAAAATCATGCAGAACTTCATTCTCAGTTAGCAACTAAGACAAATGTTTTTCAAACAAGCTTAAAACAGTTTGATAGAGTGTTTAAACAACTAGCAGGCAAAGTAGCTACCACCTTCAAGCCAAATACAGATGATTCAGAACAATCTGACGAATTATCACTACAATTGCCAAAAACTCAAGGCGAAAATAATCACTTTCAACCCCAAAAAAAATCTTATCCAGCCAAACAAGACTTACAGATACAATCAAGAGGAGAAAATTATATTGAAGAAACCTTATTTAAAGAAGAACCAAGCTTAAAAAATACTTCCTGGAATTGGCAAGAAAAAGAATTTTCCAACAATATAAATCAGGAATTAGAACTTACAACAGAAAGCTTGCTTGAAGAACCAGAATTAGTAGTATCAGAAATAAATAAAATCCAGAAATTATCCCCAACAGAAGAAATAGAAGAAATAGAAGATAACCAGAAAATAGATGGGCTGAAAAATACTCAACCTATAGATACTGCCAAACAAACCACAGACCTCCAGTCCTCTATCCCAATCGCCCAACCAGATGTTTACATTCAACGAGCTACCACCTATAGTCAACAAGGATTATATCAACAAGCGATCGCCGAATGTCAGCAAGCCATAGCAGTCAAACCAGATATGGCCGTAGCTTACAAAATATTGGCCAATATTCAGCAAAAAATCGGCAGTGCTAGTCAACGTCAAGAAGCCAAACAAAATTACCTCAAAGCCATATCTCTCGACAGTCAAGATGCTTCAATTCATGCCAACCTCGGCAGTCTGTACGCCCAAGATGAGTCCTGGGAGCAAGCAATACCTTGTTATCAACAAGCGATCGCCCTGAAACCAGACTTTGCCGGAGCATATCGCAACCTAGCCAAAGCATGGACACAGGTAGATAGACAAGCAGAAGCAGCAGACTGTTGGTATCAAGCTTATACTCTCGAACCTCAAAACATTACGCCCGAACAACATCTCAACCTTGGTAATAGCCTCTCTCGTCAAGGCCAATTAACTAAAGCTATATCTTGTTATCAGCGGGCGATTAAATTAAACCCAAATTATTCCGCAGCTTATCATAATCTGGCTGCTACTTTGAAGCGTCAAGGCAAATTACATGAAGCCGCTATTTATGAGCAAAAAACCAAGGAAATGAGTAGTGGGGTATTAGAGTCTGCAAATACAGTGGACAAGCAGGTAGAAGTTAATGGTCATAAACCCCAAAATATTAATCATATTAATTCTGAAGATGTTTTGCACCCATCCCCAGACACATCCTCAGATAAACAAGACAAAGAAAAGTTACCTCAACTTAACCAAGCAAATTTAATCAAACAAGCCAAAGCAGAGATTATCAACGGTAAATTCTCAGAAGCGATCGCTACTTGTGAGCAAGCCATCTCCATTCAACCCCATGCAGTAGCTTATCAAATAATCGGTCAAGCTGCAGCAGAACTTCATCAGATAGATAAAGCAGTAGCTGCATATCAAAAAGCTCTGGAAATAAAGCCAGACTTTGCAGAAATTTATGTCAGTTTAGGAGAATTATACGTTCAACAGCAACAACAAGAAAAGGCCATCGCCTCTTACCAAAAAGCGATCGACCTTGCTCCAGACTTAAAAGATGCTTATGGAGGTCTAGTCCAAGTCTGGTTACAGCTAGGAAAAGTCGATGAAGCAGAAGAGTTATCCTACAGAGCGCTGATAGAACATCCCAGTTGGGCAACACCAGAAGAATTTTGCACTTTAGGTAGGGGTTTAGTTGCAGAGGGAAAAACAGAGCAAGGGATAACTTGTTTTCGTCAGGCGATCAAGCAAGACCCACAATTATGGTCAGCTTACCATAGTCTAGCAGAAATTTATAACAATCAACAGCAATGGGATGAAGCAATTAAACATTATCGACAGACAATAGAATTAAATCCTGAGTCCATAGAATCTTATTATGGTTTAGGTCAAACTTTAGCAGAAAAAAGTGAATGGCAAGAAGCAATTAGTTGTTATCAAAAAGTAATTGAGCTAGAAGCTAATCAAACTCAAACAAATTCTCCTGAAACAGAGGAAAATATAAATAATATAGATATACCAGAAGTTTATCATTTATTAGGAGATGCTCTACAAGAAATAGGTCAACTTGATAAATCTGTAGAGGCTTATCACAGGGCCATTGAATTAACAGAAAATTCACCAGAATAAGGATTAATAATTTATGGAAAATACCACAATCTATTTACCACCAAATGTAGGGTGGGTTAGTAAAATTGTAGGGTGTGTTAGACGACTGAAATTTAGACTAGACGATGAAAGAGATTTAGCAATTCGTCGTCACGCACTATTTTAGATGTGTCAGTCCAGTAGGGTGGATTAGGCGGAAACAACCTAAGTAATTAACCATCGAATTGACTACCCGCCGTAACCCAGCATTAACATAGTAAATATCCTCAAAATCATCTTATAAAAAGCTAATCAATAATAAAAAAAGATAGGAGCAATTATGGAAACTCCCACAATTTATTTACCACCAAGATTGGAACTAAAAATTGATTTAACAGACGAACAATTCTGGCAACTTTGTCAAGAAAATCACGACCTCAGATTTGAGAATGTAGGGTGGGTTAGGCGGAAATAACCCTGATAATTAACCATCTAACTATATATCCGCCGTAACCCACCATTCAGAAATATCTTATCCTATA
>JAAUYJ010055052.1_pt1 | contig 20339 bp, 26 predicted proteins | sample 7278031 | NCBI WGS metagenome assembly JAAUYJ01 (sample SAMN14350222, study PRJNA611818) | marine sediment metagenome | isolation source: surface marine sediment (1.8m) | place: French Polynesia: Moorea | collected 2018-08 | reverse complement strand
GTGGCGATGACTTAATTGTTTAGTGTTCCTGTGCTCCAGATCTTGGCGGGACAGCGCTCCATTCTACTCCTGCCAGTCGCCCTACGTCCGGAAGACCGACTTCATGGTAGGAGAGACTTACTACTGCGAGATCAGCTGGAACACCTACCTGGGACAGGAGAGCAAGTTCTATGAGACGGGGATCTACCCTTGCAATAGGGAGGAGCCGCTCAGCGGATGGATCGCGCACAACGAGTCGGCATGCTGCCAGGTTCGGAGAAAATGCCGCCCATGTACCACTTATTATCCTAATTTTTTTTTGACACAGATGGAAAGAATGTACGAGAAGAACAAGGGCTTCAACCTGACCCAGGTCATGAGAGTCATGAAATTTGCCAAGAGGAGGGGGCAGGTAAATTTTTTTTTGAACAAAATTATCACCTGTACACTTGCTATTTGTTTCTTTCATTGTACTGTGCAGTCCATGATAAAGTTGAGCGACCTATTAGCCCCCCTTTTGGAGGGTGGTGCCGGCGGAGACTTCTCCAACTACCCGCTGAGGAAGGAGGGAAGCGTGAACGAATTAGCAAAAGTGCTGCCCGAGTACGTGCCGGACCACGGTGCGCTGGCGCCCTACTGCGAGCTTGTGCGCCGCAGCCGCGGGGGCCTCTCCGCCCCTGTCGACATGTACACCCAGTTCCCCGAGTGCTCCATCCTGAGCCCGTCCGTCACCAACGGCGGAGTCTGCCACGGATTCAACACGCTTCCGCCGAGGGAGCTGCTGAGGCCCTCGCCATTCAGGGAGGCGTTCGAGGCGGCGTACCAGACGGAGCTGGAGGGGAGTGGGAACAGGAGCATACAGGTTTTTGTACTCTTTTCTTTTTTCCGTAGAGGGTGTATTTATTTTGTGGGACTTTTTTCAGATGGCATTTGAAGGGAAGGAAGGGCACGGCCTGATCATGTACCTCGACCGCCACAGTCTTCTTTCCTCTGATCTGGTGTTGGAAGACGAGCTGGAGGAGGGCGCGGGAGCGGAGACCTTCCACGTCGCCATCGGCAACCTGCTGGACTCGCCCGATGTCAAGTCAGGGAGGACAAAAATCAGGATGGGGTACCACACGGAGATTCAGGTTCGGCCGCAGTCAGTGCAGCAGTTTAGGGTTACTAAAAAATTCGGCCTTTTTTTCAGGTGTCGGTGGTGGACCTAACGGCTTCTGACGGGGTTGGAAGAGCCATGGAAATAGGAGTTGTGTTTCACCCTTATTTCTCTTCTCCTTCACTTAGGTCAAGGCTCTTCCTTTGGCCAATCGTAACTGCCGGCTATCGGACGAGGTGCCTGAGCACATGACCATCTTCAACCACTATACTCAAAAGTTGTGTCTCTTCGAATGCGCCCTGGGAAAGAGCAGAGAGGTGACTGAGCCGTCAAATTTGTTGTACAAAAACGTATGCATTAATTTGTTTGCCAGACCTGCCGCTGCACCCCCTGGAACTACCCTTACCCGGCTGAGGCGGACACTAGGATGTGCGACAGATTCGGCAAGGCATGCTTCGAGTACATCCTCCATGTGAGCAACATGTAATTTAGTCTTTATTGAAATACCTGCGTAAAAACAATTCGAAACCACCTATTCGGAAAAAGAGCAAAACTTATTTTACAAGAGCAAAGAAGAAGGAGGAGGAGATTGTCTCATGATTTGAGCTTCTCTACAGGTAGAGAAATACTTGTTTCTTTGAGTTTCTTTGAAGTCAATAATATGAACGTCGACAGGGTGACGACGCCCACGACGGTTGCGACTGCGCCCCGGACTGCGAGAGGCTGACCTACACGTTCGCGGAGAAGGAGTGGCCGATAGAGGCGGACAGGATGTGCAGGAAGGGGGGAAAGATGCAATCCTACTTCTCATCAAGGCTCCTGCTTTGGTCCAACGAGTTCTACAGGTGGAGGGAGAACAAACTATTTTATGATAAAGAAAAGTTCTCAATAGTCAGTATTTTCGTCAGGTTCTTCCACTTTCTGAAGAGCGGGGCCACCTCGTCCTCCTTCGAGTCCATGATCAGCGGCGAGGGCCGCGCCGCCTTCTGCCGCCGCGCCGCCGACCGGGACCTGGCCGTCGTCACAGTCCGAATGGCCGGGGGAGTCTTCGAGCGATCCGGGATCAGGCTCAAGTTCAACTCCTCCGACAAGATCTCCAGCGTCGGCGGGACGCTGGGCCTCTTCATAGGCGCCAGCTTCACCAGTCTGGTGGAGATCGCCTTCTGGCTCGCAAAGTATTTGTGCAAGAAAGCGGCGTCGGCGGCCACGAGGGGCAGAACAAGAGTTAAAAATTGAGAAGCCTTTTATTTTTTCTTTCCTCTGTCATTTTTTGTGGTAGCGAACAAAAGCACAAGCCAAAGCATTACGTAACATGTTTTTGGTTGCAGTACACAGATGATATGGGCGATCGACAGAAAAAGGCTTTTTTCATGTTTGTCCCGTGGCTTCAAGAACAAGTATGTGTCACCCAGTCCAGGATTCTAGAAGTATTTTTGAACTTTGAGGAATACACACAATTAAATTTGTCCGGTTTTTTCTCGTATTAACACATCAAATGCTCTCTTACACAGAGCAGTAGGCTAATTCATAGAAAACAAATTCGTTGGGGAAAATGTGCAATTCAAAACATTTATAGAACAACGTCAATAAACAGCTTTTACCGTATATGGTGGAGAGTTGTGGTTTTTCCCATATTTTATGGACTAAGAGGTTTTTTTTGGGAGGGAGAGGGTTTTATTGAAAAGACCGTGCTTTGACTTTGTTGAGCTTTGGCAAGAACCTCATCAGGGCATTTTTATCACTACTAGTGGGAATTTGTAAACGCAAAGTCTGAAGTCGAGAAAATGTTCCCTTTTCGAACCAGAAAAACCATTATTGCTTTCATACACTGTTGGGGATTGCTACGTACTTCTTACACCAAGTACGTTTACGCCTATCAGGAAAACGCCTTTCCACCCTAGTGCTTCTCTTTTTGTGGGAGCTTGTCACCCGTTTAAAAATTCTGTTCTCTCTTTTTTCTTGTTCCTAAACCCACCCGCAACAACACGAAATTCCCATCAATTTCTGCTTCCGTTAATTGTATTGCATCTTGCCGGCCTCCTCTTTCTATTCCTCTGCCTATAGGTATATGCGCTATGATAATGGTTATAATCCAAAAACGACAAAGATACCCAACCCAATCTTGCGATCATCATACAATTTTCACTGATTCTGAGCCCAGGCCGACACCCACTGTCACATCTTGCTCTGCTTCTCCAGCGGGTTCGCCCCGCCCTCGCCGTTGTTGTTGTTGTTATTGTTGTTCTCTGCTGCTGCCGACGCGAATCTTCCGTCCTCCCTCCTCGGCAAGATGGTGGCCGTGGCGGCGGCGGCGGCTGGCGGCGGCGGCGGCATCCCGTACACCTCAAGCTTGGGCGGCTTGAACTCAGCCTTGAAGTCCGCCGCGCTGCAGCATGTAAATTTCGAAAGCAAGTTCGAGATTTTAAATTGCAATTCGAGACATAATCATCAAGAGACCCGGTACCTCATGGCCGCCGATATCTTCCCGTCCGGTTGCAGCTGCTGCTGGTGCTGTTGGTGAGACGGCGGCGGCGGCTGGTGGTGTCCAGAGGGGTCTCCGCCGTTCGCGGCGGCGGCGGCGGCCGCCGCCGCCAAGTAGCTGCTCTTGTAGTCAGTGGGTGAGCCCATCGGATGCTGTTGCTGCTGCTGGTGGTGAGGGTGCTGTTGCTGCTGGTTGGTGAGGTCTAGTCCGTTGGCCGCGGCTGCCGCGACGGCCGCGTTTGACTTCTCGAAGAGGTTCTGCCAGTATGCGCTCTGGCCCTTGTAGTGGTCTCGCTCGTTCTTCATGGTGGTCAGGGCCTCGCGGAGACGATCGACCTGGAAAGAGAGCGGGAAGTTCTTTTTTATATGGTCCCTTCTTTATATAATTGCTTGTAGTGATAATCCAAAAGGGTATAACGAATTGTTCCCCCTCTTTTCAATACGGGCTTCGGGAATTATAATACAGCTAATCGTTAATTCCAAGCGGAGTCCCTCCAAGCTGAAACGAACATCTCGCGACAGTGGCAGTGATTTCCACCTCTTCGCCCCCCTTTCCTCATCTTGCTTTCTCAATCCACACTCCTAGATCCTCCTCCTTGTCAATCCGCACGAACGAACGGCAGAGAATCAGTCTCTCTCGATCGCTGTGGTGTGGTGGGTACTTCCCCCTCCCCTCTCCATTAGATGACAGACTGCTCCTCCAAGGAAAGGGAGGTGGGAAAGAGAAGCAGGAAGACGAATTGTGTCTCCCCCCCTCCTCCTCTTCCTCCTCCGTCGTCCGTCGATCGCTAGCCGTTGGAGTCCCCTTCCTTCCCCTTTGGTACCGTGCCAAAACGGGGGAATGATGGGGGAAGATGCTCCTTCTGCACCCCAGTGCAGTTTGAGAATGGTTTATTTTTTCAGGGAACCATTTTCAGGCGAACGATATTCACGTAAGCAATCGATAGTTATAAAAAAAGATGCTAGCATTGCTCATCTCCAAAAGAATTACGCTTCCAATTTCCTTTCTCGGGTGCAGCACTACGTCGAGTGGCGATGGCGACATTGACGGAAGAGGGAGGGGGGACCAGGAAGAGAGACACCGGCCGTCGCCGCCAGCGTTGGCGCTCGCGGTGTTGTGCTCTCCTCCGACTCCGTCTGACCCGTCTACTTACGTACCCAAGAAGCAGGAAGGAAAGAAGAAGAGACTGCCACTCGGATTAATATTGGCGGCGGGCGAAACGCGCCGGCGACGACCATGGATTGGAGGGTCAAGAAAATTATACCTGATTCTGGAAGGGTTGGCTGAAGAATTTCAAAGGAAAGAGATCGCTGTTGTTGCTATGCTAATCAGTCGTTACGTCGCAGGCTATGATCCACCGTGGTCATTGACCCAAAAGCGATCGGCGGCATCGTCAAAATAAATCGCTCTTTCTCCCCCGTAGTAGTGGACAAAACTCCGAGCCGGCAAGGTGGGGCCGACGACATCTCTTTGCCTTTGATCCATACTCGATTTATACTGAAAAGCGCAAATTCATTTCCAGATGAGGCCTTCTTTCGCGTTCGTCTTCCTCCTCTCCCTCTCCACCCAGGCCGCCACCGCAGAAGGCTTCTGGATCTTCTTCCCGGAGGCCAAGGCTGTGGAGGAAGCCGCCGCGGAGGATGAAGCCCCCCTTCATCAACCCCAGACGGAGGTGGAGATGGAGATGGACCTCAAAGGAAAATTAGTGGCAGAGGAAGGAGGGGCAACGAAGGAAGACGAGGATGAAAAGGGAGCGGTCTCCCAGTGCTTCCCGGGGGTTCTCAATCCAGGTAATTAGAAGGCTCTCTTGATGAAACAAAGGAGCAAAATGTGGATTGTTACTCCATGTTTTTCCTTTCCAGGATGTTTCCTCAACCAGTTCGTCCCTTGGAGCCTGGTGTGCCAGGGGCCGGGGGCGGCGGGGATCTGGAAGCAGTGCGAGGTGATGGCGGTGGAGGAGGAGAGGGGGGAGAGGAGCTTCCCGGAGAAGAGAGAAGAGGAGCAAGAGCTAGAGGTCCTGCCTCAGGTTAAGATGACGGAGGAGGAGGAGATGGAGACGAGGCGATTTCTGACGGAGAGGGTGAACCAGGTGATGAGTGCGTTGACCAAGGAGATTAGAGAGGACGCGCGCAAGAAGGCAGCCGCCGACGAACAACAGAGATTCCAGCTGGAAGAGGTGGTGCAAGAGAAAGAGGAGGACGAAGGTGTGCCGGAGGAAGAAATGCCGGCTCAGAAGGAGGAGGAGGAGGAAACGGTGGCGGATGCAGATGAAGAGGAGGAAGGCTCGATCTCCCTGGAGGCTGCTGACGAGCAGTACCGTCGCCTGGAGGAGCAGATCGAGGAGGTCTTCAAGGACTTTGACGTTCTCCCGATGGAGGAAGAGAAGGGAGACGACGACGAAGACGCCAGTGCTTAGAGGAGCCTCAACATGATATGTAGAAACAAATGACAGAATAAATTGCATGTCGCTCACCTGCATCTCCAGGGTCTCTTTGTGGTGCTGCCGCCTCAGCCGACAGTTCATGGCGTACCTGTAAAGAAAATAAATAAATAAATAAACTGTCGTTGTACAACATAACTTAATTTTTTTTGTTGATGATTGACAGCAAGGGAGAAACGCCGGAAGCGCCGCCTTCTTTTCTCGGATACGTTATCACAATAGGCCAACTAAAGGGAAATTTGGGGGGGGAAAAGAAAAACAGCGCGAGAAGATTAGCAACGACAGTTTCCTTGAGTGAACCAAGGAGGGGATAATCATGGCCCTCGTAAAACAATTATCATCGCTCTTATTATTGGGTTTGTCGTCATTGGCCGGAGCCGCCGACGCCGACCCTGACCCCATCCTCTGCTCCGACTCACGGCAGCGAATCCGAATAGACCAACTGTGCGACGGAGACGCGGACTGTGACCGGGGAGAGGACGAGGCCCTTTGCCAGGGGGGGCACTACGAGGGGGCTTTCAGGTGCGTATAGGTATATAGTCGCCAAGTATAAAAGTGTAGATATATATTTTCACCATTCCAATCCTCCTCCAAAGTCTAATAAAAGGTGTGGGGAGCATAATCCGCGCCCCGTCCGATTGCCTCTGTCTGGCCAACGCAGAGGCGCCCGAGTCATGCCCGAACTCGCTGCCATGCAGGTATGGCTCTTTCTAATAGATAATTTCTCTAAATTATACGTTAAAAGACGTGAACGTTAAAGGGTTTGCGAAGTGGACGTCCTTCGTTTGACATCCGGCAACTGCCTTTCCCCCGACGGTCGCGTCTGGTCAGATCTCGGGCTGGGGACGGGCGACATGGGTTTCCTCAACGCCCTGTGGGTCAAGGGGACGTGGGAGTCATTCTCGGACGAAGGAGGAGTGAACAGAGGGTGGAGAAAAAAATCTTACATAGCACTTCAGAGCCCTAATTCGAAACGTTGAAACGGTACATGAACAGAACCCGCCTCCTCTCAAGCTACCAAAAGAGCCTCGACCCTCGTTCCGCCGTCCGCGGCTGCGTCGGCGATTTCGTCGATTGCGAAGCAGCAGAGAGCGGAAGAAACGGCGGCGGCGGCGGCGGCTCTTGCGGGAGGGACGAGGAGGCCTGCCGCTCTCACCTGGCGGGGAGGTGCGCCGCGAAAGGCGGGCGGAGGGACGAAGAAAGAGAAAGAGAGGTGTATTGCGACAAAGGGGAGATTTGCATGAGCGCCACCACTTACTGCCAAGTAAAAAGACAGTTTTTAACACGTTTTGGAATAATTATGGATTTCCATTTTCCAGGACTGCTTGAATCTGACGTCTTCCGACCACTACTGCTCCTCCTCCACCTCCTGCCTGGATGAAAAAACTCCTTGCAACGGGATTTGCCCGGAGGGATCTTGGAACTGCCACGGCGAATGCAAGCTATTCTCTCAGCCTTGCTTCCAACAGGAATACGGGTTTGGGAACGTGCTATACAGGGAGCTCCCTGACCCGGCCTACGATGGGACCCTTCCGGCAGGGGAGGAGTTCGCATTCGGTGTCAGGTTCCACAGCGAAGGTCCATCGATAGCAAAGTTTGAGCTCAGACTGGACGGGACTACCTTGCTGGAGATTAGGTGAAAAGAACAGAAAAGAAAGTGTACTGTTTTGAAGAGAGAAAAAGCTTTTTGCGTCCAAGGTTGGTCGGCGAGGATGGACTCTTGCTGACCCAGTACCGTGGCATCGTCGGTAACGTTACGAAACCGAAAGTATTCGCCGGCCAGGGGACCATATTGGTCGAGGTTGGGGTCTCTTAATTACAGAGGGAAGGGGGACACCTGGAGGTTCGGCTGCCGATCTTTGGCAGCCTGACAAGGGTAGCGATATCCAAGGAAGCGACGGAGCAGCCGAGGGTCAAAGTGGTGCGGAGTGGGAGGGTGGATTTCGCGCAGATACGGAGGGCGAGGATAGTAAACGATCGGCGGAAGTCGACGACGGAAAAAATAGCATCGACTACTACGGGATTTGGTGGAGGAGGTTCGGGAAGGACGGGAAGATCAGACTTTGTCTGCGCTGATGCAGATTCCCAGCGCTACTGCGAGGCTATGAATTCCTGCCTCGACCTCGAATCTCCCTGCCAGAACGACACTTACGGCTCCTGGGAGCTCTCCCAATACTTTGAGGGCGAGGGGCGACTGGTGGAGGTCGACTTGGAACTCCTGAGGTTCTATCCTGACTTCCTGACGGTGGTGGCCCGCGGAAGACGGGGGCAAGCGAGGCTGTTTGACGACGAGAAAGTTATCATGGCTAGGCGAGCTGATTTACTATTACAAATTCAAACCAATCTCTAACACAGTCATGTCAACTTAACAGGATATCTGTTCTGACTATCGTAAACTCCACCAACCTCGATGACGGCACCTACGTGTGGGCCGGCACAAACTCGACCACCGCCGTCACCGTTCCCGCCTCCACGAGCACCAAAGGCAACTTTGGCCTCGCCTTCGCCAAGGGAAACGGCACCGGAACGGACATCTACTTCGCCTCCCCCGACGGCTCCGTCCTGCTGGTGGGGTCCTTCCCCTCTCTGAAGCGGTGGGACAGGCTGCAGATGGAGGAGTTCAAAGTCGTCTTCGCCGTCAACGCGGACGGGGACGAAGCGGGGATCATGGGAAGTGCCAGGAAAGGAAAAAAAGCGACCGCGTTCTGTTTCCCACAAAAACTAATTAGACAATTGAACTGAGCAGGGCCTCAGCGAGCGAGCTCCGCCTAGCGCGAGGGAAATTGGCTGTGAAAGTCCTTGGCGCCACCGCAGTGGCGCTCTTCCTAGTCTTGCTGGTCATGGTGGCCTACTTCTCCGCCAGGGAGAGGAGGGAGCGGGACGAGGAGAGGCGGTGGAGGAGGAGGTTCGATCGGAAAGAGAAGAAGGGCAAGGACGACGGCAATAGCAACAACAAGAACCCTACGCTGCTCAAGACCCACTTCGCCGACGTCTTTTACTGCTCGCTCAACACTGCGGCAGCAGTCGCTATCGCGGAGGAGATTGAGATGACGGAGTTCAAGAAAGGATTTTTTCCTTAAAAATATTTTGAAATTTGTCAAACTGCTGTTTTTCCCCCTTTTAGAGTCAGCAACGAGTACTATGGCGAGGACGTGGCTGCCGCGCTGCCGGCGATTTCGAACTCAGCCAACGCGGCGGCGGGAGGGGGAGGGGCGAACGGCGGTTGCTACGTCTTCGAGATCAGGCACAACAACTCGTTCTACAACCAGGAGGACGCAGTGTACTACAACAGAGAAGAGGAACATCAGGACTACTACAACAACGGAAATCCCGCAAACGCCGACAAAGAATAAAGACGACTCGAATTCGAACTACCTTTCAATTTGTTCGCGAGGATATCTCCCTCTGTCTTGCGAGTGAGGATGGGGCGTTAAGTTTATGACCCAAAACATTTCCTCTTCCTCTCCCTTGCTCCACATCATCTGCCTCCTCCTCCTCCCACCACCTCTAGCTGTCGGGAGTCACTCTTGCATGCATAACTACGCGCTCAACCATCCAACCAGCCGACAAGGAAAGATCAAGATCTCCATGTCGTGAACGTGTGTGAAAAGGAAAGCGTGTGGCAGAGTGTCTCAAATATTTGCTTCCAAAAACCAAAGTCATCTTATGCTGCAATAAGGTTTTATTTCTCCGTTCGGATCGAGAAACCACCGACATTTTCTTCATATGGCAGAAATCCTTTCCTCCTTCTCCTTTCTTGGGATCCCCCCTTCCTTCCAAATTGAAAGCAACTTGTTTCCCCCTCCCCATCTCCCCTCCCCCTCCTTGCTTTTTATCATTCTTCCCTCTGCTTTTGTCTTGCACGGTACGGCATTCGCCGGTTTTCGAAGGAAAAGGGGGAACCATTGAAGTAAAAATATATACTTGCTGTACATTTACTTTAGTAAAGTATATGAACAGTAGTCTTCTGTAAAACACAATTGACCGGTAAAATTTTACCCCCCTCCGTCCGTCCCCTATTCTCCTCTTCCCCCCTCTTTCTCCGCAAAGATTTCAGCCCCCCTCTACGATTCAGAGACTGCGGAGAAAGGGGGGAAGGGAGGGAGGGAGAGCTCGCGAGGGGTCGGATGATGCAAAATGGACCGGAAAATCAGAATTCTCGCTCGAGCGAAGGCGACGCCGCCGCCGACGCCAGTGCCGCCCTTCGCCCGCCCTCCGCTCGGCTCACGACGGTTTCGCAAAAAAAATAAGAGGAGGAAAGATGATCCCCCAGATTGAATATTATCATCCTCAGCGAGCGTCGCTATTTTTTAGGGGGCCATCGGGATGGCGGCGGTGCGTCAGTGTCTCTGTGTAGGGCGTAATGGATATTGATATTTTCCTTCTCGTTCTCTTTTTTTGGAGCAGTTTCCCTTTCCCCGAGCGGAGATTGCTTTCGATATTCTTTCTTTTTTACGGGAAAGGGAAAGAAAAACTGGGGCCAAAAAAGTACGCCTTCATTTGTCAGAGGTTCAATCGGGCGAGAGTTTTCGACAAGTTTGCCCCCTTTTCCCAACAGCGTTTATTTTCCTCCCTTTTTCGCCGAGGAGGAAAAAGGAAATGCTTTGCTGCACTGCATTCAAATGGCTTCCCTTGTTATATCGTACGCGAGAGATGTAGGAGAATATTTTTTGCAGTTTGCACACTTTGCAAGTGCACTCTCCGCCCTTGGCCGGGAGGAAGGGTCAGAGTCCGATTGAGAAGATAACTTAGCCTTCGTCGTCATGGGGACTGCAACTCCAAAAGTTGCAGAGGTTGCATCGTCGGGGTCGTAAATAATTAATTTCCGGTCTCTTAATTCCGGATATTTTAAGGGGAAGGCAGCGTCTCTGAAATGATTAAATATCGTGTCTTTATCGCGCATGACTGGCAGAAAGAGAATTAAAGGGAAAGGGAGTGTCAAGTATCTCTCCCTACCCCCCTCCTCTTTTTTTCAGCCCAACGAACGCGATTTTGGCGAAAAAAAAGGGGAAAATCGGGTTACGCCACTTGTTAGCAGCGGCGATAAAGGAAAAGGAGGGAGGGGAAAGAAATTGCCGATTTTTTTAAAGTCTCCTGATTTTTTTCCCGATACGGGATAGAGAGGGGGGAGTAAGATGGGAGTCAAAAGTGCTGACTCATCCGAATCGAGAGGGGGTAGGGCTTTTTTCGGTCAGTTGCCAAAAAAGAGGAGGGAAAAGAGAAAAAAAGTTATTGACAAGTTTCACAAAATCCCCTTTGGATTTTATCCCCCCCCTTCTCTCCCACCGAGATCAGAAAATGCCAAACCTTTTCCTGTTTTCCCCGTCCCTGCTTCACTTCTGTTTTCCACACTCGTCCTTTTGCAGTGTTTGCACAGCAAAGTGTCGAGAGACAACGTATCAAAGACAGACAGCGACAACAACAACTCTCCCTTTCATTCATTCTTCCCCCCCCGCAACGCGGCAAACGGAGGAAACAACAGCTAATCAAAGGGAATTAATATTTCTGGCACTCCACATTTCCCAATTTGCCACAGAAAAAAAGGGGAAACCGAGAGACGTGAGCATCGCCCACATCATCAGGGAACCCAGAAGCCTCTCCTCACTTTTTGGTAGGAGAGGAACGTGAGGAAAACAATGGCCTTTATGCAATCAGCAAAAACGAACAGGGGAAAGGGGAGACACAAAAGAAAGGAGGGTGTGTGTAGTATGTGGAGGAGAGAAAGAGGAGGGGTGAAATAGACGGGGGAGGGGGAAAAAGGTGGCGGTGGTGGTGTTTGATCGGGGAGATAGGACACACGTCTCTCGATCGTCGTGCAAACGCATCTGCACTTGCGCGACAAGAGCTTCCCAAGAAAATTGTTGAAAATGTTTTTGGTTCGGAAATATCTAGAAATTTCTTCTTTTTCCTTGCGCCTCGTGTCCCTGTCACAATATTTGGGAGATAAATCCCCGTTTTCGCGGTGTCCCCCACCCCACCACACACATCGGATCAATAATTGTTCATTCTGTCGTGATAAAGTCGGGGGGTCGGCCGCCGGGGGCTCTCCAATTTTCGCCGGAGGGGGGAGCGAACCATAGAAATTGTCGAATTAAATTAATTCGCCCGAAAGTTCGAACAATATGTAAAAACGTAACAAACTTTTCACGGATGCTAAATTTCCATTTATGCACTGCGGCTTTCTTCGTTGTCTATGTCTCATTTTGAGTTGAAGGGAGGGACCCCAGTCAATTGAGAGATCTGGCTGAGGATAGAGGGAGGGATGAAGTGAGGAAAGGAAGGATACGGAAAAAGGGGAGAAAAGGGAAGGACAAATTAACCAGCGCCCGCAAAAACAGTGATGGAAAGCAAATCGAGAAATTAGCGGTAACAAAAACTTCTAGCTGACTATGAAAAGGTTGTGAGAATCAAGTTTCCCCACGGATTTTATATTGTGCCACCCTGTATCTCTCACGGGTGACTTGCGGCATAAGTGGCTTTCTAGTCCCGTCCTTCCTCTGTCTCTCCACACCGCAGACAATGGCTGCAATTTGATTTGCACCCGCGGTGAGAGAAGAAAAGTGAGAAAAATGTGAAAAGCACGCGCGGGTGATTCACGCGAATAGAATTCCCAAAGAGGAAAATATCAAAAAGCCTCATTCCCAACTATCTGTTTGTCCATTTCCGCCCCTCTTCCAGCCAGAATCTTCTTCGTCAAAGCTCTCTTCACATGCAGTTAAAGGGAGCGAAATTTGCTGTGCTGGCACCATTGCATACACACTCCGAGGTGAACGGAGGCAATAAAAATTCTCAGGTTTCGAAAACCCCACCTCGTCGATCGGCCTCCCTCCGATCGAAGAAGCCGACTTGCTTGCTTGACCACCTTGCAGTTTTTAATGGCGTCACCTTCCTTCCCTTTCTTCGCCCATTAACACCGACTCGCCCCGCTTTGGCGGACAAAGCAGCGCACTTTTTTCCTCGAGATACGATTTCTTTTTTCCTTCGTCCGTTTTTGCGGGGAAATGGAGTTGGTATCGGATTTACTGCACGGCTGCGATATCGGCGCAGTAAATCGTATTCCCTCCCCCTGCCAAGATATTCTGGGTAATGACCCCAAATGAACACAAGAAGGAAGAGGAAGAGGAGAGTCTGGCTGTACTTGTGTGTGCTTTTGGGGCTGGATGGCCCATTCAGTCAGTCTGCAACAATGGGCGAGTCTGATTTCTGGGGCGGAGGAGGGGGAAGGGAGGAGAAAGGAAAAAGAAGAGAGCAGCATGCCAATAACTTCCTGGTAGGTGCACTCGTGCAGTACAATATTGCTACCAAAAATATTTCGCCTTCGTGTCTCTTTTCCTGGGCTTTTTTCGTGTGGAAAAAGGAAGAGGGAACATTTTCCTTTGACCCAAGTAAAAACCCATTTGATAAGCGATCGTGAATGTATTCGCCGCCGCTGCCAAAAAAGACCCACCGCGAAAGAGAAAAAGTCCACATAAAAAAGGGAAAGGGGGCGTGGGGGGCTAAAAGCTATTAGGGGGTTTTCTTGGTGGAGGAAAAAAGAAGATGGGTACTGACTACCACTGCCCATGGGTACTGAACACCACTAAAATATTTCCAGAAAAAAACTTTAACTAGACTACTACCGTATAAAAAAGATATTTCGAAAAAAACTCCGTACGTAAGATACGATACTTGATTGTTCCTAATTCTCACATTTCAGCCGGTTTATCTCCTCCTCCTCCGAGAGAAAGAGCGCGAAATCCCCTTGGGAGAAATTGTCTGGCTGACCCCTGAGAGATCTAATGTTGTACAGGTCCGAATTGACCTGAAGGATAGAAGAAAAGAGGAAAAGGCGAAAATCCTGTACTAATGAGAGAGCGGTGGACGGACAAGGGAGAAAAGAAAAAGCTATCGGGGATTACCGCTATAGTGGAGGGGGATTGGATTTGTCACGTCAGGCGCATACGCGTGTACTGGACTTAGGAAATGAATTCGAAGCTTCTTTTTTTCAGAATCCAGTAGTACAGGCGCATTCGATTTCGTACGCCTCCCGGGAAATTGAAGGTCAAGAACTTTATGCTGGTCCTGCCTGTCACTCTTGAGCACTGCAAAAAATGACAAAAGTATTGTTCTGGCTGGAATTGTCTTAGCGAATATTCCCTAGACCGAAGAAATGTGAACCACCCAAAGTATAGGCTCGAGAGAGTAGGAAAACCATCTTTCTCCTCTTACTTTCTCCTCTCCCACGTGCATCAAGATGGATCTTCAGTTTGGTCTCCAGGGGAGAGAAGGGAGAGGGGAAGAGGGAAGAGCATTTCATGTCGGCGAGATTGGCACCAATCCAAGATCCACCGGGGAGAGACACAATGAAGAGGAGGAGGGAAAGGAGCGAGTGTGCGTATAAACCTTGGACGAGAGGGAGGATGATGTTGCCGCGGTTATTTATGTAGTAGCCGTTCGCCCCAGCGGGAAGGAGGTTCGCGGGGAAAATGTGCGGTCTCTCGCTGAGTTTCCCCCTCCTTTTTTGCGTCAATCATTTTTCTGGCGGTGGGAAAGAGGGACCAATATGTTCTTTTTTCCTGTTTCGTACCCTAGAATGAATCTGACACATACGGTACGCATGGAGAACTGCCGCAATAAAAAACCTCCCACTCACGTTCGACTCCCGGAAAAAAAGTAGGAAAAAATAGAGAAAATGTGGGAGATCCTCTTTCCCCCCGTCAATCCCAGCCGCTCTTCGGTTTTCCCCAGCCCCACAGAAGAAAGTCCCCGCCGTATCGCAAATCGCGGATATTTCACGCTTCGTAACTGGCGCCTACCCGAATATATCTTCCTGGGGGAGGGGGAGGGGAAAAAAGAAAGTTCGAAAGTTCGGAATCAATTTTGTACCATTTCGAGTGTTCGGCAAATAAGAGGTTGGCTATTCACGGAGGGAGGAGGGCGAATATTATCCGCCCGCCCCCACCCCACCTCACCCGTGACCCCTGGGGGGGGGGAAGAAAATTAGAATATCGGAGGAGGAAGATATGAAAGGGGATATTTTCGAATTTCACTTCTTTCCCCCTTCCCTCCCTCGATCCCTGGATTTGGGGGAAATCGTGCGTGGCATAAATTTCTGGCCGCCGCCGGCGATTTTTAGGAACTCCCGGGGAAAAAATTGAGGGGGGGAAGAAGGGGACACGGGTGCTTGAGATTTGAGATCTCCCTTTCTCTCCCCCTCTTCTCTTCCTTCCAATCTGTGGAGGGCACTTTAAACTCCTCTTTTTCTTCTTCCACCCCTCTTTTTATGAAGAGTGGTGGTGGTATATAGGAGTGGAGGGTCTCCCTCCCTCCCCATGGGTTGTAAAAATGAGTTTCCTGCGAAAGGAAAAAGACCGTGTCAGAAAAAAGGGTGGGAGCAGATCAGGATAAAGAACAGAAAAGACACGACAAAAAATCGTTCGTATTGGAAAAAGTTGACTTTTTTTCTCAAGTTTTTCTAGATGAAAAGCGGGACTGGAATGTTTTTTTTCCTGAACATAATCCTTCTCCAGCCAAAGAAAGCCCTCTTATTACTACACGGATGGAGGCGGAATCCGAACAAGTGCCGGGAAAAAATCAATGAATGCCGTTGTATGTAGTGTCCGCCCCGCAACGCGGCTGCATTCTTCCGTAAATGCAAATCCTTCGCATGAATTTCCGTGACGTGGATGTATGTTTTGACCGTATTTTTGTACTGCATTTTGGAGAAGAAAACACTTGCTTTCGCCAGTAGGAGGGGGGGGAGAAAGACGGAAGAGACCGTTGAGAGGGAACAAAAAACGCTTGTTGGCACCAGAACCTTCCACGAGAGGAAGAAGCACAAGGTGGCACAAAAAGTCCTTGTCCTCCTCGCCAAGGAGAGCAAATAGTTTTCTATTCTATGTTTTTTGCTGCTCCGATTTGTGGAAATTGAACTGGAGCATGTTTTCCTAGCGCAGCAGGACTCTTCACCCTTGGGAGGTCGCGAAAATGCACCTCGCTAAGGAAACAGGATTTTTCGCCGAAAGTGCCCAACTTGCACAGTCGATGCACCGGAACTGGTTTTCCCGCAAAAAGACTGGACATATTTCGCAGAAAAACACATTATGTTTTTGCGTAACTTGTCTGAGATGCACCGAACGGCAACATGCGCATTCCCAGACGTCTGGACGCCATAAAAATGCATATCACAAAACTCGATCGTTTTCTCTTTTATCTGGGACTCACTCACCCCCTGTTCTTGAGCGTCCTCCTCCTCTGCTTGAGCGCCACCACGTCCTCGCGCGGGAAGTTCTGCACCCTCTTGTTGAGCTCCTTGACCGAGAGCTGCGCGAGTGTCTCGTCGGGGATGGCGGCGGAGGCGATGAGGTGGGCGGCGGCGGAGGCGGCGGCGGGCGGCGGAGGGGGGATGACCACGGCTGAGGCGGAGAGGGGGTCGGGCGTCAGGGGCCCCTGCATGGACAGAAAGTGTTGTTTAAAAGAAATATACGTCATTGGAGGAGAAGTTCCCCACCTGGTTATTGCCGGAAGAGTACTTGTGTCCCTTGGACCTCCCTCCTCCTCCGCTGGAAGAGGAGGAAGAGGCTGTGGAGGATGAGGCTGCCACGGTAGCGGCCGCTGCCGCTGCGGCCGCGGCCACCAAGTTTCCTCCATCTCCCACCACGATGCCGTTGGTGCTCAGCGGCCTCTGCTGTTGTTGTTGTTGCTGCTGCTGTTGCTGCTGATCCAGCCACTTGTGCGGGTCATATCTAGCGTGCTCTGCTGTCGCTGCCCATGGTACCACTGCGCGACCGTCCATCCAACCCAGGTGTTGCGCGGCGGGGGCGCCAGGCCACTCCACCGGCCTCCCCTGAGGGCTGTACTGGCGAGTGTAATCCTCCGGCCTCGCCTGAAATTGTTCGAGGCAAGCCGCCTGCTGCTGCTGCTGTTGTTGATCGTGAGGGTACTCCCCAGCTTCGGCCCCTCCTCCTCCAAGGTGTTCGAAGTGAGCCGCCGATCCTGCGGCCGCGGCGGCCGCGGCCGCGGCCAAATCTACTGGTCCGGCCGTGGAGGCATAGGGATGGTGCCTCGGATATCTCTTGTACCTCCTGGAGTGCTGCGCCTCCTCCCCCGGCTCCTGCTCCTGCCCCACCACTAGAGAGAGTCCATTCTCGTGGTGGTGAGGGTGCTGCTGGTGCTGGTGTTCCTCTGCTCCTCCGGAGGCGGCGGCAACGACAATGTGGCTATGCAAGTGGTGGTGGGTGTGCTCGCGAAAACCGAGGGTGTCGAGCTGCTGTTGCTGCTGTTGTTGCTGCAGGTCGAGCGGGAGGACTCCATCATCCGCTCCTCTGTCGTTGGTGGAGGACACCGCGGTGGATGCCGCGACGGCAGCTTCATCCGCGACGGCCGCGGCCGCCGCCGCCGCCGCCGCTGCGGCGGATTCCGCATCCGATGCCCCTCCTGGCTGTGGACCTCCGTTGTCGCTACTGCCCCCTCCACCTCGATCGACCGTTGTTGCCCCGCCGCTGCTCATTCCGCTTACTTCTTCAACTTTTTCTTTTCCCCCTTCTTCCCCTTTCCCCCGTCTGCTTTGCTGTTCTTGCTGATGATGATTTTCCTCTTTCTCCTCCTTTTCTCCACTTCCTACTTTTGCAAAGCTTGCAGCGTAGTAAACGCGTCTCCTCCTTCGTCGTCCACTCCTCCGCAGTCGATGGTGGCTTCGTCGTCGTCGGTGGTAGTGCTGATAGTGTTCTTTACCACTTTTCCTCCCCTTCTCCTCCCCCTTTTGCTGGCTGGCTGTGCTGACTCCGGGGCTTGAACTTGCACTGTGAACCCACTTTGTTGGGCTTGCAAACTCGACGACGACGACTGCGGGCGATGATGTCGACGAAGCAACTGCGTTACGGTCCCCTTCGAGATGGGACTGAGTCGGCAACGATCCTCCCTCCTCCTCCTCCCCGAGGAAAAGGGGAAGGAGAGGTGCTGACCCCACAACAGGGCTCCCACCCTCCTTCCAATCATGCCCCTCCCCCGATTCGCAGTCGCCGACAACCCCGAGGGAGAGACACGGGGGCGACGAGCAGGTGCTTTTCTTCTTCCTCCCCTTTCCCGGTCCCGTGGGAGCGCCCCCTTTTCCCTCTCCGCTTTCCGAGCTTTCTCCTCTTGCCAACGGCGCCTCGCGCAGCGATTCGCCGTCCGAGGGAGTAGGAGGGGGCGGGGTGGAGAGCGGTGGCGGCGACCGCGGCGGGACTTCCCCATTGGAGGAGGGGGAAGAAGAGGAAGAGTGAGAATAAGACGTGCAAGAAAAGAGGGAAGTCGAGGGGGAGGAGGAGGACGTGGAGAATGTTGAAGAGTTCCTTTTCTTCTTCTCCTCCCCTTCGTCATCTTCTTCATCTTGCTGCATCAACAAGTCGGCCAGCAAGGACGTGCCTGGACCAAAGGGGGAGGAGGCCGGGAAGAAGAGAGGGGTAGAGCTGCATATAGAACGGGAAAAACAAGAAGGGAATTTGCTTTCAGCAGGACAATCGCATAGCTTTTTCTCATCGCCTTTCATTGACCTTTGTCGAATCCCGTACCTGCTCTTTTTCTCCATCGCATTAGTCGTAGGCGCCTCCGTCGTCGTCTTCGGCCCCTCCCACTTGTCCATCCTAATTCAGGCAAGGATTCCTCTCCTCCTCCTCCTCCTTATTCCTCTCTTCATCCGTCAGAAGAGGTCCTCATCATCGTCGCTCTTTCGCCCCTTCCCTTTGTCTCCTTCCTCTTGCTGCATCAGGCATCTCTACGGAGAAAAGGAGCCGTTCGTTCTGCTGATTGAGGACCTAGAGCGGAAATCGACAAACATTAGCACAAAAAAGTTGATTTGCTTTCGGAACAGTGAATCCTCCACCCTTGCCGCTGTCCTACCCTTCACTTCTGTGGCCTCCGTTGAATCTCATACCTGATGAAGTGTCTCTTCGCCTCTTTTGGGAGCGAGGAGAATCGGATCGAACCGAATCGAGGACAGGGAGGCGCCTCCTCCTCCTCTTTATATTCCCTTTGCTGATTCCGCTCTCCTTCGTTCGGCGATGGATCGGGGGGCGACCGGGGCCAAAGGGGGAAAAGACAGAAGAAGACAAGCGCTGATTGGCGTAATTGATGGTAAGCCCCACTCCTCTTTCCCTCCTCCTCCGTCTTGGAACGCAGCGATCTACGACACACTTTGTTTTCCCTGAAGAAGAATATAAAGAGAAATTCCTTTTTGCGGAAAGGATTTTTTGGGTGGGATCTACGTGCACAGTAAAAGAGGGAATAGGAGGGTGAAAGAGGGAGAGAAGAAGGTGTATCTGGTCCGTCGATCGGTCGTTAAATTGCGGATATCGCCCCCTCTCCTCCCCCTCCTCCCTTTCTTACGTCCCCTCTTTGGAGTTGGGCAGTAATTTCGTTTGAGCACCCTCCCCCTCTTTTCCTTTCTCCCCCAAATTGCCCTCTTCGGAGGATCTGCGAAAGAGGGAGGAGGGAGAAGGGAAATGTAGTTGGAGAAGGGAAAGAATGGACACTGATTCGATTCAGAACATCACTCGCCGCCAACTCTCTCGGTCCCTTTCTCCTCCTCCTGTCTGTGACATAAATATCCTCCTCTCCGTTTCTTTCCTCTGTCGGCTGTCAATATGTTCCTCTTTTTCCAGGAAATGTAATAACGTTTCCTTCTGTCCACGACCGGAGACGGTGGTGGGTGTGATTTGTGCGGAGCAAAAGCGAGAAAACTTCACTTTCTGTCGTCCGCCCCTCTTGCCCGATTTTCAAGTACAAGGCGACTATACTCCTACTGCAAAATGTGCAGCACTGTATCTGACCCCCTTCCACCAAGCCCTCCGTATCTCTCTCTCTCCGCGATTTTTTTTGCAGCTCACACCCCGTCCAGACAGTGTTCAAACATGCATGGGATAAGATGCACTTTTTTAATCGCCCAGAAGAACGAGGAGGAATGCACGAAAAAGAGAATTTGCTCGTACGATTCGCCCTGAAAATGGTAGGAGAACAACTCACTTCGCTTTCTCTCCCGGTCGGTTGCATTCGATCGAGGAAGGAATATCTCGATAATGGTGACATATTTACGAGCTAGGGGGAGGAAGGACAAATGTGGAGGAGGAAGGAGGAATTGTACTAGATCCGGATGTTAGGGATTTGCAAAAAGGAAGACATGATGATATACGCAATGTAACTATTTGAGCAATTTGAACATTGTGCATGTGCAATAAGCGTGTCCAGATAAGCTGTATTCGTTTGTACACTTTTTAAGAGGCCACGTGCTTGTAATTGGGCCCAGCGATTGTTTGTTGTTGTTGTTGTTGTTCTGAGGAGGTTCAGTCCAGAGCCTTAAAAGGACTAAGAACTGAACACGGCCGGTC
>JAAUYJ010042441.1_pt1 | contig 20378 bp, 24 predicted proteins | sample 7278031 | NCBI WGS metagenome assembly JAAUYJ01 (sample SAMN14350222, study PRJNA611818) | marine sediment metagenome | isolation source: surface marine sediment (1.8m) | place: French Polynesia: Moorea | collected 2018-08 | reverse complement strand
TTTTTCTCGAACTCGATTCGAGTCGAGTTTCTGAGTCCCGAACTCGAACGAGTCGAGTTTTGAACCTCGAACTCGAACCGAACCGAACCGAACCGAGTTTTCGAACTTTTCAAAGAATTTTTCTATGTTTGTGCTTGAATCTTCAGAAAAACACAAAATAATTTTGAAGAAAAAAATTTCTCCTCAATTTTTGACAAAAAAAATTCGACACAAAGTAAATAAATCATTTAATTTATTTTGTTTTTTTTACGAAAAGTCGAAAATATCCGGCTCGCGAACTTTGGTTCGAACTTCGAACTTCTTCGAACTTCTAAAACCCGATACAAAAACTCGAGTTTTCGAACTCGAACTAAGTTCGGACCCATGTCTAAACTTGGTGACGGTGAACAACAATTCATAAAAGTGAAATTGACAATAAGTAAAGTCAAAAGTCCCGCGACACATGTGCTGCTCTCCTGCTGCCTGCACCACCGAGGCGCATAATTATTATTCATTTCGGTGCTGTCGGTGTGAAGTGTGAACTCACTGTTGAGGAGGACCTGGAGTCGCCCAAATCTCGGAATCTGCGTTCTGTGAGGAGTTCCGCTTCCATCCTCTGCCCGTCCTCGCCGCACGCAGGTGAGTGAGGATCCATGTGACGAGTTTACCGTCCTGTTGGGATGTCACCGTTTCTGGCGTCTTTTATCTGTACCGTATAACTATCCCTGGTGATCTGCGTGCATCGTCTTTGGCTACAGAACAAATAGCAACATCTGGTGTGGATCTGATATTTGTCAGCTACACAATCCCAATTTACTCCGTATGCAGTGTGTCCAGATTTTTCGACCCCCAAAAGCGCAAGAAAGTTGCAAAAAGCGCAAGAAAAAGCGCCAGCCATATATGTCAAAAATTTTATTGCATTTTTAGACGTTTCAGGGGTTATTTGTTTTTGGCAATTTTTTTCTTTTTTGAAAATTTTTAAGAAATTTAAATTTTACTACATAAAAAATGCTAAAATCCCAAAAAGCGCCACTTTTTTCGGTTTTGCGCTTAGCGCAATCTCCAAAAATCATGGCGCAAGGGAGAAGCAAAAAGCGCCACTTTTGCGCGAAATCGCAAGATCTGGACACATTGTCCGTATGATTCCACCCAAATTTCCTCCCGCTTCTTATCAAGATGCTCTCTTATTGTCAGTGCAAGGATAAAATACTTGTGGGATCTCTTCATACTTGTGTTTGTCAGCGAGCGTGGAAGCTACAAGGGAAAAGCGGCCAGACCGTAAAGATATAGTGTTGTACAGTTTATATTGAGGCCAGGGCAGAATGGGCTCCCACAGAGAGTTCCAGGAGGGAGGGGGCATCCACCGACAGAGATGTTGCATGGAATTGAGCGTCTTGTAGCGGCCTCCCGCCAATCCATCTCAGAAAACTCAGTCATACGCAATCGAGGTTCGGGTTACACCGAGTTCGTCGGAACATCAGGGGTGGGGGAGGGCAAACAACAGTATGAGTCTGTCTGCGGCGGGGGTCCTTCCTGGACTGGGGGAGAAGTAGCTCCATTGAAACTAAGAAATAAGAATCGGGCGAGTCGTCCCCCGTCTTCCGCCTTCCCATTAACTATGTACACACCTGAGTCATGCCTCCATTCGGCAAGCGTCAAAAATAAATCGGTGCCCAATTTTGTGGAGGAAAGAGACTCGGGCAGTGTTGGATAGACAAGAAAGAGTAAGAAATATGCCGGTTTCCGACTCTAAAGGCAGGTGAGTAGGGCCGCCGGCACAGGCAACTTCAGTGATACATGATGAGAGAAAGACTGTTTAGAAGAGGTTTACCCCCGCCGACGCCGTTCCCTTCCCCGGCTTCAAATTCTCTCCTGGAGAGCCTGGCGTCTTAATCCTCAGTCAATTTCCCAGGAGATTATGTTGCCCCGTCGCTTCTTCCCGCCCTCGAATAGGCATCAAGGGGGTGAAGCGGCTCTTATCTTTTTGTCTGGAATAAGACTTTAGGGTTGGTTGTTGTTGCCGCCCACAGCGATAAGGACAAGAAAGAAGCAAGGCACAAACATGGAAAAGTGACGTCACCTGCTCAAGAAGAAAAGACTCCTCTATTGTCCCCAGTCATCCCCTTTCCACTCCTATGACCCCCGCACCTTGACCACCCTTCCTCCTCCTTTCTCTCCTCTCTCCTCTCTTCCAGCCATGAACCCTCCATCCTCTCCCCCGCCCGACTCCCCCTCCTTCAACTTTCGCGACAACCCTTCCTACTTCGATGTTTTCTCCAACCCTGAGACGGCCGGTTTCGTCACGGCAGGACAGGCGCTAGAGCGGCTCAACCAGGTGGCGCAGAACGTCTACTCCATGACGGGCGTCAACCCGGGGGAGGAGGCGAGGCAGCAGCAAGAGGCGGCGGCGGCGGCGGCAAGAGGGGCAGCAGGGAAGAAGAGGAAGAGGAAGTCCTTCAGGGAGCTTGTCTCCAACAGCCTCGGGCGCAGCAGGAAGAAGAAACCAAAGAGCGGCGGTGGGTCATTTCAGCAGGCCAAGCAGAGGACAATCTCCTGTGGCGAAGAGGCAGACTACGAGCAGAAGCTGGCGTCGCTGGTCAGGTCGGCTTCTCTTGAGCCGCCTTCGGTTTCTGCCCCTTTCGGCGCACAGGCGGCGACTTCTGTGGGCCAGGAGTCTTCAGCAGCAGGAACCGCCGGTTGGTTCTCGAGGGCGGCAAGGAGGGCCTCCTCCAGCAAGTCTAACTCCCTGCCGACTTCCCCCACGGAGAAGGTGCACGTCTATTACAACCAGGAAAGTCTCGTCAGCGCGGGGGCAACAGGGGAAGGGAGAGAGAGCGGCAGCAACGCCTCGGCGCCAATGCCCCTGCGGTCAATGTCCATGTCTTCTGCCCAGGGCGGGGGAAGAAGAGGAGGAGGGGCGACGAGAAAGCACCCTACCGCCACTGAGTCATCCAGATTCCACCACCTTCCTCAGTACACGCTGCACAAAGAATGTCGCCGACACCTTCTCAGCGGCCAAGAGGAGTGTGAGGTGGAGGCGGACGTGGTTCTCCTGCACAGCGACGGCTGCCGGGTCTCCATGGACTGGTGTGACTACATCAAGAAGTTCTTCGAGGGTGTCTCAGCGTCCTCGCCCTCCGCGCCTAGAACGAAGGTCATCACGCAGGAGGTGGAGGCGTTCTCTCGGCACCTGTGCGAGGGGTCTGAGCTGGACCTGGCGCGGGCCGAGGAGAGGACGAGGCACGCCAGAGCGCAGGTCGTCGTCGTTGGGCCAGACTTCCTCAGGTGGCTAGAGAGGTGGCCAAACATCGTGGCAGGTACAGTGCCCCGCTGTTGCAAATTTGTTGCTGCCGTATTGTAGACTACATATTTCGTAATGGCGCAACTTCTATGAAAGATCCAGTGGCTTTTGTGGTAAGGGTTTTGTGGCTTAGTTTGAGTAGTATGCATTCCAACTACTTTCTTTACTTTGATGCATCTGTATAGTATGCACTGGTTTTTACTTTCGTTTCTAAATTCTTTTCTTTTCCACGACACATCAGGTCGGGTTCTGGACCAGTTCCGCGTACTGGCTCTCCTCCTTGGCGTGACGGAGGAGGACGTCGGCTCCGTACACCGCGCCAGCCTCCTCACCTTCCTCAACTGGAAGAAGCTTCCGGTGGTGGCCAACTCGCAGCGCTTCGCCGAGGAAATGCTGCTGGATATAGACAGGATCCTCAGGAACAACCCGCCTCAGCAAAAGTCTTTGAGACAGAGGAGGAAGCCGCCGTTGGTGGTCCCGCCGTCCGCCGACGTCGCCCGAGATGAAAAGTCCTCCGGAGATAACGGGGAGGACAAAGACTGCTCCCCTCCGTACCTGACAGCCTTGAAGACCCGGCAGAGGGAGGTGCGGGAGATGGAGGTCTGGCCCAGGGATGTGGGTCATGGGTCGGAGGAGGAAGAGGAGTTCGTGCTCAGCACTAGGGGCACCAGCAGATTTCCGTCCGAGGCCTCCGTCTGGTGCCGGTTGGAGAGGAGCGGATCTGGCTCGCCCAAGGGAGGGGCAGTGGGGGCGAAAAAGATCAGTCGGGCGGAAAGGGTGAACGACTGCTGTTTGCGAGTCAAAATTCCGAAGGAGGCTTGGACGGAGGCGGAGGTTAAGCAGGAGGAGGAGGAGAGGCAGCAGGAATGTGCTTTCATCGTCTTCTCAGTGTCGGCGGGAGGAGGAGACGCCGACGACGACGATGTTGTGACCTTTGAAGGGAGGGCGAAGATTAGCCCAGATTTGGACAAGAGGCAGAATCCGCGTCGGGAAAAGTCAGAAAGAGAAGAGGGCCCCGCCCACCTGGAGAACGCAGTGATATCGCTTTCTAAATGGGCGAAAGAGCAAGGACTGGAGGGGCTCGTCCAAGAACTGTCAAAGTTGCCGCAGATCGGCGGCGTAGATAAAAATATTTCAGAAGAAAAGGAGACTGAAATGAAGGCAATGGAAGCGAAGGACATTCCAAGCAAGGAACCTAGTCCCTCCACGACTCATGAGAAGAGTGGCGGCGGCTGCTTCACAAACGCTGGCTACATCCCCATGGCCAGGAAGTTCAGCTCCAGCAGCGGCGGCAAGGCTTCCCCCGCGTCCGACCCTACGCCGCCGCCATCCGGGCTGAGGAGGAGCAGCTCCGCCTCAACTGTTTCCATCAAGCCGGCCGCGGCGACCAAGGCGCCGGACGGACGCCGCCAAAGAGAGCTCTTCTCTGACGAAATGGCGGTGGCTGCGATGGCGGCCCAGGCGGACGAGGGATCCTCCGAGATGCTGAGAATGGATTGGGCGTTCGACCTGGACGGTTCGACGGCCAGGCCACAGTCCAGGCAGGAGATCATACACGGGCTGAGGAAAAAGGTGAGGTTATACGGCAGTAGAATGTGTTCTTGTCTTGTTTCTTTCCTCGAAAATACTCGGGTTTTGGGAAAAAGGATCGCATTTCTTAGTTTCGAACAAAGATTAATGGAGTGCTTTACGCTTTTTTAAATCTCCGGTTGCAGTTCCCCACTGAGAGTTCCGGCGCCGACTCCGATTCGGAACCCCTCCAAAAGGCCAGGAAAAAGCGACGCAACACGACCGTCTCGTCCGACGTCCAGCTCCCGACCGGGTTTGTTCCTCCCGCGTTGGCTGACGACGAGCGATCGTCCCCGTCCTCCTCCGCATCCATGGCGGGAAGGGCTGCCGGGACCACGGCGCAGCAACAGCAGCAGCAGCAGCGCAACAACGTGAGCTCCCCTTTCGGGTCCATGTTTGAGTCCTGCCAGGCGGAGCTTATCGAGATGCAGAAGCAGTTCAAGAAGGAGCTCCTGACGCTCAAAGAGGTGGAGGAGAAGTTTGAGGAGTGGAAGACTCGTCCGGAGCAAGAGCTGGCCAGGTAACTATAACGCAGCATTTGACAGTGTTCGAATTTAAGCTATTGATGTACGTACTTAATATTTTTTCCTTCTACAGAGAGAAGCGCAAGGACGAGCTGGAGAGAATGAGGGACGAGTGGACGAGGGTCCAGATGTTGGCGGCGGCGAGGGCCAATAGCGAATCACACGTGTGGGGGCTCCTAAGGGGCATCTTCAGCAGGGGAGGGGGGTCGTCTGCATCGTCGGCGGGGGGAGGGGGGAGGAAGAAGACGACCTCTGGCTCCAGCAGTGTCCTCTCCGGCGGATCTACATCCTCTTCCTCCGCCGTCGCCGCCAAGCGATCCTCCGTGGAAAGCTTCACCGACCTCAGCATGCAGGGAGGAGCGACTGCGGAGGCGCCGAGCAGGACCAACCCTACCTCCGGTCTGGCCCTCGCCGCCCTTGGCCCTCCTCCGGGGCCGCCACCTCCTCCGCCTCCACGCACCTGGTCTGTTACGTCCGGGCCATCCTCATCCTCTTCTACCTTCGGCGTTCTGGAGCAGCCGCAACAAAAGGGGGGTCGGGATCTGGGCGCCGTCCCCAAGGGAATAGGCGGCGTTAGGGTGGGTGCCCGACCCCCGGGAGAGGCGGAGGAGGAGGACAGCAAGTACGACGTGCCACGCAAGCTGAGTCTGGAGCAGTGCCCGGAGTTCCATTTTGTCCCGGTGGAGGAGGCGCCCGAACTGGTCAGGCCCGTCGCTTCCAATGCGAGGGGGGGAAACTCCAGTGCAGCCAGCCTGAGGGTGGAAGTCGGGGCAGGCCCCAACGGCGGGGAAGAGGGCGGCGTGTACGAAAATGTGGTTGTCAAAGGCGACCGGTTCGACTGGGAAGAATTTCCATGAGGGGAACAAATACAACGCTCTTTCGTTACTTCTTGGCAGGTTTAAAATTCTAAAGGTACTGCCACATGCTGTGTTTTCCTCCGCTCCCGCGTACTCTCGGTTTATTACCCTGATAAATGCGATCCAGATGTCAGCATCGCAACCTATGACAACGGGAGGAAAATGGACTCTTGTCATCACTCACTATGTTTAAATGTTTCACTTCATCGTTCGAAAATACAGGTTCCTGAGTGTTCTTTGAGAATGTACAGAACTCTTTGTAGCGTGCGTAGTGCAACAAGATTTATTCCTGTATAAAGTGACAAGTGTTAAGTTCCGTAAAACTACATATATATTTTTTCCAGGTGCGTGCGTCTGCTCTCAGACCTGGCGCTGCTTCTGCTGCGGCCAGGCGTCGTCGTCTCCGGCCTCTGCGTCGAATTCGCTTCCAAGATGAGCCTCTCCGTCTCGGCTTCTTCCAAGGCCGCCAGCAAAAAAGCCTTTTACGCAGTAGCCAAGGGGAGGAAGAGGGGAATATACTCCACCTGGGCAAAGTGCGAGGAGCAGGTGCTAAATTCGTGCTAATTTATCGTGGCAAATACCGGTATATACGGTGTTCTTATGTAGGTGAAGGGCTTTCCAGGGGCAAAGTTCAAAAAGTTCCCTACCTTGGAAGAGGCCAAAACCTTCGCCTTCGCGGACCTAAGAGCAGCTGGTGACAAGGTCTCGTCCCCTACGGAATCGAATGATGTCCCTTCGTCGAAAGATCCGAACCCCTCTTCTTCTGCAGATAATCTGGAGGAAGGGAAAGTGAAGTATGTACTGTCTTGTGCTTGGGCCACCTTAGAAAGCACTTTCATGTTTCTTTCCAGAAGTGTTCCCACCAAGAGATCCGGAGATGACGCGGGCGGCGGCCTTGGCGGAATGTACGGGAAAAGGAGGAAGACCAAGATGGTGCCATTCGACCCCGCGGGAATAAACCCAGAGGTCAGGTCCTACTCCACCTCTGCAGCGGCAGCGGTGGCCTCGACAGCCAAGGAGGGCGCCTCTGACGACGCTACGGGTGCTGTTCAAATGGGGGGAAGTTGATGTGATTCAAGTTTATTGATTTTCATTTATTTCCAACAGTTTCTAGTGACTTCTCTGAGCTGGCCAAGCGCCTCAAGTCCAAAGGCTTTCATGCGGATCCGAACGGCACGGTCACGGTCTACACAGACGGGGCCTGCATCAACAACGGGAAGGCAGCACGTGAGTACCGAATGCCGACACTGCTGCTATTTCCCAATTGGGTTTTCCCCAATATAATATTATTTCGTTTTTTTAGACCGCGTCCGCGCTGGCGTCGGCGTGTGGTGGGGCCACGGCCACTGCCTCAACGTGTCCTGCCCGCTGCCGGACAACTTCAGGAAAACCAACAACGTGGCGGAGATCCAGGCGGCGGTGGAGGCAGTCAAAATAGCAAAGGTTACACATGACGGCAGTTTCCCTCTTCTCCTCGCATACATGCATATTATTCTCGTTTCTCACAGTCTGAGGGCATTCAGCACCTGCGGATCAACACCGACTCCCAGTTCATGATTAACTGCATCACTAAGTGGATGCCCAAGTGGAAGAGGAACGGCTGGAAGACGGCGTCAGGAGATCCGGGTACGTCTTGTGTCGCATTTGCGTAAGCACTTTCATGTCCACAATCAATAGGAGGTCTTTTTTTACTAACTTCCAATTTTGCCAAATGTAGTGGAAAGGCTGACTGTGCCCGATAGGGGGGATAGTCTTTTGTACCATCGGTCTATAGGTGTTTTGGAACCGTGGCTGGGAAACTGCAGGGGAGGGGATGCCGTGTTGTTTTCGACAGCTCAACTTGGCGGTGGCCAAAAAAACCTGGATAAAACGCTGAAACAAAACTGCTGGAAATGGAAAGGCCATTCGATCCCGCTGTTTGTTTCCGCCACTCGCCTCTTTTGTGAAAGTTTGATCGCCGAATCACAGTACTTTTTTTCGCCCCCCAGTGATAAACAAGACCGAGCTGCAAGTCCTGGAGGGCCTTGTCCACGGAGGAGACGGCGACTTCAAGGTGACCTTCAACCACGTCCGGGGACACGTGGGGATAGAGGGCAACGAGGCTGCCGACAGACTGGCCAACGCCGGAGCTGCGGCGTCCTCTTCCTCGTCCAAGTGATATGTGATACGGTTCCGTTCGAAGTTTGTGCGCAATACAGCGGATATTATTTTACGTTCACGTACGGTATGTATTTTTCTCTTCTTGGATTCGATCCGTGGTGAAAGTAGCGATGAGTACTATGCTCGCGGAGGGGGACATTATGGTATGTCTAGGGAGTCGGCATCTTAGTTAGGGGAGTGCTGTCGGGGTTTCTTAGAGGTACAAACGTGGCTTACATTCAATATTTGTCGCTTTCGTACGGTACGTCGTTACAATCGGCAAATTCTCTTGGTTTTCTTTGCGTAAGAGGTTGCAAAATTGTGTGCTGCAGTTGACACAAACCCAAGCAGGATGAAGAGAAACACGACGCTATTTATGCATGGAAACAGGGGAGGACAGACCAGCAACGACTTTTTTTTTGAATTTTCGGTTTCGGTATAATTGGTGGGAGGTGGTGCACTGGAGCCTTTCTTTGGAGGGATGTGTGTGCTGCGTCGGAAAAGTGTTGGCGGCGGCTCTCCATGCAAAAAGCAATGGTTTTTTGCTCCATTACTTGGTGGTGGCATAGTAGACGTTTTTAGTTTATGATAGCTATTGAGCAAGGTAGGGGAGTTCTGCCCAAGTCCGGTCTCAGAGTTGCTGGTGGAGGTGTCTCCGAATTATCTCTTGAGTATGCTACTAAAGGAGATATAGATTCGACTGTTGCGTTCAAAATTGCAAAACATTCCGCTGATGTTGCCAAAAGACGGTGGAGTCTTCTCAGTCCGGGCAAAAGTCTCCCCTTCTTCGGCATCTTGCTTTCCGTGCAGCCCCTGCTTTTCCGCAATGTCCCTGGGGGGGGGCACTCTTCTTCCCCTTTTCTCACTCATCTTTGAAATTAGAATCTGAAGTGGTTGTGCTGCCTGAAGCGACTGCAGCAGGGTTTCGCAGCCAGAAGAGCCCTTCCATTCCAACATACATATAATGCGTTACATTTGCCTCTCTCTTCTTAAGTCGTCCGATCACAGTACGTGGAGGTTTCCGCAGGACTTTGTCTTGTTGTTCTGGATTCTCATCACCCTCTCCAACAAGTTCATAACCCGGTGGCCGATGACCTTGGAGTGGGAGCCCTGACGGGAAAAATAACGCAAATTTGAAATTCCCACTAATGCAACACTGTCAACACGAGTCCAACCTGCATGTCTCTCTGCCTGGCCTCCTCCGCCATCCTGAGCTTGATCTGCGTGAGCATCCCCACCAGCAGCTCGTCCACGTTGTGGTTGATGCCGGGGGAGGTCTCGATGTACTTCACGCCGTACTTGATCGCCATAGCCTTACCAGCTGAAAAAAGAAAGCATCAAAAGTATTATTACATCTTGGTTGGATGGCTGAGTCATGAAGACAAGAAAAGAAATGGAAACCCTTCTACTGCGGGAGGAATAGCGTGTGCAAAAATAAAATCCGCTAGACCTCATCCATCTCCCATCCCGATCCTTCATCCGTTTCTCGAGATGCCTAATTCACAAACTTGCCTCTGCTAACTTCACGCGAATAACTCCGACATGTGACGTCAGAGAAACATGAAATAAGATATGATTGGAGTGCTTCGGAATTTATCGGACTCCGCAACAGTCTTCGTCAAATTTTTCTCCGTCTGCGAAGGATGTCACTCGTACGTACGTACGTACACGCGAGGGGGAAAATTATTAATCAGGCGATTGCCTCGTCTTTGTCTGTCCCAGCGGATTGCTCTCTGTAGGAAACAAACTCGATTTCAAAACTTAAACATTGGCATGTTTTCGCATCGCTGAGTGCTCAAGGGGGAGTGGAGCATAGTAGGGGCAAGGTATCGCTGGCCGGGTGTCTCAATAGCGATTGAAGAAAGAGCTGCTTGCTGTGGTAGGCGCAAAAAGAGAAAAAATGATGAGTTGCTTCTTTTCGGTACTCCTTTCGCAAAAAGAGAAAACATCACCGGAAGGAGGAGGAAGAGAAAGGGCAGGAAATTGACGTTAATTTCGTAATTGAACGAAGAGGCAGGATGGGGGGGAAGGAGGGGTCTGGGGATCGAGAGAGGAAACTGTGGCTGCTCGCCGCCTTCGCCCGAAAAGTAGCTCCCAAAACCAGGGCGGGCGGAGGAAGGGGCCTCCTCCCATCCATCCCCCCCCCCTTCTCCTCGAGGGATTTCTGTTGTTGGTCGCCTCTTTCGGAGCGGAAGGAAGAGAGAGGAAGAGTGGGCTTTCTCCTCTTCTCGCAACAGACAAATTCGACCTCCTCCTCCTCCTCTTCCAACGTCGGGGCCCCGTTCCCATGAGATATAGGGGCCAGCGATCGAGAGACTGTGCCAGGCGGGGCGGAAGCACACGCTCATGGAGAGGGAGGGACAACCATGGAAATTGCCAGGAAGAAATAGAAGTAGGCTTTCAAGGAGCTACTTGCTGGCCAGGAAAAAAGGAGGTTTCCAGTAATGTAGGAAACCAAATGTAAGTTAGCCTATGTGACATATGCATGAAAAATCTTGGACTTTTGTCACTCTTTTTGCAAAACTGTGTTTTGTCCCGGTTGAACGTTTTTCAACCTGCGCAACCAAGGTGCCATCAATGTCCCTCCAAAACCATTCCACTACAAAAGGCTGAGGTGGCGGCAGCTTGCCCAGCACTCATTGCAAACATCGGCGCAAGAGAAAAAGAAGAAGGGCGGAGGAGAATGGCGGCGGGGCGGATGCGACATCTGTGCCGGTGGGACGAGGAGGCGCTTCCAATACCTTTTTTTGGCTCGAGCGGTCTGCAACTAGTAATGGAAATATATATAATTCAACTATAGAAATCCCAAGGAGCATTCTACCCTCCCATGACAAAGCTACGATCATTGGAAATTGTGGACTGCGACAACCGGTAATGGGTTTTTTTCAAGACTTCAGAACAAGCTTGATTCTTGTTCCATTATGAACGGGTGTACAATTTCCTGTGCGCGAGGCCGTCGCGGCTGCCAAAAAAGGGAAAGAAAGAAGGATCCCGCGGCGGGAAGAATTGGAAGAAAAGGTAGGGAAAAAGTGAGGGATGGATTGTTGGGAAAGAAAAAGGCCTCAGCTTTTTGTTCTTTTTCTTCCTCCCCTCAGGATTGTTTTTTGCCTTTGTTATTTCCTCCTCGTTTTTCAAACAATTGATGGCGTGGGATTTTTTATTTTAAGAGAAGCTTTTCCTTTCTGCCTTCAAGAATGACAGGCTTCTCTGCCCAATAAACGAAAATGCCATGATAGAGTGGCCACTACGTGTTGGGTAGGACTCTGTACAACACTTTTCTTGATCCTTGTGCGTGAGGAAAGTCCCCATCAATTTTTCGATGTGGGGGAATAATCGACTATCAATTTCAGTTGATTGCAAGACTGCGACTTCGTCTTTGAAATTGGACTCTAGGGGTATAGAATATTTAAAGGTTATAAGGACTGTACGTACAGTACAGTTTGTAGTCTCCAAAATGGGTGCGTAAATTTTTCAGTGCACTTTTACAGTAAATCGAAAGTAAATTCGCATTGGGAGCCATGCTTTGCTTGCACGTTGCAACGGAGTAGCAGAAAAGAGGACAACGACGCAAATTTCGCGCTGCATTAGCTAGGGTCAAATGCGAGTATACGTAGCTCGATAAGGGCGGGGGGAGACGACGAAGAATGACTCGTGTATAAGACCGAAGGATCATGGCGTAAAGACAGAATAGAAATATTTTATTCCTGCGCTGCATGGAGAGGAGGACTGTTTCGGGACAGCCCTTCTTTTGCCGTCATGGCTAATCTTTTTTTTGGCAGTCTCGGCCCACTTTCCTCCGGCACTTACGTTGACTGTGTTCCGGCTTGCCTATTTCCTTTTTTCCCACCCCTCCCTTTTTTATTTCCCCTGCCCCGAAACTGGTCCCACGAGGCCTCTTCTTATCCTGCGCAGCCGTCGACGCCGTCGCCAAAGGGGGAGGGTGGGCGAAAACAGAATCAAGAAGTGCCTTTTATTTTTCTCCCGCCTCCATCCTTGCTTTCAAACTACTGTAGTAGGGCACAATCTCGCCTGTCCTCTATTTCAACTTCCCTTTTGTACTTTTTGACTAGCATTTCCTTTTCCTTAACATGAGTGTCCTCTTGCAGAATGGTACGGGGGGGGGGGGAACAATGCTACGGGCGTGGCCGAGTGTGAAGGCCCGAAACAAGGCCAGATCCAGAAACTTGTCTTTCCCTTTCCGGAGATTTTGTTTTCCCTCCCGACTTGGCATCCTACTGCAGGTGGGCGCTGCACCGTGGAGGAATAAGAAGGAGAGGGCAAAAAAAGTGATTCCAGCCAGCCAACCAAGAATGTTGGAGGCGACCGAGGAACGGGGGCCCCCCAAAGATGAGGCGGCCTGAAAAAAGTTAGGGAGGAGAAAGAACACTGGGATGGTTTGGTGGCGGCCGGGGTGGAAAGAGGAGGAGGAGAAGGATTCTTTTTTCATCCGTATTTTTACCCTTCTCCCTCCCGCGGATCGACGGAAAGAAAAGAGCGGCGGCGGCGGCCTTCTCTCTCCTTTTCCTCCTTTTCCTCCTTTTCCTCCTCCGTGTCGGATGAGATGCATTATGGATGAGATGACTCCGCTACTTTCTTCTTATCCTGCGCCCCTGCTCCCCTACCATCACCGCAGTCGTCGTCGTCACGGAAGAAGGTCAGACGCAGAACAAAAACATAGAGGGGGGACTAAAATGGCCAGGGATTCGACTCGTTCCGACACTTTTGCAGGGGGAAACAGATCACTCACCAGAGCCGCTGATGATCCTCGACCGAACCAGGTCAGTCTTGTTGGCCACCAGGATGACGGCCTGGAAGGAAGAAAAGGAAAGAACACCAGGAGTCAGGTCTTTCAATCACCTCACACAAAAAACCTTTTATTTTATTTTACCTGTGATGCTAGGACGCCCGCCCCCCTGAGGTACCCCAGGATGGACTCCGCCGCCTCAAGGCTCTCCTCCTCGTCCACCGCGAAGACAATCATGAAGCCGTCGGGGCTGTACGTCGATATCAGGTTCTCAACCTTTGAAGGGCACATTTGAAAAAGAGTATTGTTAGTTCATTGCAAAGGATATCATTTCAGTTGGATCTAGTATGTAGGTACATTTTCCTCCCCTTGTATAGTTCTGAGCCACTGTGAGGTTTGGGGTTTTTTTGCACTACCAGTCCACATGTACAGGCAACATCTAAACTGTCCGTCGGTTGCAGGGGGGTCGAGCAGGAAAAAACACCATTTTCAAAAAAGTACAGTTGAGGTAATTTTGATAGAAGAAAGCTGCAAGTTTGCAAACAGAATAAAGATTCGTGTTTCCACACTATTTTTGCCCGTTGTTATTGCAACGAGGTCTCTCCCTCCTTTCCCCTCTTGATGACACAACCGGCCTGTTCCCAAGGGAAAAGTGCAGTCGGACCATCCCCCTCCTCCCACGTGCGCTACAGACACCTATCATGTACTCTGTGGTAGTGCGCTCTGCCCTGCGGTACAGGGGTAGTCAGCCAGTGGCATTAAGGTGAGGGTGAAACGATGGCTCGCCCGTACTAGCTTTTTAGTGCTGTCCCCACCTCAGCTCATCGGCTCCGGTCAACACCAACATCGTCGGAAGGATGCATTAATTCTGTGTCGTACTATTTCAGTAAGGAAGGTTGAAATGCGCCCTATGGTAAGTATGGCTACTATTTGTGCGTGCAGTTAAGTATGACTGTTATACTTTAGAATCGTGGCCTCATGTTTAAGAGGGTCTTCGGTTCAACAGCGTGATCGAGCTAGTTGTATTTGTATCATGCCTTCGTGCGAATATCTTTTATGGAACTTCGGTGCGGATACAAGATTCGAAAAAGATTGATCCAGAACCGTTTTTTATGATGGATTAAGCACATCACTACTGCTGGAAGTATTAGGTGGTGTGAGTTAGCATGTGCGATATTATGTAGCTCGTTAGTCTCATGAATTACTATGGTACATCATTGTAAGGAAAACATTGATCGCAGAGTCCGGCGAACAATACTAGAAAACGTCGACGTATCCAAGGAGTTTGGAGGCTGTTTTTGTTGAAGTGAGGTCGGCAGAGGCCGCAAAAAGTGTGCGAAGAAAAAACTGAGTGCCAAGCCGCCGCCGCCTCTTTCCTCTGATCCTAAGAAGGACTTACTTTCCACAAGTACTGAGCCTTCTGCGATTCCACCAGGTAGGTATTTTTTCGCGAGAGGAAGAAGGAGAAAATATGGTACAAAATATGAAAGAAGCTCAAGGATAAGACGTGGCCTCGTGCAAAGAGACGTTGTTGTTTTTCGACTTTTCAATGCATAAAAAACTCAGTCTAGAGACTTTAAAGCGGAGAGACCTACCGCTAGAAGGCTACTTGTATGCAGCATACGTATATAGTACAGGTATTGTGTACAGTAAAGTTGCCTGCGGCAAGAACACGAGTTTAGCGACGCGGATTTTCGAAAGTTTGATGTGAAATATTATTTTCGCTTTTTCAGGCATCTACAGTACGGTATCTACGGCAGGTCTATCTGACTTCGTTCTGTTGCGAATGGCCCATGAGGTTTTTCATCATGAGTCTCGTTGACGGCTGTCACAAAATGCATTTTTAACCTCATTCGTAGCTGAAGAAGAAACTGAAACTTGTGGCGGTACAATAATTTGATCTTCCACTTTTCGTCCTTTAGGGATAATCGTTCGTACATTGCAGTAGTTAGCGCTTTCGATCTACAGTAGCAGCAAAGCTACGTACCGTACGGTATGGCAAAGAAATTAAGAAGAAGGACGAAGGACTTTTTAAAAACATTCTTTTTGTGTCCCGTCGGGTTCGACTTCATGGCCTTCACTTTTGTTGTACAAGGAAAAGGACTCAAACGCTGCTGCTCAAATACGTACTGGCTACGAAATACTGTAAGTGTGTCAATCATGCATATGTGTGTCTCTCACTCACCGACATGTCCGTGTGAGCGTGGTCGATGAAGACCAGCTGGGACTCCTCCCCGTCAACGCTCAGGCTCACAACCTTCTGAACGTCGTCCTCTGAATATGAAAAAAAATCCCTTGATGATTGCAGCAACAGAAGCGACAGCAACAGCGAGTGTATAAAAACACGCCCAACGATATCTCACCGACTGCGTCGTAAGTGTTCATGTGATCCGACGAGAGGAACTGCGAAGTGAGCGCCGATTTTCCCACCCCTGAGGCCCCCAGCATTGCCACCCTGTGCGCCTGGGGCGGAGGGCCGGTCGCCTTCACCACCTCCACGTCCTCCCCGTTGTGCAGGGCCGCCGTCACCGCCGCGGCCGCCGCGCCGCTCACGCAAGACGGGCGACGGGACGCTCTGAGAAGAAATGGGCGTGGGGGTTTCTTCGGGAATATAAAGTTGTTTCACTCTACCTTGACGGTCTCCTGGACGATGCCGCGGAGCAGTTGGAGAAGTCCTCCCCGGAATTCGTCCTCGAAGACGAATAGTTGGAGTGGTTGCGGAGCTCAACGCTGGAAGAAAGATAAGATGAGATATGGCGTGAGGGTGAATAGAAGCGCGAAGGCGGGCGATGAAAAAGAGTTTTTTGGGCTTTCGCACGGGACGAAAAGAACGGGAGGGAGGGGACCGGAAAGTTTCCCCCATTTCATTTTGTGGCCTCCTTCCTTCCTTCCTTCCTTTTGGGCCTTCTTCTTCTTTCCCCTCCGCCGCCGCACGCCAAATAGAGGCGGCGCAGTTCAAGTCTGGGGCACTTTCGGCAGTAAGCCAAGGACGCCGTAGCCAGAAAAGGGACCCCACGCGCATTTGGAACCGAGAAAAGGAGACATAAAGGGAAAGTGTCCCGCAAGTCTGCCCTCTTCTCCTTCCCCCTTTCCCCGCCGTTTACTCCCCTACTGCACCGTCGCGTGACAACTTTATGATGAAAGCAGACGACAAGAAAAAAACTTTGCCAAAGAAAACGAGAGGTCGGCGGTCGCAATCGCAAATTCACCCCTTCTGTACTTCTTCGGCCTCATTCTCCCGCTTTTTGCCGCCTCCTCAGCAAAGCTCTCTTCTTCATTCCCGTCCGAAAGCTCCATCCGAATTAGACACACTCATAAACAAACAGAGCGAGAAGTTCCCCCTCCCCTCTTCCTTCCCCGTGAATATGGAGCGGATGTGGATGAAGAATCTTTCCCCCTCCTTCCCCTCAACGGGCGGGCCTGGAAAATGTATCTTCGCCCGCCTTCCTCCTCATTCCACTGAAGAAGTGTACCTACATGCAAGCAGATATATGTACAAGAAGCATCTACTGTAGGGATCCCCGAGGCGGCGGCGGCGGCGGCGGATGGGGGAAGTAGGAGGGGGAGCGGATGCAAAAGTTCTCGGCTTAATTAACTTTTTCGGGCTTTGCCGGTTACGCGTCTTCCCTATCCTTGAACATGCCACAGCGGGACGAAAACGCCGCGTGACATTTTATAAATGTAAACTTTCGGCATTTTCTCCTTTAATCATTTCGCCGCAGGGGAGGAAAGCGAGTGACCTTCTTTTTCCGCGGTGGTAATCTTTAGCGTTGGCCGCCGACGTCATCCCTGGGGAGCTTTCCCTCTTTTCTTTCTTCTTTCTAATGTGTACGCACTGTGTGTATCGCCGGCCGATAAGTCCGTTTGTGGTTATAGACGCCGCTCTTCTTCTCCCTCAGAGAACTCTCCCTCCCCTCCTGAGTATGTAATAGGCCAGTAAAGAGTGGCAGGCTGCGTTTGAAAAGGGGAAGGGGGCCGAAAATAGACTACCCCTCTTTTCCCCCCGCCTCTTGCACTCCTGGAAGAAAGTACAGGAACAACTTTTCTTGAACGAGTACATGAGCTATAGGGATCTGAAAGTGAGGCGGCGGCGGCCCATTTTTTTGTTCGCGGGGAGAAGAGGACGAGAAGTGCGCCAAATATAGCCTTCTCTCGCCGCCATTTCTTCGCAAAAAAAGAGGAAAGCTGCCATAGAGTAAAAGACAAAAAGCTGTAATTTGCATATCTCAACGGAACAGATAGCTTGTAAAGTGCCTTGGCTTAAGAAGAATGAGAGGACTCTCGTCGCTTTCAAAAGAGAGCTCTGCGGCATTCTGAAAAGAATCAGCGTGGCTAAGGATTCTGGCAAAAGATGGCAATTTTCGTGAGAACCGCGTAGCATGAGAAACTCTGAATGAATCGGGCCAATCAGATTCATTGCGCAACATCCACCAGAATGTGACCAGATCCTCTTTCGTCAAAATAAATTAAAGATACGCTCTTTGGCAATATCTCCGTTAATCCACGCAATATATTAATCCGAAACAGAGGGAAATCACCGTCGGGCGTCGGCAGCGCGTGGACGGAAATAATTATATCGTGGCGACTGGCGAGCCAGCCTGCCCATTCACTACTAGCATGCCATACAGAAGGAGAAATGTATGCAGTACAGTCGAGCCACAATGATGAAGATGAGAGGGAAGAAGCGAACATTACGCCAAATGCATCATGGCTGGCTGGAGCTGGCTAGCGTACGCACGCTCAGACGATTTAATGGGCGGAGGGAGGGAGACCGGAGGAAGACCCAGACTTGTGGCTAGCGAGAACCGGAATAATGACTCCATCGATATATCGATTCTCTCCTTGCCCATCTGTATAATATTTTCCTCTCCCCCAAGACAGAAGGCATCCTGATGGCAAGAAGATGCGGAACAGAAAAAGGGCCTGACCATTTCCTTAACGTGCATTCCTTTCTTTCGCCCACTTTCTGTCTTGCATCCCATCCCATCCACAATCGATTCTCCTCATGCTGCAAAGAACAAAAGGTGCATGGGAGGGAGAAAGGGGCTCTCTTGCGTGGGTGGGGACGGGGAGATGGGGCATCTTCGACGCGTCTCAGTCATGCAGCCACCGCCTCCGTTTGGCAGCCACACGTGACGGGAAAACAGAGCGACCTTCCATTTTCCTTCTTCTATCCCGCAGATCCATTCACGTTTCTCCCCCTCCCCCCGTCCTCAGTCGCGAGCGTCGTAGGAGGGAAAAGGCTTTTAGTCGGGAAAAGGGATGCTGGAGAGGAGTGTCGGGATCAAAACCATGTATCTTCATATGTACACAGCAGTAATAGCACATGTGTGCGCTGTACATTGTACATACATGCATGGGGAAGACATCACACAAGGGGTACCAAAAACACATATGGCGATCAAAAGGAAAGGAGATGGCGAGATAGTGTCTTCTTCGGGGCTCTCTTTTCCTTTCTCTTTTTCCTTTTCTCTCCTCCCCCCGTCACCACCTGCCGAGAAGGGAGGAGAAAAGGGGAAACTTCTTTTTTCTCTCTTATCTTCTTCTCACTTTTGTCTTTGCTGCTCGAGACACCTTTTCGAGATGGAACGAAGGCAAAAGGAAGAAACGATGTTGCTGATGTGTTTATCTTTTGTGCCCTATCTGTGTACTATTTCCTTCATTCTTCATTTTACGCGCCCTTTTTCCTACCTCTCATACTCTCGAGTTGAATGTAGAAAGAGAAAGAGAAACGCCTTTTTCTCCCCTCGCCGTTTTCCTACATTAATCCGCCTCCTCCAAGCAGTTAATCAAATCATGCTTGAAAATGGGGCGATTCCGCTTACGAGGGTGCCTCTGGTGCGCGCCTAGATGGATGAGACGGGAAAATAGGGAGGATGGAGGGATGCTTGTACAGCTCTGACTGGAACCCTGAGAGGCTGTTGGCCGCCGTTTGGAAGACGTTGGCGGCAGCTGCGTGAGATTTAAGGACCCAAAAACTTTGTCGCTGCGAAGAAGACCGAGGCCGTTGACGCTTCCTTCCCTCTTTCCCCTCTTTTCCTTCCGTGCGACGGCCATTACCCTGTTGTAAATTATGTACCCGTCGCCTCCTCCGTCCTTGCCATCCCTTCCTCGCTTCCGTTCTCCAGCTGTTTGGTGGGAATGGGAGAGGGGTTGAGGCCGCCTGATAGCGCCGCAAGCGCCTCCCTCCGTCCTACTCGCCCTTCTCCCCCAATTTGTTGCCTCCGCCTGAGGGAGGGAGGGAGGGCCGAAGCGGGCAAAAGAGCCTCAAAGAGCTCCTACTTACGGGAGCTAGCAAGGGGAGAAAAGCGGTGCTTGTCGAAAGATTAGTTCAGGTTTTTACCCCTTCCCTCTCCCCCCTTTTGTCCCTCGACGAAAAAGAGGCAAGGCGCCTTTAGGGAAAGTGGGGCTGGCGGCGTATCTAGCAAGGATGAAGAGGAAGATTGTACTTTGCCTTGATCCTCGACCCCAGTTCCCCTCCCGCAGACGGTGCGGTATTATATAGCCGGAAGAGGCGGGAGGGGTGGGGAGGTGGGGGAGCGGTCATGGGGGAAAGTCATGCGAGACGAAAGGAGGAAAAAGAGGAGGAGGAAAAGCCTTTATCGGTTGAAAACTGCTCTCCTGAGTCCGATCGGAATCGTCGGATTCGCATGTTGGAAGGGGAGAGATCGGATCCTCTTCGTACCCGTTGTTACGCCACTCAGGCTGGCATGTGCGCAGGAAAGAGGAGGGGAAGTATCGCTGGCAGGGATCTTCGCTCTTCCTCCGCAGCCAAGTGCCAATTTCGAATTTAGTGGCTCCGTTTTCTTCGGCCTTGGATGGGGGAGGCGAAGGAGTGGGAGGAGATCCGACTCTCTTCTTGGCCGCTTCCAGCTCTCGGGCGAACGAAAACGGCGCATCCGGAGAAGCAGGAAAGGATCGAGGGAGCGAGGAAGGGAGGGGGGGGGGGAGCTCTTCTTCCGCCCCAGGGCCAACTTCTTCTTTTGCAGTCTCCTCTTACTCCGCTCCCATTTTCAGACGGCGGTGGAGGAGGGTGCAGCTAGCCAGCCTGTATGAAAACCTATCGTTTCCGAGGAGAGGCGGAGGGGGTTTCTAGTTCCCTAGCTCGCTCGCTTCGTCGCAACATTAATAACCCTCTTCCCCTTCTCCGCTTTCTGCTTCCTCCCCAGCCAACATCACCCTCATTTATTCCGGCGAAAAAAATATGAAGATCGGGAGCGACGACGAGATGAGCCACTTATCTCCATCCCTACTTTTTTTCGCCT
>JAAUYJ010216410.1_pt1 | contig 20422 bp, 21 predicted proteins | sample 7278031 | NCBI WGS metagenome assembly JAAUYJ01 (sample SAMN14350222, study PRJNA611818) | marine sediment metagenome | isolation source: surface marine sediment (1.8m) | place: French Polynesia: Moorea | collected 2018-08 | reverse complement strand
TGCGAGATGAAGTGGTCCAAGTGCTGCCTTCTTGCCTTTGACGCTTTTCCTGGCATCTTTGGGTAACCAGAGGTCTTGGGCCACCAGCAATCCACTTGTAGAAAGGATCCTGCTATTCAGCTAATTTTTAGAAACATCTTTTCTTGAGCACTTTCATTTCGCAACTCGTCGTAAGCTAAGAGATTCAAAAAAATGTCCGCGGAAATTGTTAGGCTATAAGGTAAAAAATGGCCTCCCCGGCCAAAAATGTCTGGGTTCCGCGGCCTAGGCTTGAAATTTGTGCCGCAAAACTGACGGGGGGAGACTTACCAGCTACCACACAAACATGCTTTCACACTCTTCCACGGAAGTCGGAACTGAATTTGGAGGTGAAGCGTTTCTCTCACATGAATCTTTGCAGCGGCCTTCAGTATTGGTTCGAACTTCTGCTGCCTCCGTCCGAGTCCTTCCGGTGGCAGATCCTTGGCATCGCCGCCGTCAACGTCGTCATCTGCGTCCTCTTGGAGGACGTCGTCGTGGAGCAGTTCATCTTCAAGAGGATCAGGTCAAGGAGGTGAGCAGTGCAGTAAAGTAGGGATGGGGCGAGGGCGTCTTGATCAACGTCTTGCATTCTTCGTTCTCAGGTCTGTGTCCAGCAGCAAGAACCACCGTCACAAGCTTTACCTGAACGTGGAGCGAGATCTTCTGTCCGACCGGGACTGGCCTCCACTCAACGCCTCCTCCTCTGCGTCTGGGGCCGGGGCATCCACGTCTTCGTCGTCGGCAGCGCTGGCATCGCTCGCTCCTCCGCCCCTGGGCGAGATGAGCGTGGACATGAGGGTGGTGCAAGATGACCAAGACGCGTTCAGCGGGTTCGGAAAGGAAACGGTGAGCGAGGAGCATATTTCCAAAATGGGAGAAAGCAGCTACATATCCCTAGGGGGGGGTCACTCGCGGTGCATGAGGTGAGGGCTGGTTTTTTTGGAGCCCCTTTGTGGACAGCGCAGCACAAGAGTTGAGGCAATGATGCTTTTCCCCCATCGCCGGTCCCCCTCTTGTACCGGCCCAGGTTGAAAAGAAAGGATGGGCCGGTTTTTTTCTCTGCCACTCTGTTGTTGGCGGCGGCCCCCTCCTTTGACCGACGAGGGGCGAGGGGCCTTCGCCTCCGTCTGTCTGTCTGGCCCAGAAAAGAAACCATTGTTGTTGCTTTTAGCCTGCCGTTCTTTCTTTCCTCTCTGCCTCCCCCGCCCATATACCATGATGCTAAGATCAGAAAAAGAAGCAAGTCCTCCCTCACCCTCACCCCCCTATTTCATGCGGCGAAGCCAATGGTCCTGGAAAGATACTAGCTGTTTTTCGTCGTTGTCTTGGTAGCGGGGGAATTATTGAAGTTGAACGTCTATCTTGCCAATGAGGGAAGCAGATCTTCTCCGCGGCATGTCTTTGATGGACAAAGTCGTCTCTTGTTCTTCTTTCTTTCACCCGTCGTCCAACTGACTGTGTCCGCCCGCGGCCTGAAAGATGGGGGTAGAAGGGCTTTTTCCCACAGAAGGAAGGGGAGGAAGAGGCCTTTTTCGCCCTTCCCTTTGTGGGAAATGTAAGCGACGTCCGTCCCCGTTCCTCCTCCTCCTCCTCTTCCTTCGCTCGACTGAGGGACGGGATAAGAGCGATAAAAGCATCAAAGGCTCCCCCAAGGGAGGGACGAAAGAAAGGGGGAGAGATTCCTCCTCTTTCTCTTTCCTTCGTGTCACGGTGTGTGTGAAGGAAGCCATCATTTTCCAAAATTATTATACCTCTCCTTTTCCCCCTAGGTTGGGATCGCCCGGCACTCGGTGGCAGCAGACGCTCTCAACGCCTCCTCCTCCTCCACGAACAAGCCCGGCGGCGAAGTGGAGGGAGTGGGATTGGAGCCGCCGCCCTACGACGGAGGATGGAAGAGCCAACGGGCTACATAAAGAAGACAACGAAGAATGGACTCTCAATTAAGTTTTGCTTGCCAGGAAGAGAAAAAAAAGGCGCTAGCCTACTTTGCCTTTTATACACATACCAAATGAAAGAGAGAGCGAAAAAGCGCTGTACTACGTATTAATTAATTATATCAGAGAGCGAGAGAGCAGAATTAAAGTCGTCCGAAATGTACAGTATATTCTTTATGGCCAAGTTGAGCGGGGCAGTTTATTATAATAATTCCTTCGCCCGCTCCTCCCACCGTGATCAACAGATAAGTACCTTAGAGTGCGGATGAGATAGATAACCTTTGTAAATCGACATAAAAATACCTTTTTTATAGCTCACTGTTTCTTCGTTCATTGGAGTGATGGCCAAAGTGGTTGTTGTTGTGCTTGATAGCCTGCCGCCTTGTTCCATCATTTTATCCTACCGTCTTCTCTTCAACAATACGTGGGTTTGGATTTTGTAAACAATTGTGATGGGTCAAACCGTCCAAGAGAGAAGCACCCGCCCTCTCATCAGCCGCCAGACCTGGATAAAGAAATTAATGTAATCTTCTTGTGGCTGGTGACGAACGTAACGATAGCGTTCGCCTGCCCAGTGCCTATGTATGCCTCTGCCGCCTCCTTCACGCCCCTCCCTCCCTCCCCCGGGATCCTGGATGCCTCCAGCCTGTTTCTACCTGCTAACATTGGAGGAGAGAGAGCCCATCTGCGGAGCGGCGAGGGAGGTGGAGTGTCAATTACAACTTTTCCGGGAGAAGTTAGATTACTTGAGAAAATGGAGGAGAAAACTCCTTGTGAAACAGAGGAGAGCAGGTGGAGGATGGAGAGGGTGTCGAGAGGAAAAGGGGGGGAGGGGGCCTTCTTGCGCTCGCTCGCAAAAGAAGTGTAGAAAGGATAACACCACCAGGGCATCATGGCCACAGTGGATACACTCGCGTTCGCTCGCTCTCACTCTCCTGGGTTGGCACAAGACGAAGATTTGCGTACGTAGTACTGTACGTACTACACAGTCGGATTTTTAGGAGTGGAAAAAGTTTGTGGGATTTCTACATCCATCCACACTCGAGCAGAAATCGGCCTCCAGCTATATTCCTTGGTGAGTTTTTTCTTGTCTGGCCTTCTTTTTCTGCCTCTCTTTCAGTCCAAGCACTTTTTGAGCTTCTTCTTCCAGCAAAAGGACATTGGGTGGGCGGGTTTTATCGAAGAGGGAGGGAGGAGAGGGGAGGACCCCAGCCAGTGGCTATAAGGGATCAAGGGGGCTCCAACGCCACCACCGCTAAGGTTTTTTTCTTCTCCTCCTCTCGGCTCCTTCTTTTGTAGTCGTCTTCCATTTTGCAGCGGAGCGGACGCAAAGGATCTTTCCCCTCTCTTTTAAAAAGGTCTGTGAGAATAGAAGTAAAGGCCGGGGGATTTTTTTCCTTTTCTTCTTTTTTTGAGTCCTCCGTTGGTTTTTCCTCTTGAGTTTTGTGCAAAACCAAAACCTTCGTGACGATCGCGACAAGATTGACAAGGCGAGCTTGGAGGAGTTGCCGCCTCGTCTCCCGTTTCTCTGCCGCCGCCGACCTCCGCTCCTCCCGGGTCAAAAGTGTGCTCCTATGACCCGACCCGGCCGACCTCTTCACTCTTCAATTTCAACCCGCATATCATGTTCCTGGCGATCGCGATCGTGTTACCACACGGAGCACTTTTCGACGGGGTTCATCCGCGACCCAACGCCGCAGCGGTACGCTCGAGCAAAGTCCCTGTGTGGAAAGAGAGAACAAAACTGCTGATAGTAACACCGTCCGCCGATGCTTTGATCGTCGCTATACTTACCAAGAGTTTGAGAGCGGTCCGAGTACCCTGATTGGCCCGGGGGAGTGGACCGAAGACCGAATCTTTGTGAGCGCGTCCTCCGGTCGCATGGAGCCGCACCAGATCTGCGCGTAGTTCAGGAAGAAGAGCTGCTCGTGGGTCATGTTGAGCCCTGGCAGTAGGGGCTCCTCCCCGTGCTCGTGGACCCACTTGGAGTAAGCCTGCAATGACCAAGTGTTACGGAATTTGAATTTGCCGCAGTCCACCCTCCCCCTTGTGCAGCCTAGCTATTGGTTCCCATTTAATTCATTAGGGAGATGCGGCATGCATCCGGTAGCTCCTCTATTGTTCGTAGCTCGTAACTTAATTATTTACGGCTCTATCGGACGCGGAGCAATGAAACAAATAAGGTCCATCTCGCCTCATTCTTCGTCGACAACCGCATTACAGTAAAGTAATGCACATGCACCGGAGTTTTGTTGGCAGCTCCTTCAAGTGCATGTACAGTAGTTGCATCGTCTTGGTGTTTGTGTCGCCAGACAATGAGCATTTATCTTGTGAGTCTAGCTACTCTAGCCATAATTCACCCCTTGATGTACCGAGCGATACATACCACTTATGTACAGAGAGAGAAGTCGCTTTCCCCATACCGCTCTACCTAGGCCAAGTGTCCGTGTATCGTGCATCGTGTCTCTCTCTCACCCTGAACGCCTGCTTGAGCCCTCCGTTGTCGGCGATGTTCTCCCCCTGCGTCATCCTCCCGTTGATGGGCAGGTTGATCTCCTCCAGCTTGTACTGCGAGTACTGGTCCACGATGCAGGCGGCGGCCTTGCGAAAGTGCCCGATCGTCTGGTTGTTCCACCACTGCTTGAGGTTGCCCTCCTTGTCGAATTGGCGGCCCTTGTCGTCAAAGCCGTGGGTGATCTCGTGGCCGATTACCACGCCGATGCCGCCGTAGTTCAGAGACTTGGGGAAGTGCTGGCTGTAGAACAGCGGCTGGAGGATCCCCGCGGGAAACACTGACAAGAAAAAGATGACGCAAAGATTTCAAGTCGGGGGCAGAGGTAGGAAGCATTTAATACAGGTTCAACAATGAAAAAAAATTGTCAAATGATAGGGTTTCGTCCAAGGCATTAGAGTAACGCGTTTCAAGTAACGGCGTTACTGTAACTAGTTACTTTTCAAGTAACGAAGTAACGGACAATTTCAAAAGTAACAAAGAAGTAACTGTAACGAGAGAAAAGAGGAATGAAAATTTCGTTACTTTTTGCCATATTGACTCTTTTTTAGTCAATACTTTTTCATTTTGGGGGGGATATTCTTGTCTTCGTTTAATGATAAATTGTTGATTGATATTTCCTGACGCAAAATTTTGCTTCATCCTTTTTGGGGGGAGTTTTTTTCACTTTTTCTTTTTTAGGATAAGAAAAAAGTAACGAAGTAACGGGAACTAGATACTTTTTCTAACAAGTAACTGTAACTGTAACTAGTTACATTTTTCAAAAAGGAACGGTACTTGTAACTAGTTAAAAAAAATTGTAACGTCTAATGCCCTGGTTTCGTCTCACCGATGTCATTCTTGTTTGGGTTGTAGAATGCGTTGACGACCGCCGGCTCGGTCGCCCACTTGTCCTTGTCCACCGGCTTCCGGAGCTTGTTCACGTTCTTCTCGGCCTCGAAGCGGAGGATGTTGAAGAGGTTCTCCAGGAAGCGACCGCGACCAATGGTCAACTGGTTAAGCAAAAAAGCGAAAAGAAATTGGCGGACGTAGGAATGAACAGGCGGACTTTTAGCACTTACGTTTGTGTATTCCTCTTCCAGCCTGGTTCCATTCGTGATGTACTCTGGATATCCGATCCTCTCATTCATGCTGTCAGCCTTGTCTTTGGCCACCAGCCTTTGGAAAGAGGGCATGTTTTTCCATCCATGTCGAATTATCTCTGACGCGACTTCTCACCTCGTCTCCCCGTCCATCCACTCGTTCTCCTCGAGCAGTTCGTTGAACGCTTCCCGTATGTCGTGGATCATCTCAAGCGCCGTCGCCTTGCTCTCGTGGTTAAAGTTGTCCCGGATGAAGAGCGCGCCCACCGCCATCCCTAGCTTCTTGTTGGTCCACTCCACGCAGCGGTTCCAACGGTTCCTGTCCGTCAGCACCCCTAGCAGAACCCGACGGAACTCCGCCCGGGTGGCCTCGTACTGAGGAGGCATGTGCGGCATCAGGTCCATCACCAGGCGCCAAATCACGTAGTTGTGCACCACCCTACAAGAAGAAAAGGAGCGTTTAAAAATGCCCACGTGAACATGCACACTTTCGGTTTTTTTTAGCTTGTACAATGTACATACGTTTTGTTCGTTCCCTGGAGGACTTTCCCGAGCTCCCTGAAGTAAGGCATCGAATAGCTCACGATCTGCTCATCCTGGAGGGAGATATAGAAGAAAATCGCGCTGAAGTTCATTAAACCTAACCTCGACCCTTTACCTGGTGGTGGTAGGGCACTCCCGCCAGGACTGTGTCGAAGTATTCGTCCCAGTCCATCTGAGGCACCTCCTCTTTGAGCTCCTGAAGAGACAACTTAGTGTAAATGGCTCCTGTGTCGATGCGGTCTTCCTCGGGAATAGTGATCTGGAACACAATTATTCCTAATTCAAATTTGGGCTTTCCTGCCATTCAAAAATTCTCCTCACGCACATTCGCCAGCGTTTGTTCGAATTGAACGACGGTCCAGAGCTGCTCGTAGGCGTCTGAAAAGGTTTGTGATTGGTGAGGATTTCGTTCGGAGCTAGCACAATAGCACTGTTTTCTAAAGATAGCAGTTCTTCTTTTCCTTACACTTTAATCCTGTTCCTTACCTGTTCTGTTTGCTCCAAGTAGGACGGCCACGTCCGTCATGTAGAGGTGGTAAGCCTCCAGGTCCTTCTCGGATTCCATATGGAGGAAGTAGTCGCGACTGGGGAGACCCAAGGGCATCTGGTCGATCTGGAATGAAAAAGCTGAGCTTGTTAAACTAATATTCCACCCATCTTTTGTCCCTTGCCTGGATAATGTGCGACTTGGAGTTCTTGTCATCAGGCCCTATCCACTCCTCCACCAGGACGCCAATGGTGAAGTTCCTCTTAATGGTGCCCAGTACCCGCTCCAGCGGAGGAGCCTCCTCCTCTGACCAGTTCTACAGTCCATTAATACGACAGTTACGTTTGACTCTGTCATGACTAAGCTATGGCTTGCCTTGTTTACTACGGGCCATCCTCCCAGCCTGGCTATGACTTCCCTGAGCGGGCGGTCGCTGACCTCCTCTATCTTTGCCATGTCCATGCAAGACTGGTAAAAGTACTTGGCCATCAGGGTGGCGTTGTTGTCCAGTTGGTCGCGATCCTCCTCCAGGATGCCTGAAATCCAGTAAAAGAAAGATCTACTCCAGCAAATCGCAATGGAAGAAAGTGAAGGCTACATGTTAGTGAGACGAAAAGATCAGAGCCCTCCTGTCAACGAACATAAAGAAAAGACGCAAAAGGATACCCGTACAAACGTTTCCATGCCAATTGATATTCGAGCACGAGGTAATTCCTTACCTTTGAGAATGATCTGCAGCTGGTCCGCCAGGACCTCAAAAGTGGAGATGGAGGACCTGTCCTCCGGGATGATGTGCTTCCTGTTCCAGGATCCGCAGGCGAACTGGAAGAAGTCGTCGCATGGGTCGGCGGAGGGGTCCATGGCGGCAAGGAGGTAGGAGGAGGTCTGCACGCATTGGGGAGTCAGGCAGATGGAGGCACCGTCTGCAAAGAATACGTATATTCAAGACGTGCGTTCAGAGAAGAAAATTAGAGGCCAAGATCGCTGATCCATGCATCCATAGCAAGGGGCAAAAGAGGGTGGGTATTCCGCCGGTATGCGCCCCTCTCCTTTTGTCGGTGACAGCAGATCAATCTCTCTCTTTCTCTCTCTCTCTTTCGGCCCCTCCCTCCCCTCCACGCCTACTCTATCGCTGGCGCAGGCTCTAAAGGTGACACGAATTAAAATATGGCAGTAGGTACTTGTAGTACCGTTATGTAAGGAGGAAATTATTTCCAAAAGAGAAAAGCTGCTAAGCTTGCTTTGGAAACCCACCGTGCTTAGATAGTTAGATCTATAGTACTAATGTACTCTTTTAGGTCCCCGGAGTGTTGGCTATGTATCCAAGGTGTGTCATGTGGAAAGTAACTTAAGATTAGAGTATTTTTGAAATCAGGAGATTAATGCCAGGATGGAGCGGAATTTTGTGAACAGAAGTGAACGAGAGATTCGAACATCGGGGAAGACTCTCCACACATGTACTGTACTGGAAATGGGAGTGTTGTTATCACCATATTTCCCTCTTAGGGATAAAGAAGAGAAGGCGGAGCTACCATAAGAGGAAAAGGCCTAAGTGTACTACTTGTCTACAAACTCACTCAGGTCCTGTATGAATGCTCCGTTTTGGCTGGGCGTGGCCGCCCTCGCCGCCGAGTCTGAGGCCACCCTGATGAGAGCGACGGCCATGGGCGCCAGGGCCAGGAGGAGGACGGCCAGGCAGACAGCCAGGGAGGCCAGGAGACACCGCTCCAGGGGCGTGCGGCGGCCAAGGTAGCCTCTCAAGGGATCACAGCAGCATGACGTTGAAGAAGTAGGGGGAGGGGGCGGAGAGGTCCCGCTGGTGGCGGTGGCTGATGTCTCTCCACAACAGGGAGATAGTTTGATGAGTCTAGAAGGGGGCGCAGGAGCGGAGGAGAGGAGGGACTTCTTCTTCTTGCTCCGGTGGTCTTTGCCTTTCTCGAAGGAACGGCTGTTGGCGGAAGCAGCAGAGGAGGATTCGGCGACCCCGCCACCGGGCGTCGTCATTGTCGTCGTCGCCGTGGTGGTCGTGGTCGTCGCCAGAGGACTGGACTCCAGGTCCAGCTCCTTCTTGGTGGGGGAATTCGTGATTGCGTTCGACGACTGCAGCCTCAGTTCGATGGCCGATGGCTTGGTAGAGTCGGCATTTTTTCCCTCCTTTTGCAGCAGGCAACCGTTGCTTCCCGAGTTGGTGGTCGCCGGCGGAGGAGGACGCGGCTCCAATTCTCCCCCTCCTCCACCACCTCCAGTCTGAGAAAGATCTGTGGAGGTGGCCTCTTCCTCCGCGGAGCCGCCGCCGCCGCCGCCTCCCACCCTGGTGCCGTTCGTCTCAGGGTTTACCATCGTGCAGAGAAGCGTCTGTCTGGTTTGGCGGCAAGTTTTCAACGCCTCTGACAAAGTTTTTTTTCTCTCCCACGAGATGAGATGTTCGAATCGGGACTTTTTAAAGCTGTCACTCGGTTGATAAAGTTTAAAGGGGAGAAAACCCTTTGGGCGGGCGTGTCTCTCTTCTTCTTCCAACCACCATCCTCCTCCTCCTTCTTTTCACGGTCTTATGGGCCCAAGTTTGGAGAACCGCCGCCGCCACCTTCCCCCCCTCCTCTTTCTTCTTGGTTCGAAATTGGGAAAGGGGTCTCCCCCCCTCCTCCTTCCGCTCTCTGCTCCCTTCTTCGGGTGCGGTGGGTCGCCCTAAAAGACCTTCTTCCTTCTTTTCCCCACCGCCTAAAACCGAGGAGGAGATTCTCCCTGAACTTGAATATATCGGGAGGGAGGAAGAGGATAAGAATGGAAGGGGCCTTTGCCGTCCCCTATATATTCTCGCTTCCCTCGGCCCTCGGATAAGAAAAGGAGAGCAGAATGGATGGAGATTTTATCCGAAAGGCCCTCCTCCTCCTCCTTGCAAATTGGAAAAAGGACGGATTATATTATTCGCCCTCTTACGCTCGCCCTCTTCTCCCACTTGTCCAATTGGCGGCCCCAAGGGATGAGCGGAGAATATGAGGACGAGAATGGGGATCGGAGGCGGGCGAGGGCGAGTCCCTTATTTACTTACCATCTCTCGGTGGGCGGCGGGAACGGGGGGTGGGAGGGAGGGAAGAGGCACTGGATGTTGATCGCCGCCGCTCTCTTGGTCGGAGGAGGATGTGTACGCAGGTCGATCACAAGCGGCGGCGGCGTGGGATAGGACCTCGCTCCATCCAAAAGGGGCGAGAAAGAGAAGAAAGTACACGACTTCTTTCTTGAAGGAGCGGCGGCGCCGGAAAAGGTTTTTCCCCTCCTTCTGTTGGATCCTATCCTTTTTTCCTCCAAAAGACCACTGATCGGAGGCAAGCGAGCGGCGTCGGCGGCGATGTGCCAAGAGCGCCTCCTCCCTCCTCGACCGCCGCGGTCTTTCGTTCGGCCGTCGCCCGAGGAAGGGAGGGAGGGAGGACGGAGGATTGGGGGGAGCGAGGGAGGGAGGGCGCGCCACAGAGGATAAAGAGGAGAGGAGGAGGAGGAGGAGGAGGAGGAGGAGGATGGAGCCGCTGCCACCCTCCACCCAAACGCTTAAAAGCGTCGAGGAAAGAGGAGAAGTGTATCTCTCTCTCTCTCTCTCTCTCCTTTTCTGTGCCTCAATCTCTCTTCTTCTGCGTCGGTGGATGGAGGAGGAGAGAGTGCATGTAAATGTTGCCGCTCCCTCCCTCCTCCCTCTCTTTTTCCATGCATTTAGCTTCTCCCGTCCGCCTTTGCCTCCGCCGCGATCAAAGAATTCCCTTGGGAGGGATCGGCAAAGGGGTTCACAGAGAGAGAGGCATCATCGTTTTTCGGATCACCCATAAAGTGTCTGCCGCCGCCGCCGCCAAGGACGATCCACTCATCGATGAATGGAAGCATGAAATTCGCCCATTATTCTTACTGTATCCAGCGGCTAAACTACCCCAGTGCCTTTTATTCCTGAGACATCCCTTGCTCTAACAGGTGTATTTGGGCTTAGGCCGACCCTTTGCCCCGGAGGAGGAAATAATGCAGCATTACTTGTAAAGGTCGTTCAAAACTGCACCCATTGCCAAAGTGTTTCAGGAGCCCATAAAAGTGGCATTTCTCCCCCCAATTCTCCCTCGAACTCTATCCATCCATATTGGGCCTTTGCCGGCTTTTCGCCAAGAAGAGGAGGGAGATCCGTGGCTAGAATTCGATCCTGCTCCAATTTTCCCCTTCTCACGCTCAATACGGGAGCAATACGTGGGCGCAGGGGAGTTAGGAGGGGAAGTTCTGTAACATTTTTTTTTAAAAAAAGACCATGCTACCGTGTTCTGGCTGACTTGCCCGCGTATAAGTGTGCGCGCCCTCTCACTTTCCGTCCCCCCCCTCCTCCATGTTGGCCCAACTGGCAAACAGGAATTGGAGGAGGGGAGGACGAAGAGGGCAACTTGAGCAAGGCATGTTGGAAGAGACGAAAAGAGAGAAAACGATCCGGGTTGGGGCTTCACTGGACAAAAGAGAAGAGAGGGAGGAAAACATTGCGTAGCATTGCAAGTGTGCCCACATCCCCATGGAGTTATTGTATATGGGACCGCCAGAGGGGAAGAGGGGAAGAGCTACCGGTATCATACGTGGCGGAGAGGGGAGTACAATTGGGCAGAGAACTGCCCGCCCGCACTTTCGTCGCATTCGCCGATGCTAATTAACGAAAGTCAAGACGACGAGGGGGAGAGAGAGACCCCGTTCCATCTCCCTCCTAACCTCCGCTCTCCCTCCCGAAGGAGAAAGTGCGGAGAAGAAGCTTTTTTCCCGATCACTTAAACTCGCACCTCCTTTCTACTACTACGCATTCGGCGGCGGCCCACCCAAGGAAGGGGAGGAAGGTTGTTCCTAAAATCTCCGTCCGCACTTGACCACCTGACCCCAAATTGTTGTCCTTCCTCCCCCTCCTCTTTCAGCACCCAAGTGCTCTCTCACGCCGCCGCATACCGACTTGACAAGTGACACCGAGGAGCGAGAAAAGCCCGACCCTCCCTCCTACGATTGTTGTTTTCTATTCAACTCAACCAAAGCGCTTTCTTTCACATGATAAAGGCGCCTTAAGGAAGAGGGCGAAAGTGAAGGTCCCGCCCACCCCTGCCCAGGATAAGGTGCGAAACGCGCTGATTGAAAAGACGATAGAAGGGAGAGACGAGGGCCAAGGTGGGTGTGCACCAAAAGATCAATCTCAGACAACTTGACAAAAAAGGGGCAAGATAATTGGCCACCGTTCCACGTTCCCTTCCCTGGGGACGGAAGACGTAATTTTCGAAGAAAACTCTCATTGACTAACTTCTGGTTCCTGCTATAAGAGACAATGGTAGCAATAATCATGATCAAGCGTATGTGTATTTGACAAGTATGTGTGAGCCGATTGCTTCATGCTACTACAAATATCGAGCTGAGAGGGAGAGGGAGAGGGAACCAACTCAACCAAGGTACTATTTTCTTCCTTGACGTGGAAAAGACGAAATTGCTTGAAACATGGAATAATACACTGACTGAGTAGAGGTGCAAAGATGATGTTGGAGCTGCCGCTACCTTAAGTACGTCTTCTATCTCCCCTCTGCCGCCTCGCTCCCTTCCTGCTCAGCCTCTTCGACGGAAGCCACACGGCCTCCTCCTGCTTCGGCGGCGGGCGCGGCGGCGGTGGCGGGCGCGGCGGAAGGGTCTCCGGCTCCTCCTCCACCGGCAAAGTTCATGTCCATCTCCACGTCTTCGTCCTCCTCCACCTCTTCGTGCGACTCTCCGCTCTCGCCTTCCCCCTCGTCCTCGTCGTCCTCGTCGTCGTCATCCTCGTCGTCGTCGTCCGCCCCCATTCTGCCGCCGCCCCCCAGGCCGCCAACACCGCCAGGGCCGCCGCTGGAGCTGCTATCCTGAAACGAAAGAACACTTTTATTATTTACGATTTACGGTTACTGAATCCCCATGACACACGTTGTTAATGTTAATATGAATTTGCATCAGCTAAGATAGTAGAACTGCGGGTAGTACCAATACCCAACTAACAGGTGCTCCAAGTTGCGAAGATGTGTCAAGCCGTGGACTGCAGAATCCCTAGTCAAGCAAGGCGTCAGGAGATACAAACTCTGAAGAAAGAACGGGTCCCACTACATAGGGCCTTGGCTTAGTTTAAAGGCTTAGGGACGACTTCTATGGCCTTAGGGACACTTAGCATAGAAGCCTAGGCCTAGCTTAGGGGCCTAGGCCTAGCTTAGAAGCCTAGGGACAACTTTCAAGGAAGGTTAGGTTAAGTTAGGTTAGGTTATATTATATTAGAAAAGTTCCCAAGCTTATGTAGCGGGACCCGTTCTTTACTGGATTACCGACATTTGTATCCCAGCAATTTATGTGAAAAGTTTTTACCCTTGACTTGAACCTGTCAATACAAACAAACAAACAAGCAAGCATAACTCAGCCAAGAACTTATATATCTGTCCTCCTCGTCCCCTGATATATCTTTGTGTTCCTCCTTACCTGTGTGGCCTTCCCTACGGGCACCGCGTCGGAGAATGTCTTGGCCACGGCCATCCACCTCGCTCGCTGCTCCCTCTCCAGCGCCTGGATCTCGGCGTCCTCGTCCCGCGGCACGTCCACCAGGTGCCAGAGGGGGTCGACAACGCGAGGAAGCAGCAGGGGGAAGAGCGGGGCGCCGCCGCCGCCGCCGCCGCTCAGGGACATGGTCGAGGAGAACAAGAACAACGCCGCCGCCGGCTTCTCTCCTGTCTCCTCTTTCCTTTCGTTTATTTTGATTTTTGTCCGACTTCATCTCCAGCCCTTGCACGGAAAACCTTGATCTGATCTATCGCAACCTCCATCCTCATTAGTCATTAGTACTCCTTACCTTACTTATTCGAATTTCATAAATTGAGCTCTGTGTAATCTTCTTTTTTAGTATTGCTCCTGACTGCTCCCACCGCTGTCTTCGCCGCTGCTTTGGATCCTCTTCCTCCTCCTGGGCTTCTTGTTCTTCTTCTTCCTCTTGCTGTTGTCCCTCCTCCTCTTGTTGACCCTCCTCTCCACCTTCTTCCTCTTGTAGAAGTCCGTCTGGTAGATGACGAGGTGATAGAAGAACACGGCGGCCTTCAGGATGTTGATGGCGGAAAAGGGAATCACGGCGCCTTTGATGACAGAGGGATTCGGTTAAAGGTTAAATTAATTTGTGGCGTATCATGAAAGTTACCCCAGAAGGAGAAGGCGAGGAGGAAGCTGAGAAGGGTGCAAAAGGTGAGGACCCACAGTTGGAGAAAAGTTGGCTTCAGGAAGGAAACTTCCAGTTCGCTCGGCTTCTGTAGCCTGATATAAACCAATATTACAGTGTAAAAAAAGTAAAGCCCCCCCCGAACGGTGCAGAATTTAACCAACGCATCAGTACCACTGCTCACTTGTGGTTTTTCCTCTGCCACCTTGCGACGCTCTGCACCGAGACTGCAGAGGGGACGTCGCCAAATCGCATCATGCGGATCATCTGGATGCACTTGATGCGCACGTACAGGGTGCCCTGCAAAAGGAAGGGCGTCGGGAGGTTGTACATACAATCACAATATTTTTTCTATCCCCTTACCACGAATGCTAACGGTATGAATGCGGTGGCGTACCAGATCATCCTGCTGTTGAAGCCAGGCCAGCAGCTAGACAAGAGAGGGGGGGACAGATTGAAGCATATGTGTAAGCTACAAACAGGCTTCTCTTAATTCCTCACAATACGTCTATCCCTCCTATTTCTTTCCAGTCTGCCCCGCTGGAGGGATCGAAGAGGAATCCCCCCGGGCCTTCCCCCTCCTCCTCCTCTTGCTGCTCCGGCGGCACCGTCTCCGGCCTGGTGCCCAGAGAGAGGCCCGTGAGGGCGGCGGGGAAGACGTAGCCGAAGCCAACGCAGAACCACACGGGAAGACGAACAGTACTGAAGACCTTTTTAAAACAAACAGATTTACTGCAGGTAATTGTCCCTTTCTGAGCATTTGATACACACATGGGCAAGAGGGGGGGGACGAGGGGGAGATACCCGTCCCGTAAGGATATGGGCTTATTTTGTAACATACGGACCGATGAGAGACCTCCCCGAATGCACCATACCTGCGAGAACCACACCGCCCTTGCCTTCCTCCTCTGCTCCCTCTCCACCTCCTCCATCTCCCTCTCGTACAGCGGCCTCCCCCTCCTCCGCTCCTCGCTCTCGCGGACCTTCTTCAGGTCGCGAGAGAACTTCCTGTCCAGCTTTGCCCGCTGCGCCTCCGGGTGGATGGCGTCGAGGTCAGCGTCCATGTCGGCGGCGGAGGCGGTGATGCGGGTGGAGGCAGTCACGTCCTCTAGGGTCATCCTCCTCCCGCCGTGATTGTGGTCACCCACGTCGCCCAAGTTAATGTCGTCTCGAAGAATCTCGTCGCGACATTGCTGAAGCGATAGTAATGAAAAGCAATAAAGCAGTCCTTTGCGTAGATATGCACAGCAAAAAAAAATCATCTACTGTGCTCCAAAAAAAATGACCAGAGTTGAGTGTTTTTGTCAATTTTCAGGAAACCGCCAATATTTTTCGGTACGTCCAGCAATTCCAGAGCCACTTCTTTTGCGGTATCGTCACTCGCATCGACCTTTAATTTTCTCACCAGTGCCACAAGCCTGCAAATGTGGACAGAGACGATGAGTATCCAAGCGTAGGCTGCCATGAGGGAGAAGAGGGTGACCGCGGCGACGGCCACGCAACCGCTGACGAAGGGGTCGGGGGAATCGGCGTCGGAGGCAACGTCCAAGGGCTGGCAAGGGAAGATCTGCGCATGTGAGAGGCGAATGAGAGGCATTCACAAAGAGGATCGAGACGTCTTGATAATTCTAACCAGGAACCCAGTGCAGCTGGAGACCTCGAAAAGGCATAGCGATATGCACACTTGCATCTGGAAGAGCGTGAATGTGGACCTCCAGCTCCGGCGATTCTTGGCTCTGGCCAAGCTCAGGCTGCCGAAAGCGATGATGGCAAGGAAGGACTGAATCAAGTAGGATTGATTTGGGGCAGGAGCAACAAGAAAACAAGACATAAATTAGTTTTGTAGCTTTCCCATCAATCATTCCTCACCATAACATTGAGAATTCCGCTTAGAAGGTAGATGACTGTGATGGTGGTGACGGTGTTGTCGTACATGACATTCAGCTCGTCACGGTCGCACGAGAAGACATTGTCGCCGCCGCCGCCGCCGCCGCCGCCGCCGAGCCCGTCTCCCAGGCTGCCGTTGCCCAAAGCGGCCGATTGCATGGCTGGTATATTGAGCCAAGATTGTCGATAGAGCAATTGACTGCAATAATAATTAAGAGGAGCGATGAGAGCGTGAAAAAAGGAAGATACAGTGTATAATCAATTTTCGTTACTTGTTGGTCAACGCCATTGTGGAAGGTGCACCATTGTAGTCATATCCGGCTTCTGCAAAGCTCGTAACTGTGCAGTGCACAAAAAGAAAATAAAAATCGCTGATACGAACCTCTTGTTGTTCAATCGGCTGGCTAGCTGGGAACATGCGATAAGCAACCAACCTGCCGCCGCCCTCTTAATGCACCCATTTTTCTCCCCTTACTCCTCCTAATCCCTGGAAGACGATAAGTACTGATAATTAGGAGAGAGAGAAGGGACGACATCTACAGATCGCAAAAGAATAAAAGAATAGCCACCAATACGTCTCCAGCCGCACGTTAATTTCATTTTCATTTTCCCCTTTTATACGTGCAGTGCTTTTTTGTTGACAGATGGCGAAAGAGGAGGGCCACTAGGTACCCTTCAAAATATTATTCATTTGTTCCCCTTTCCAGCAAAAAAAACTGCACTATCGCAAGGACTTTTTGATCATTGTTGCTGCTGCTGCTTGCAATTGCTGCTGCGATCCCATTCTCGGAACATGGAAAAGGCGTCATCCCAAGACTGTTGCTGCTCCTCACCCATGCAGGTATTCCCGGGTATTTCCTCCCCCTTCTCCTCTTTTGAGTGTACGGTACATGCGTCGTCGTCGCCCCCTCCCTTTTCGCTTCAGACGACCTTGTGGCCTGGTTGGTTGTTGCCTCTCCTCCAAGACGTAGATACGCTCTGGAGTCGAAGATAGTATGAGATGGAGGGAGGAGGAGGTACAAAATAACCGGTAAATTTGTACTCACTATTCGTCAGCTACCGTCCGTCCCTTCCCAACCCTTTCGTGTTGGTACGGTACTGTACTGTATAACGTGGATGACTTCGAGGCTTGGAGCACATGTTTTCGAAATGCTGTGTAAGTCAATACATGATTTTTTTGAAAGAACAAACTGTTGATACGTTTCAGAAGCAAAACGATTTAACTTTTCACAATTCTTCCTTGTGCTGTTACCCCTTTCAGGATCGGCTTAACTACCTGGAATTGAAGAATCGCAGACAATAGTAACAGTGTTTCTATTTCATGAAAGCCCATAGGAAAGATATCCGACGACGACAATAAGAAATGTCCACCAAAAGACCCCCGGCTTTCTTAGCCTACTTTGGCCCAGACCATAAAAAACACAGGCAATAACCAGCAGCATGGGCATACCAAGCAGGTGGGCGAGTGGCCACAATGGAACGGACGCAAGAATTGCGTAGCTGCTGCGTACGACCATGCAGTGGCTGGCTGATACCGCTTCCTCCTCCTCCTCCTCCTCCTCCTTCTCGATCCACCTATTGTTGCCACCAACCACGGGCGCCCCTTCGTCCGTCCGTCCGCCCGCCCCGTTGTCCTTATAAATCTTCAGTCTCGATTGTAGTGCTGTGGGGAGCGGAGCGGCGCTTCAGCTCAGGCGCCAAAGGAACAAAAGAAGTATAATACAAGAAGGACCGAACGCGATTTGTGAAACAAGGGCAACGAAGGCATATCCCGGTTGCTCTGGAAAAGAGAAAAAAGTTGTATTGGTGAAAGCAGCCGAACCCCTATCAGGGCTCAGAAAAGGAAAAAAGAGCAGCAAGAGGGGATATTGTAAGACTTTCCACCAATTGAACGGAAGCAAAAGCCAGAGAAATCCGAGGAAGACCGAAAAAGAATTCGTTGCCGCCGCCCGGTCCTACCAACAAACCAAAGAAGAAACCATCCTTAAGGCCCACCGCTCCTTTCATCTCCCCACATGTCAGACATCGAACAAAGCAACAGCCTCCACATCATGCCCCCTCCACACAAGAAGAAGCTTTCCAGCCAGCCCGGCGAGCCGCCCAACATGGAGCAGGAAGCGACGGGGACCAACTCCTCCGCCTCCAGGCTCCAAGGGGCTGGAATCGCCGGGCAGCACGCTGGAGGAGCAAGAAGAATTGTTAGTCATGACCACGTAAGCGCAAAACCAGAGGCAGTGCTGCTGTGCCGCCGAATAAATGTCACTTGACGAGTCGATTCTCTTTTCCTCGTCTTTTCAGGTCCCCGAACTCATGAGAACAAACTCCAATAAGCGCATCCTGAACCAGCGACCCTTGAACCTCCCCACCAAGAAGCTCCGCATGAAGAGTCTCCTCTGGGTCAAGCCCACAGTCAACAAGAGCGAGCTCGCAAACTCAACCCTGGCACAGGTAAGAATCGGAAAGGCCAAGTCCCCCCGTTCGCGAAATGCAGCACATGATGGAGGTGGATATTCTTTGTCTTCTCGATCTCCTCTCGTACTCGATCCCACCACCAGCTCAAATGCAATGCACGCTGGATACAAGTTTTGCTGATATATCGTTTGAATAACGGGTTGCAAATCTTGACTGCAACAGTCGGACAGGACAGACGGTGGCGGTGGTTGGCGGCTCGATAGCAAAGCAAGCACTCAACAATGCCCACACCGACAATTTTTCGCTCTAAAAACTTTTTTTTCTTTCCTCCGCCGACCTTTTCAAGCATGTGGAACAACATACCACGGAAATAATATTAGGATTTGCCTTCTGCGTGAAGACGATGGATGACGCTTGCAAAATCGTAGAGTGACGCATTTTTCTCGCCCGACGCAACGCGAGGTGTAGGATGTGCGTAACGCTTGGGGGGACACGACGCACCTTCTCTATCAAAGTTCCTCTCGCTCCTTTGTCCAAGGCGAATTGTTTTTCCTCAACGGTTCCCGATGAATTAGCGCGCGAATTTGACTTGGACAAATGATGGAACGGAAACTGAATCAATCTTCCTGCTGTTTCAGCTCTTCCCCACCCTAATCGTTAACCTCGGCGCCCTTTCCGCTGGCCTCAGCCTAGGATACTCTGCCATCGCCCTCCCGCAGCTCAAGCCCTACATGGACGGAGAAGACGGATTCAACAGCGACCACTACAGACCGTTCACACTCAATGAGGAGGAGGGCAGTTGGATAGGTGAGGAACGATCCCTCAAATGAAGCATACTTCACAATATCCTTTTTGTGGTAAACAGCATTAACTTCTTGCTGTTGCTTCTACCATCTCAAGCACTGTATAAAATTGGAAGAGAAAGAAAATAGTTTTTGAGAGCTTATGTTGTAATGTTTTTTTTACAAAATTTTATTAAGCATTTTCGGTAAATTTCTTCCCCCAGCGAGCATCTTCGGCCTTGGCGCCATATTTGGCGGCTTCGCCTCTGGCGTCCTGGGTTCCCGCTTCGGTCGTCGCAAGGCCCTCCTCACCCTGCTGGTGCCGGACCTGCTCGGGTGGGTGCTGATCGCCGCCGCGCAAAACGTCCCAATGATGCTGCTGGGGAGGATGTTTTGCGGCTTCGCCGCCGCCGGCTACGCCCCCTCCATCCAGGTGTACGTCGCCGAGATCGCCCAGCCCCACGCGAGGGGGTGGCTCTCCGCCGTCACCGTGCCCACCGTCGGGCTGGGCACGCTGGCCGCCTACTCTCTCGGCGCGGTGGCGGACTGGCACGTGGTGGCCGCGATCGCCCTCCTCCCGGCCCTCCTCCTCGCCCCCGGACTCGCCTTCCTCCACGACTCTCCCTACTGGTACCTCCAGCAGGGCCAGGAGAAGAAGGCCCTCTCCGTGATGGAGCGCTTCCGTTCCTCCGAGGCCAACGCCCTGGCCGAGCTCCTCGCCATCTCCGACTCCCTCTCGCGCCACGACGACGAGCAGCACTTCACCTACCGCGACCTCTTCGAGCAGATGATGCGCCGCCAGTACCGCCGGCCCTTCCTCCTCCTCAACGCACTCTTCCTGCTCATGACCTTCTCCGGCAAGTACGCCATCTCCTTCTATGCGGTCGAGATCTTCCACGAGGCCTCCTCCGGCGCCGGCGGGGAGTACTTCTCCGCCATCCTGGTGGGATTCATCCGGCTTCTCGGCTCCTTCGTGTACCTGCCCGCCGTGCGCTACTTCTCCCGCCGCGCCCTCCTGTGCGGCACCTCCCTGGTCATGGGCTGCTCCCTCGTCGTGCTCGGCCTCGCCCTCTACTCCCACCACAGCGACGGCAGCATCAGCCACATGCTGGAGGGCCACACCTGGCTCCCCCTCCTCTGCGTCACCACCTTCATGCTGGCCGACCCCATCGGGCTCGGATCCATCCCCTTTCTGTACTCTGCCGAGTTCTACCCCAGCGAGATGCGCTCCTTCCTGGCCGGGGTCACCGCCGGCATCGCAAACCTGGAGATGTTTATCGTGGTCAAGACCTTCCCCTCCGTCTCCGGCGCCATGGGCGGCGCGCACGGGGCGTTCTGGCTCTATGCGGGAGTCTGCTTCGCCGCTGTCGTCTTTGTCCTGCTCTTCCTCCCGGAAACCAAGGGGAAGAGCTTGCAGGAGATTGAGGGATTCTTTTCGCAAAAGGAGAACCAGGTAATTTTTTTACCGCTGCAGATCTTTTTGTCCGCAGATCCGCAGCAGATTTTTGCTCATGCCGCTGATGCCATTGTTGTTGTTGTTGCTGCTGCTGCTGCTGTTGTTGTT
>JAAUYJ010100076.1_pt1 | contig 20437 bp, 18 predicted proteins | sample 7278031 | NCBI WGS metagenome assembly JAAUYJ01 (sample SAMN14350222, study PRJNA611818) | marine sediment metagenome | isolation source: surface marine sediment (1.8m) | place: French Polynesia: Moorea | collected 2018-08 | reverse complement strand
TTGCGTCCCGTTTTCACCCCGGCATTACAGACATTGACGTTATGATTACTCACCCGCAATAAAATGTCTTTGAGAACCCCAACGCGATCTATGGCTTCAATTTGAACATCAACGGGATAAGTGGGTACACAACCTTTCCCATCCATCGTATTCCAGCGAACAGGAATCAATTGTTCTCCCGGTATATTCTCGATATTAGAACAGCTTTGGGTGTGAATAGAAATGCCTCGGTTGCCCCTGGTAACGACCCCAATAATAGGTTCTCCGGGTAACGGTTTACAACACCCCGCAATATGATAAACTAACCCCTCTACCCCCAAAATAGGGGACTTATTGGGTTTAGCTGGACAAGCGGGAGAGGGAGAGGCGGTGGGTAAACTTACTTCACTCACTTCGTTCTTTTGGCTGGTTACTGTCACCTCCCGCACCCGATTAACCACTTGATTGAGGGTAATGCCCCCATAACCCAAACCTGCTAATAAATCATCCACCGAATGATAATTACACTTCTGGGCTACGGTTTGCATAGGTTCAGACTTTAATAACGCCTCAAAACCATTTTTCCCTAACTCCTTCTCTAATATCTCTCGGCCTCGGATCATATTTTCTTCCCGACGGGATCGCTTAAACCATTGACGAATGCGGTTGCGGGCTGTGGGAGTTACAACGAAGTTTAACCAGTCTATGCTGGGGTGACAATTCTTTTGGGTAATAATTTCCACAATGTCCCCATTACTCAGAGGCTGGTCTAACACCGACCATTTATCGTTAATTCTCGCCCCCTTTATGTGGTTCCCGACTTCTGTATGAATACGATAGGCAAAATCTACGGCTGTTGCCCCTCTAGATAAGGCAATGACATCTCCATTGGGGGTAAACACATAGACATCATCATCAAAGAGGTTATCTTTAAGATTATCGACATATTCTTGGTCGTCCTGAAGTTCCTTTTGCCAGTCGAGGAGTTGTCGTAACCAGGTAAACTTTTCATCCTCTGGGGAGAGGTTAGTTTGATGAGAGCCTCCCGTTTCCTTATATTTCCAATGGGCTGCGATTCCATATTCGGCAATATGGTGCATTTCTAGGGTACGAATTTGAATTTCTAGGGGACGGCCATTTAAGCCCACTACTGTTGTATGTAGGGATTGATAACGGTTGGGTTTGGGTAGTCCGATATAGTCCTTAAATCGTCCTGGCATGGGTTTAAATAGATCATGAACCACCGCTAAAGCTCGATAACATTCTTCGTTGGTTTCGACAATAATCCGTAAAGCAGCGAGATCATAAATTTCATGAAACTCTTTATTTTGACGCTGCATTTTATAGTAAATACCGTAGAGATGTTTGGGTCGTCCCTGTAACTCTAGGATTTTAATGCCCATATCATCCAGTCGCTGTTGTAGAAGATTTTTGACTGTTTGGATACGGGTTTCTCGATCAATTCGTTTTTCTGAGACTAAATTTTGAATATCTCGATAATCATTGGGTTCTAAGTACTTAAAGGATAAATCTTCTAATTCCCATTTAACCCGCCAAATCCCTAAACGGTTCGCTAATGGGGCAAATATCTCTTTAGTTTCTAGGGCAATGCGTCGCTGTTTTTCAGGTTTTAAAGGGTCTAAAGTCCGCATATTATGAAGGCGATCGGCTAATTTCACCACGATCACCCTAATATCTTTGGCCATGGCTAAGAACATCCGTCGAAAATTCTCGGCCTGTTGTTCGGTTTTGTTGGAAAAGTTAAATTTTGAAAGTTTTGTGACCCCTTCTACCAACAGGGCAACTTCCTGCCCAAATCTTTCTTCTATCTCTTCTACGGTGACTTCTGTATCTTCTACCACATCATGGAGAAACCCCGCAGCAATCATGGACTTATCCCCCCCTAAGTCCCTCAGAATACCTGCTACAGCTACAGGATGAGCAATATAAGGTTCTCCTGACTTACGAAGTTGTCCTTCGTGAAGGGTATAGGCAAAATTAAAGGCACGACAAATTAAGTCGAGATCCTGATTGTTTTTGTCTGACTCATGGGAGATAAGACACTCGTTTAACCACTCAGGAAGGGCGAGATCAAGGGGTTTGCTGTCAGGTAGAGTAACTGCGTTCATAGGAGGATCGGGCTAGGAATAGAAGGAAAGAAAATGGCTGAAAAAACCGTCATTAAGAGCATTTAAACCCTAATTCTTCTCTGATGGGAAAAGTTAGCTAGATAACCGTCGACTTAACGATTAATCCTACCTCCTTTTACCATCAACACTGTCGGGAACATTAAAACTGAGGACATCTTTTAATAATTTCAGTTTAAGGACAGATTCAGATTGGTTAAAATCTCTCAGAAAGTTTAATATTAATTTACAAATTCTAACGCAATATGGTGTCCTATGTTACTGAATTTTTATTATCAGTCTTACCAAGGGTTTTTGGCTAAGTTACAGGAACTCCAGAAGGAAGTCATAGCTAAGGAGCTCGATCTCATCAGGCTCAAAACCCTTTATAAGCAGGTAGAAGAGACTTTTCAGACTCAGATGCTCAATATGACACTGGATGAATTAGATTGTAACGCGATTGCTTTGATTCAATCAGCCGAAACAGAAATTTATAAAAATTTAAGATTATTGGGAACTGAATTATTATTTTTAGGCTCTGCTCGTCAAGCCAGAACAAAACAACAAAGATTGAACAAAGTTCAAGGAATCATCGAACAGTTGATTAACTATACTGACGCAATCATACAGCAACTTGATGCTTAAGACTTAGTTTTGTAAAAAATAGAAGTCTGAATAAACAGCAGCTTGACCTTGATAAGTTTGCTGATCATCAATCACATTCCAAACAATACCATTATTAATTTTAAAACGTTTTCCTGTACGAGTGATGCGAATGGTAGAGAAGTGCGAAAAACCTTTTTTCGTGGTTTCAGCCAAGAGGCGTTCGCGTTCTTTTTGTTCTACTTCTTCTGCCGTTTTTCGAGAGGGAGTTTGAATAAATTCTTCCCAACTTAATTCCCACATATCCAGAGCTTTTTGATTACCATAATTAAAAATGGGATCACTTTCAATACCATGAGAAGCAACAATAAAATCAGCTTTAAACAACTGTTTAGCTATATCTATGGGAGAGTTTTTAACATCAGTTACATTAAACTCATGGAATAAAGAATGACCTAACCAATGTTCAAAACTACTGATAATTAGTTCTGTTCTTTGGATAACATTTTTTTGTTGCCAAGGGGTAATATTCATCATGCATAAATTAAGATAATCTAGGGTTTAATAAACACCCCAATACCATTATGAACGCTGGCTGCAGTAACAGGGGAACGGTCAATTAATTGACCTCCTAAAACTAAACCAGTGGAACTTCCTCCATCTAAATTCAGGCCATGAACTGCTCCTAATTGTTGCATGATTTCTGCCATTTCATCCAAACTCGGACCGCTTCCCCCCACACGAGTATGAACAGCAACGAACATTATTGTACCCTTCTTAGTCACACCGATCGCACTACGAGAAGCTTTTTGTTTTTGGAAAGCTTTACTAAACTTTTCTTGTTCCGCATTAACAATAATACGACGGTTATATAGTAATAAAGGTCCTGCACCCAAAATATGGGAAAATTGATTAAATTCTTGAGGTACAGTCTTACTTTGGAGGGTGACTGCCATTCCTGGAGAAAAGACATTAGAGGCAACAGGATTTTTACGAACAATTAATAAATAACCATTGCTTGGAATAGGATAAGAACCCCTTCCTGCTTTCCCTGCTTTTTGTTGATAAGTAACTTGATTATTATCCACAAAAACAACCATTTCGTTATCACTTAACGGTGTGTAATTAGAACCCCATTCAGATGTATAACGAGCGACTCCTGCTTTGACATAACCACTGTTTAAAAATGAAATAGGAACCTGATTACCGTTTGCTGTTATTAGGGTTTCTTGGAAACCTAAACGACTAACATTGACTTGTCCTTTTTCATTCCAACCAATAGCACCCCGACCCAAAATAGGACTAGATAACCAACGATCATTTTGACGAATTGCCCCCAAAGGTAATTTATTATTACGGTTAAAAAAGCCTCCATTAATTGCAGCAGATGCTTGCCATTTTTGTGCTGTTTTAACTAAAGGAGCCGTCCCGGTTTGACCATTAACATTACTGGTAATAGGTTTAAGGGAAATATTAGGCGATCGCTGATCAATTTCTAACCAATTGACGGGAAATATTTCTTGTTTTCTTTCCCTATTAATGGTCACTAATTGTTTACGCCAAATTATCCCTGGAGTCCAGACAATTTCCTTGGGAACAATGGCATCAGAACGAACGTCAATAACGATACGATTAGGGTTAGATAAACTAAAAACATTTAAACCGTGAGCGGTTGGCAAATTAACATGAACTTTAGTTATATCTCCAGTATCTTCTAAAGAGAACAAAGATCCATCTAGAGGTTGAGATGTAGCACTTCCTAAGTCATCTTCATCCTTATCAATAGAAGGTTTTGGGGAATGGGAAGACTGGTTATACTCTGATAATTTAGTTTGATTTGCTTTCCCAGAAATCATCACAACCCCCTGGCCTTTTGCTTGACTTACTTGCCAAACTGTAGGTCTATCAACTTCTAAAACAATGCGTCTTCCCCAGCTTTGATTTCCTTGGCGAATGTTATTAATTTGAGCCAGGGGAAAATTCAATGTTAAAGAATTCCTGTTAACCTGTAATTCCCCTTCTGCTAATTTAATTAGTTCGCTAATATCTAGGTAACGATAAGGGGCAATAAAACTTGCTAAAATCGGTAAAGGTTGATTAGAATTAGTGCCAAACCAACGAACAGGTTGTAATTGAGGATTTTTGCTACTTAGTAACTCTAATCCTAATAAATTCATTGCCCCAATATCACTGATTCCAGTGCGAATTGTACCCCCTTGTTTCCATTGAGTCCAGGGAATTTTATATTTCTTTCCATTAAGAATAATTTCCTCTCCTTGTTGGATTGAGTTAGACGCTTCTACGGGTAATATCTGAGGGCCAAAGGTAACATTTTGCCCATCATTGGGCGATGAGCTCCCCAATGACAAATAAACGAGTAAGGTTGAGGTCAAGGAAATACAAAAAAGACTCAAAGGATACCAGGGAAGTTTAATCACTCGTCACACCTCATAATCAATGGCTGCCAGCATTGTAGCATAAGGTACTTACAGTGCTGGTTGAATTGGAAAGTTTATGCCATTGAGTCAGGAAACTTTAGCTAACTTCTGAATACTAGGAACAGAAAAATTACTACTTTCTTCTAATAAGTAATCAAGAAAAGCCTTACTAATTACTGACAATTGCTTTCCTCCTAAATAGGCAACATACCAACGACGTTTAATCGGAAAATGTTCAACATCTAAAACGGTTAATTCGCTATCAATACCTTCTGAAATCAAAGTATGTTGAGAGAGAACAGAAATCCCCAAACCGCCTGCAATAGCTTGCTTTATAGCTTCGTTACTGCCTAATTCTAATCTAACATGAACAGAAACCTCGTGTTTTTCAAATAGGTTCTGGACTGCTTTTCTAGTGCCTGAACCTTGTTCTCTCATAATAAAAGGTTCTCCTTCCAAATCATGAATAGAAATGTTCTTTTTCCCCGCTAAAGGATGGCTTTTTAGGGCGATAACTACTAAAGGATTATCTAGAAAAGGTTGGGTCGATAAATCAATTCCTTCGGGAGGATTACTAACAATATATAAGTCATCTTCATTTTCTAACATCCTTCTTTGAATTTGTTGATGATTGGTAACTTTTAAAGAGACTTCTATACCAGGATATTGCTGACAAAAAGAACCTAGAATTCTGGGAATAAAATATTTCGCCGTTGTAATGACACCTAAACGCAACTGCCCTTGTTTTGTTCCTTTTAAATCAGCAACTTTCATTTCAAAGTTTTCTAATTTTTCAAAGATATCTTGACAAGTTTTTAATAATTCTTGCCCTGCTTCTGTCAGGTAGAGACGTTTTCCAAGTTGCTCGAATAAAGGGAGTCCAATGGCTTTGGTTAATTGCTTAATTTGACTAGATACCGTAGGCTGCGTAATAAATAATTCTTCTGCTGCACGGGTAAAACTGCCATGACGTGCGGTTGCTTCAAAGACTTTTAATTGGTGTAACGTTGCTTGTATCAATGATAATGCCCTCGGCTGCTCTATGTGTGTGATACTCAATCAAGGTTAGGGATAGGTTATTATCGCCTTTTCATAGACTACATTCAATCGTAACACACATTTAGGTTGATATTACTCTATTGTCAACCCCAGGGCATCTTGTAACAAAAACAACGGTTTTTGTTGTCTAATCATTGTATTCTCTGTCAATAATCACTGTACAGCTAGTAATAAATACTTATGTCTAATTCTAACTCACAAACTTGTCCTGCTTGTGGTGTCAAGATCGTCGCAGGGGATAAAGTCATCTTTTCCTCTGGTCCGGTGGGTACTCGCGCCCGTTTATGGGCAAGGGTTTGTAATTATACGAAAAAGCCTGGATGTATTAATCAAGATCAAGAAGCGATTGGTGAAGTCCGAGAAAATGATTTTTATAATCCTTTTAAATAATTTTTAATAAACTCAACGCATCCTTATAATGGTGCCCATTCTCCCTCGGAAACCTGATTGGAGTTGTGTCGCTATAACTGGGGACTATGTCAATATGGGCTTAATAATATTAGTCCCCCACTCTTATTAGATAAAAATGCTCAGTTCTCTTGATCATCTTCTCAAACTTTTAGAACAGGAACCTCACTGGGAGGAATACCACCGTTATATAACTGTTTGTCAGCTTTGGGAAACAGTTGTTTCTGACAAAGTCGTTTTACACAGTAAACCCCTATTTATTCAAAATAATATTCTTTGGGTAGGAGTTTCTAGTGCGGCATGGGCGCAACAGTTATCCTTTCAAGGCCATTCTCTTGTTAAAAAACTTAATAATCAGCTATCGAGTTCCCCCTTGCTAAAAATCCGTTTTTCTGCTGCTCAGTGGTCCGCCCCACCATCTTACCCTCAACAACCATCCCAAAATACCCCTCCCAGTTTTTTCGCTTACCCCGATCCCATTGAAACATCTCCCAAAAATCCATTACCACCACTAAACACCCCAGAAGAAGCCTTTAAACGTTGGAATCAAGGGATTCAACAATATCTCAAGTCTCTTCCTTTATGTCCCCAATGTCATTGTGCCACTCCTTCAGTGGAACTCGATCGCTGGTCAAAATGTTATCTTTGTATTACGGAAGATTGGCGAACAAAATCTTAGCTAAAGTCAGAGTAATCACTTAATTTACAGAGCAATAATAATCATTTTTCTAAGTATAATCTCTTAATTTTTATAAAGTTATTCTTGTATAAGCTTATTTTTATCCTTGATCCCTAGTGTTTTCTTTGGCAATTGACCTGATCTCAGGAAATTAATTTAATTAAGTTTTTTTGATTATAAGCAGCATTTATTTATTTTTGTAAAATAAATATTAAAAAAATATAAAAGCGGCTGATCAAGTAACTGGAGTCAAAGGCAGACAGCAGAATTCGTAAAGGAGATCACTTAGCATAGACTCATGTTAGATAATGAAGAAGTGGAAGAGAAATCCCACCATTCCAATTCTGCCTTGTCTGAGAATTCCCATGAAAACCTCTAACTTTTTGGCTTCGTCTTGTCGTTATTGTCGTTACTATCAAACAGAAGGTCGTCGGGGGGGTATGTGCCAACAATTAGGTGTTCCTGTTCGTGCGCAGTGGAAAGCTTGTAGTTTAGCCGCAGCACCTTTCACACACCATTGGGAAAGTTTAGAAACCGTCGTCAAACTAGAAAGCTCTTTAGCCCTAGAATGTTCTGTAGAGCCAGAAGAACTAGAAACGGGAAAAGCTGCCGAAGTTAATTAATTTCGCTCCTGTACTGGGGAGTTACGATAATTTATCAGAAATTTTTTTCTTTTTTTAAAATCAGTGTACAAACCTAGCATCTTGTCTCAAAAAAGATGTTATTTTTAATAGAAGCATATTAAAAATATATCCTCTGTATCAATGGTAACTCAAGCAAAAATTGGCATTCTGGGTGGTAGCGGTTTATATAAAATGGATGCCCTCAAGGACGTGCAAGAAATTCACCTAGATACCCCTTTTGGCAAACCCTCCGATGCCTTTATTGTGGGTAACTTAGAAGGGATCACAGTAGCGTTTTTAGCTCGTCATGGTCGTAGTCATCATTTAATTCCCTCCGAGTTACCTTTTCGTGCCAACATTTATGGAATGAAACAGTTAGGGGTAGAATATTTAATTTCAGCCTCTGCGGTGGGTTCCCTCAAGGAAGAAGTGAAACCCTTAGATATGGTCATTCCAGATCAATTCATCGATCGCACTCATGGACGGATTTCAACCTTTTTTGGTGAGGGGGTTGTGGCGCATATTAGCTTTGGTCATCCCGTTTGTGGGCAACTAACCTCCATTTTAGCCGAAGCAGTGGAAAGTTTACAATTACCAGAGATTAAATTACATAAAGGGGGAACTTATGTGTGTATGGAAGGACCTGCTTTTTCCACTATTGCTGAATCCAATTTATACCGCAGTTGGGGTGCATCTGTGATTGGAATGACCAATTTACAAGAGGCAAAATTAGCTAGAGAAGCTGAGATTGCCTATGCGACTTTGGCATTAGTAACGGATTATGATTGTTGGCATCCAGACCATGACCACGTTACAGTAGAAATGATTATTGATAATTTACATCGTAATGCTATCAATGCTCAAAAAGTTATTTTAGAAACAGTGAAACGCTTGGATAAAAATCCTTTTGTTTCGGAAGCTCATTCCGCTTTAAAATATGCCATTCTTACCCCTAAAGAGCAAATTTCCAGTGAGACAAAGGAAAAACTAGCACTGATTATCAGCAAATATTTATAGGCAGAGAGCAACTTATTCACAAAGAATTAGGAAGTTTTTAGATTATGGAAACTGCTAATCTTTCTCATTTTCAAAGGTTAAAAAAACGTCGTCATCTGTATCAGTCTCGATGTCAGGTTTTGCGTTCCCAGTTAGGGTTTAATAAAGTGGAATCCAGTCGCCCTATTATCTGTCGTGGCTGTGAAAATTATCATGGTAAATTTTATGGTTATAGTCAGGGACAGAGAACGCAATTAATTTGTGGATTTCATCCCACAGGGTGGGCCAAAAATAATCAATGTCCGGACTGGAAAGCGATAGAAAAGCATGAATAATGAGCAGAAAAAATTAAAAATATACCGATTAGTGTTTGCAATCTCAGCATAAGAATGGGAAAAATTAGAAGATAAAATCAAATATCCTAGGGAAAATACCATGAATTTAACTGTTCCTTTGGTCCTGGAAATTAATCCTGGTAAAAATTACATGGAGGCCAAGTAAAAAGTTGCGTTCATTATTTCCAAAAATTTCGATTCGAGTGCTATTAATTGTTCCCTTTTTGTTGCAACTTTTAGCAACTGTTGGAGCAGTGGGTTATTTATCCTATCGTAGTGGTCAACAAGCGGTCGAGGATCTCTCAGAAAGCTTAATGACAGAAGTATCAGCACGGGTAAATTTATACATTCAGCAGAATCTTCAGACAGCGATGCAAATTAATAAAATGAATGTTGAAGCTGTTCGCACTAAAGAGCTAGATTTAAACAATATACCTAAGATTAAGCAACTTCTCTGGAAACGCATTAACCAATTTGAAAACGTGAGTGGTATTCTCTTAGGTTTACCTGACGGGACTTTTCAAGGGATTCATCACATGATAATGATAGGATACAAGCAATATCTAGACGGAGAATATATTCAATATATCTATAATGATCCAAAAGTTATGGGACGGTTGATTGTAACTGTTGTCGATGAAGAAGGTAATCATGGTGAAGAGGTTTTATCAATCGACAAATTCCCAGTTCAAGAACGTCCTTGGTATCAAGGTGCAGTGCGCGATCAAACTTTCGGTTGGACAAAAGCGTTCCAAGTGGGTAAAGTTACACTTCTCGCAGTGAGCAGTTATGCTCCGTTTTTTGATGAGCAAGATCAATTGCAAGGGGTTTTTGCCGTCAATTTTGATTTAAACACAATCCAAGATTTTTTGAATTCTCTCAATATTTGCCAGAATTGTCGAATAGTTATTGTTGATGAGGATGGTTTGATGCTTGCAAACTCGGTTAATGAAAAACTATTTCTTTTACCCGAAAAAACCGACAAGATCAAGAGGAACTATCATTATTATGGGACTTTCGAGCGATTAAAACCAACACAGAGTAAGGATTCAGTGATTGCTGCTGCTGCTGTTCACTGGGAAGCTTTAGCTAAGGACAAGAATACTGTAACGCGATCGCAGTTTCGGCTTGAGCAAGAGCAATATTGGTTGCAACTAGCTCCTTTAGACATAGACATCACCCATCCTAACTGGAAAATAGCTATAATTGTCCCCCAATCAGAATTTATGGCACAGATTAATGCTAATACAAGAATTACGATTATTTTTTGTATTTTGGCTTTGGTTATGGCCACAATCGTTGGTATCTTGACCGCTCGTAGGATTACTCAACCCATTTTAAAGTTAAATCAAGCAGCAAAAAGAATGAGTCAAGGACAATGGGAGCAAAAGACAACTGTGGAGAGCACTCGCAGTGATGAAGTAGGAGAGTTGGCTAAATCTTTCAACCTGATGGCCACTGAATTACAAGTTTCTTTTGAAACCTTAGAACAACGAGTAGAAGAAAGAACAGAAGAATTATCAATTTCTAAACAAAAAGCAGAAGTTGCTAACCAAGCAAAAAGCACTTTTATTGCTAATATGAGTCATGAATTACGCACTCCTTTAAATGCGATTTTAGGCTTTTCTCAAATCATGATGCGTTCTCAATATTTATCCCAGGAAGATAAGGAAAATACAACCATTATTAATAAGAGTGGCAGTTATTTATTAACCTTAATCAATAATATTTTAGACCTATCTAAAATTGAAGCAGGTAAAATGACTCTTAATCCGAAAAATTTTGATTTGTATTTCTTGTTAAATGAACTAGAAGACTTATTAAGTATTACCGCAGAAAATAAAGGATTAAGTTTAATTTTTGATCATCAATATAATGTCCCGAACTATATATATACTGATGAAACTAAACTACGTCAAGTATTAATTAATTTAATTAATAATGGTATTAAATTTACATCTGAAGGAGGAGTAAGTGTCACTGTTGGTACTAAGGAAAAATCTCCTCTTATTACCTATACTAATAATCAAAAAGCAACGATTATTTTTGAAGTTAGGGATACAGGAGAAGGAATAAAAGAAGAAGAAATTAGCCAATTATTTGAAGCATTCCTTCAAACAGAAACTGGTCAAAATAGTCAAGAAGGAACTGGTTTAGGTTTACCCATTAGTCGTAAATTTGTACAATTAATGGGGGGAGATATTACGGTTAATAGTGTAGTGGGAAAAGGAACAACTTTTAGATTTGAGATAAAAGTTGATATTGTTAAGCAAGAAGATGTAGAAATTCAAGAAAACCCTCTTCATGTCATTGCCTTAAAACCCAATCAAACCCGTCATAAAATATTGATTGTGGATGATAGAGATACCAATCGATTACTATTGATTAAATTATTACAGCCATTAGGTTTTGAATTAAAAGAAGCCGTAAATGGACAAGAAGCTATAGATATTTGGGAAGAATGGCAACCTCATTTAATCTGGATGGATATGAGAATGCCAGTTATGGATGGTTACGAAACAACTCAACAAATCAAAGGAACAACTAAAGGGAATGCTACCGCAATTATTGCTTTAACTGCTAGTGTTTTAGAAGAAGAAAAAGCTATTATTTTATCAGCAGGATGTGATGATTTTGTTAGAAAACCCTTTCGAGAAGCCATGATTTTTGAAACCATGCAAAAACATTTAGGTGTAGAATATATCTATGCAGAAGAAACCGAGAGTAAAACCCCAGAAAAATTACCAAATTTAACCCCAGAAGAACTAGAAAAAATGCCTCAAGACTGGATAGCAAAGTTATATGAGGCGACTCAAGCTTTAGATGATGATACCATGTTAGAATTAATTGCTGAGATTTATACTGATAATACTTTATTAGCAGAAAAATTAACATATTTAGTCAATGATTTTCAATTTAAGAGCATTAGACAATTAATAGAATCTTTTTATAAGTAACTACCCTAAAAATATGAATGAACTTACAACTTTATCAGAAGAAAATTTAGCAGGAATTATTTTAATTGTTGATGATCAACTTCCCAATTTAAAAATTCTAGCTAATCTCTTAAAAAATAATAATTATAAACTTAAAAAAGCTTTGGATGGAGAAAGTGCATTAATTTCCATTGATAAAGAGATTCCTGACTTGATTTTATTAGACATTAAAATGCCTGATATGGATGGATATGAAGTCTGTAATAAATTAAAAGCTAATCCTAAAACCAAGGAGATTCCTGTTATTTTTATTAGTGCTTTAAATGAAGTTTTTGATAAAGTTAAAGCCTTTGAATTAGGAGGAATAGACTATATTAGTAAACCATTTCAAGAAGAAGAAGTTTTAGCCAGAGTCAAAAGCCAATTAATTATTCAAAACCAGAAAAAAATATTAGAAAAAGAGAGGAAAAAATTAATTTTAGAAAGAACAAATCTTCAACAAGAAATAAAACAAAGAAAAGAAACCGAAGCCATTTTATATCAATCCAGAGCTTTAATTTCTGGTATTTTAACAAGTTCTCTCGATGCGATCTCAGCATTAGAAGCAGTGAGAGATCCGAGAACAGCAGAAATTATGGATTTTCGCTGTTTAGTAATTAACCCTATTATGGCCAGAGTATTTAATCAAGAACCAGAAGATTTAATCGGAAAATTAGTATTTAAAAGATTTATTTATAAAAACGATCCGAATTTATTTCCAAAATTTATTGAAGTCGTAGAAACAGGAAAATCCTTAGAGCAAGACTTTAATTATTACTACCAAAAAAAAAGAAAATGGTATCATTTTATAGCTGTTAAATTAGGAGATGGTTTTGCAATTACAGTCAGAGATATTACCCTTAGAAAAAAATTAGAACTAGAACAACAATATCTGGCTACAAAAGATGGATTAACGGGTATTTGTAATCGTCGAACTTTTGATGAAACCATTCTCAAAGAATGGCAAATATGTCAGAGAGAAGAAAACCCTTTATCTTTGATTATGTGTGATCTCGATTATTTCGGATTGTATAACAACTTTTATGGACATCAAATGGGTGATGATTCTTTAAAAATAATCGCTAAAACTCTAGAAGATACTATCCAAAGACCCAGAGATTTAGTGTGCCGTTTTGGAGGAGAAGAATTTGCTATTATTTTACCCAATACCAATCAACAAGGGGCCATAACCGTTGCCAAAAGAATACAAGAAGCTATTCGCTTACAAGCTATTCCCCATCAAAGATCAAAAGTTAGTGAGATTGTTTCGATTAGTATGGGAATTGCTGCGATGATTCCCACCGCAGAAAGTTCTCCTAATACTTTAATTAGCAAGGCCGATAAAGCCTTATATATGGCTAAAAACCGAGGACGCGATCGCTATGTTGTATTTTGAAGAATAGAAATCAATTCATTACTCCACACAATTCGATACAATATTGTCAACGAGACACAATCGAGCTAAACTCTCGAACGAACACCACTCATAATTGAATGGAGTAGCTGGAGAAAAAAACACACATGGGCAAAGTAGTCGGCATTGATCTGGGGACAACCAATTCTGTAGTTGCGGTGATGGAAGGCGGAAAACCAGTCGTAATCGCCAACTCAGAGGGAATGCGTACGACTCCTTCTGTGGTTGGGTTTAATAAAGATGGAGAATTGGTCGTAGGTCAAATGGCCAGACGACAAGGAGTCTTAAACCCCCAAAACACTTATTATGGGGTTAAACGATTCATGGGGCGTAAATATGCAGAATTAACCCCCGAATCAAAACAAGTGCCCTATACCATTCGTCGAGATGAATATAACAATATTAAAATCAAATGTCCTCGTCTCAAAAAAGACTTTGCCCCCGAAGAAATCTCCGCTAAGATTCTCCGTAAACTAGCAGAAGAAGCAGAACGTTATCTAGGAGAACCAGTAACAGGAGCAGTGATCACTGTTCCCGCCTATTTTAACGATTCTCAACGCCAAGCCACCAGAGATGCAGGGAGAATTGCCGGATTAGAGGTTCTACGTATTATTAACGAACCCACTGCCGCTTCCTTAGCTTATGGCTTGGATCAGCAAACCTCCCAAAAAATCCTTGTTTTTGACCTAGGGGGAGGCACCTTTGATGTTTCGGTCCTCGAAGTAGGTGATGGTGTGTTTGAAGTCAAGTCTACCAGTGGCGATACCCAACTGGGAGGAGGAGACTTTGATAAACGCATTGTGGATTGGTTAGCAGCACAATTTTTAGAACAGGAAAAGGTTGACTTACGCAAAGATAGACAGGCACTACAAAGATTGACCGAAGCCGCAGAAAAGGCAAAAATTGAGCTATCAGGGGTCAGTGTCACCGATATTAATCTACCCTTCATTACTGCTACCGAAGACGGTCCTAAGCACCTAGAAACTCGTCTCACCCGCCCTCAATTTGAAGACCTCTGTGGCGACTTAGTCAGTCGTCTTCGTCGTCCCATTAAACGAGCTTTAAATGACGCAAGGTTAACTCCCGTACAAATCGATGAGGTGGTGTTAGTGGGTGGGGGAACCCGAATGCCCATGATCAAAGCCCTAGTACGTAGCTTTATTGATAAAGAACCGAACGAAAACGTTAACCCAGATGAAGTGGTAGCCGTGGGAGCAGCCATTCAATCGGGTATTTTAGCAGGGGAAGTCAAAGAAATCTTGTTACTAGATGTAACACCTCTTTCTTTAGGGTTAGAAACCATTGGCGGTGTCACCAAAAAACTCATCCCCCGTAACACCACCATTCCTGTGCGTCGTTCCGATATCTTCTCCACTGGGGAAAATAATCAAACCATGGTCGAAGTTCATGTGGTTCAAGGAGAGAGGGAAATGGCCAAGGATAATAAATCCTTGGGACGGTTTAAACTTACAGGCATCCCACCGGCGCCAAGGGGCATTCCTCAAGTACAAGTGGCCTTTGATATCGATGCTAACGGTATTTTACAAGTCACTGCCCGCGATCGCACCACGGGAAGAGAACAAAGTGTGACCATTCAAGGGGCATCAACCCTCAGCGAAGGGGAAATTAATCGCATGATCCAAGAAGCCTCCGAGTTTGCTGAAGAAGACAGACAAAGAAGGGAACGGATAGAAAAACGCAACAAGGCTAAGGCGTTAACCGATCAGGCTCTACGTCGTTTAAAAGATGTCACCCTTGACTTCGGGACTCAATTTACCAGTGGTTATCGTCGTCAGATTGAATCTTTGAATGCAGAAATTCTCGATAGTTTAGATAAGGACGACGAAAGACGCTTAGATCGTGCTGAGGCTGATCTACAAGACGCATTGTATGAACTTAATCGAGAAGTTCGTCTGCAATACGATGATGAGGAAGATGAGGGGATTTTTGAATCCATCCGTCGCACTCTGACAGGAGATCCTGAAGATGACTTACCCTATACTCCACGGGGAGGAGTCTATGGGGATGATTATAATGCCCCGCGTTACTCAGATCGTCGAGACTACGGTACACCTCGATATGATGAGCGTCAAAGTTATGGTTATGGGCGTAATGAGCGCTACGACGACGACTATGATGAATGGGAAGAGACACCGCAAAGGGGATCTCTTGGCGATCGCCCAAGTCCCCGTTCCCGTCGTCAACCACCAGAAAATCGTAGCTATCAGGGAAGGGACTCAGAAAGCTACTACAGTCGCGATCGCTCCCGTCGTATCCCGGCAGAAAATCAATGGGACGAAGAAGATGATGATTGGTTCTAACGACGAGGCTTCCCAGGCTCAGAAAGTAACTCGTCTGATACAGACTTGATGCACTATCTGATGTCAAAAAATAACACTTTATAATGACATAAAAAAAGGGTTTGAAGCCTCAAACTTGAGGGGCGGTAATTCTAAATTCCAAAGTTTAGATTCTGATTGGCAAGATGTTAACAATAACTATGAGGAGTTTGGCTAAAATGATAGGTATGTTGTCTATCCTTACTTAACTAAATATCATGTCTAATATATTTCAATCAATCAAGGGAATAATAGCTAAACATCAGCATCAAATCCGTCAAAAACAGTTTCTAGAAACCGTCATGGGGGCTTGTGCCTTGTTGGCTGTTGCTGATGGGAAAATTGATTTTTCTGAGTTAATGGCACGGGATTATATCCTAGATAATATTGAACAACTTCAAGTATTTGATGCTAATGAGGCAGCAGAAATATTTCGCATCAAAGCAGAAGCTTTACAAAATAATTATCAACAAGAAAAAACAAAAATTATCGGTTTAATTGCCCATTATACAGTAGATAAAGAGTTGGGAGGATTATTATTACAAATCTGTTTAATTATTGCCAAAGCAGATAGAAACTTAAGCTCATCTGAACAAGAAATTATGAATGAATTAAAACAAGTTTTAGAGATATAGTGTTTCTCACTCTCATGAGGCACACTGATGTCTTCTTCCCAAACTCCGAACTCCCAAAGATCAAAAATTTTCTAGCTCACAAGTATGGGAAAGTGTCCCTCAGAATAAAAATAGTGGACACAGCCATACAATGTGATTCTTACGCAAAAATACTTCAGAACGGCAATTTAGAACAAAAAATGTAGAAATGAGTCACAAAAATATTTCTCAATTCTACATTCTTAATTCCTTTTGCTCTTTTATCACTCATTAAGACCTAATAACCGTTTCGTGTGAACCACGGCCACCACAATCACCGTATCACCATCAACACGATAAATGACACGGTAAGTATAAGCAGGTTGATCACGAAGGGTAATGCTATCCCCTTCAGCAATCAACTCTCCCGTTAAGGGATTATCTTCCAATTGGTTCGTGGCATCCAAAATCTGCCGAACGACTGCAGCCGCATAGGACGGAGAATCACGGGCGATATAGGTCGCAATGGAATCAACATCTTCTACAGCTTTAGAAGACCAAATCACTCGATAAGCCATTTACTTAGTAGTCCCTCGACTTCCTCTTGTTGTAATATGGGTTCGCGTTCAGCGACCTGTAATCCTTGACGGATTTTTTCGAGAACATACAAATGATACTGGATATCTTCAATTGAACAATCATCTGGTAATTGATTCAAGATCGATTGGATTTTTTCTTTAATGGTATTCATTCGGGATGATTAACTTAATTTTTAATCTAGAGTTAGGGATACTATCGGATTATATAGAAAATCTTTTTTTTTATCTTAACCATAAATTCCCCCCACCCCTCTCCAGGGATTTACGGGAAACCCCTTCTAAGCTCTGGTAAAGCCACGGGAATTATGGATACAATATCCTAGATACGAGAATATTTTTGTTAGTTCCTTAAAATTTCTTAATAAATTTTATGCAAATCAGAAGACGACCCCCAAACCCAGCAGTAGAAGTAGACATCCTACGGTATCAAGTCCCTGATCCCGATGGTCAGGCTAAACATATTCTAGAAGAAATTGTCTGGCACAAAGAAAAAGAAGTGGAACGGATGAGGGAACGACTACCCTTATTAGAATTGCGAAAACAGGAGCAAAGTGTTCCACAAGCCCAAGATTTTCTAGGAGCCATCGCTCAGGGCAAAACCGAACCCGCCTTGATTGCTGAAGTGAAAAAAGCCTCTCCGAGTAAAGGGGTTATTCGAGAAGATTTTGACCCTGTGGCTATTGCTGAGTCTTATGAGAGAGGGGGGGCAAGTTGTCTGTCTGTGTTAACCGATAGTAAATTTTTTCAAGGGAGTTTTGAGAATTTAGCTTTAGTACGTCAAGCGGTTGATATTCCTTTGTTATGTAAGGAGTTTATTCTTTATCCCTATCAAGTTTATTTAGCTAGGGTTAAAGGGGCTGATGCGATTCTGTTGATTGCTGCCATTCTCAAGGACACAGATTTACAGTATCTCATTAAAATTATTCGTGCCTTGGGCATGACTCCTTTAGTGGAAGTTCACTCCCTAGCTGAACTCGATCGCATTTTGGCCCTTGAGGGAGTTTCTCTCGTAGGCATTAATAATCGGAACTTAGAAACCTTTGAGGTCAATTTAAACACCACCACCGAGTTGTTAAAAGCTCGTCAAGATCAAATTAAAGAGCGAGGCATTCATATTGTCAGTGAATCAGGCATACATACCCCTCAACACTTACAACAGGTCAAACAAGCCGGAGCTAAAGCTGTTTTAATCGGGGAATCACTGGTGAAACAAGATGATCCCCAACAGGCGATCGCCGAGTTATTTGCTTCCAATGATGATTAATGATATTTGTTGAGCCAATCTAAGAAAATTGAATTAAATCTTTCAGGGCATTCATCATGAGGACAATGACCCGCTTTTTCCAGTTCAACTAAAGTAATTTGCGGGTTTAATTGGGAAAACTGCGAAGCTAAAGTAACCGGAATCATGCGATCCTGACGACCCCATATTAATAAAATCGGGATGGTTAACTGGGGTAAAACAGTCTTAACTTGGGGGGAATAGCCAGGCTTTTTCAGTCCTTCAAATAATAAACAAAAGGCTCTAGCGGCCCCCTTATCTTGGGGAGGCAGGGTAATCATCTCGACTAATTCATCCGTAATGGCTAATTTGTCATAATAAGCAATACCAACCCAAGACCGAATAACAAAAGGACGACGAATAAGATCAAATAAGAGTTTTAATAATAAAGGCGGTGTCAATAATCCCTCAATGGTATTAACGGCAGCTCTTAACCCTTTAGGAATCATTTCCTCTCTCAAAGAAACATCAGGCAAACTCAAAAGTGTTATTCCCTTGACCATTTCGGGATATTTAAAGGCTGTAGTTACACAAACCAATGAGCCAATGGAATTACCCACTAAAATAACGGGTTGACCGATAAACGTTTGCCAAAAATCATAAATTTGCTCGGCCCAAAGATAAATGGTGTAATTAGTTGCTGCCTTTTGCGATCGCCCAAAACCCAATAAATCCACAGCATACACTCGATACTGTTGCCCTAGTATGGGAATGTTATGTCGCCAATGTTCTACTGCGGCCCCAAACCCATGTAATAAAATTAGGGGGGGTTTGCCGGTTTTCGTTTCTTTGTCAATGGCGGGGAAAAAAGTGTAACGAATGGTCTGACCTCGCCAATTCCAGTATCTGACTCTTCCAATTCTTTTCTCACCAGAGGGTTGCTGACTCACGTAGTTATTCGGTTCATAAATCTTTACACCTTTTTATTTTACGATGGCCCTGAGAAAGATTAAACTAGGAGACAAATGGGGAATGACTTATCCTTGAGGATGAATTCTCCTACCCTAACAATAAACTTAATCAATACAGCCAGAACTTAGTAGAAAATAATTACAATAAAAAAGGCTATCATAACAGCCTCAATTTACTACTAGAGTTCATTAATCATATCAAGAGAGATTAACAAACACCTGTGATAGATAAAAGACGCACACACCGAGATCTCCCCAAAATTAACGAAAGAATTCGCTTCCCAGAAATTCGAGTCATCGATAGTGATGGAGCTCAACTGGGGATTATTACCCCTGAAGAAGCCTTGAATGTGGCTCAAGAACGAGAGTTAGACTTGGTGTTGGTGAGCGAGACTGCTAAGCCTCCTGTTTGCCGAATTATGGATTATGGCAAGTATAAATTTGAACAGGAGAAAAAAGCCAGAGAAGCTAAGAAGAAACAACACACAGCTGATGTTAAAGAGGTGAAAATGCGCTACAAAATTGATGAGCATGATTATCAAGTGCGCGTCAATCAGGCAAAACGCTTTCTTAAATCAGGAGATAAGGTAAAGGCAACCATTACTTTTCGGGGAAGGGAAATACAACACGCCAATTTAGCTCAAGAGTTGTTGAGTCGTATGGCTGCTGATTTGAAGGACTTAGCAGAAATTCAACAAGCTCCAAAACGGGAAGGTCGTAACATGATGATGTTAATGAGTCCCAAAAAGGAGTCGAAATAAAATCAAGGGACAAGATGATGTTAACGTATTTTTTCCGTACTCCTCATCGATGAATGTCTCGTCTAATTGAAATATTAAAAATATCTAAACAGACGTGGTTAAGTGCGTCTGTTTTTCGTAAGAACCGAAAAAAAAGGGTTCCCAGCCTCCAACTTAAGGTAGAGGTAATTCTACATTCTCATATCAAATTCGCTTAATCAGTAAACGTTAAAATTGCTATTGTAAATCTATCTTCCCCTGCCTCCTCTGCTCCCCCTGCTCCCCCTGCCTCCTCTGCTCCCCCTGCTCCCCCTGCCTCCTCTGCCTCCTCTGCTCCC
>JAAUYJ010113016.1_pt1 | contig 20512 bp, 11 predicted proteins | sample 7278031 | NCBI WGS metagenome assembly JAAUYJ01 (sample SAMN14350222, study PRJNA611818) | marine sediment metagenome | isolation source: surface marine sediment (1.8m) | place: French Polynesia: Moorea | collected 2018-08 | reverse complement strand
TTTTTATGAATAATGAAGTTAACTTAAATCCTGAAATTATTTTAAAGAATAAGTATAAAATTTTGCAAAAAATAGGAGAAGGGGCTTTTGGGGAGACTTATCTTATCGAGAACATTCAGAACTCAAATATTATATGTGTTCTCAAAAAACTTAAGTCTAAATTTGAAGATAAGCAAATTTTAGAAGAAGCAAGAAATCGTTTTTTCAAAGAAATAAAAACCCTAGAGCTTTTAGCTGCAAATCCTGTAATTCCAGAACTTTTAGACTATTTTGAACTAGATGGAGAGTTCTATTTTGTTCAGGAATGGATTGATGGAAAAGATATTCAACAAGAAATAGAAGAAAAAGGTAAACTATCTGAAATCGAAGTTATTTATTTATTACAATCTACATTAGAAGTATTAGATTTTGTACATCGGCAGGGAATTATTCACCGTGATATTAAACCTTCTAACTTAATGCGACAAAAGAAAGATAACAAAATTTTTCTGATCGATTTCGGTGCAATGAAACAAATTCCCACCTTGTATTTTAATTCCAAAACACAGAATTACTTTACAAAAATCATCGGCACACCAGACTATATGTCGATCGAACAACTTAGAGGGACTCCAACCTTTAGCAGTGACATATATTCTTTAGGAATAACAGCAATTTATGCTTTGACTGGAAGAAAACCCAATATTGATTTTAACGATGTTGAAAATTATGGGCTTCACAAATGGCGCTCAGGTACTAATGTCAGCCAAGAATTGGCATCTATTTTAGACAAAATGATCTATCCTAATATCTATATAGCCAATAGTGCTCGGGTTCGTTATCAATCTAGTGCTGAAGTTTTGCAAGATTTAGAACCTCTACTGAAAATCGAACACACATTAGCAGGTCGCTATTATATTCGTCAATATTTGGGTGGAAGTATCTGGGGATATACTTATTTGGCAGAAGACCTTTATCCGAGGCAGAATTCAGAGTTTAAATGTATAGTTAAAAGACTAAAACTCCAGAATAGTAAACTTTCAGAAGAAGCTGAGAATAGATTTAATAAAGAACTGGCAGCTTTAAGAGAATTAGGCATTCACCCTCTAATTCCAGGTTTTTTAAATGAATTTGCCGAAAACGGAGAAATTTATTTTGTAAGAGAATTTATTGAAGGAAACGATCTAAATCAAGAACTTCAAAACAAGGGATATTTCCATGAAGAAGATGTTATTAGAATCTTATTTGATGTTTTAGAGACTTTACAGTTTGTTCACGGTAAAAGTATTATTCACAGAGACATTAAACCCTCAAATCTAATTCGACGTTCTTCAGATAATAAAATTGTGTTGATAGATTTCGGAGCAGTTAAAGAAATTATCAATATTTCCCCCAATAAGAGCCGAAATTCTCAGACAACTCAAGCATTGGGAACGGAAGGATATATGTCTCCAGAGCAAAGGGCTAAAAGACCCACTTTTGCCAGTGATATATACGCTTTGGGGATGACAGCAATTCACCTTCTAACTGGAAAACATCCAGAGGAATTTCAGACAGAACCAAAGACAGGTAATCTAATATGGCATCATGAAACTCAAGTTAGTCAAGAGTTAGCTGACATTTTAGACAAGATGGTTCAAGTAGGATTAGGAAAAGGAGAACGTTACCAATCAGCTGATGAGATTTTATGGGTTCTAAACCGCAAATTTAAAAGAAGATTAAAGTTTAATCTTCTTTTAAGCTCAAAAAGTAGGTCAAAAGTTTCCCAAAAATCAACCTGGAAAATATTTGGTTCTATCTTCGTCGGAGTTTCAGTTATTGCTGTATTTCTTGTTATTTCAAATTTATTGAGCAAGGATAGAACTCTTTTTCTAGAAGGTGTTAAATTATTCAAGGAAAAAAAATATACAGAAGCCATCATTAAATTCGACGAAGTTTTAGCTATTAATGCCAACTATTATCAAGCTTTGATCAATAGAGGCATTGCACAAGGTTACTTAAAGCAATATTCGGATATGCTTGCATCTTGTCAATTAGCTATTACAATTCAAAATAATGATAGTTACGCTTGGAATTGCAGAGGGGAAGCACTACATAATCTTAAGAGAGATGAAGCAGCATTAGTTAGTTTTAATAGAGCAATTGCCCTAGATTCAAAAGACCCTTATTATCGATTTAACAAAGCGGAAACCCTTTTAGCCCTCAAGCAATATGAAGAAAGTGTTATTGCCATTGACCAAGCAATTAATATAATTCAAATTAATATAATTCAGCAGAATTCAGACCCACAAATGGAAAAAAGTTTTCTATCCTTAGCTTATTCCTTGAAAGGTCGAGCTTTAAGAGAACAAAGAAAGTATAAAGAGGCAATTATAATTTATACTCAAGCATTAAGATATAATTCCCAATATTTTCCTGCTCTAAGGGATCTAGGTATTACTCTTAAGAATTTAGGTGAATATGATAAAGCACAGCAGCATTTTGATAAAATCCTTGAGAATAATCAATTTACTGATGGGCAAAAGTCTCAGATTTATTACTTTAGTGGTTTAACTTGGTGCGAACAGAAAAATTATCCACTAGCTTTAGATGCTTTTGACAAAGCTTTAGAACTTAAACCTGATTATAAAGCAGCACAACAAGCAAAAAGGACTTGTCAGAATTAGTTTTCACCTAATGGTGTTGTCCAACAAAGATTACTACTTTTTGCTTGTACTATATTTATCTGCCAAACTTCAAATGCAAATTGAGTGCTTAGAATGGCCACCATTTACGACCAGCAGTCAAATTCCAAACAGAAGGAGTAATATCAGTATATATTCTACTTACTGTTCTAGAATCTGGACGAGGATGAGTTTGTTTAATGCTATTGTCGAGCATATCATATAGAGCCAAGCTAGGATCTGTTCCCTGAGCAAGAGTGAACAAAACCTCGGAACTATAACTATCGCAACCACTTCCTCTTCTTGTAACAGCACAAACTACAGACTGTCCATCACTTAGGGTATCACTTGCTAAGTAGCTAACGCTATCGGTGTTATAAAGTTCGTGTAATTTACTAGCTGTAGTCTGACATTGATTGGTTGCATCGTCAGGAGAAAAATATTCAGGTAGAAACTGAAGAATAGTAGCCTCTTTAGCAGTACCTTCTTCTGTTACGCTAGCAACAATTGTTGGAGTACTTCCCTCTGCCTTGCAAGCAACATCAATACTACTAGCTTTGGCAGGTGTAGTCAATACAGTTGTAGCTAGCAGAGGAAATGCGGAAATACTTAATAGTTTGAGAGTTTTATTTTGCCAGTTATTCATAGAATTCATCCTTGTATAATTTATATACGTCTAAGGGTTTCAAAAAACTCTAGCAATATTCTGTTATTCCCATTACATTACAACAGAAGACGGTTTTATTTGTTTAATAGGTTTAAGCTGCTTTTAATATGCACCTCATTAAAAGATTTGATTTTTTGAGATTTGATTTTAATTTTTAGTTGGTTTATATAATATTACTCCTGTATCATATAAAACACATTTTGACAATTTCTGAATTTGCTAAATTTTGTTAATTTTATTGCATTTTATTCTTAATTTTTAATATTTATTCATTTTAGTAACAGTGAAAACTTTTGTGTTCTTAATTTAAAAAAAGTTTTTTTAATAGTAGTATTAACCATAGATCCGAATAAGAATCAATAAAAACTTAAATTTGAGAAGAATTCTGGCTTATTAGAAATTCTAAAAACCCAATCATTGCTGTTGAATATAACTATTTAAAAAAAATCATGAAACAACTTATTCGTCGATTTAGTTTAGTAGTTAGTCTTAATCTTATATCTCTACTGTTTAGTGGTGCTGCAAAAGGACAACAAATATCTCCTGATGGCACATTACCGACTAATGTTGATTTATCGGGTAATGTTTTTGAAATTACTGGCGGTGCAACAGAAGGAAGCAATTTGTTTCATAGTTTTGGCGAATTTTCTGTTCCCAATGGTTTTGAGGCGTTTTTTAATAACGGATTGTCAATAGAAAATATTATCAGTCGTGTTACGGGTGGCTCAATTTCTAGTATTGATGGTTTAATTAGGGCTAATGGTAGTGCTAATCTAATTCTGATTAATCCTGCTGGGATTAGTTTTGGTTCTGGTGCTAGTTTAGATATTGGTGGTTCTTTCTTAGGTAGTAGTAGTAATAGCATTCGCTTTGAGGATGGTACTGTATTTAGTGCCAACCCGAATCAAACACCGTTGCTAACAGTAACTGCACCTATAGGTGTGGGATTTGCTCCCAACCCAGGGGATATACAAAGTCAAGGAGCGAATTTAAGCTTAAAATCGGGAAACACTTTTGCTCTTATTGGCGGTAATGTTACTTTAGATAGCACGAGTATCACCACACCATCAGGAAATATTGAAATTGCCAGTGTCGGAAGCAATGAGTCGGTTAGTCTAACGGCAATTCCTCAAGGTTGGGAATTAGGGTTTGATGGCGTTAGTAACTTTCAGGATATTCAATTTTCTTTAGGGACATTGAAAAGTGGAGAAATTAACATTCAAGGGCAGGATATTTCTCTGACTGGTTCTATTTGGGAAACTGAAGGTGCTACTAGTAATAATCCAGGACTAAATGAGGTTAGTGGAGATATTAGCATTATCGGGCGAGATATAAGTATTACAGAAGAATCTAGACTTGCAGCCACAGAAAGAATTGAAGTACCACAACCTTTTGGTCCTTCAGATTTTATCTATAGCCCATTTGGTGGAGATATTATTATCCAGGGAGAAAATATAATTATTTCTCAAGGTACTGAGGCTTTATTACCTACTCTTCTTACTAGAGGCAATTTTGGTGCTGGTAACATTACTATTCAAGGACGAAACATTACAATAACCGAAGGTTCCCAAAGAGAAGATGATTTTGAGTTTTTTAACCCAGTAGATACTATTGATGCTGATAGCTTGAGTAATCAATTGTCTGGCACTATTACTATTGATGGGGAACAAATTATTATTGATGATAGCGTTGGCATTTCCTCAGAAATATGGAATCAACCTGAGAGTATTCAAGGTGAGCCAGCTCCTAATATTGGTGGTATTTTTATTGGTACTAATACAAGTGGAAATCGCATTATTATTAGTGGTAGAGATAATATTCCTCTAGGTGATGGCAATACTCAAATTATTACTGATACTCATGGATTTCACCTAGAAAATCAAACGCCAGGTATTGCCAACAATATTGAAATTGGAAATATTAATAGTCAACAGGTGATTCTTGAAGGAGGCAGTGAGATTAACGCAGAATCCCATCCTCATACCCCTGGAATGCCACCTGAAGGATTTTTTGGAAATAGGACTGACTTTAATGCTGGAAGAGCAGGTTCAATTACCATAAGGGGTCAACAAGTTAATATCCGAGGAGAAGACACCAGGGTTACTGCTACTTCTTTTGGCTCGGGTATTGGTGGTGGCATTACCATTGAAGGAGAAAATATTAGCATTGAAGACCAAGCAGCTGTTCTAGCTGAAACAGGAGGAACAACTCCAGAAGCTGAAGGGGGAAGTATTTCTATTGGTCGTAATCTTACTAATAATCAGGTGATAATTGATAATGCTACGGTATCTGTAACAACAGGAACAACCATAGCAGAAAGTCATGGTAACGACCCTGAACTGGCTAATGCTCCTGCTGGAAACATATCTATTGGCAATCCTAATAGTACTCTTGATATTCTCGATGGTTCAGTAATTAGGGCTAGCACTATCCAAGCTGAAGGTTTAGGTTTCGGTGATGCTGGCTTAATTCAAATTGATGCTAATGAGTTTAATCTTATTCAAGACGCAGTAGTAGCAAGTCAAACGGAGACTTTTGGAAGTGCAGGAAACATTTTTCTGAGCATTGGAAGTTTACTTAATATTGAAAATAATTCTGGAATTAATGTAACTTCTTTAAGTCAAGGTACAGCAGGCAACATTACTATTGTTACTGATTCTCTTTTGTTAAACAACCAAGGAATGATTACTTCAGAAACTGTAACAGGTGAACAAGGAAACATTACCATACAATCTCGTCAAGCTATTTTACGGAACAATAGCGAAATTGAGACTGATTCTAATCAAACTGGCGACGGAGGAAACATCACCTTTACTAGCGCAGATTTTATAGCTTTATTAGAAGGTAGCAGCATTACTGCTAATGCAGGACAACTCGGACAGGGTGGAGTCATTACCATCGATACCCAGGGGGTATTTCAGTGTGGTGATTGTCGGATTGAAGCTGAGGGAGGTATTTCGGGAATTGTGGAAATTAATATTCCAGACGTACAAAATAATTTAGAATTTCTCGATGTTCCTCAGCAAGTTATAACTTCCGAACAGGTGGTGGTTAGTGCTTGTGATACAGACAAAGGTAAGCAAGCAAATCAATTTACAATTACAGGAAGGGGTGGCTTACCTCCTAGTCCTACTTCTCCCCTCACTACAGAAGCATTGATTAGTTTTGATGCTGAAAATGAACTTCAGCAGAATTCTGACGAGACCAATAATCTAAGCCAAGATTCGGAACAGAAAGAGTATCCTTCTCCTGCTAGGGGTTGGTATGTTAATGCTCAAGGAAATTTGATTCTTGCTGCTAATATACCTAATGGCAATCCTAATAATTCTGGGGTTATAAGTCCTGATTGTAATTCAATTTCTCATAATAAGTAGATTTGTTGATTGAACAAGTTTTAGATGATAGCTTTTTCCCAGATAATTAAGCTTTAACTACTGATTTTTATGTCTCACGCAGAGGCGAATCCCCCCTTGATCCCCCCAATCCCCCCTTAATAAGGGGGGTTGGGGGGTAGTCGCAGAGGGAGAAGAAAGAGAGGTTTAATTAAGTGCTATAAGGAGCTAGGCAGAATTAGATATTTATTTATACAACACAAAAATTATTTGTTAGTCTTTTCTGTTTGATAGAAAATAATCAAAAAGGTGTGATAGTTAAAAATTTGATTACTAATTGGCATCATAATCTAGCTTTATTGCGTCTGAGAATTATAGTTCTGATATGTCCTCCGATTTTGGTTGTTGCTTGTACGATATCTCAGGGATTGGCACAATCTATTAGTCCTATTCCTTCTCCATCTCCTGAACTTCCTCAACCCCAACCCCTAACACCTCAGCAAGAGCCACTTCAGATACCCTCTACTGAAGAACCAATACCTTCTCAGGAAATTCCGAAGATTCCAGGTACGTTTACTTTTAAAAGTTTTGAATTTGTGGGTGGAACGGTATTCAGCGAAGAACAATTAAAAGAGGTAACTGCTGAGTTTGTAGGGAAACCTATTACTTTTGCGCAATTGCTTCAAGCAGCTAATAAAGTAACGCAGCTCTATGTACAAGAAGGCTATATTACTTCTGGAGCGTATATTCCTGAACAACAACTAGAATCAGATGTACTTAAAATCCAAATTGTAGAGAGTAGTTTGGAACAGATTAATGTCAATGTTACCAGAGGCAGACTCAATAACAATTATATACGCGATCGCGTTTTAAGAGCTACTGCAACACCTTTAAATATCAATAGTTTGCAAGAAGCATTACAGTTACTACAACTTAATCCTTTAATTGACAGCGTAAATGCCGAACTTGCTACTGGAACGAGAAGAGGAACCAATATCTTAGATATTAATGTCAATGGGGCGAAAACATTTGGTATCCAAGGCATCTTAAATAACAATCGTAATCCTAGCGTTGGTAGTTTTGAACGAGGAATTAAAATATCAGAGGATAATCTCTTCGGTATAGGAGATGGGTTGAGCTTGGCATATCTAAATACTGATGGTATTGACGAATTTGAGGTGGAATATACCTTACCGATTAATGCCCGCGATGGTACTTTAAATTTTTATTTCAGAAATATCGACAGTGAGGTTGTGGAAGAGCCTTTAGACGAAGCAGATATCGAGATAGATTTCCGCGATTTTAGTTTTACTTACAGACAGCCAGTTATTCAAAAAGCCTCTGCGGAAAGTACTCAAGAATTGGCTCTTAGCTTAACTGCGTCTCGACGAGAAAGCGATGGTCAGATACTAGGGACAGATTTTCCCATTCCTTTTGGTGCTGATGAAGAAGGGGAAATTCGTTTATCGGTGATTCGTTTTGCTCAAGAATGGCAACAACGCAGTCGTCAAGAATTTTTCGCTGCTCGCTCTCAATTTAGTCTGGGGGTAGATGCTTTTGATGCTACGATCAACGATGGTGATGAAGCGGATGGGGAGTTTTTTGTTTGGCGGGGACAACTAATATGGTTGCGTCTTTTAGGAACACCAAAGAATAATTCCTCAGTTGGGACTAGTTTATTAATCAAATCGGATTTTCAGTTAGCAACTAACTCTTTAGTTTCTTTAGAAAATTTTGGCTTAGGTGGTCAACAAAGTGTTAGAGGTTATCGTCAGGATGTTTTATTAACTGATAATGGCATCTTGGCTTCAGCAGAATTAAGAATACCAATTGTGCAAGCACGCAACATAGGAGGAAGCTTGCAACTAACACCTTTTATTGATTTTGGAACAGCATGGAATGTAGATAGAGAAGATCCTGATACTAACACCTTGGTAGGTACAGGATTAGGTTTACTATGGCAGCAAGGCGATAATTTGCAAGCTCGCTTAGACTGGGGGATTCCCTTAACAGATATCGATTCTAGGGATAACACATGGCAAGAAAACGGCGTATATTTTCAACTGGAGTACAAATTCAATCCTTTTTAAAGGGAATTACTAATTCTCCATATCGCAACCTATTAAGATTAATTATTGGTAGTTTGTTGGGATTTACTGTGACATTTTGCGTTCCGGCTTTGTCCCATAACGAGTTGTTTCTTTCAGCAACCAACTTGGAACAACATCAGAGTAAAATATTGTTAGCTCAAACTCAGATAGAAAATGAGTCTGATATTTTAGCGATCGCAAAAGAAGGTCAAAAACGCTACAATGCAGGACAATTTGGGGATGCAATAAGTCTTTGGCAACAAACAGCAGAAGCTTATGAAAATATAGGGAATCAAGAAGGATTGTTTAAAAGTCTGATTAATCAGGCTCAAGCTTGGCAGAATTTAGGTTCTTATCCTAGAGCTTGTAATACTTTACTGCAAGCTTTTTCCGTTGACCAGCCAGATTGTAACTCCGAACAGGTTGAATTTGTACTAAGTCAGTTTTCAGAAAATCCTAATGCTCTCTCTCTTAATCAAGCTATAGGATTTCGCAGTCTAGGAAATGTTTTGAGGCGACAGGGGAAATTAGAAGAGTCTCAAAAAGCTTTGACAATCAGCTTATCAAAAGTATTGAATTCACGAGAAGAACCTTCTACTAGATTAAGTTTGGGCAATACAGAACGAGCTTTAGGTATCCAAACCCGAAATCGCTGGAATTATGAGCAAATTACTGAAATTATCGCCTCTCAATCTATATCAAAAGCTTTAGAACCTGATATCTCTGCTATTGAATCTTATAAGTTAGTAGAAACTTTATCCTATACTCAACCTATTACTAAAGTTCAAGCACAACTCAATCACTTAAGCTTGTTATTAGATATTAGACAATGGTGGGAAGAACAAGCTAATCTACGGATTGCTTCTTGGTCAAGAGCTAATGATATTCGGCTGACTCAAAGAGCAAAAGGGTTTTTAGAGCTTCTAGATACAGAAATAAATACAGATATTTCTCGCCTAAATCCAAAAATAGAGTCAAATATTAACAATTTACCTCAAAATCCCACAACAGTATCAGCAAATATTAACTATGCTCACAATTTACTTACCCTACTACAACTTAGTAATGTCGAACCAATCTTAAAAACTGCTGTTCAAGAAGCAAAGACACTACAGGATAGAAAAGCAGAATCTTATGCTCTCGGCTACTTGGGTCAACTATATTACCAACAATGGCAACAATTAGAACCTGTAGCGCAACAAAATTCTAGAGGTAACACCTTACTAAGTGAAGCAACCCAATCAACTCAACAAGCTCTGCTCTTAGCTAATGATGCTTTGGAAATTAGCTATTTGTGGCAATCTCAATTAGGAAACTTACTCAAAGAACAAGGGGATGTGAAAGGTGCGATCTCATCATACATGGCTGCTTTCAATACTTTGCAATCCCTTCGCACTGATTTAAACGAAAATAACCAAGATTTACAATTTGATTTTCGCCAACAGATTAAACCAGTCTATAAATCTCTAGCGGATTTGCTGTTAAAAACTGATCTTTCCAAACAAGAATTAGAATCTCTAGTAGTTTTAAATCCTAAAACTACTCAACGCCAATCTAAAACACCACTGCAAAAAAACCGTCTGGAGCTAGCGCGAAGGGTTATTGAATCTCTGCAAATAGCAGAATTAGATAATTTTTTCCAAGATTCTTGTTTAGAAGAAACAGAGGTTACAGTACAAATTGAAGATCTTGATAGTCAAGCAGCCGTAATTTATCCGATTATCTTTCCCGATAGATTAGAGTTATTGCTGTCTTTACCCAAACAGCCTCTACAACAAATCACAATTCCTGTAACTGAAGCAGAATTTAATTTAACTTTAGATCGACTCTATGACAATTTATATAATGAGAGCTTAAATGATTCAGCGATTAACATTTTCAGAACTATTCCTCTGAACCCCACGGAAGTAAAAGATAATACTCAAAAGTTGTTGTCGATTTTGACACAATTATATGATTGGCTAATTCAACCTTTGGAATCAGAATTAAACTCCAAGCAAATCCAAACTCTGGTTTTTGTTCTCAATGATCGCTTACAAAGAGTTCCTATGGCTGCACTATACAATGGTCAGCAATATCTGATTGAAAACTATAGTGTGGCGTTAGTTCCCAGTATCCAATTGGAATCGATAAATCCTCAACAATTAGATACAAAATCCTTAAGTATTCTGGCTGCTGGAGTAAGTAAACAAATTCAAGTAGAAGGAGAAATTTTCCCCGCACTAAATAAGGTTCCAGAAGAATTAAAACAAATTGAAGCAGATTGTCCCAATTGTCAAAAGCTTCTCAATGAAGAATTTACGGTAACAAGACTTAAAAGTGAACTTAAAAAGCAATCATATGATGTAGTTCATTTAGCAACTCATGGTTTATTTAGTTCTAATCCAAACAAGACCTTTATTATTACAGGTGATGGAGAAACTATCAATATTGATGAGTTGAGTGAATTACTAGCTGTTGAACCAACTAATATTCCTGAACTTCTCGTGTTAAGTGCTTGTAATACGGCGACAGGTGATGAACAAGCTATTTTAGGTTTGGCTGGAGTAGCAGTACGTTCGGGAACTCGCAGTACCATCGCTAGTTTATGGCCAGTGGGAGATGAATTTACGGCTAGTTTAATGGATAAATTCTATCAAGAATTAAAAAAACCCGATAACAAAAAAGTAAATGCACTCCAATCCGCTCAACTTTCACTGATCGATTTTCTTAATGATAATCCCCGATTTGAAGCTACTCAAAATCTTCCACCTCACCCTTATTACTGGGCTCCTTATGTGTTAGTCGGAAATTGGTTATAGCTAGGGTTGGTAGTGTTTTAAAGATTTTACCGGCTCAAGCACTCCTGAGCAAAACCCGTGCTTCTTTAGTTTTCGAGGTACTAATGCCGAACTTGGTTTTCGTCTAGCAAGATAATTATATAACGCCTGAAACTATTGCTATATAAAGATTATATGTCTAAACTGTACATTTATTTTAAAACATTTAGAAGCCAAAAATATTGCGGATGCCTACAGTATTGGGGATATGATTGTTGATTTGGGAATAGAACCAGACTTAGAGCAAATTACTTGCTTTCTCCAAGGTGAAAGAGGTTTAAAAATTCTGGAACAAATTTATCACTTTTCTACCTTGCGACAAAGTGCTAAAACCATTAACATAGCTACAGAAAAAGCAGCAAAAATAGTCTTTGCTCTCAAAACTTATGCTCGTTATGACTCTGGATAAATTAAAATAAAATCCGATATCATTAAAGGTATATAAACAGTTTTAACTCTATATCAAAATCAATTTAAACAAGGGGTATAGCAGATGTTAAAGAAAGAGCTAATTTGTATCGTTGTGTTCGTAAACCTTGGGATTATGAAGAGTTAGTGGCAATTATTGAGTCTGGCTTATTACAACAGCAAAAAGCTTAGTTTTTATAGCAATTCTCATGCTGGTCAGGTACATAAAATTTATGCAATAGGGAATAGGGAATAATAGAATGTACCTTATAGCTTTAAAAACCCTAGATTATTAACTAATTATTCATAATTTCTATAGTTTCTAAATTATCGGCTGGTTTAAATCCAAACAGTTGGGCATAAAAATAATATTCGCTTTCTATCGCTTTTTTGATATTAGCTCCTTGTCGAAAACTATGTCCTTCGTCTTCAAATACAACATAAGCTACTGGTAATCCCTTATTTTTAATAGCTTTAAACATCTTTTCCGCTTGGTTAGGAGGGACTACTTTATCTTCTAAACCTTGGAAAAAGATTACAGGACAAGATAACTTTTCGGTGAAATTTATTGGCGATCGCTGTTGATAAATTTCTCTAGCTTCGGGGTATTTCCCTACTAAACGCTCAAAATAACGAGACTCGAATTTGTGGGTATCTTGAGCTATAGTTTCTAAATCACTAATCCCATAGTAACTAGCTCCAGCTTTAAAGGTATCGCGGAAAGTTAGAGCAGCTAAGGTAGTATAACCCCCTGCGCTACTACCAGAAATCACTAAGCGGTTTTGGTCCGCTTTTCCTTGTTGTACCAAATATTTAGCAGCATTAATACAATCATCCACATCTACAATACCCCAGTTATTATCTAATCTCTGGCGGTACTGACGACCATATCCAATACTACCGCCGTAGTTAACATCCACATAACCGAAACCGCGACTAGTCCAATACTGTATTTTAAGATTGAGGTTAACCGATGCAGCAGCAGTAGGTCCCCCATGACTTTTAACAATTAAAGGTGGTAATTCGTCTTTAGGGGCGGAATAATCGGGATTTTGGGGGGTATAATACCAACCATAAGCTGTCAGACCGTTTTCTGTGGTAAAGGCGATCGCTTCAGGTAGGGAAAAATAATCAGGATCGATGTTTAAATCTGTTGCTTGTTTAAGAATGACCCAGTTTCCTGTCTCAATATCTAACTTAATTACCCCTGTAGGTTGATTAGGACAACCCCCAATAAATAAAACCTCTCCTTCCGAAGTAGTTTGCACAGAAGCAATATTAGTATAAGGCGTTTCTATAGGACGAAACTTTTTACTACCAGTTTCAATTATTCCTAAATGCCAACAACCATTCTGAGAATAGGCACATACTATATTATCTTCTCGGATAAAACTATAAGTGGATAAACCAAAAACCCAATGAGGATAAGCAAACTCTGCTGACATCTGATGCAAACATTCAGTGTTTCCGTTATCATTACGACGATAGAGATTCCACCAATTATTGCAATCGCTAGAAAAATATAACTTTCCTTCCCTCGACCATTTTGGCTCACAAACTGATTCCCTTGTACCCCCTGCTACTAATTCTTTTGCTCCAGATGAAAGATTCATAAGCCATAAATAGCTACTGTCCCAAGGCATACTAGGATGATCCCAACTGATAAAAGCGAACTGTTGACAATCGGGACTCAAACGGGGAGAAGTATAAAAATCATTACCTTCTACTAGAGTAGTAATGTCTCCTGTCTCTAGGGCTATGGCAATAATACTATTAACTGGTTCTTGTTCGGGAATACTATGGTCTTCACAAACACAAATTAAGCGTTTTCTAGCTTCATCCAGAATAAAATCTGCATAACGTCTTGAAGATTCAGAAGTCAGGACTTCAGGATTTTTTCCTACTACCTGTCGATAAACACGATTATCACTTTTATTACTGAAATAGACAATATCATCTGCAATTAAGTAAGCTCCACCACCATATTCATGAACGCGGGTTTTAACGCTAAAAAGTTCAGGAGTAACATCAGTGGTCGTACCATCAATATCTAATTTTACTAGAACAGTTCTTCCTTTTTCTGTAGGTCTAGACTCCAGCCAATAAATCAAATTGCGCTCACTGATAACACTCCCTAAGCCGACGGTTTGAGAGACTATAAGGTCTGAGGTGATAGGAGATTTCCACGAACCAAAAGATACTACTTGTGATTTATTTATGCCTTCCATAACTAAATATTATGCGTTATGTCTTCCGTCAACTTAGAGCTTGTCTGAGAAGTCTAGTTTGTTACACCCTTCAACTTAGAGATTTTTTCTCTAAGTTAAAAACAAGCTTATCAAGACTTTACTGATTATTCACCAAGTCGAATTATGATTGACTGAAATGTTATAATCTCAACAATTCTTCACATTCTCTATAAGTAAGACTAACAAAGCTCCAGAAAAATTATAAATTTTCTAATTATTTCTCGGAACAGAGTGATCTATACTTTGAAGTGTGAAAAGTAACTTTATCAATATAAAATCTCCAGATTGGGATTAAAACTTGTATTGATAGTCCGTAAATAACCATCTAGGTGTGAGGAAAGTTTAATATGTCTCGAATATTCTGGCGCGCGCTTAAAACAGTTCCCGCAGTAGTTGTAAGTTCTTTAGTAGTAACTAAGGCAGCAGTAGCACAGTCTGTGCCTACAAGTCCAACTAACGTTGACAATACTTTAGAACAAATTAACCGTTACCAAAACACTAGTGGTAATGGTTCCATGTCCCAGGTAACTAACGTCAACCAACTTAGAGACGTATCCCCTACTGACTGGGCTTATGAAGCACTACGCAGTTTAGTAGATCGTTATGGTTGTATTGCTGGTTATCCTAACCAAACCTATCGTGGTAACAGGGCTTTAAGTCGTTATGAATTCGCTGCTGGTTTGAACTCTTGCTTAAACCAAATCGAGCGTCTGATTGCCTCTTCTGAAGCAGTATTAAGAGAAGATATCGACACAATCAACAGACTTGTTCAAGAATTTGAAGCAGAATTAGCAGCTCTTGGAGGAAGGATCGACAGTCTCGAAAGTCGTACTGCATTCTTAGAAGACCATCAATTCTCCATTACCACTAAACTCAAAGGGGAAGTCATTTTTGCGATCGCTGACACCTTTGGTGATGATATAACTAATGACGACTCTACTGAAACTACCTTCAGTAATCGGATTCGTTTAAACTTTGATAGTAGCTTCTACGGAAACGACCGCTTAAGGATTCGTTTAGAATCTGGGGATGTCCCTAACTTTTCCGATTTCACTGGCTATGATTCAACTCGTCTTGGTTTCGATGGTTTCGACGAAGACAATCCCAATGATGTTGAGATCGATGACGTTTACTATCGCTTCTCTGTACTTGAAGATAGACTCACAACTTATGTCGGTGTTGCTGGAGTTGACCTAGATGAAGTCTTTGAGGTCGCTAATCCTTTATTAGAAAGTAGTGGTACTGGTGCATTATCCCGTTTCAGCCGTCGCGATCCCATTATCTTCCGTGGTATTGAAGGTAATGGTATTGGTGCTAACTATGAGGTACGAGATAACCTTACTGTAAGTGCTTTGTATCTTACCGATGAAGGAGGCGCAGATCCAGAAGGAGGAGAAGGTATATTTAATGGTTCTTTCAGTACAGGGGCGCAAGTAGCATACTCTCCTATTGAGTCTCTTGATTTAGCTCTGACTTACGTCTATGAATATCAAACAGAAGATAGTGTTAACCTCACTGGTTCTACTGCTAGCGATTTGGCAAAAACTCCTTTTGGTGATGTAGCTACTCGCGCTCATCAAGTTGGCTTAAGTGCTAGCTATGAAATAGGAGAAAGATTTTTGATTTCTGCTTGGGGTGCTGGCTCTTTTGCTAGCCTAGTTGGTGAAGATGATAGGGATGCAATTCTTTACACTACTGCTCTTAACTTTTCTATCTTAGATTTAGGTAGAGAAGGAGCAGTATTATCTCTTGCTGGTGGTATTCCTCCCAGATTAGTTAAAAACGAAGGTGGACCGGAAGATGAATCTACTAACGTCTTACTCGAAGCTCTCTATAAGTTTCCTGTCAACGACAATATCTTACTCACTCCTGGTGCATATGTAGTGATTAATCCAGGCGGAGACAGTGATAATGATACTCAAGTTGTTGGTGTACTCAGAACTACCTTCAAATTCTAGGATATTCCAAGAAGCAAGCTTAAGCTAGAGTAAGCAGTTTGTAGGGACGTTAACTTAGTTTCGTCCCTATTTTTGTTTAAAGCTGAAAACAGGTATTAACGGCGATTTTAGAGTAAAGTAATCAGTTTTTAAGCGAAATTTAACCTGTTAATTACCTTCTCTTTACCTTCAGCTAATGGAATCAGGATAATCTAAATTAAGTGATTTCCCCAATCAAAAATCAACTAAGCAAATTAATATCAGATTTCTATTTACAGAATAATCAAGAACATCTATGGTTTCTCTAATTTCTATCCGACGCAAAGTATTGCTAGCTCCTGTTGTAGCTCTTACTCTTGGTATAGCTTCCTGTGGTGGCGGAACAACAAGCTCGATATCCCTCACTGGCGCTGGTGCTAGTTTTCCTGCTCCTTTATATCAGAGATGGTTTTCAGAATATAACAAACAGAATCCTAATGTTCAAGTAACTTATCAGTCTGTTGGTAGTGGTGCAGGAGTAGAACAGTTTACCCAACAAACTGTAGATTTTGGTGCTAGCGATGTGGCGATGAAAGATGAGGAAATGTCTCAAGTTGATCGCGGAGTAGTATTATTACCCATGACCGCAGGAAGTATCGTACTGGCTTACAATCTTCCTGATGTAGAAGGATTAAAATTATCCCGTCAAGTCTATACAGATATATTATTAGGAAAAATCACTAAATGGAACGATTCTGCTATCAGAAGCATTAATCCTGGTCTTAACTTACCAAATACCGATATTACCGTAGTTCATCGTTCCGATGGTAGCGGTACAACTGGCGTATTTACTAAACACCTCAGTGCAATAAGCCCTAAATGGAAGGAAAAAGTAGGTAGTGGTAAAACAGTAGAATGGCCCGCAGGAATTGGTGCAAAAGGAAACGAAGGAGTAACGGCTCAAATTCTCCAAACCAAAGGTTCAATCGGTTACATCGAGTATGGTTATGCTAAACAGCAAAATATTTCTACAGCTTCTCTAGAAAATAAAGCAGGAAACTATATTGCTCCTTCTAGTGAGTCTGCTTCTAAAGCTTTAAGTGCAGTAACTTTACCAGAAAACCTCCGCGCTTTTATTAGTGACCCCGAAGGCGCAGATTCTTATCCTATTGTTTCCTACACTTGGATTTTGGCATATCAAAATTATGAAGATCCCCAGGAACTCAACGCTTTCAAAGAAGTAGTTAACTGGTCACTTACTGACGGACAAGCTTTCGCAGAAGAACTAGGTTATGTTCCTTTACCTGATAATGTAGTAGATAGAGTGCAAGAAGCTTTAGGTACAATCCAAGCTCAGTAATTTCTGCTTCTGGCTAGTGACTTCTCCAGACAGCGAATCAAAGATTACGCTGCTGGCTTCTCAACTCACGATGAGAGTTTTCTGCGTTGCACTTGCCTAGATATTGCTACCCCTGGCAGTACGCATTCAGCAGACAGTTTCCGTTCCCCGCAGTCCACGGGTACTATCGATTCTAGCCCTCGATTTAGAATTACTCTTCCACTAGCATGATCTCTTGTAGTCTGATACCCGCATTCAGGACAATGGTGAACTCTCTCTTTGAGTTCTTTTTTGCCTGTATGAGCATTGCATTCAGGGCAAATCTGACTGGTGTATTTATGGTCAACCTGGGCAAAATATTTACCCCGCTTCCAACATACCCAAGACAACAAGTCTCGGAATTGACCAAAACCACCGTCGAGCATTTCTTTACCCAAAAAACCCTTGGCAGTCATTTTAAAGTTGATATCTTCAACAAAAATCATGTCTGCTTGGTCACAGAGTTGATGGCTAGTTTGAAAGTGAAAGTTTTTACGAGTGTTAGCTATTTGATGGTGAAGTTTAGCGACTTTAACCTGTGCTTTTTCCCAGTTTTTAGACCGCTTATTCTTACGGGATGCTTTGCGTTGCAGCACTTTAAGCCTACTTTGCAAGCGGAGAAAAAAGTTAGCGGGTTCAATTCTGAGATTGTCGCTAGTTATCAAAAAAGATTCCAGTCCAATATCAACACCAATTCCACGACCAAAAGGCAGTGGGTCAGGCACTTGAACATCATATTGAATCGTGACTACTGCATACCAAACAGTTCCTCTTGCTCTAGAAACAATCCTTACTCCCTTGACCTTGAATCCTTCTGGGATTGGTCGATGCTGATGAATTTTAACTTCACCAATTTTAGGCAATTTAATTGTATTTCCTTTGATTGGATTTTCTTTAAACTGCGGGAACAAGAAGGACTGATATCTTCCGTACTTTTTGAAGCGCGGAAACCCAAATTTTTGAGCTTTAAATCTTTCCCAGGTGTTATGGAGTCGTTTAACACAATCTTGAGTTACTTGAGAATGAACAGCTTTGTAATATGGATTCTCTTTTTTCCACTGCGTAAGCTGTCGCTTCTGTTCCAAGTAACTGGGAAAAGGAATATCGGGAGACATAATATATTCCCGATTCAAAGAGCAGGAGTACAAACTACATTTTCTCGAATTAAGCCAATCTTTGAGGTCGCGCAAGCATCTGTTATAAAGATGTCGGCACGTCTCCAGCCATTCAAGCATAAGTGCTTTTTGCTCTGCTGTTGGCTTAATTCTGTAGGTGTAGTTTATAGTCAACATCTGACTATTTTAGCATGGAATATGAAGCATGATAAAATTAATTACAATTAAGATTAGACTCGCATTCATCCCGAATGAGCGTGCTATCGCACAGAAAGCGGGGCTACAGCGAGTTAAGCTAAAAGTAATTGTTTAAAGATAAACTGCAACTAATCCTCGTCAATTAAGGCGAGGATTTATTTATTATTTACAAAGCCAAATAATCAAGCTAGACTAAAGCTCCACCGTTTAAGGCATTATAGTTAATTAGCTGTTAGCTTATAAGAAACAGTAGATCTATATACCAACACCACAAAAACAAATGGCAGAACTACAAAAATTACTTTTAGTAGATGATGAACCAGGGGTTAGAGAGTCAGTACAAGCTTACCTAGAAGACAACGAAGAATGGCAAGTTACTGCAGCTAGCAATGCAGAAGAAGCATGGCAAATTTTGCAGCAGGAAACACCAGACTTGATTATTTCTGATATTATGATGCCTCAAATAGATGGTTATCAGTTTCTTGCACAACTAAGGGAAGACCCCCGTTATCAAGCAATTCCTGTGGTATTTCTCACTGCTAGAGGAATGACTAGTGATCGCATCAAAGGACATGATACTGGCTGTGATGCCTATTTAGCAAAACCCTTTGACCCCGAAGAATTAGAAGCAATTATTAGAAATCTGCTGAAAAGACGAGAAGCGTTCGCAGGAACTAGTGGCAATAGTCCCGAATTAGAAAAAATTACTAAAGAATTAGAATCTATCAAAGATATCCTACACGGACAAATGGGTAATAATTCTGGTTTGGTTACTACACCCCCTCCAATCAATATTGAATTAACCCCCAGGGAACAAAGCGTACTAGATTTAGTAGCTCAGGGTTTAATGAATAAAGAAATTGCTCGCGATCTCAATACTAGCGTCAGAAATGTTGAAAAATATGTCAGTCGTTTATTTAGTAAAACTGGGACTAATAGTCGTACTGAGCTAGTTCGTTTTGCTCTCAAACACGGGCTAACTAACTAAATTTTAGGGAGCGCGGGAATAGGTAATAGGAAAAAATCCCCAAAAATTAGATTGTTAAACTGTATCTCTCTCCAATGAGACAAATGAAACCTACTATAAATGCCCTCTTAGCAAAATTCAGAAAATTACCCAAAAAGTCAGAGAAAAACTAACTACTAACCACTTATCTAAAAATTAACTGAATTTATCTAATAAATTAATGGATACAATTTTGCTGTTGGCTACAATTACTCTCGTTGTGTTTCTTTTAGGAGTTGTGTGGAAATGGTTACGGAAGCGACAACGTCATTCTAAGAGAAAGAGAGGTAATAATTATTTATACCAAGAATATAACTATGACTATCATACCGATTATCATGTCATTGATAGTGCCTGGGAAAGTACTGGGTCGAAGGTAATCCGCCGTGAGACAGCAGAAGCCCACTTGACTTCGTCAAATGGTTCAGCAATCAGTAATAATGAGCAGAATTTAGATTTAGATTTAGATTGGAGTTTTAATTTAGACCTCGACCTAGATGGTGAAGAAATTGATACTAGTAGTAAGGAAGAATGTTTAGCATCAAAATGTGATCGTGACAGTAGTCAAGACCCAGTAAGCACCCACAATAATGACAGTTATAATAGTAGTTGTGATAGTTATGACAATTCTAGGAGTAGCCATGATGATTAGCTATTCCCAGAATCTTGACATTATTTTTATATAAAGGTTT
>JAAUYJ010029126.1_pt1 | contig 20516 bp, 20 predicted proteins | sample 7278031 | NCBI WGS metagenome assembly JAAUYJ01 (sample SAMN14350222, study PRJNA611818) | marine sediment metagenome | isolation source: surface marine sediment (1.8m) | place: French Polynesia: Moorea | collected 2018-08 | reverse complement strand
TCTAATCTAGTAATACGTTTATTGCCGATCGCCGTTGGGGGATTGGCAATAAACGTATTACTAGATTAGAATCTGATTTGCTCATTGGTGATGGTTAATTGTTGATAACTGATGAGGTGGGTTAAGAATCCTATTTTTTGACCTCCCTAACTCTTCTGGTGTTTTTTTTCTTCTCTCTCTTTCTCTCTCCCCATCCCCCCACCGAAGGTGCGCTTCCGCTACCTCTCCATCCCTCTGCTGAGTCAACATTCCATCAGAAACAAACCCTAATCTTCTCCTGGTTCTAGTATCCTCTGAAACAGATAGCCAGTACCTCTAGCGGTTAATATCAATTCTGGATTACTTGGATCGTCTTCCAATTTGGCGCGGAGACGAGAAATATGGACATCTACAACACGGGTATCTACATGACGTTCAGGAGTGTAACCCCAAACTTCTTGTAAGATTTCAGAACGGGAAAAAGGTTCACCAGAACGGCTTACTAATAACTCTAGCAAGCTAAACTCCATTCCTGTAAGACGAATACGCTCATCTCCTTTATAAACTTGTCGCTTGTTAGTATCAATTTTGATGGAACTAACGTGAATTACTCCTGAACTAGGAATACCAGGCGCGCCATTCTTTTCAACTCGACGCAACACTGAACGAATGCGGGCTTCTAACTCTTTAGGAGAGAAGGGTTTTACTACATAGTCGTCTGCTCCCAATTCTAAGCCAGTAATGCGGTCTGCTACATCTCCTAAAGCCGTTAACATAATGATGGGTATATCAGACTCTTTTCGCAATTCTTGACATACTCCGTAACCGTCAAGCTTAGGCATCATCACATCTAAAACTACTAAATCAGGTTCGGATACGCGAAAAGTCTCTAAAGCTTCTTCCCCATCGGCAGCAGTAACCACATCATAACCAATCATGGATAAACGAGTTTCTAAAATACGACGGATACTAGCTTCGTCATCTACTACTAAAATTTTTTCTTTATGAGTTTCCAAGTTAGTCTGCACTCCTTATTTAAATTAGGTTACTGAAGTTTAAGTTAAATTTTTCTTGTCATAGTATCTAGAATATCTCTTTCATGGTACTTAATTAGTGTGAACCTCCCGTCAATTCCAGTAATTTTAGGGTTTTTTCAGATTTATTTGATCTTTGAGCTACTTTGTCATTCTTTAAGAGTTGTACCTATGGATTGACTATTTTCTATAACTTTCTTAATATTTTTTTAAAAATAATAAAATGGCAAAATCAAAGCAAATTTACGTTTGTAGTGAATGTGGCGCAGAATATAGCCAATGGTTTGGCTTGTGTAAAGAATGCAACGAGTTTGGCACAATTTCTGAAGAACCAATTGAACTATCTAACGGCGGGTTTAGTCGTGGAGGATGGCAGTCTGGCAATAAAACTACTAAAATTAAAAGTCCTGCAAAACCCAGAGTATCAGTAAAATTTACCGATATCAACAATGATGAACAAGCTCGTTTTCCTTCAGGTTATAAGGAGTTAGACCGAGTTTTGGGAGGAGGGATTGTTCCTGGTTCTCTAGTACTGATTGGAGGAGATCCAGGTATCGGTAAATCGACTCTCTTGCTACAGGTAGCTAATCAATTATCTATACGATTACCCCGTATTCTCTATGTTTCCGCAGAGGAGTCGGGACAACAAGTAAAGTTACGCGCCTCTCGTTTGGGAGTAGAGGGAACAAATGGGGATTCTACCGAAAATAGCAATGGTAAAAAAGCTTCTATACCTGATAATTCTCTCTATGTGATGCCAGAAACAGATTTAGAGGAAATATTACGGGAATTAGAGTCTTTAAAGCCCCAAGTCGCTATTATTGACAGTATTCAAACTTTACACTTTGCTGCTTTAACTTCCGCTCCTGGTTCAGTCGCCCAAGTCAGAGAATGTACTTCCGCACTGATGCAAGTAGGAAAAAGGGAAAATATTACCTTACTTATTGTAGGTCATGTTACTAAAGAAGGGGCGATCGCGGGACCTAGGGTATTAGAACATTTAGTTGATACTGTATTATACTTTGAAGGCGATCGCTATGCTTCCCATCGTCTGTTGCGTTCGGTAAAAAATCGTTTTGGAGCGACTCACGAAATTGGTATCTTTGAAATGGCGGATAAGGGCTTAATAGAAGTAGAAAACCCTTCAGAATTGTTTTTAGGAAATCGAGACGAACTCGCCCCAGGAACATCTACAGTTGTCGCCTGTGAAGGTACACGCCCTATTGTGGTAGAGTTGCAAGCTTTGGTCAGTCCTACTAGCTATACATCTCCCCGTCGTTCCACTACAGGAGTGGATCTGAACCGCTTACAGCAAATTTTAGCAGTACTAGAAAAAAGAGTCGGTATTCCCCTATCCAAACTTGATGCTTATATGGCTTCTGCTGGAGGTTTAACTGTCACTGAACCAGCAGCCGATCTAGGGATTGCGATCGCTCTTGTCGCTAGTTTCCGCGATCGCACTGTCGATCCTCGTACCGTATTAATTGGGGAAGTGGGTTTAGGGGGACAAGTACGCCTAGTATCCCAAATGGAATTGCGTCTGAAGGAAGCAGCAAAACTCGGCTTTAAACGGGCGATCGTTCCTAAAGGTCAAAGTCTTCCTGATGATATAGGATTGGAAGTTATTTATATTTCTAAAGTGATTGATGCGATTATTTCCGCGATTCCTTCAGAAAGAAATCAAAATACTGATTATGATGAGTAATTCTAAAAGTAGAATAAATTGCCTAGTTATCTGACATAGCAGACTCTATGACTAATGATCGCCCCCTCTTGTAGGGAGTGGTAGCGCGTTTTCATCCCCAACATCATTGAAACTTGAATCTACTGAAATATCTTTGTTTAGATAGATTACTTTTCACACAGATTGTTTTTTAATTTCTTCCCTAATAGCTTCTTGAAGAATTTTGCGAACAAAGCTCCCTCTAGTTTTTGCTGGGAGTTTCATATACATTTCGTAATATTCAGGCTCTAATTTTACACCAATAGATTTTCTGCTTAAAGCTTTTTCTCCTAGAGGCTTATTTGGTTTGAGATTTTCTATTTTTGGATTAGGATTAGCCATCTTTACAAAACTTATTAATCTATATATTCTTTGGGTATCCAAACAATGATAATATTGTTACAGGAAATTTAAGAGGCAACCTCAGCCTGGAAAACTTAGCTTTGCCTCTTTAGCTCATATCGAATCAATTAATAACCATTGAATTGAATCAAAATGAGTAACTATATTGTACATCAATCCAATCTAGACGTAATAGCTTTAAAAACCAAACTCCAAAACAATATTTAAGGTGAAATGCGATGACTAAAAAATACCTGCTCAATCCTTTCGACGCTCTATATCAAGACGATATCCTGTTAAGCGATAAGCCTGAGATTAAAGAATTAGACGAATACGCCAGAGGTTTAGAAGACCAAATAGAAGGAGATTTCGACTTAAAATACCTAAGCTTCGAGTTTGCCTATAATCAGCTTGGATTCGTTCGTAACGGCTTGCTGCTGGCTAAAATCAAATTTCTCAAGTTATACAAAAACTATGGCGACGGTACTTTTGCCTCGTTTTGTAGAGAACAATTAAGAAAACAACGCTGGCAGATTAACGATACAATTCGGGCTGCCAGAGTGGTTTTAGAGTTAATGTATGCGGGGTTTGAAATTTTACCGACTAATGTTTCTCAAGCCATAACTCTAGCCAAGCTAACAGGACAAGAATTAGTCGAAAAATGGCACAGCGTAATTAATACTCTTCCTCTAGATAAAATAACCGCCAAAAACATTCGCAATTTACTTTTTCCCCCAACAGAATCAGATAAAGAAGTTGCCACAATTGCTATACCAGCTTTTCTTCATGAGGTTATTCATCGAGAAGCTGCGGAAAGAGGTTTATCCATTGTGGAGTTGCTAACGATAATGCTCAACTTTTTCATTAGTAGTGAGAATTCACACCTTTTGCAAACCGATATTAATAGGCTATATTACCTTGAAAAAGGACGAATTTGGCAGGAAGATTCGGAAAATTTGGGTTCTGAATCAGAGAATTCTGTAATATTGTCAAAACAAGCCCAATGTTTTAGTTGACAGTGAAAACAAATACTCTTTTCTATCTAAAACTGAAGTTTCGCGTATTATAAAATAAGTCTATTAAAATAGACTATAACTGTTATTAAAACTACATAAGAGTAGAATTAAGAGGAATTTTCTGTAAAGCGCCAAGAAATTTATTTCAGGCGTGAAAATCGCTTTTTTTATTTGATGATTAATAACCAAGCAAATAACAATAACTTAATTACTAATGGAGCAAAAAAGACAAAAAGTAACAAACCCATACAGGCTATTATGGTAGCGGACAAAGATTCTATCTCTTCAGTCAGCTTATGTCTGAAATAATTACCCGCAAGTATCATTACTAGAGCAATAAATAACATCATACTACTCCTGTGATTATCCTGACCTTCTCATCTTGTATAGGTTGCAATGGATTGAGATTATGCAGGTATCTGATATCTTGTAAGAAAGTTGGTTACTTGAGGTGACATAGAAAAGATTTTGATAACTAAAGCGAATTATGATTTTATACCCATTGAAGTTTTATTCTGTGCAAGAACTACAAGTTAATCAAGCCATTGAGGAATTACAATATAGCGCAGTGTATCTGATAAGATGTGTTCCCACAGGACAAGAATATATTGGTAGCACTAATAGAAGATTTCGACAAAGATGGAAAGAGATTCGCAAACATTCTAGGAGCAAACATAAATCAGTATCAAAAATATTTCATCAATTTTGGCAAGAATACGGCGATGCTGGATTTGAGTTTGCTATTTTATAAATTACCGATCAACCTAAAGAAAGAGAATAATATTATATTGATGAGTTTCAACCATCTCTTAATATTAATTAATCTACTGATAACTGGAGTTTAGACTATAGTAAAATAATCCGCTAACCCATTTATCATTTATCATTTATAAAATGTTTAAGTTTCGATAAGTTCTAGTATTGCCTTAGGTTGTAGCTTGTTTTTAAACCAAACTACTCTATTAGGTAAATCGGTAAACTTAACTCCTGCTTTTTCTAAATTCAATCTTTCGGATACTGCTAAAATCAAATTATTAACATCAGAATTGCGGACTTGGTAAAACTTTTTCTTGAGGTATTCTGGTCGCCAATAACCAACAATTTCTAATAAAAAATCTCTGCCATCAGGATGCACTAAACGGAAGTCTGGAATCATGACACTACCAGGTAGAGGTACTAAATCAACTTCTCTTTCTAATCGCCATTCAGTTTTCTTTTTTGCCCAACTTTTAGCAAAAGAAGCCTCTAACATACTGTCATAGGGTTTACCTGGTGGATAGTGAGTTACTAAATTACAGCGATCGCTTTCTAAGGCAAATCTTCCTGTTTTTATATTCCCTGAATATGGGTCTTTTTGTTGCAATGTTGCTTGCAAACTCCATTTACTGACATGAAGTAATGCAGGTATCATTTTGGCTAAAGCTAAACCATAACGAGTACTAGCTTTAAAGAGACTGACAGGACCATCTATAGTAATAGTAAAACCAGTGTCAGAGTCTCCCTCAATATATGCAATTAATTGAAACAATTTGAGATAGCGAAACAGTAATTTATATTCCCCTGGATCGTTGCGATGGGCGTTAATAACTATATTACTAGCACGATAGAAAATACCCTGGACTTGAGATAAGTTATAACGATGAATTAAAGCATCAGCAATGGGAGGGTCAAACTCTGTTAAGATACGATTCTCTTGTAAGTCCGCGTATAAACCTTTTTCGATTTCGGTGCGGGAAACTTTACGATTTAATTCGGTAGTTAAATTATGGGCGATCGCGTCTAGAGTCACGCTACGATGACGGGGTAAACTACCAGTCGCAGCAGCTTCAGCAAATACTTTTTGTCTTAAGGTTTGAGGCTCAAGAGGACTGATAATCTCAAAGGTAGAAAAACTATTTTTTAAGATGTGTGCTAATCCTCTTCTTACCCGATAGTCAGGACTATCCCCTTCCATTTGGGCTAATTTAGCGTCTAATTCCCCCTGAGTTTTACCCACATATTCTTGAAAACAGTCAATGCGATCGCTGGCTAGACTGAGATTCCTGCGATCGATTGATAACTTTTTCGGTACTACGGTTTCGCCATTTTGCCGATAAATTAAGAGATCAGAAGGAAGCATAATTAGAATTGATCGTTGATAACTAATAATTAATAATTGATATTAGATAACTGTTTACTGAGTTAATAGAAATGTTTAGAACACTAGAATGCAGACCCGACAGCTATCAAGGATGGTATGAACAAGGAAATAGCCTACAAAAAAAAGGTTATTATCAAGAAGCCTTAGTGAGTTACACTAAAGCCATTGAATATCATCCCCACGATTATTGGGCATGGTATCGTAAAGCAGGGGTATTGGAAGAATTAGGACGCTATCGTGAGGCTATAGAAAATTATGCCCAAGCTGCAACTATTAAACCAGATAATTATTGGGCTTGGTATGAACAGGGTTGTATCTATCTTGATGAATTAGCACAATACGAAAATTCGATCGCCTGTTTTACTAACGCTTTAGCAAGAGAGCCTCAAGATTACTGGGTGACCTATCGCTTGGGAGAAGCCTATCGTAAGCATAAAGAGTACGATAAAGCTATTTTTTATTTTGAGCAAGCAATAAAATTACGTCCTAATGATTATTGGGCTTGTTATCGCAAAGCAGAAGCCTTCGAGCAATGGGAAAAATGGGATGAAGCTTTAGCTAATTATGATTTAGCTTTGGCTATTAAACCTCAAGACTATTGGGCGCATTATCAAAAAGGCGTTATTCTAGAAAAGTTGGGCAATTTTTCCGCAGCGATTAATTGTTATCAACAGGCTGAAATAAATAGACCCAATTCTGATACTTTATCTTATCGTCAGGCTTGTTGTTATGCTTGTCAAAACCAAGTTAACTTGGCAATTATTCATCTAGAAAAAGCGATAGACCTCTATCCGAGAAAGTATTTAGATTTAGCAATTAGTGACCCTGTATGGGAAAGTTGGAAGAAGCAAACAGGATTTATACTTCTAGTAAAAAATAAAAGCCAAAAGTATAACTACATCATTGATAATTAAGACTTTTCTTCTGGTAAACTCGCTACCGACTTTTTGGTATTAATAGTTTGGGATTGCTGCTTTAAAATAGCTACATCCTGCAATATTTGCTGTTGCTGTTTTTCGATTTTTTCTAGCTGATTGACAATTTTTGTAAGTTGTTCAGGATTAACTGCTAGTTCATAATTGATTGTCTGTCCTACTGCTTCTGAAGTCTGATTTTTGAGTCCCAACAGAGATTTAACTAATAACCAAGGAGCTTTAATAATCCAGAGCCAAATTCTGTCTATAAGATAGGCAATAGCAGCTAAAAGTCTGCTGAATAAAATAATGCTGATTAAAATACCCACTAGAGTAGTAACTGGATGTTGTAGCAACCAAAGTATTCTTGGGTGTTGTTCAATCCAATGATGGGTTAAAGACTGAAGTGCTAATTCCATACCAGTTAAGACCAAGAGTCAAAAGCGATTGTATATAAAAAACATTGTAGGGGCAATTAAACAATTACCCCTACTCACGAATTAAAATTTATTACAGTGATATAGTTACCACTTCAACAGATTAAACTGTTCCATATCAATAGTCTCGCGATTACGATAAATAGCTAACACAATTGCCAGACCAACTGCTGCTTCTGCTGCTGCTACTGTGATCACAAATACCGTAAATACTTGACCCTTAATAGCTGAAGGATCGAGATAATTAGAAAATCCCATCAAGTTGAGGTTAACCGCATTTAGCATTAACTCAATTGACATTAAAACTCTTACCGCATTACGACTAGTAATCAAACCATAAATTCCAATGCAGAAAAGAGCAGCAGCTATTACTAAAAAATATTCGAGTTGCACTTAAAAAAATCCTCTACTATATCTAATTAATTTCCTCAACATTACCAATAGAAGTTAATTCCCTTGGTCTTTCGGGTAAAGTTAGTCTAGTACTAACAGTGTCTGTGGTGTCAGCAATTTCAGGAATTAAATCACGACGAGCCAAAATAATTGCTCCTACCATTGCCATCAACAACAACACAGAAGCTAACTCGAAAGGCAATAAGTAATCACTGAAAAAGTGTTCTCCAAGAGCAATAATAGTATTTTCAATTACTGCTGGAGAAGTAGAATCTAAAGCCCAAGGGGTGACTAAAATCATTGTTCCTAAAAGAACAAATAATCCTATACAAACTACTGCTGTTGCTATTTTCCGAAACTTACTCCCAGGAATCTCAGAGAAATTTTCCTGTTTATTTACCAACATGATGGCAAATAAGATTAGTACGTTTACTGCACCCACATAGATCAAAATTTGAGCAGCAGCTACAAAATCTCCATTGAGTAGGATGTATAAACCAGAGATACTGAGAAATACCCCTGCTAATAAAAAAGCAGAGTGAACAATGTTAGATAACAGCACAACTCCTAAAGCTGCTGCCAACATCATAACTGCTAAAATTCCAAAGGATACTATCTGTACTCCTTCTGCTAAATTCACTTTATTCTCCTCTCAAAATCACTGGACACAAAAAAGTTAGGGGCTATTGAATACTACTGTCAAGAGATAAATTATAAGGGATGAGGAGAAAGAAACTACGGAGTGACCCTAGTTGAAGTCTATTGATATTTTCTGCTCCTTTATCCCTATAGGAATGTCCCTTAATACCAATCCTCATCTTTTATCCCTCATCCCTTTTATATCCCTTATTCCTTTTCTGACTCTACAAGTTCTTCAGGACGTTTACCAGGTCTTTGTGAACCAGCAGGAAGATCATGAGGTTCCATTACTCCTTTGGGTAAGTAAGATAGTTCTCTTAGAGGAGTAACAGCAGGGTCTTGGGTAACTTTGTAAGGTAATCTTCCTAAAGCTACGTTGTCATAGTTCAATTCATGACGGTCATAGGATGCTAGTTCATATTCTTCTGTCATGGAAAGGCAATTAGTAGGACAATATTCTACACAATTACCACAGAAGATACAGACTCCAAAGTCAATACTGTAGTGCTTGAGTTTTTTCTTTTTCGCTTTTTTGTCAAATTCCCAATCTACCACAGGAAGATTAATCGGGCAGACTCTAACACAAACTTCACAAGAAATGCACTTGTCAAATTCATAGTGAATTCTACCGCGATAACGTTCTGAAGGAATCAGTTTTTCGTAAGGATACTGAACGGTAATGGGTCGGCGTTTCATGTGGTCAAAAGTTACAGATAAACCTTGACCAATGAATTTAGCTGCTTGGACGCTTTCTTTAGCGTATTCTTGAACCTGTTTGAGTACTTTAAACATTTTGGTTAAAGGCTAATAGCTAATTTTTTGTTTTTGTTTGGCGTTTAGGGGTCTTAAATCTTTGTCAATCTCATAGATTGAAAACTTTTCCTCTGCTCTTGTAGAAGGGAATATTACCCTACTGGGTAATATTCCCCAAGAAAGTTAAATGTTTAGTCAGATTTAGAACCCCCATCCCTATTTTTATCCTGAAAAATCTCTGGTGTTGCTGAACCAGGGTATAAATAATCTTGAAAGCATAAGGCAATAGTCATGACTTATTACTTAGATCTTTAACTTCATGCTCCCCACTTCAGCAATACCAAATTCTCTTATCCACCAAAAGCTATGGGGAAAGCTAGTTTTAAGGCTGCGGTGAGCAATAAGTTAGCTAAAGCTACTGGTAGTAAGAATTTCCATCCTAGATTTAGTAATTGGTCGATACGAACACGAGGTACAGTCCAACGCAGTAAAATCGCCAAAAATACTAAGAAATAAGCTTTAATAAGGGTCATCAAAATTCCTAGAGAACCAGTCAAAACTTGTAACCAGGGAGTAGTCTCACTTACTCCTAGCCAGTTAGCTAGACTGTCTAAAGGAACGATAAATTCCCAACCACCAAGATAGAGAACTGCAAATACTAAAGCAGATAGTACTAAGTTAATGTAAGAACCTAGATAAAACAGAGCAAATTTCATCCCTGCATATTCTGTTTGATACCCTGCAACAAGTTCTTCTTCTGCTTCAGGAAGGTCAAAAGGAAGACGCTCACATTCTGCTAGTGCTGAAATCCAAAAGATCATAAAACCTGCGGGTTGTCGCCACACATTCCAGCCTAGTATGCCGTACCCAGATTGTTGCTCTACTATGTCAACTGTACTGAGACTATTGGACATCATGGCGATCGCAAGTACTGCTAATGCTAAAGGAATTTCATAGCTGATAGATTGAGCAGCAGCCCTCAAACCCCCTAGTAGAGAGTATTTGTTGTTGGAAGCATAGCCAGACATCAACAACCCGATAGGAGCAATACTGGATAGGGAAATCCACAGAAAAATCCCGACATTCAAATCGGTAATATTCAAATTCTGCCCAAAAGGAACAATAAGATAGGACAAGAATACTGGAACAACCACCAAAACTGGACCTAAAGTAAAGAGCCAGGGGTCAGACTTGCCAGGAATTACATCCTCTTTAAACACCAATTTGATGCCGTCTGCCACAGGTTGTAAAACTCCCAAAGGACCCGCATATTCTGGACCAATGCGCTGTTGAGCAGCAGCAGAGATTTTTCTCTCTAGCCACACTACAACTAAAACTCCCACTGTTGCCCCGATAATCATCAGTAGCATAGGTAAGGGTAGCCAAATTGTTTTTGCCAAGCCTGGTGGAAGTCCGAACCCCGTTAGGGTTTCGATAAAACTGCCTTGTAGGTCGATTCCTGAATTCATGTTTGTTTACGGTATCGAGTTAATCTAGTCTTAAGTTTAAGTTTTTGCGTCAAGCAATTAGGTAGCATTATTTTGGAGTAAAACATAGCCAAACTGGATAAAACGGACATTTTTGGGGGCAAGCTACCAATAACTAGCGGGTAAATAGGGAGAAAACGGTAGTCAAAGGCTACAGTTTTCTCATTATTGCGCTCATTAACAGCTTCTCCTTTTGGGAGTAAGGTTAGCTTCGACAATGCTTTAGAGGCTTGATAGCGAGTTCGGTTTTTCTCCTGGGTAAATCAGTTAATGTTCCGACTCTGACCGCTTAGAGCTAGCGAACCCTATTAAGGTCATGACCTAAAAAGCGTAGTACCTAGGTACGTCCCTCTGGTGTAGCCGATCCCCCCTTTAGTTCCCCCCTTATTAAGGGGGGATTCCGATTAACTACGAATTGCTCCGTTTTACCGACTACTCAAGATTACTTTTCGCATTTTAATGGCTAGTATATCGCTGTTTCGTAATAAATTTCTCTACCCTTTCAGTAATTTCTGGTTATATAGTTAATTAATAATTGCTCTTAAACTAACTCTCAAAATCTCTGGATTAAAGGGCTAGAGCTTATAAAGAAAGCAGCTAAAAGCTCAAAAATCACAGCAAAAATTCTTTTTATAGCTGGACGATTTTACCCATAATTTTACTTTTCGGGAAAGATTAACTAAAGGTGTCTCATGTCTATTCTTCATGGTAGTTGGATTGTCTATTCAAATAGTGAGGTTTTTTTTGTTTGGGGAGAAACTTGGCGTTCTCTAGTTAATCAGGAAATAACTCCCGATAATAATCAATTACAACACCCTTTTTGCTTGAATTCGACAGAATTAGTTGATTTGTTAAGAAAGCATCAATTGATTGATGAGGGTTTTCTCAAGACAAATATAGATTCTGTTTGGACTAAACAGTCTATTACTATTCCTAGCCAAAAACCGGCAAAAGGGAAAGATTTAGTCCCTATTTTCTCCCAGAACTTGACATCTTTAGAGATAACTGATAGTTCAGTGCTCCAGATGTATCCTTGGCAAGTATCAGGATTAAGTTTGACTCGGGAGCAAGCAGTAGCATTTTTTCAGGCTGTACCTCTCAATAATCTAAATATTAGCTATTTAGGGGCGGATATCTCTTTTTGGCATCAGATTTATCGTTGGGTTTTAGATTTAATCAATAGAGGTAAATTTTTACCTGGAGTCGAGATTATTGAAGATAAATCTTACAGTATTTGGCAACCTTTATTAGATAGTGATATTGACTTGACTCGGTTGGCTAAATTTAGTCAATTGATGCCTGAAGTTTGTTTAGCTTATAACCAGGATACAGAAGAAAACAGCTTATCTTCTCAAGAACTATTGTTGCAGTTTTTAGCCAAAATTTTAGATGTTTGTCTGCGAAACAGTATAGAAACCAATATTAATTATACTCGCTCAGTTTCGATCGCGCCTTGGTTGCGATCGCTTGCTACTTCTTCAGAAGATAGGGCTTTATTTACTACTGACAATAAGAATCTGCAAAAAATCCAAAATGCTCTCTATAATTGGAGCTTGCCAATACAGGAATATTTAGTAAATGAAGATAATAAAAACCTAGGACAAAATCGCTATCGTGTTGCTTTTTCTCTTGAGCCTCCCGTAATCAATAAGCAACAACCTCAAGGAGATTGGGAATTAAAATATTATTTGCAAGCTCTTGATGATTCTGAATTTCTTGTTGACTCACAACTCATTTGGCAAAATACAGAATCAGTATTACATCATGGAACTAGAATTATTGAACAAGCCCAAGAAACTCTTTTAAAAGGTTTAGGTTTAGCTGCTCGTATTTACTCCACTATTGCAGAAAGCTTAGAACAAAGTAATCCTATTAATTGTCAACTAAATCCAATTCAAGTATATGAATTTATCCGCTCTATTGCTTGGCAACTACAAAATAATGGTTTAGGTGTGATTTTGCCTCCTGGTTTAGCTTCAGGAGAAAATGAACAAAGATTAGGGGTGGGAATTAATGCAGAAGTCATCCAAAAGAAAGGAGAAAGATTAAGTTTAAAAAGCCTCTTAAAATATAAACTTTCTATCACTGTCGGAGATACCACAATTTCTAAAAAAGACTTTGAAAAACTCTTAGAACAACAGTCTCCTTTAGTAGAAATAAATGGCAAATGGTTATCCCTACAACCTGCGGATGTTAGAGCAGCCCAAGCAGTTTTAAATCAATCTAACGAACAATTAAACTTATCTGTAGAAGACGCACTAAGACTATCCACTGGTGATACTAAAACTTTAGTGAAATTGCCTGTAGTAAAATTTGAAGCGGAAGGAGTTTTACAAGAATTAATTAGTAACTTAACTGAAAATAAATCTGTAGAAGCAATTACTAATATTAAAGATTTAAACGGAACATTAAGACCCTATCAAGCTCGCGGTGTTGGTTGGTTAGCTTTTTTAGAAAAGTGGAGTTTAGGTGCTTGTCTCGCAGATGACATGGGTTTGGGAAAAACTTTGCAACTAATTAGTTTTATTTTACATCTCAAAAATCAAGATTTAATTAGTAAGCCTACTCTGGTTATTTGCCCTACTTCTGTATTAAATAATTGGGAACGAGAAGTTAAAAAATTTGCTCCTACTTTGTCCGCTTTTATTCATCATGGAGACACCAGAAGTAAAGGAAAAACTTTTATTAACGAAGTAAGTAAAAAACATATAGTAATTACCAGTTACTCCTTAGTGCATCGAGATAGTAAAACTTTAAATCGGGTCAAGTGGCAAGGAATAGTATTAGATGAAGCGCAAAACATCAAAAATCCTTCCGCAAAACAATCCCAAGCAGTCAGACAAATACCAGCAGATTTTCGTATTGCCTTAACAGGAACTCCCGTAGAAAATCGTTTATCAGAATTATGGTCAATTTTAGATTTTCTCAATCCTGGCTTCTTAGGAAATAGGACTTTTTTCCAGAAAAGATTTGCTAATCCCATAGAAAAATACGGCGATCGCGATTCTTTAAATATTTTACGTTCTCTAGTTCAACCTTTTATTCTGCGTCGTCTTAAAACAGATAAAAACATTATTCAAGATTTACCCGAAAAACAAGAAATGAACGTTTTTTGTGGACTCTCAGAACAACAAGCAGAATTTTATCAAAAGTTGGTCGATGAATCTTTAATTAAAATAGAAGAGTCTGAAGGAATTAAGCGTCATGGGTTAATTTTGACCTTGCTTCTACGGCTTAAACAACTCTGCAATCATCCTCTACTAATATCTAGTAAAACTAAAACTAGTAAAGCTAACAAATTAATTACAGATGTCCATGAATTTTGTCATCGTTCTGGTAAACTAATGCGACTTACAGAAATGCTCGATGAGATTATTCAAGAAGGAAATCATGCTCTTATTTTTACCCAATTTTCTGAGTGGGGTAAACTTCTACAATTTTATCTAGAAAATACCTTAAATCAAGAAGTTTTCTTTTTATATGGAGCAACTCGCCGTCAACAAAGACAAGAAATGATTGACCGTTTCCAACATGATCCTAATGCACCTCAAATATTTATCTTATCTCTCAAAGCTGGTGGTACAGGACTAAATTTAACCAGAGCTAATCATGTGTTTCATGTAGATCGTTGGTGGAATCCTGCTGTAGAAAATCAAGCTACTGATAGAGCTTTTCGTATTGGACAAAAACGCAATGTCCAAGTTCATAAATTTGTTTGTAGCGGAACTTTAGAAGAAAGAATTAATGACATTATTGAAAGCAAACAAGAGCTAGCAGAACAAACCATTGACGCAGGAGAACAATGGTTGACTAAGTTAGACACTAATCAATTGCGGAGTCTTTTACTACTAGACCGAGACAGCATCATAGATGAAGATACTTAATACCGTTTTTATTTAAGGATAAATTTTAAATATTCTCTGCTACAGGTATGACAATAGTTATTGTTGTACCTTTACCCAAACCTTTACTATATAGACTAATTTCACCATTCATTAATTCGATCAAATTTCGAGAAATAGCTAAACCTAAACCTGTACCACCAAATTTTCTAGTTTTTGAACCGTCCACCATCACAAAAGGACGAAATAACTTATCTTGTTGACTCGGCTCAATACCAATTCCTGTATCTTGGATAGTAATTATTACTTTTTTTGCCCCCATTTTTTTCGGTGCTGTTTCAAACTTCTTGAGGGAATAACCATTTTTAGAAAAGTTGTCTTTCTTTAAAAAGACTTTGCGATTATCTTCTGTATAAATGTATTCTCCCGTGATATTTTGATGGGGATTATTATGATTATTTTCATTATAAGAAACAGAATAGTTTTCATAATTGGATAAGATATCTACAGTATCTTGAGCTTGTTTATATCCTGAATCTATTGCTACTTTAATTTCGATATAGCCAGACTCAGTAAATTTAACGGCATTCCCAATTACATTAATTAAAACTTGTTTAAGTTTAGCCCTATCTGCTTGAACATAAATTTTATTTGATAAATCAGGAGTTTTGCAACTCAAACCTTTATGCTGAATTGGAACTAATTGTAAATCTACTACTTCACTGATTAATTTTCCTAACTCAACTTTTTCTAAAACTACAGATAATCTTCCTGCTTCAATCTTGGAAATATCTAAAACGTCGTTAATAATTCCTAAAAGATGAATAGCAGCTTCATCTGCTTGATTTAAAAAATCTAGTTCTTCTTCTCTATCATCACAATAACCATCTTTAACAACTCGAATACAATTAATAATGCCATTAAGAGGAGTTCTTAGCTCATGGGAAGTTGTAGCGAGAAACTCACTTTTTAGTTGATTAGCATTTTTAGCTTCCTTCCAAGCTGTAAGAATTTCATCTCCCCAAGATCTTAATCTTGCTACCATTTCGTTAATTGCTACAGCCAGTTGATTAAACTCACGAATCTGAAAATTATCGGGTAGGCGATCACTTGATTGCAAATGCTCTTCTTTTAAAGCATAATCGCGAATTAGCTCCAGGGGGCGAGCCAACTCCCTAGATATATATAAATTGGCACAGGAGCTTGCTACAATCAAACCCACTGTCATTACCACTAAAACCTGACGAATATCCTTGAGAGGAAACAAAGCCGTGTCCAAAGGAGCTACAGCCAAAATCACCCATTTTTCCGCTTCATTATTGCCAATTGGACTATCAATAGAACTGTATCCTGCTACTAACTCCACCCCATCTTTTTCTAAATAAAATAAATGTAGAAAATCTGATTCTCCAGCGATCGCATTTCGTAATAAACTAGATAATCGTTGAGCATCTGGCATCTGGCGAATATTTAAGCCTACTCGCTGAAGGGAAGGATGAGCCAGAATCACTCCTTCTTGGTCAATAACTACAGAATAACCCTCAAAAGAACCCGGTTTAACTCTTTCTTGGCTTAAAATAGAAGACTTGACGCTCAAGGCATAACGTAAATTACCTTGATGGTCATATACAGGCGCACTTAACCATAATACAAGCTGATTCTTGGATAATCTCCTTTGATTACTCCTCCCTTGAGCAGATACATTCTGAGAAGGTAAAATAAAATCAATATCTATCTGTTGTAAATTTCTTATTAGGTCTTGTCTTTGACTATGCCAAGAACTGTCGGTTAAGTCCGCCGTTTCGCCACAGGTATTAATGACAATATTATTTGTCACTAAATCAGTCAATTGAGTGCATAAAATATTTGTTGGTAAGACTTCTTTAAGTTGAGCTACAAAAGTCAAACGCTCTTCTAAAGAATCAGATTGTAAAGCTTCCGCATCACTAGCATTCGCCAAATTAGTTTTTAGAGCTTCAATAGACTGGGAAATACTTTCTCCTTTGAGAATTGCACTTTCAGTTAAATTTTTTCTAGCAGTTTCCAAAAAAGCGGAACGAGCTTTTCTGTAAGTAACATAAACTCCCATCAACAGTACTGGTACACTTAACAAAAGTAAGCGTGAAAGCAGTATGCGACGAAAAGATGATTGACCAAATGCCATAACAAAGGCTTTACCGTTGAATCTATCTCCACTTTATTCAATAATATCCATATTTGCCCAAGCAAATAGAAAGATATATGAAAGAAAGACCCCAAACCACTGTTATTATCGCTATTACTGCTGATGGCAAAATTGCTGATAAAAAGGGTTCAGCAGCCCGATTTGGTTCAATAGCAGATAAAAAGCATCTCGAAAAACAAATAGCTTTAGCCGATGGCGTAATCTTCGGAGCCAGAACACTACGAGCTTACGGTACAAGTTTACCTATTACCAATCCTGAATTATTGCACAACAGACAAGCACAACAAAAACCCCTTCAACCAGTTCATCTTGTTTGTTCTGTTTCAGGAAAGTTTGACCCCCAACTCCAATTTTTTCACCAACCCATACCCCGTTGGTTAATCACCACTCAAACTGGTGCTAAATTGTGGCAACATCAACCAGAATTTGACAGAATTTTAGTCACAGATTTATCTAATACCAAACCGAATCATCATCATTGGGAAGTAACTCTTAACAGACTTAAACAACTCGGTCTTAACAAGTTAGCTATTTTAGGAGGAGGACAATTAATAGCTTCTCTATTTCAGGAAAATTTAATTGATGAATTATGGCTAACAATATGTCCCCTGATTTTGGGTGGAGAAAATTCCCCTACACCAGTAGCAGGAATCGGTTTTTTCCAATCTCAAGGAATTAAATTACAACTACTAGAAGTTGTACAAATTGAGCAAGAGGTTTTTTTACACTATTTAGTAAATAAATCTAAAGGAAAATAACCATAAGTCCCCACAATCTGGTCATCTTCTCCTTGAATGGCTACCAAAACGCCACGGTATTCTCCTACATAAGAATCTATATAATAAGATAATTTTTGAGTATTAAATTTAATATACACTGCGGAATTTTCTGTTTCTTCTGCTTTCTGCTCGCGAATATCTTGGCTACTGTATGATTCTAACTTTGATTTATATCCTAAAGCCTGAAGATAACTTTCAAGAGCCATCACCCCCTGGGTTTTGTTATCAGCACAAATCCCAAAGTTTTCCCATTCAGATAAGCTAGTAACTAATAATAATCCTTGACTTACTTGCTCCCTTTCCGTAGTAGAATCAATTGTTGCTACAGAATTACAACTATATTTTTTTAGCAATGAAACGGCTTCTTTGACAGTTAACTGAGTTGTATTAGAGTCTGACATTTTTGATAGTATTTTTTAATGTTAATTAACAAAAAAAGGATACAGGGAACAGTAATCACACCACTCCAATTAAAAATCCTCAAGGCAAGTCAAAAGAAAGCTATCCCCCCAGTGATACAAGAGTCAGTGCAGCACAAGGGCGAGAAGTAATTATTAAAGAATTAGTCTCTCAGGGGTTGATTACTGTTTCAACCAAAATTCATGAGGTTTGGTTGACGGATTCTGTGAGAAAATAACCACTTTCGCTGCTCTGTATCTTGGCTAGTTCTGCCCCATTCAAAGGCTTGTCCGTTGGAGTGCTTTGTTATACTTACATTGCGTTGATGAAAAATACGTTTTGATTTTCGACTGCTGCTTGTCGATACTGAAATGCCTTTTTGTAATCATGGTCTATCAAAAGTTCTAAGAAATTTTCTCTTCTGGGGTATTGTCCGATCGCGATAATGTGCCAGTTTTCTAACTTTTCACCAATAAAACCGCCCTCTACCGAACCTCTTAAAACAAAATGTCCACCCACTTCTCTCACTTTCGGTACACTTGTTTCAGCATATTTTGTAAAAGCCTGCTCACCAGTCATAGTTTCTTGGATTATTGATTTATCAGCTATTTCCCGCAGTTTAAAAAAATTCACCACAGTTAGCGGTTGATCTAAATCACCTTCTAACAATCTTTGCCATTGATCTCGAGTTGGATAGATTCTCCCTTCGCCATAGAGATTTGCTAATTCTTCAACTGAATATTTCATTAGTACTCCTGAAAATTTTAAACATTGTTATGTTACGTACAGACAGGTATAACTATTTATTAGACGGAAACTTTCTTGATATCCACCCCAAAAATCATGATCTTGAGATTCTTTAAAAAGGGTAGAACTACTTAATAGCGCGCCAGCTAATAAATCCTTATAACTTCTTATCTAATTTAGATAAGTAATTGCTTATCTCGCTATGGGAGTACTATATAAAGGGCTTGCTGGTTGCAGAGTTGGAGTAAAAGCTCTGTTAGTAATGGGTTGATTATTGAATTGTCTAGTTTGATTTGAACTGGGTAGTAAATTATTGTTCAATTGTTGATTTTGAAGTGGACTAGATAACGTATTATTCCTATTGAATTGATTAGTTGTTTGCAGAGAGTTCCCTAAAGGATTAGAGTTTAGAGGGTTTAGCTGATTAAAATTCCTGGGGTTTTGTTGTCTAAAATTTCCTGGTTGCAATTGATAGCTACCAGGAACAGACTGATTATAATTAAAAGTTGGTCTGGAATAAATATTAGGGTTAGTTGATTGGACATTATTACTATTTAAATTACTACTATTTATCTGAGGATTTACCCGATTAATATTTCCTGAAGTATTATAGGGAGAGAAAGAACTTGGGACATTATTAATTCCTGAGGCAGAAGGTTGAAACTGACTAGTAGAAGCTGTGGGAATTGAGCCACTATTATTGGTATTAGTTGGCTGATTCAATGGGGTATTAGGGTTTTCTACTCTGGTTTCATTAGTAGCATTACCAGCAGCATCGAAGGTATTACTTGTTCCTACCCTATTTCCCACTTGCTGCCTAATATTAATATTTCCAGAGCGATCGCCTAACTTTAATAAAGGATTTGTCTGGCTATTAGATGAATAATTCGACCAGGGGATATTGCTACTCAAAGAGGATTGTCCGTTAGACTTATATAGTCTTCCTACGGGATTAGGGATAACTTGGGAATTAGAGCCGTTAGAAATTAAGTTTTCGTTAGCTTGTTTTGATATGGGAGAATTATAATTAGTAAAAGTAGGTGGCTTTAATAAGTTATCTAAAGCATTATTGTTAGTATTTATATCACCATAATTAGAAATACTAGTCTTGGTCGATTCATTTTCTTGGAAGCGGGTTAAAGCTGCATCAGGAGAGTTTTTTCTGCTCCTTCTTCTTCTGTTAGGTTCAGGGTATGCAATATAGGGAGTTGCAGCTTGATTTTCCCCTATTTCTTCAAGAAGTAAATCTATATTATCTATATCTGCTACTTTGGCTAAGTCTTCTTCTGGTATTTGAGGAATTTCTTGATTATTTCTCGAACTAAATACAGCTTCTAGAGGTTTTTCAATACTATTGTGTAACCAATCTGGATGATGCCAATATTGATAGAAAGTTACTCCTGATAGAGTGAGAAATCCTACAGAACCTAAGAACATTGGTCTAGTAAAAGGTTTAAATCTAGCACCAAAGTAACGCCAAAAAGCAGGTATCTCTTGAAATCTTTTCATGATTGTTGTGTCCTCGATAATTAATTTGAGTTTAATTATTCACAGTTTGGCTAGGGCGTGTCATCATTTGGAGGGAAAGAGGCTTTGGAAGGTATTTTTGCGAGATACAAGAAGAAAAATGTTCTGCGTAGCACCGCTACGGAGGTTATTTTTCGACGCAGTAGGTCGCGAAAAGAGCAAAAAAAGACCTTTTTTTCT
>JAAUYJ010096534.1_pt1 | contig 20536 bp, 24 predicted proteins | sample 7278031 | NCBI WGS metagenome assembly JAAUYJ01 (sample SAMN14350222, study PRJNA611818) | marine sediment metagenome | isolation source: surface marine sediment (1.8m) | place: French Polynesia: Moorea | collected 2018-08 | reverse complement strand
TCTTCAAGAAGTCGTGCTGAGTCTGGTAGTTGCCCCTTCCCGGCAGCGGAGGTGGAGGAGGTGGCGGAGGAGGGGGAGGAGATACGGACGGCGGCTTGGTGGACGAGCCGGTGGAGGAGGCGGTGTCAGCATCCTCCTCCTCCTCCTCCTCCTCGTTGCTGGCCCCCGACCTCGACACCGACCGCTCCTTGGAGTCTCGCTTCACCATGCGAACCGTCTTCACCTCACCGGTGGTGACTGCTGCTGCTGCTGTTGACTTGGACAATTGCTGCTGCTGTTGTTGGTCCCTGGGTATGATTCCGTAGAACTTCTTTATCCTGTCGTCCGCCTCTCCGATGTCCCCCAGCGACCCGTCCGCCCCCACCGTCACTGCTGCGGCGGCGGCGGCGCTGTTGATGGCTGCCACTTCCCTGTCTCCGCTGTTGCCCCTGGTCCCAGGCTGCTGTGGCTGCTGCATCTGCTGCTGAGCCATCGCCAGGGCGGCCTCCGCCTCTGCCACCCCGTCCTGCAGCAGGTCCCTCCTGCTGCCCAGCACCTGCACCCTCCTGATGAGCTCCTGCCGCTGAGAGTGGAGCTCCGCCGCCCTCCCCTGCACCTGCGCCAGCTCGCCCTCGATGGCCAGAGTCTCCGCCGATCGCCCCAGGCCGTGCGTCATGTCGCGAGAGGCAGACTGCTGCAGCTGCTGCCGGAGGAAGAGCAGGTCGTGCTCCCACCGGGAGTGCTCGCCGGAGTTCTCGTCCAGGCGCTGCGTAACAAAGATAATCTTGAATGTTCCTTGTGTTGTACTGATCCACCGGCAGGTTGATATAAATAGAAGAAGCAGCAGCGAATGCAACGACAGCGAAAAAAGCAGCAGCGATAGTAAAAGTAGTAGCAGCAGCAATAGCAGCAGCAACAACAATAATAGCAGCAACAACAACAGCAGCAATAGCAACACTAGTAACAGCAACCTACCTTTTGACTCATTTCCAGCTGTGTGCTGACCCGCATTAGCTCGTTCTCCAGCATCTGTCGCTGCTTCTCGAAGCTCTCCTCCTCCGTCGAACCTCCAGAGCCGCTGCCACCAACACCTTGCTGCTCAAGGTTCCGCTTCACCTGCTCCATCGAGCGATCCAACAGCTCCTGGGAAAGGGCGAAAAGATTTCTTTTAGCAAAAAGGGGGGAAAAACAACCGAAAACTGTACGAAATGAACAGAACATATCAAAGGAGGTTGGGACAGGAAATAATCTCCTTGCCTTTGTCGTGTCGGACAAGTGGCGAACTGAGGACAGGAAAACGGAACGGCGAACAACAGACATGGTGACTCTAGTACCACAAACTGCCTCGGTCCTAGGAGGGAACGTAACTGAATCCCGAACAAAAATATATGTGATGTATACGATGTACGCATGCTGTAATGACATTCAGCAAGTCTGCTAGAAACGAAAAGTGGACGCAAGGGTGCGGGTGCTCTCTTTAGGGTGGAGAATCAGTGTCTATCTCCGCAGCACCCGTTTATGCCATACTACGAAGGAGAGGTGAAAGGCACAGGCAAAAAATGGGGGGAAGCACTGCTCATTTGCATGGAAAGCGGCGTGCGGTCGACATCCCCATTTCCCCCCTCTATCCCTCGGCCTCAAAAAGAAAGAGCTACGTAGTCCCGTCTCACACAGGAAAAAAAATGTGAAAATAGAAAGTCGAAAGTCATCTTATTCCCCTGGCTTTTACCTCCCCTCTTAGATTGGAAACGAGGTGACGGTGTAAATTAACTGAAAAAGGTAGTTTTTGCCAAAAAAAAATAATAAAATACTGTATAGCAGCTTTTACAGTGCAAACAGCAACAGCAACTAAGTCTAATTTTGTCCTCGCCATATTTTCTTGAGACATTGACACCTTTTCCTCGATGAGGTACTTGACGTTGACCCTCTCCTCCTGGAACTCGGACTCCACGTGAAAGAGCTCCAGCAAGCGCAGCTGAGATTGGGGGAAGGGGGGATGACAAAAAGTGTAACTTTGTTATTTTACGCAATGAAAATTTCCGAGAGTGAACGATTACAGTGGTGTGCAAAAGATCGGCGGAAGACGACGTCTAGGGCCACTCTAGGCGCTTTGAAAATTTAAATAGGACGGCTAGGTAGAAAGTCTCAAACGCCGTGGTTGACAGGGGAAGGACGGTTGAAAATTCAATGAAGGAACTTTTGTCAGTGGCGGCGGCGGTGGGGGGAGGGGGAGGGGGGAGCGAAAATCTTGCAGAAAAAGGGGAGAGCAGTTCTCCCTCTCTACATCCCTCATCTCCTGTTTCTCCTACATCCGAAGATTCTGTCTGAGCCTAAAAGAAAAGGGAAACTTTTTTCTTCCCTCCCGCATCCGCCGCCGGATTCCATTTCCGAAGACGACGACGCGAGGGAACTTTTTCGTTTTGCCAACAAAGGGGCCCTTCCGCCGTCAGTGTGTGTAACAACGCCGCCGCCGCCGCCTCCCTTTTTGCCGAAGAAAAAGCATCCAAGTCTTCCCTCCTCACCTGGATGTCTGCCTTCCGTTGCTGCATCTCAGCCTCCGCCTCCGCCTCCAGGATCGGGTTCTTTTGGCCTGGAGGCATCTGCTGAGCCGCTGCCGCCGCCGCTGCCGCCGCTGCCGCGGGACCCTGATCACCCTTTTTGGACGGCAGGTTCCTGATCCTGTGGCTGAGCGGGGCCTCCTGCGGGCCGCGGTACAAAGAGCCCAGCTTGACCATGTTGTCTACTAGGGACACCACGGGCTGGGACCTGGCTCGCTGCTCCTCCAGTTCCCTCACATGGGCCTGCGCGAAGAAAACACGTAAAGAAATATTAATGTACGTCCATACTCGGTATCAGATTTCTTGTTAGGTGTAGATTTATCCCTATACGTAGAAACAAACTCTTCCAACAAACAAAGTCGAAAGCCATAGGTTATCAACACGACTAAAACCACACCATGATGAGAGAGAGCCTGGACCTTTGCTACGGTATTGCAAGCATCCCCTTTAAGCGCTCTTGCCTCTGTACCACGCTCTGAGGGTCAAATCCAGCCTAGTCTTGCGCATATCCATATCTGTAGTTTACGATATCGAAGAGAGAAAAGGAGGAACTTCAATACGTCTGTTTCACGAATCTATTCTGTCTGTAATGGCAATACTTTCTGGAGCCCCAGTATATCGACGGCGCCTATTTTTTCCCTCCCGTCGAATTTTAAATGTCACGTAGGCGCTTGCGATATTTGCAAAAAAAGATGGCAGAACCGAGCGGTTTTGGCGAAAACTTTCAAAAGCAGAATTTTTTTTCCGATAATAGAGGGCTGAAAGTGGCAAGGGCCGTCTTCACATCACCATGGAAGGAAAAAAAATCCTCCAAGCTCACCTGCAGATCGGCCAGCATCTTCCTCCCCTCCTCGTGGTGCTGCTGCTGAGCGACGGCCGCCACCTCGTCCATCTCCGCCCTGGCGGCGTCGATGGCCTCGTTGAGGTGCGCCGACTGCCGCCTTAGGTGGATCAGCATCAGCACCAGCTCCTCGTGGCTCTTGCCGAGAAGGTCCTGCGCGCTCACTTCAGAGAGGTCAACTCCACCGACCTGGCGGCGGGACTTGTCGAATTTCTGTTAAGGGGGGAAACAGCAAATAATGTACTAAATATGCTTTTTTTATATTTTCAATAAAAACTCACAGCTCTGAGGGCCTCCGAGTCCTTCTTCCCGGCGCTGAGCGTCCTCCTCCGCTGCTGGTGCCGAGTGCGGATCACCTCGCCAATGTCTGGAAAGAGAGAGAAGGAGGCCGGAAATTAAATTCGTCCTCTTCCCTCACCGGATGCAGAAAGACGAGACTGTCGGAGCGCGAGTAGCATATTTTACGTAATGTGAGGCCTTTAGCGTCGCAAAATGGAAATAACTTTAGAGAGCTTAAGATATTCCCTAACCCTGTTCGGACAGCGTAATGTTTGAGGCGTCGGTTGCCGAGGAGGGCGGCCTCTTCTCTGGAGTCGTCGCCGACGACGCGGCCGCTGCGGCCGCCGCAACAGCCGACGCCGCCGTCCCTGGAAAGTGCGCCAGCGGCGTCAACGCCGACGACTGAGGAGCCGCCGCCGAAGGAGTGGGGGTCTGCGTTTCTCGACTGACTGGCGAGGCTCTTGCGCTGCTTCCGCTGCCGTGGCCGCCTCTAGGAGACAACACCAGTTGATGCTGCTGCTGCTGTCTCTTACTGACAACATCACTTCCCCGTCTCCTTTCACTTCTCGCCGTTGTTGCTGCGGCCGTGTTGGCCCTCCTCTTCCTCTCCTCCCGGTGCCTCTGCTTGCTCTCCAGCTTCCCCGCCAGCACCTCCCTCATCTTCCCCAGCGACTTCCTCTTCTCCTCCAGCTTGATCAGCGACATTGGCGCCTGCTCGACTACCTCAGAGCGGAAGCAGTCGTCCTGCACCCCTCCTCCTCCTCCCCCCTCTCCGCCGCCGCTCCCCAGCCTCACCATGGACTGCCAGTGGCGGATGGACTGGGTGAACTCGCACTCCGGGCCAGAGCAGTGGCCGTGGCAAACGTACAACACCTGATGACGGGCAGCCGCGGACGAAGATAATGCCGACTCCTCCGTCCGACGCCGTTGTTGGTGTCGCTGTCGCCGCTCCTGGTCCCGCACGGCCGCCGCCATCTCGGGGTGGTTGCGGAAGTACTGCGAGGCGGTGGCGGACGGAGGCTGACCGCCCTGAGGGGACGGGGTGGTGACGGCGGCGGGGACGGCCGTGAAGACGCCGGAGGCGGACGAGGGCGAGGGCGGGGGCCTAAGGGGGGAGGAGGTGGCGGAGGAGGAGAGGACCCTCAGTGCGTCCATGCGGTGGTAGGTACGTTGGGGAGAGGGGTCGGCGGAGCGGGGGAGGCCGCGGAATTGAGGCTGCGAGTGAGGTTGGTACTGGTGGTGGTGGTGATACATTTTTTTGGTTCTTCTTTGCAAGGGATAATTCCTTCAGTCTTGTAACTCTTTATCTCTGTCGACGGCGATGTGTTTGATGATATGCGAAAAAAGGTGGATATCTCCAACTTTTTCTCTATTGGAAGGACGGCGGTATCTTTGGCAACAAACTGAGGCTATTCTTTCCTGCCTTTTTCCCCTTTCCTTTCCGGGAAAAGTTTCTCTCCTCCTTCCCCGGAAAAAGTTTGGGCATTTGACGAAGGGAGAGGAAGAGGAGAGGCAGGAAACGGGCGGAGGAAAAGGCAGAAGTTAGTTCGCTTCACCTCTTTCCTCGTCGATGGAAAGGGGGGTATCAGAAAAAGCTGGTTAACAAGGCTGCGGCCGCCTTTTGGAGCAGAATGTGGAGGACGTCGGGAGTGAGGGCGGCGCCAACTTTTTCGCCCCCTTTCCGCTCCTCGTAGATTATTATGATGGGCCGGGCCTCTCTTTCTCCACTTAATTTCCAAAGGAGGACGCAGCCATCTGTCTGCAGTATAGTGCTAAACACGCGCGCAGTTTCCTTTTCTTCGCAACATTACGTGCCATCATCATCGCCGCGTTGACGAGAGGTCCTCAGGCGATCTCTTGTTCGTCAGCATAGTACGGATCCCCCTCCCCCTTTTTTGCCGTGCTTTGTTGTGCGCGTCTCAGAGGAATTTGGCTGCTTTTTCTCTAGGCCTGGGGCGATGTCCTCATTCGTACTTCCCATTCCTCATTGCATGGAGTTGAGTCAAGTCGGCGGCGACAAAGGCCCCTTTTCTCTTTCTCTGTCTTTCTCTTTTTTGCCCTTTTCCGCTCAGCTGAGCTTTCATTTCCTGCCCCTTTGTTGTAAGGGCGTAGGCGGGAGGGAGGCAGTAAAGAGGCCGGAAAAGTTAAGCCTCGCCCTTTCCTTCTTTTCCTTCCCCCCCTTTGCCCTTCTGCTCCTCCCAACCACGAGGTATTGGCTTGTGCGCTCGGTAGTACGGGGAGGGGGAGGAGCGGGTGCAGATGGAGAGGCTTCGAATATCCCCCCTCCTCCTCAGGCCCCCGATTCCAATATGTAGTTGCGAGGGGATCGAAGAGGATCTCCTCCTCCTCGCTGGCCTTGTGCGTAGGAGGAGGAGGAGGAGGAGGAGGAGGAGGAGGAGGCTGCGCCGGCAATGAAATTTATTGCCTCCTCTCCTTCTTTTCCTCCTCTCCGACCATATACTCAGACTCTTCTCTTTCTTCGGCAGCTCTTATCTGGAGAGGCCTTCTATCTATTTTTGCAGCTCCAAACTCTGACAGTTGGACGCCGGAGGCCTTAGTAACGCCCGGGGGAGGAGAGGGGACGGAAGCCTTCTTCTTAGTTCTTATGTTACCCTCCGCCAAACAGCTTCGTCACGCGTCTTCTCTTCCAGGAATTCTCCCCTCTCGGGAAGATATTTTGAAACTGGATGAGTAGCGGGCGCGGCTGCACAGTCAGTCCAAATGATTTCTCCTTCTCCTTCCGAATTTTCTGCGCATAGGAAAAGCAACGGTATGAAAGCCTCGTTTGCCTTCGGAAGAATTGGAGTTGGGCCGAAACAACTGACTGACTGGCGAGCGCTTTGCTTTTGCTTTGTGGAATTATCTTTCGTCTCCTTTCACTTCGTAGTTCACAACAAGAACGTCTACGTAACAGAGGGGGGGCTCTCTCCACCTCTTGTCTATTTTCTCCCTTTTCCACAGCTGAGGCCCCAATGAACGACTGAGAGGTTCCCTCCCTCCTCTGGCCCCGACAGTCGGTGGTCGGTCCTCCTCCTCCGAAGGGGCTTCCCTCCCTGCTCTGGCGCAGCCTTGAAAAAAGGAGGGGGGAGAGAGAAACAGGCCGCGGCGGCCCTGCAGAGAAAGAGAGAGAGAGAGAGACTGGCGGAGGCGCCACTGGGGAGAAAGGCTGAGAGGCGGGGGAGGGAGGAAAGAGGGGGGAATATCCCTCTTGAAAAGGGCCTCCTTCCCCCCCTCCGACTCCCCCGCGTTCGCTCTGTCGGTCGGTCGGCCCTTCGCCGCCACAGCTGGGATCCATCCTCGTGCCAGTCGCGTGCTCCTCCTCCTCCTCCTCCTCTAGCCAGAGGCCATCCTCACCACGTACGCAGACTTATTCTCTCTCTCTCCCTCTATACGTAAAGTCTGTGTGTCCTTCTCGGTCCCCGCCTAGGGAAGCTAGGAAGGAGGCCTTTGTACATATAGATACCACGCATACGAAGGGCCGTGTACTGCGCTGCCACCACTGACGTATTCGGACGTGGTGTGTGTATCTAGATGCCAGGGAAGGAGGGGATGTGGGTGCGGGACACTTCTGGCATACTATTACAGCTAGCAGTGCTCGAACGCCGCTGCCAATGTTGGGGCCACGCGCACGTGCATTCTCCTGTGTACAGTATGTACGTGTACGTATACTATGTCGGTATGGGAAAGGGAGGGATTGGATGGATCAAGGCCACTCCTGTCGTTACACAGTCACCAAAAGAGTCGAGAGAACAAGTCAGCAGGAAGTGGTGTAAGGGATCGATGACTTGTATGCGAAACAGCAACAACAGTTTGTCCCTTGGTCTCGTTTGGTCGTTTATTTGAGTGCCTCCTCGCCATAGGAGGTAGGGTCCGAACGCACAATGTCGCGGAAGGCTTTTTTGTTCCCCCCCTTTCCCTTTCCAGCGATCCCCAATCCTCTCTTTGCCTTCCCTCCCTCCCCCACTTTCGACCCATCATCCCCTGGCGGCCCCTTGGTCCTCGTGACACAGCGGAGAGGGGGGGGGCAAGCCATTCGTAATCCCTCAAGTGGCCGCATTGCTTCCATTTCCAACCAACCCTCTTCCTAAAAAGAAGAAGCAGGGCAAATAATAACTCGGCCGCGGAGGGAGAGTGGGTGAAGGCCACCACCGCCACTACAAAACAACCCTCCCCTCTCTTCTCGCCTCTCCTCCGCCTCATTTCCCATTTTCACACAATGGGAAAAAGAGAAGAAGGGGAGGGAAAGGAAGAAAATTGACGTTGGAGGGCGGGCGGACCTCCTCCTTCCTCTTGGCACAGCCTTTTTGGCCTTTGCAGAGAGGGGGGAATATTCCTTTTCTCTCCGTACTTCCCAAGAACAAGAGAGGGATGATGATGTACACGCCTTTTCCTCACTCACTCCATGCTTTCCTGTCATGCAAGGCAGCAAGGAGAATGGGATTTTCTCTCTTGCGCTCGGGAATCCCCCGTCAGCGCCTACGACCGTCTCATCAAAGGGGTTTTCTTTTTTCTTTTGAACTGACTTGAATTTCCCCCCTGCAAGGCTCGAAAAAGGTAAGAAAATTTCCTGAGACGGCGGTATTTCCGGTGCGTAACTTACGTCGGTACCTTTTTTTCTTTTTCAGGAAACAAATTGTGCACTGATGCCGATGCCCTTCCCATTTTATCCCCCCCCGGAAGTGCAAGCCCATATTTTTTACATTTTATGGGCATTGCATTACTCGCCTGAAAACCGAAGCAATGGGTGCACACAAACGCACCCCCTGGGAGAAAAAATGGAGGAAAGGGCGACCTTCACTCGAAAATAGAGAAAGGGGGAGAGGCTGTATCGGCAGTTGGATAATGGTTCCTCTTCCCCCCCTTCATATCATGGGAAAGGCCGGGAAGTGTGCCACATTTGATTTATTGCTGGAAACGGAGGAAAAAGAGGCCGAGAGAGAGAGAGAGAGAATGGGGGGCTTTCCCCTCTGCCAATTGCCACCCGCCCCGAGTAGGGGAGGACATTTTTCTTTGCCACTATACGGTACACACCGCACTTCCGTATATTCCCTAAGGCAGTCGAGCATGTGGGAAATTTTACAGCCCAACTGGCTGTTTAATGGCTATATACCCTGAAGCCTGTCCGTGTGCCTCCTTCGTGCGCTACTGCATAATTGACAGGGGTGCTCCGGGACTATCGGGAGCCATCTCCCTTCCTCCTACGACACCGCCAGACCTTTGCTGTACAGTACGGCTCCTCCCAGGACTGACACGGAAATAGGGCAAAGCCAGATCGGGGAGAGAGGGAGAGGAGGGGCAAGATAACATTGTTGTAGCGGGAGAACAAAGCGAGTTACAGAAACGAGAAAAGCACAGCAGGCCACAGTAGTACGTAGGAGGAGCCTGGATAAGGGGGGAGAGCGGCATCGCAGCGCCCATCAATCTTACTACATCGTCCTTCGAGCCACAGATTCAACAACTTGTAAGCTTTCTCTACTCCAAATTGCAAGTTGCTCCGTGTGCGGACTTGCAGTTTGGCTAATCCGTCGCCCAGTGCGCTTTCGCCCTCCTCCCCCTTTTCCATCCTCCATGCTCCCATGCGTCTCCTTTCGTACGGAAGAGGAGCCGCGAACGAAGAGGAAGAGGAGGAGGAGGAGGAAGTAGGGACTTGACGGATGAAATTGCTTTCACCCCCTCCTCCTCCTCCTCCTCCAGTTTCGACCGTCCACTCTCTCAATGGAGGAGGATGCGGCACTAGTAGGATGGAGAGGGGAGTCCTTCATGGCCTCTTACTTCTCCAACATCTGACTCTCGGCGTCCTCGGAAACTTTGGTTCGCACACCAGCGTATGCACGGTGCAGGGTTCTTTGTCCAGTGTCGCAAGGAGAGGGTTGAAGAATGGGCGATGCAGCCGGTGCCTGAAAAGGATCGACGACAGGACCTCGTCCCAAGAGTGCAGTTTCATCTGGTTCTTTTTTATGATGAATGCATACCAAGACTGAAGGATATGAAAGCGCACCATTATTGCCTTTTCTCGTCCCCTTTCCTCCACCCCGATATGGATGCGGGAAAGAAAATGTGCTGCCTTCTTCTTTTCATGCTAATGCAGCTCCGTTCTCAATAATCAATTCAGGCTATTTATACCCCCTTCCTACTAAAATGGAGAAAATTATCCAATTTTATCTTTCTCGTCGAAGAAAAAGTATTGGAAGGAAGAAAAGCCATCGGCCATTAATGCTCCCCTCAGCACATTATGGAGCGTTGAGCGGATGCTAAAATAGGAGGACCTGTTTTCCCCGACCCCGAGTCTATCTGCTGGCACGGATGGCGGTTTGTGCGGGTGCATTGGGGGTAGGAAGGCCTAAGGAGAGGCCCTATTCTCCCTCAGGATGGGTGCCTGTGTGAGAGAGCGGCCTTTCCTCACTTTTTCCTTCGTCGCCATGCCACGTCCGTAATGATCCGTGGAGGAGTGGGAGGAAGGCTTCTTCCTCCTCCTGTAGCTGTGGGAAAGAGGGAGCCAAGTCAGACGTCTGGCTAGCTATATACCGAACATTGGGCACTGCTAGTGAGGAATGCCCGCAGAGGGAGAAAGGGGATGACGGAGGAGGCACCAAAATGTAGGATATTTTTGTAGGATATACTTAAATTCCCGACAAAATGTTGAGGAACATTCTATACGTCACTTTCAAGAAGAAACACGCATCCCTTTAACGTTCTGAGACTAGGAAATATTGTACAAACAGACAGTGTTTTGAGTGCGCAGATTTTTTTGCATGCGATAGAGTGAGACGCGTGAGCAAAGAACAGGTCCATTCATATCTACGGTATATTTTATACTATCGTCCTTATGCGAAATTGCGGATCACCTAAAGTCGTCATTGTGTATGATCTTACCGCCGCCCATTCCAACTTGTTCCAGCGCCGACGGCGGCGTTGGAGGAACGACGATGACAAAATCTTCCTGCTTCCGTCCGCCTCCTCGGCGGGAGTTATCAAATGAGGTAGTAGCTTCTGCTGCGCTGTCTTCTGAGGCGTCAACTTCTCTGGCTGCGACCTGCGCAACGTCCGGCCTCCCCGCCCTATTCTTCTTGGTCTTCTTCCTGCTGCTGGCCTTGGGGTCTTGTTCAGAACTCCCAGGGGTGGGGGGGAGGCCTCCGCCTAAAAAAGTCGGGTCCATCACCTTCTGGTTTGGCGGCGAGCCTGGGTCATTGAGCTTGTAAAAGCGCTGCTCAGAGGCGTCCCAAACGTAGCCGCTCACGTGGGATTGCTGTTGCTGTTGCTGCTGTTGCTGCAAGGGTGGCTCGGCGGAATTTCGGGATGGGGCAAGCGAGCGGCTTATGAAATGTTGTTGCTGTTGCTGCTGCTGTAGTATCCTGTGCTCCTCCGACGGGTCGACGGACCTCGCCCGCTGTTGCCTTGCGCTGGCCCTCCTCAGGCTCTGCCGCCACAGCTCATCGTCCTTCTCGTCGTAGCCGCCGAGGTCGAGCGGAGGGACGTCCGACGGAGGTGGGGGAGGGTTCCTTCCCCTGGCCGGCAGCGTTGGCGTCACCAGTCCGGACAACCTCAGGTGCTGCTGCTGCGCCAGGTTCACCTCCACGCTGTCCCTCGGCCCTCCGGGGTTGTCCCCCAGGAGCCCGTCCAACGAGTTCGCCCTGGGCACGACCGCTGAGTGCACCGCCACCGGCGTCTGCTGCGCGCTCCTGATCCTCTCCAGCATTGCCTCCGCCTCTCCTCTTACGTCCGTGTCCATAGCAACGGCCATGGGCGACCTCATGAGGTGCTCCTCCGTCTCCGCATCGAGGTGAGCCATGCTGTGCTGCAGTCTGTCGATGGCCCGAGCTCGTTCCATCGTGTCGCGGCGACGGAACCCAGGGCCCTCGCCCGTCATGGCAGCCGCCAGCTCTTCGTCCTCCTCGTACTCAATCATAGTCCCGCCGGCGGTGGACGCGGCGGCGGCGGTCGCAGTAGATCCTCCGCCTACGATGTCGGAGACGTAGTAGGGGACTTTGCTCTTGGAAGGGGAGCTGGAGGAGGCCGATTGGATGGAGATCTCCTCCATGCGCTCCCCCTCCTCGTCCATGGGGAAGTGTTGGTGCTGGTGTCTACGTTCCATGGTCTGGGAGGCCTCCTGGATGTTGGGGAGGTGGAGGGATTTTCCTCCTCTTCGGCTGCCGGCACCGCTGTCGAGGGAGGAGTGTGATCCCCTAAAACTTCCGTCGCCGCTGTGAGGCTGTTGTTGCTGTTGCTGTTGGAACTGTTGCTGGATTCTGAACGGAGAACCAGGTGAAGAAACGTCCTCTGACGATCTCAACACTTCGGCAGGGGTCAGGGGAAGCTCGCGGTTGCTGATGCTGCTTTGAGATCCCCTCCTGCTGTCGTCTTGCAGCAGTTGTTGTTGTTGCTGCTGCTGATGAAACTCCTGCGAGGACGACCGCCTAGGGTTTTGGTTGAGGAAGAAAGAGGCCGGGATGAAGGAGGATCCCGATATCTGGCTCAGCTCAGCCACGCTGCTCTTGCTCTGCCGGGACGACGGCGACGGCACCGCCTCCTCGTCGGGGTCGGAGGAGCTGGCGCCCCTGTTGGCGGGAGCGTTGCCGATGATGTCCGGCAGCCCCTCAATTGGTCTCATATTCGCTGCTGCGGCTGCCCCCGCGAGGGGCACCGGTCTCTCTTTCTTGGTCTTCTTGGTGGGGGTGTTGGTGGCGGAGGTGGAGGTGGAGATGGGCTTTGCCGGGCTGCTGCTGCCCGCTCCAGCACCGCCGACGTTGGGGACCAGCATCCTGGCGGCGGCCTCCTCGGGAATCTCCTGGTACACGTTGACGGACTCGTAGTGCAGCGGGGTGGCGGAGCGAGCCTTGTACAGGTACTCATAGTGGGAAATGGTGCCGGAGTCGTCGATTTCGCAGTAGCGGGGGCTCTCAGCTGAGAGGCGGACGGTCCGCTTGGGAGATTTGTCAACCGATGCCAAAATGGGTTTGAGTATTTGCTGCTGCTGCTGCTGCTGCTGCTGCTGCTGTTGTTGTTGTTGTTGTTGTTGTTGTTGTTGTTGTTGTTGTTGTTGTAACAACAGAGCTCCTCCTCCGTCAGCCCGATTTATGACGTACATTTCTTCTGGCGACGGCTGAGCTGGCATGATCTTGCTCGTCATCAGCGTCTCCTTCTGCAGGTGCTCCGCCACCAGGTTCTCGGAGGGGGTCCTGACATGGTGGTGGACCACGGCCTGTATCAGCATCTCCGACGGCGTCTTGGTCGCCGCCGCCGACAAGGACCTTTGGCTGGAGGAGGCTGAAGAATCAGCCGCCGCCGCGGCTGGGGTCATGTGCAAGTACTGTCCGTCCGAGTGGGTCTTAGGCCTGGTCGGAGTCTTCGGGGCAACGGGCGGCGGGGTCATCAGCACGTATTGGTCGTCAGGATGTTTGACTTTGGTGGTGCCGAAGGACTCGTACGATTTAACAGTGCTGGCGGACCCCTTGGGGGACCTCGGAGGAAGCTCCGGTGCGGAATCCTCCTCCCTCTTCTTCTTGCTGTTGGCCTCCGCCAGGGTGTCGTTGATTAGGTGCACCAGGTCCACTCCGTTTCCATCAGCCTCGTCTCCAGACCCGTTCTCGTTGACGATCATGGTGGAGCAGGAGTCTTCCCTGGCGAGGGACTCCCTGGGCGGTCCATCCAGGTCGACGTCGTCGCTGGAGGAGGAAGTCTCGCCGTAGTTCATGGTCTCCGTGTCGCTAAAGACCCTCCTCCTGCTGCCGGAGAGATCCTCCCCGTCCTCCCCGATCATGCCAAGGCTAGCCTTGCGCTGCTCCTCGTCGTGGACCTCCTTGCTCTTCTTCTCGAAGTCGGACAGAAGCTCCTTCACCGACCTCTTCCTCTCCTTGGAGGACGTAGCCTGTTCCTTGGAAGAGCCATCCTCCTCGTCTGTAGTATTTGTAGTGGTGGTTGCCTTCTCCTTCTCTTGGAAAAACTCCTCCCTCTTCTTCCTCTGCTTCCTGATCAGTTCCCTTGTGTCCTTCTTCACCTCCGATCCCTCCTCCTCTCCCCCGTCCTCTTTCACCACCAAAAAGACGTCGTCCTCCTCCAGAGCATCCTCAATGTCTCCCATGCTGAAGGCGTCGTCGCTGGCGCCAGACTGGGTGGACATTTTCTTCTTCCTCATGTCGTCCTCCTCCTCCTCTTTCTCGAACGACCTCAGCCTTTCCTGCACCAGGTTCTTGGGCGGCGCCTCCTTGGCCCTCCTCACCTCGTTCAGCGCCTTCACTGGCGACCACTCCACCTTGTTGTCCGGCTGCCTCCTCCGCGGCGAGGCGGCGGCGGCGGCTTCTCCTTCCCCTCCGCCGCCCTCCGCGCCGCCGTCCACCGTCAGCAACACCTCCTGCCCTTTCCGCTTGGCCATCACCTCGAAGGCATCCCTGAACTTGTCCGCGTGCCACGTCACCGACCTCCCCTCCTCCTTCAGGCTCCTCCTCCCTCCTGGAGAGGGAGATTGCTTTTTGTTAGGTGAACGCTTGTTGGGCGACTGAGTGCCCACGTCCACGCACGGCTGTTCCTTCTTCACGGAGGTGGAGGTGGCGCCCAAAGTGTTCCTCCTCTCCCTCTGCTGCAGGCGGGCGATCCTGCTCTGCACGGGGGTAGAAGTGGATCTGGAAGTCTTTCCAGTTGGGGTTGCTGCTGCGGACGGCATGGATCGCTTGGCCTCCTCCCTGTACTTGAGGTCCAGGAGCTGGCCGTACTGCCGGTTGAAGGCCGGGTCCCGCCCCCCGTCATCCCGCTGGCCGAAGTCCTCCCCGTCGTACCTGGCGTCGGGGCCGATCGTCCTCCTCCTCCAGGAGGCGGTGGCGGCGGCGGCCGACGAGAGGTTGATGTACTCTGGGCGGTCGTCCCCGGGATCGCCTCTCTTTCTGGGGCTGCTCCTGTTGCTGCTGTTGCTGCTGTTGTTATTGCTTCGCTGCTGCAGTCTTGGGATCTGCGAGGTTGATTTCGACCTAGGTTTCGGCCTCGTCTTGGGACCTGTGGCGTTTGCGGCAGAGACCCCGGTGCCGCTGCTGTTGTGGTCGCCAGAGATGTTGCTGCTGTTGTTGTTGCTCGTCTCTGTGGCGCGTCGGGTGGATAGGAAAGGGGAGAGAGAGAGGTGCTCTTGTGAATTTTGTGCAATTTCGTGGTCTTTGGTGGACAGGAAAAGTGAAGGAAACCCGAGAGCTTATGGTGGAAAGGTGTGTGAAAATGTGACAGGACAGTGGAAGAGTGCGTTTGGGAAGACCTCCCCATGAGAGATGTTGATAGTCGGCTGAAGAATTTCGTACCTCCATGCTCGGACACACCATTATCTTCTTCCTTTAATTAGGCGATCGGACTTATTTCACTGTATTCCACCACTGAGAAACACTTCATTATGAAAATAGAGACAGCTTGGAAGTATTTTATGCCTCTACGACTCTATAGCGCTCACAGGTAAGGTACACACAAATTCCTCGAATACCAAAACTGATGAAACAGCGCCGCGTTAATCCATTTCATGAGCAAAGATTCGAAGCGACGAAACGGAAACGAAAAATCGTCAAAATTTCTGACAGCGAATGGAAGTTGTTATTCAATTACTGCGTACATCGAATTATATGGCTAGAAATTGCTTTTCTTGGCTGACTCACCTTCGTCGGACGAGGACGTGGTGTTTGGCAGTCTGTTGGCGGCGATCCTGGGGGAGGAGCGGCTGCGTGAGGAGCGGGAGGCGCCGCTGCCCTTGCGCATCACGCCAGAAGACGGGTGGGAGCTGCGCCGCTGCTCGCTCGGAGTGGACTGGGTCCGCACATCCTGGGGGAGAGGAGCACTGGATTTGCAAAAAAAAAAACCAATGAAATGGGAATCGCGATCGAATTACCTGTCTCTCCAGCTCCTCCAGCACTCTCTGTCTGAAGTTGTTCTCCCCATGGTGTTGTTGGTGCTGCTGCTGCTGCTGGAACAGGAGCGACGGCACCGGCGAGTTCGAGTTCGTCGGAGTCTGCGTCCTCGAGGCGTTCCTCGAAGACTTCCTGGTGAGGGGACTCTGCAGCATCCTCTGCTTCCACTCAAGGAGGCGTCGCATAGACTCTTCGCGCTGCTCCTTCTTACGAGGGTCGTCATCGGAGACGCCGCCGACGCCGCTCTGTAATTAAGGGGGAGTTTGGATATTATATTTGTCTACAAAAAAAGATTCTTTCTTACCTGGTTGAAAATGAGGTCTGCAGGGTAGTTCCTCTTGTTCCTGTGCAGCCTCGCTGAGGCCGAGCGGCGGAAGGAGGACGGAGACCCGTCGGCGTCCTCGTCGTCCAACAGGGCGCCAACGCCTCCTCCTCCGTACATCATTCCCAGCCGGTTTGGGGTCTGAGTCTCGAGGCGGATCTGCTGCTGGTGCTGCTGGTGGCGCTGCATCAGCAGGACGGCTGCAGAGTTCTCCGGGAGGTTCTGGTACTGCTGCTGCTGCTGCTGCTGTTGCTGCTGCGGCTTGGCCCTGGGAGTGGGAGTGGGGAAGTACTGAGAGACCTCGTCGTTGCTGTCGAACTGGGAGGAGTCGTTGTTGCTCAAGTTTGCAGGGGGATACAGGTGCTGTTGGTGCTGTTGCTGTTGCGAGGGTGATCTCTGTTTGTTGAGCTGCTGCTGCTGGTACAAGGCCATCTGCTCTGCCTGCTGTCTCTCTGCCCAGTACTGCTCTGACATCATCCTGGAGTCAATGCTGGACTTGGGCCTCTGAGGTTGTTGCTGTTGCTGCCTCTTGCCGGAGCTGCTGCTGCGCCTGTACTGCATCTCGTTGGGGACTTCGATGCCTGCTCCGTCGACGCCGTACGTGTTTGGCACGGACGCGGCCGGCGGGGGAACCCTCTCGGTCTCGAGGAAGTTTGCGCTCTTGGGTCTGGGGACGCTGCGGCTCTTCTGCTGCTGGAGAGGGCGGGGAGTGTGGTGGTGTGGTTGTTGTTGCTGCTGCTGGTATTGCTGGGGTGGCTGCTGCTGTTGAGGCAACGGCGGGTGATGTTGATACTGCTGGGGGTGGTAACGTTGTTGCGGAGATTGTACTGGGTGTTGGAGGTGCTGAGGGGGATACTGTTGTTGTGGTTGCATTTGCTGTTGCTGCGGCACGTATTGCTGCTGCTGCTGCGTCGGCGGAGGTGGTGGAGGGTAGTTCCTATGCTGCGGCGGCGGTTGAGGGTGGTACCCGAATGGAGGGGGAACTCGTTCTGGGCTCCGCTGAGGATGGTATTGCTGCTGCGGCTGCGTCGGTCTTTGCTGCGGTTGCTGCTGTCGGTATACGTCTTCATAGTTGGGCTGGATTGGCTGCTGCTGCTGCAGGTGGGGAGGAATTTGGTTGAGCGTCTGTCCACCATTGTAGCGTCCTTGAGGGTGAAGCGGCCTCCCTCTTCCGGCATGCTGAGGCTGCTGTTGCTGCTGGTACTGCCAATTCCCAACCATATTTAGGTGATGCTGTTGATGTGGCTGCTGCTGCTGCTGGTACTGCTGGAGGTTCTGAACCCTGGTGGCTTGCTGAAACTGGTACTGCTGCTGCGGAACCATCATCATTGCTCCACCGCTCGGGTCGCTGGAGCGAGACCTGCCACTTGTGGGGCCTGGGTGCAACTGTTGCTGCATCTGCTGCTGCTGTTGGTGCTGGAAGACCTGCTGCTGGTAGTAGCTGGCGTTGGCCGCCGTCCCTCCGTCGACCTCTGGCCTGGACCTGTCGGGCGACCCCTCCCTGCTCCCCGGGCTCCCAGCGTTGTTCATTCGCTTGGGCTTGGGGGGAGCGTTCGCGTATAGCGGTTGTCTGAAGCAGAAAACATTTCGTGAACAATTTTCTTCGCAAATTAAATTCCCCCCTTTGTCTCTCACCTTCCACCGGCCAATGGTTCGGGAGACTGCGGCGTCATCTGTTGTTGTTGCTGTTGCTGCGACGGAGGTTGGTATAGATAGGCGTTGCCGTTGGGGGAGTGCATTTGGTGCACCGCCGGGGGGTGGTTGTGGATCACCGGGGGAGGATGCTGCTGTTGTTGCTGCTGCTGCTGCAGAGGAGAGCCGCTGTTGTTGTTCAGTAGCCTCGTCGGGGAAGACTCAAAGCTGAAAGAAGGAAAAGAATTCGCTTTACATCCTTGACAAAATATGGGAGGCAGACTTTCCGCAAACATTTTCTTCCTTAGAGATAACTTCCCCCTATGCAAATTATTTGCATATCCCAGCATTCTAGGACAAGGAAAAGAGCGCAATACTTTCTCACCAACGTCGTCCTATTACTACAACTACTACAATTGTACAACTACGCAAAAGTGGAGTCAAGTTACGTCTCATTGTAGATCAAAGGAATCGAACCCTTACCTCTTGTTTCCTCCTTCCTGCTGCTGCAGTATGGAGGCCAGCGAGAGTGCGTTCATCCACCTTGTCATGTCCTCCTTGGTCTCAGCGGCGAAGTGGAATGTCCTCATGTTGTGGTGCTCGGCCTTGAAAGCGTGCTTGCGGTGGACGCCGTCCTCACGCGGGCAGGCGGGGCTGATCTTGTACGAGGGCAGGAGGACAGAGCCCAGGATCTTCTCCTCCTCGGGGCCTGCAGAAAAAAGGCTTTGTTATGCAAATGGGGGAAAAATCTGCAGCTTTTTTTATATCCTGTTCGTGTCACAAGGATGTGTCCGCATTCACGCCAGGGGCTTCTTTTCTTAGCCATCGTCTTTACTTTTTTACTCGCTCCCCCTTTCCCTTTTGACATGATTTTTATATCCTCTCCTTCTTCCGTTTTAATTCAAAGGGCTTCCTTCCTTCCGTCTTGAATGATATAATCCTTCCTTCCTTTTGTCCGGGCTAATCTCAGCACGAAATCTCTTCTAACATCCCATCTCATCATGTCGCTGGGAGGCAATTAAGCAAGGGGAAAATCCTTCTTTGTCGGCACGAAAAACGACACACTGACTGCTGCTTCTCCCCCACAAAAAACGGAGGAGAAATTCGATACTTTTTTGAATGTGTGATGGACTCACTCCTGTAGTAGAACAGGCAGAACTCGGAGAGGACGAACCATCGCTTCTTCCACAACATGAGGCCGTCGGAGCCCTGAAATGATTTAAAAACATTTTTCTCTTAATTTCGGGGGGAAATCATGTGTGCACCAACCTGCTTGTACAGCCAACCCTGCAGGGTAACCGGCGCCGCGGGCGACCGCTTCAAAGTGAGCGTTGGTGCGGCGGCGGCGGCGGCGGCGGCCGAGGGGGAGGTGGGGGACTTGTTGGCGTTGGAAGCGGAGGAGGAGGAGGAGCTCCTGCGGTTGTTGCCGCCGCTGCTGGTGCTGCGGTTGCGGCTCATGCTGTTGCCGCTGTTGTTGTTGTTGCTGTTGCCAGGGCGGGCGCCGGCGGCTGCGGAGGGGGAGACGCTGGGGTCCAACCTGTGGAGGGAATGAAAATTAATATACGTACAGTTTAGGTAGTCTAGGTATACCAAGCATTGGCAAAGATAGTTGTCTCGAAAAGGAAAGCGACAAATAGTTTCCTAATGTCGGCGGTGGAGGAAAAAATCCAATAAGATGCAATTTTCGCCGTTTTCCCTTTTTTCGCGCACTTCCGCCACTTTCGCCGATTTGCAGAGGAAGGAGGAGAAGGGAGGAAAGAAAGGAAATACCCGCCTTCGCATTTTCGCCCGACACTTCCGACGCAAAAAAGCAGGGGAGGGGTAGAAAATCGCGGATTTTTTTACCGCCTTTTCCAATAGTATATCTGCGCTACCGCTCCATTGCTGTGTGGTGCAAGCGCACTGAGAAGGGCTTCCTCCTTTTTCAGTCGCGATTTTACGGCCTGCGCCGCCGCCGCCACCGGAAGGAAGCAAGGAAGGAGGGGCCCTTTTTCGACTTTTTTTCCCATACGGGAAATACGCGCTTGTGCACGGTTTATTTTTTTCGAAACGGCGTACGTAGGTAGGGATCGGTTTTTAGGAGAGCGTGTGTTGCGAAAGGGGGGATACAGAGATAGATACAGCAAGAACTGGAGGAGGGAAGGACGTTCAAAACTCAAAACAGGGTGACTCTTTTCTTTTTACTTGCGAAAAAGAAGAAGAAAAGAGTGAAAACCTTTTTTGGGCAATGTAAGGATGTCCGGTGCTTTTTGGGCAGCCAGGTTTCTTTCCCTTTTCTTCCACAAGCAGCATGTTTTTGTTTTTCTTCCTTCGAATCCGGCGGCGGGTTCGGTTTCAATTTTCCGCGGGTAAATTGATTGCTCCAGGGCAAGACAAAAATATCACAACCGCTGCAGCCGCGAAGAAGAAGAAGGAGATATAAAAAACCGACCATGTGTGCACGTTCTATACGCCAAATGGCGTGATGCGGCGAGATTTTTTTTTTCGCGAAATTAGATGTTGCACAATGGCACGTTTGCTGCTATACTACGTACTGTATCAGGTTGTTAGGCCGCTTTTACCGAGAAATGTAGAGGGGATTTTTGCAGCGGGGACGTTTTAATTGGTATGTCAGATTCGTGATACTGGGCGACTAGACAAGGAGTTGGGAAATTCAGCCGAAAAAGTAGGTTATCTATTTGACTATACCTTCCTTCCTTTATTGTTCAGGCACTTTGTCGAAAATATGCAAAAAATCAAAACAAGACCTTGGTGCTCCCACATGCGAAAAAGCGAACATGTCACGCGATTTTTGCCAAATCTATTTTTGCGAGCCGCCGTCCCTCTCTTGACGCACGCAATGCATTTTTTCGGAAAAGTATGTGTTTCCTTCCGTCACAGTTTGTCCGTGCGTGCGTTTCCCATAAAAATTTAAAGGCTTTTCCCCCGGATAGCTCACGCGGAGGAGGACGTTTAATTAGCCATAAATCCCCCTCTAGCAAAAAAAATAGTTGGGAAATTGCTTCCGTGATAAAAAAACTCTGCGAATGGACATGATCCCGCATGCGAAAAAAAG
>JAAUYJ010040720.1_pt1 | contig 20557 bp, 21 predicted proteins | sample 7278031 | NCBI WGS metagenome assembly JAAUYJ01 (sample SAMN14350222, study PRJNA611818) | marine sediment metagenome | isolation source: surface marine sediment (1.8m) | place: French Polynesia: Moorea | collected 2018-08 | reverse complement strand
GTGGTGTTCGCCGTGCTGGGGCTGCACGTGCAGATGAAGATGGAGGTCGACACCTACAGGACCGAGCTCAGCCAAGGTTGTAAAAAAATACGGCTTTTCCATAAGGGGGGGGGACAATTGTTTCTTGCTGTTGTTGTTGCACATTTCCCCCTAGGCCCTAGCGTTTTAAAACTCTGTTTTAAACGTTATTTCTCTGTCTCTTTTTCTATTGCAGTTGTCGAAGAGCGCGACGACCTCAAGACAAAGTTCCAGGACCTCCGCTCACAGATGCAAGAGGTGCTCTCCAACCAGACCAAGCTCAGGAGGAACATATCCACCTACCACTCCTCGCTGTCGTCACTCTCTAGTCAGGTGAGAAAACGGAAGTGTTTTGTAGCGTGTCATGATCCCGGCAGTGCACGCAACGGCCATTTATTTAGCTCGTGAGTTAATTACGTCACGCACCTGTTTCATCTTGTATGTATTGTACACATCCATCTAATGTTTTTCTCGTCCTTCCCCTTCCTTGAATCGTCACAAAGATGCCGGCGCCGATCCTTTTATGGATCGGCCAAGTTGCAGTCCCTTAGGGACCATCTGTGCTTTCACGCACGAGGAAGGAGGAGAAAAGATAGAAAAATACTGTCTGTTCGCCGGCTTAGCCCAAGGGCATCGGGCGTCCTTGGAAGAAAGAGCAGTCAAGAAAGCAGCTTGTGCTGATGACAAGGGAGAGGCCTTCTTCTCTCACCACCTCACCTGTCTAGTCAGTTTGTGCAAATTACGTGCCTTTAATTGCAAGCTGGCAGTCATGTTTTTCAATAGGAAATTTCCCTTTGTCGACGGTCTTTTTCACGCCTTTCCCGGGTGGGATGCCTAATGACACAGATCATTTTTCACCAGTAAGAAGCTGCATCTGCGGGCGTGCTGTAAATTCTTTATTGCCCGAGGGAAGCGGCCTCCACGGTCTCAATGGCCGATGGGAAAATGTCATGCGCCAGATGCCTTGGGCATGGTGATCAAGGTCCTCCCATTCCCACAAGAGGGTTCGAGGAATTATTCCTCGAAAAAAATGTTTTTATATTCGTTGAAACGAATCTGTGTGTTGACCTAGATATTGATAAATTTTCTTTTCCCTTTTTTCTTCCAGTTCACCTCTCTCAACTCGTCCTTGTCCGAGGTCCTTGCCAGCCTCCGCTCGGCGCCCGAGCTGAAGAACCTCCCCTCTCAGGTGGACGAGGTCAAGACGCTGGTGGCGCAGTTCGGATCGCAGCTCAAGGACTTCGAGACGAGGCTGGACAAGGTGGAGGAGTTCGAGAAGGGGCTGGCCGAAGAAACAGAACAGGTAAATTTCACCTCTCATTTTTCCTTTCCTGGAAAAAAAAACTAACGTCTATATTTATTTCCCAGTCCGGTGGCGCCTCTTCTCGTTCGGCCCCTCCATCCCTGGCTGACATTGCGAACGGGACCCGCCTCCTCCGGCGAGACGTCGACTCCCTCGACTCGAGGGTGACGGACGTGGGCGCGGAGATCGCCGAGCAGTTGCACAAGGGGGAGACAAGGGCGGCCAAAAGCTGGGTAGGACACGCATGAAAAGACCTTTTGGAAGAAATTCTCCAAGTTTTGTTTTATCTGCAGGAAATGATCGCCTCATTACAAAGCAACTACCAGAACCTGAGCGAGAAGCTTAGCCAGGTGGAGGGGAGGTGCGAGAAGGCGGAGGCGGCGCTGGAGGAGAAGAAGATCGGCAAGGCGCCGACGGACACCCCCGCCGAAAAGAATGGTCAGAAGGACGAGGACGAGGACGAGGAGGAGGGAGCGGACGGACAATCAGAGCAATAGTTGAAGAAAGAAGAGATTCGAGCATAATAGTGAAGACGAAAGAGACGCCACAATGCATCTAAACTACAAGCAGTCAGTTCCCCCGACCGCAAGGCCTCTAAAATCGTTGATCGAGCTTTTTAGACGAGTCGGCCGAGGAAGAAAGAAGAAAGCGATCCTCATCTCCGCGTTTTTAATTCTGTGATATATTACCACGTTTCTCCCCACTCCCTCCCTCGCCCGTCATCAGTTAAAAGCTTTGAGATTCAGAACTATCATCACAATACAGAACAGAAGTTAGGAACATTGTGATAAAGAGGCGGGGTTGCAATTCTTTTCGGTCTTGGCTAAAAGCGAACGTGTTAAAAGATTATCACTGACAATTTCCATTATCACAATTTTCAATTTCTGACCACACCGCGCGGCGCATTTTAACGAAAAACAATCTGCGCGCGCGAGCGGCGGATACAGTACATACAGTACATATCAGGTACATCAAAAATCACAGCGCGTTGTTAGAATAACCTCAGTTCTTGCAGTGTGCCTTCCCCCAGTGCACCTGAATGAGCGGCTCTTCCGGGAAGCTCTGCAGGCAGACCAGACAGAGGTACTCTGTCCTCTTCCTCGCCTTCTGCACCTTCTTGATGAGCTCCTTGGGCATGGCGGTGGCAGCCTTCCCCTTGTCCTCCTTGTCGTCCGTCTTTGGCTTGTTCTCCCTATATCTGTCCCCTCGCTCGCTGACGAGGTGCTCCCTCCGCTTGTGCTTCCTCCTCTCCTCGGCCGTGGGGAAGGAGCAGGAGCAGATGTGGCAGTCGAAGGAAGAAGACGGGTTCGGTGTGGAGGAGGAGGAGAAGGATGGGAGAGCAGATTTCTCCTTGAGTGGTGGCGGCGGCTGCGGCAAAAGCGGCTTCTTGTGCTGCTGCTTTGGCTTGGTCGGCGACGGTGGTGCCTCCTCCTCCGCGACGCTCGTCGTCGGCTTGGTCGTTGACGGCCGCGGGGAGGAGGAGGGGGACTTCTTGTCCGGGTTGGACTTTTTGTCAGCCACCTGAATGGCAGTGGAGGACTCGTCCTCGTCCTTCGTTTTCTTGTTCTCTTGACTCCGGCTCTTTTCTTCGCTAGGTTCCTTCCTCCTCTGCGTTTTGCTGCTCCTGTTCCTCCTCTCCTCGTTCCTCCTCTTCACCTTCTTGTCCGCCCTGTCCTCCCTGTCCTCCTCCGGCGAAGCAATCTTCTTCTCTCTCTTCCTCACCCTCTTGTCGTTGCCGTCCTCCCCGCCGTCAGCAGGGGAGGGACGCTGACTGACGCTAGGGCAACTCACGATGTTCCAGAAAGCAACCTGCAGCACCATTTGGTATAATACTGTATAATGTTAGACATCGTGATAAGACATAGGGGGAAAAGTGTACCTGCGACTGCAACTCGTTCTCCAAGTCCACCCTGCCCTTGTGCCTGCTGAGCAGGTGCCTCCGCAAGGTGCCTGGCAGGTAGTAGTATGCGCCCGCGCCTGGGCACTCCGGGCAGACGTAGATGCGCTCCTGGTGCTTCTCCAGCAGGTGGTTGGTGAGGGCGAGGGCGGCCCCGGGGGCGCGGAGGGACACGACAAAGTCGCACTTGCAGCAGGAGATGGTGCCGGTGGGGGGAGGGGCGGCAGTGGCGGTGGAGGCTTCGCTGGGCTTCAAGGCATCGGCGGCGGCGGCGGGGATTCCGACGGAATCGGTAAGGGAAGCGGGAGGAGGATTCGGAGGGTTGTTGTTGGCCGGAGAGCGACTGGGGGAAGCGGCACAGTCGCCGAGGGAAGAGGCAGAGGGATTATTATTCTCGGTGGCGCTGGAGGAAATGCCGGCGGAGGGGGGTTTCTCCTCTGGCAAAGATTGGGCGGGGTTCTTGCTGTTGCCCTTTTCCTCTTCCTCCTCGACTGGGGGGTCGACCTCCTTCACCATCTTCTTCCTCCTCTCCGCCCTGGCCCTCTTGCGCCGACTGTCCTGGCGTCTCCTGCGCGCGCGGCGACTGTCCCCCCTCGGCGCCCTGGCGGACTCCCTCAGCGGCGCCTCCTCCGCTCCCCCTGCCTTCTTCTTCCCGGTGTCCCTGCGCCCGTCCCTCCTCCTGGCGCCGTTGGCGTCCCCCCTGCGCCTCTTGTTGGCGCCTCCTCCGCCCCTGGGCAGGTGCACCATCATCCCCCCTGGCGTGCGAGTGCAGAAGCGCCATCCTGGGAAGTCCGTCCGGAAGGGTATGGTCCTGGCGCAGCTCCTGGGATTGGCCTCTAGCGCGGGGATGTGGCAGTGGGTAAGGGTGACCCCGTGCTCCGGTACCACCTCGTCCTCCACCTCCATCAGGAAGGACTTGGACATGGCGGCCATGGCAGTGGGGAAGTGGCCGGGCAACAGGACCAAGGGGAGAAACAAGACGAACTTGAAGAGGTCGACGACTCGACGCTCCACGGACGGAAAGACGGGGACGGAATGGAAGTTGGAACTGTGGAACTGAAAGTGAAAGTGAAATGTTAAAAAATAAAAATTTATTTTGACAAAATCAATTTAGTGTTTAGCGTCGTCAGTCACCAATAAGCAATTAGCATTTAGCATTTAGTTTACAATTTACAAAACAAAACTCTTGAGTCTTGAGTCTTGTACAGAACAAATGGTCACAAAACCTAATTTGTAAAAAATGTCGCGGAAAAGAAAACTCTTAATTTTCTTTTCTCTTGCCTATTTACATTTTGTATATTTTCGAGGTTTCGTGTCCTGTACCGAATAAAAGTTGCGAAAAATCTCCGACGTCGAAAAAATAAACAAATCTACGGAACTGGAACTGGTTGTTGAAGTGGAAGTGCGGCGCCTTGATCTCGTTCAAGTTTGACCTGTAGCAGGTGTGCAGCAGGTGCGGGACGGAATATTCCTGTTCCGTGATGCCCTCCAGATCTTCGTCGTCTTCCTCCTCTTCCGGGGAGGAGGAGAGGAAGCCCGACAAGGAGGACAAGGGGGAACGCCAGGAGGAGGCCAAAGAGGCCAAGATGCCGGACAAGGAAGAGGACAAGGACCAGGAGGACAAGAAGGCGGAGGAGAAGGATGCGGAGGACGAAAAAAAGGCGGAGGTTGAGGCCAAGAGCGTGGAAGGGGACCCTGGGAAGAAGGCTGAGGCTGAAGATGGCGCCAAAGAGGAGTCTGGGCGGGACAAGAAGAAGAAGAAGCGGAGAAGCAGGTCCAGGGAGAGGAAGAGCAAGCGCCGAAGGAGACACAGCGGGTCGTCGGGGTCATCCAGGTCGAAGTCAAGGTCTCGTTCCCGCGACCGCAGGAGGTCAAAGCGTGACCGGCGCGAGGAGGATCGCAAGCGTCGTCACGCGGAGGCGGAGGAGAAGCGGCAGAAGGAGGAGGCCGAGAAGAAGCGTCGTGAGCAGGAGACCCTGACCACCCGCACCGGCGGCGCCTACATCCCCCCGGCCAAGCTGAGGGCCATGCAGGAGGCCATCACCGACAAGTCCTCGGCGCAGTTCCAGCGGCTGGCCTGGGAGGCGCTCAAGAAGTCCATCAACGGCCTCATCAACAAGGTCAACACGCCCAACATCGCCGTCATCGTGCGGGAGCTCTTCGCCGAGAACATCGTCCGCGGGCGCGGCCTGCTCTGCCAGTCCGTGAGCCAGGCCCAGACGGCCTCGCCCACCTTCACCCACGTGTACGCCGCCCTCGCCGCCATCATCAACACCAAGTTCCCCAACGTGGGCGAGCTCCTCCTCAAGAGGCTGGTGCTCAACTTCAAGAGGGGCTTCCGCCGCAACGACAAGACCCGCTGCATGTCCTCCACCCGATTCATAGCTCATCTGGTCAACCAGCAGGTGGCGCACGAGGTGCTGGCACTGGAGATCCTCACTCTGCTTCTCGAGTCCCCGACGGACGACTCCGTTGAGGTTGCCATCGGCTTCCTCAAGGAGTGCGGGCAGAAGTTGGGCGAGGTGAGCCCTCGTGGAATCCACGCCATCTTCGAGCGGCTCCGCCACGTGCTGCACGAGAGCTTGCTGGACAAGCGGACGCAGTACATGATCGAGGTCATGTTCCAAGTGAGGAAGGACGGATTCAAGGACAACCCGTCGGTGCCGGAGGAGCTGGACCTAGTGGAGGACGACGACCAGTTCACCCACATGCTCACGCTGGACGACGTCAAGGCGCAGGACGGCGAGGAGATACTCAATGTGTTCCGGCACGACCCGGAGTACGAGGACAACGAGGAGAAGTACAAGGCCATCAAGAAGGAGCTGCTGGAGCAGTCGGACGGGGACTCCTCCGGGGACGACAAGTCGGGCTCGGGATCCGACTCCGACTCTGACTCAGAGGAGGAGGAAGAGGACGAGGAGAAGGCTCTGGCCGCTCCCATCCTGGACCAGACGGAGACCAACCTGATCGCGCTGAGGAGGACCATCTATTTGACTATCCAGTCCAGCCTTGACTACGAGGAGGCAGTGCACAAGCTGCTCAAGATGAACCTGAAGCCTGGACACGAAACGGAGCTCTGCCACATGATCATTGGTGAGATAATTAGACATAGTTCCACCAGATGATTTGTTGTTATTTCTTCCCCTTCTCTCCCTTTTCAGATTGCTGTGCCCAGCAGAGGACATACGAGAAGTTCTTTGGCCTTCTGGCGCAGAGGTTCTGCCAGATCAACAACGTCTACATCGATCCCTTCCAGGTTTGTCGCTCGTCAACAGCCAAAATGTTATGCTCATTTCACACATATTGTTTTTTCTTCTCCTTAGACGATCTTCGCCTCCACATACAACACCGTCCACCGCCTAGAGATTGGGAAGTTGCGCAACGTGGCCAAGCTGTTCGGCCACCTTCTCTTCACCGACGCCATCAGCTGGGAGGTTCTACAGGTCATCTGCCTCAACGAGAACGACACCACCAGCTCCTCCAGGATCTTCATCAAGATCCTTTTCCAGGTTAGACGATGCGAGTTTCAATCTTGTGTTTCATTGCGGCTTTTATAGGATGCTTTTTTTCGTTGTTGCCAACAGGAACTCCACGAGCACATGGGGGCCAAGCTGAACGCCCGCCTGAAGGACGCCACCTTCCAGGAGGCCTTTGACAACGTCATGCCCAGAGACGACCCCGTCAACACCAGGTTCGCCATCAACTTCTTCACCTCCATTGGCCTCGGCTACCTCACCGAGGAACTGAGGGCCCACCTTAAGGCTAACCCCAAGCCCAAGGCCCAGCAGATAAGGGCCAGGAGCAGCAGCAGTTCGAGCAGCAGCTCTTCTTCCTCCTCCTCCTCGTCGGATTCGTCGGACTCGTCTTCTTCCTCCGACTCCGATTCAGATTCCGACCGCCGCAGAAAGAGGAAGTCGAAGAATAAGCCTGAGAAGGAGAGGAAGAACGGAAGGGGCAAGGAGGAGGACGAAGAGAACATGGACCCGATGGCGAGGCTGAGGGCAAAGCTGAAAGAGGACAAGAAGAGGGAGGAGGAGAGGGAGAAGGACCAGAAGCGAAGGAGGAAGGACGACGACCGTGAAGACAGGGACAGAGACCGTGGAGGCCGGAGGGGGAGGGACAGGAGTGAAGAAAGGGAACGGGACCGCGGGAGGGGGAGAGACGATGGCGAGGAACGGAGGCGGGAGCGGGACGACGACCGCAGAAGAGAAAGAAAGAAGGGCGGAGGAGGAGGCAGCGACGGAGAAGGGGAGGACAGGAAGGAGCGGGAGCGACAGAGGGACAGGGAGGGGAGGGACAGGAGGGGGCGGAGGGACGACAGCGAGGAGGGAAGAGACTCCAGGCGCAAGGAGAGGAGGGACGAGAGGGAGGACGACAGGAAGAGGTCCGAGAGACGCCGACAGGGGAGCAGGGACAAGGAATCCTCCAGGAGGGGAAGCAGCAGGGGAGCTTCTCCAGCCAGGAGTGGCAGGAGACGGAGGAGCAGGTCTTGAAAGTATGAGTTTTGAAGAGTGGAAGTTCAGTATACATATTTTCGAATGATCACACATTTGGAGTAAATGTCAACGCATCGTGACATACCTTCAGTTTTGCGTAAATAAATAAACTCAAGGTAACGGAGACAAACTTGGCTTTGGGCGACCTTCGTATGCTGCGGTCTTTGCAAAAATATATTATTTTCATCAGTCATCATCCACAATTTAAGTCTGGGAACTAAAGGAATGCCACAGGGCTCTTCTCGTTCTTGTGTAGAAAAATAGATCGTACTGTACAGAATGCGTTTTACGTCCCAGACGCGAGTTGAAAAACCGTGCTGGAGGGAGGATCTTACTAAGGGTCGTACAGTAATACATAGAAAAATCTCGCGTTGCGCGTAAGCGTCCTAAGTTTTGTACCAGGTAAGAGAGAGGCAGATAGGTCTACTTCTTTTATTTTCTCTTGTCGGAGGACCTCTGGGCCGTCCTGGATACGGTGCTCATGCCGTCGACGAACTTGGTCCTGAAGAGGACGTTGGCGTTGTTGAACATGCCGTCCTTCAGCGACACCACAATGAACTAGAAGAAAAAACTATAATAAGAAAAATCTCAAAGCATTTCAAGCTTCCTTTCAATACCTGAGAGTGTTGGAAGTGGGTCTTGAGCATGTGGCCGATGTTTTGAGTATGCGAGAGATCGAGCGCTGCATCCACCTCGTCCAATATGTAGAGAGGGGCTGGCTTGAACAGCAGGAGGGAGAGGATGAGCGAGAGGGCTACAAGGGACCGCTGTCCTCCGCTCAGCTCGGAGAGGGACTCCTTCCACACGTCTCCGAAGGCCACCTTGACCTCCAGTCCGTCCAGGACGTCCATGCCGTCCGGGGGCTGAAGCTTGGCCTGGGTGCCCGGGAGCAGCGTGGAGAAGATGGAGCCAAAGTCCTTGTTGACCTTGTCCCAAGCCGCTCGGATCTCCAGCCGCTTCTTCCTGTCCAGCTCCTCGATGACCTTCTTGATCTTGGCTTTGTCCGTCTCCACCGTGGCCTTCTTTCGCATGAGATCGTTGTACTGCACCTCTGCCTTGTCCAGCATGGTCATGGCGCGCATGTTCACGTTCCCCTCCAGCTTCTCCTTGTTCTCCTCCAGCTTGGCTATCCTCTTGGCAGCCTCCTTGGGGTCGGTGGCCTTGAAGTCGTAGGCCGAGCCGGACTCGCCGAAGAACTTCCTGTCCACCGAGATCCACTCGTACTTTTCCAGCATATGCGCCACCTGCTTCCCGGCCTCTTTGGCGTCCTCCTTGGCCTTGGCGATCTTGTGGCCCAGTTCCTGTATCCGTAGTCGCTTATCCTCACACGCCTTGGAGATCTTTGCCGCCTTTGCCGCCTCAGCGTTGATCTCCTTGTTGTTCTGGGCCACCATCTCCTTCTGCTTCTGGACAGCAGCTTTAGCCTCAGCCACCTCTTCCCTGGCTTCCTCCAGCTTTGCGGCGAGCTCGGCCTTCTTTTCCTCGTAGCCAAGCACGGCCTCCTCGCAAGATTTGATTTGCTCCTGTGCTTCGTCGATCGACTTCTTGAGCTCCTTCAGCTCCAGCTTGAGTGTGGCCTCCTCCGACTCCTTGTCTGCCCACTGCTTCTTGGAGGCCTCCAGCTCCTTCTTGGCCTTCTTGACGGCGGCCTCCGCCTCCTTCAGCTCCTTCTCCTTGAGCTGCTTTGCGTTCTTGATCTTGTACTCTAGCTCCTTGACCTTCTTGGAGGCCTCCGCCTCTGTTGCCCTGGCCGCCTCGCTCTCCTCCTTAAGCTTGACCAGCTGCTCCTTTAGCTCCTGCACCTCCTGCGCCACCCGGTGGTGCTCGGTGTGGCTCAGTCGCTCTCGGACGCCCTCCAGCTCCCGAGACCTCATCTCCAGCTGGTTGGTGAGCTGCTTGTGCCTTCTGGCTTTGGGCCCGGCCTCCCTCAGTCGGGCCTCCACCTCGGCCAGCCTCTCCCTGGCCTCCTCCAGCCTCCCGCGCTCCTCCCTCAGGGCCGCGATCTGCGTGAGGGTGCTGCCTCCGCTGGACGGGGCCCCTCCGCTCAGCTCTCCGCTCCTGTTCACCTTGTCTCCCTCCAGGGTGACGGCGAGGTGTCCCACGCAGGCCTTGAAGATGAGTTTGTTGGCCACCTCCACGTCCGTGCAGACGAAGGCGCCGCCGAAGATGAACTCCATGGCCTTGTCCAGCTCGGGGTCGTAGTCGATGAGGTCGATGGCCCGAAAGACGTTTCCCCTGCCGACTGCCCTTTCCGCCGCCTTCAGCTCCTCCCTGGAGAGGCAGCGGGCCTTCATCTTGTCGAGGGGCAGCAGGGTGGTGCGGCGGGCAAGGCGGCCGCGCTTAAGGATCTTGCCGGCAACCTCGGATGTGGAGACGATGACGTTCCGCAACTGAGAGCAGAAAAAAACGAATATTTCAGTAGGTGCTGTTAGGCCAAGTGCAAAAAAACTGCAAAAAATACGAAATGTAGAGAAGCAATCGCACAAATCCCTCTAGTCTTCTGGAGGAACTGTCGGCACTTCAACAGAATTTGATCTTCCCCACGTCATAAGCAACCTTCAAGAGCATCTTTTCTCGAAGATCCGCGCAGTAAGATGGGGATGTTAAGGCCGAGGTAGAATCTCGTCAAACACTTACCTTCCCACCTCCGACGGTGTCCAGAGCCTGGAAAAACTTTGGGTCCTTGACGGTGATGAGGTTGGCCGCCACGCCCTTGACCTGGGATCGGTCAAAGTTCTTCTCCGGGTCCGAGTACTGGAACTCCAGCCATGGGAATCTTCCGCCCATCTGGTCCAGCCTCCTTCCCATGCCCTGCACCTCATGCTTGAGATTCCTGTGCTCCTCGTCCAGCCTCTCGGCCAGCCCCTCCTCGTACCCGAGCGACCCCAGCTCCTGCTCCGCCGCCGCCACCTGGTCCTCGTACTTCTTGAGGTTGGCCTGGTCCCTGGCGAAGGCGCTCTCGCTCTTCTTGGTCTCCGCCTCCATCCTCCGCACCTCCTTTTCGTTGTGCTTTGACTTCATGTCGTTTGCCTTGACGGTCGTCTGCGCCTCCGAGATGTCGTTCTTGAGCTTGATGATCTGCCCCTGCAGCGTCTCCGCCTTGCCCCCGTCCTCCCCCGCGAACTTCCCTACTGCGATGGCCTCCTGCCGCTCTTTGGCGGTCTTAAGCGCCGCCGTGCACCGGTCGTGCTCCTCCCTCAGCTTGTCGTAGGTGGACTGGAGCCCCTCCGCCACCTTGGTCTTCTCCGTCAGGTGCTTCTGATCAGAGTTCATGCCCTTGACGATCTGCGCCTTCTTCTTCTCCTCCTGCCTGGCGTTGTCCTTGACCACCTTGATGTCGTTCTCCAGGCTCTGCACGGCGCTCCCTTTCTTGCTGGCCTCCTCGTTGAGCTCCTGTAGCCGCCCTCCCAGCTCCCCGTCCCTCTTCTGCTGGAGCTCCTCGATGCGCGCCTGGATGGACTTGATCTCGCCCTCGCCGTCCTCAACCTCCTGGGTTACAGTCTCCAGCTCAGTGTTCACCTGGCCCAGGTCGCTCTCGGTCTTGGCGGCAGTCTCCTCGGCTTCGACAAATCTGAAATAATTAAATAGCTTTTTACGGTATTCGCAGTCACGAATCATTCACCAGATCCTACTTGTAGGCGATGTAGAGCTTGGATAAGTGCTCCAGTTCCCGCTGAACCTTTTGGAATTCCAGGTAGGTGCTTCGCTCCTCCTTCAGCTTGGACAGCGTTGGCGTGATCTCCTCGTTCAGGATCTTGAAACAAAGGCATATCGAGTTAACTCAAATCCATTTGCAGAACAATATCTCTAGATTGGAATGGTATGCAATTTTTGGAGAAAGATGTTTGAATGAGCAAAATCGGTCCATGCCAAGGAAGGAGGCAAGCCCGAGTGAAGGCAAACAATTTTGATCTGCGGCCGTGCAAAATCCGAGGCGGGCTAAAGAAAAAGCCAATGCTCAGAGGAACGCACTGCCGCCCAGTAGACTTCAAAAGCGGTGAATGTGCATTGGCTCACGTCGTTGATCTCTCGCAGCTTGGAGTCCTTTTTCTCGATCGTCTTCTGCGCCTGCTGCTTCTTGGACTCGTACATCATGGTGCCAGCGGCCTCTTCAATCATGGCCAAGATCTGGAAGAAGAATGTGCTACGCGTGATAAATAAATGTTTCAGCGCCAAGACTGGTCTCTTTCACCTCCGGTGGCTTCATATTGAGAACCTTGGTGATTCTCCCCTGCATGATGAGGAAGTGGGGGTTGTTGACGTTTAGCTGGACGGATCGAAAGAAGTCCTGCACGCGGTTGTTCTGGATGTTGGACCCGTTGATCAGGTACTTGTTCTTGCCGCCGATCACAACCTAACAGATAGTGACAGGAAAACATGCGAACAGTTCTAGTATGATAAAAATTTGGGAAATAGTGTTCTTCACCTGTCTGGTGATGGAGACCTCGTTGTAGTGATCATAGCCGAGCGGGCTCTGCGACTTGTCCGTGTTGTCGAAAGTGATGGTAACGGTGGCCTTGGTGACGCCAGCCTGGCCGTTCTTGTACACAAGCTCCTGAAGGTTGGTGGCGCGGACCTGGAACAGACGAAAAACGGCATTACAAAACCAGTCTCCTGGAGATAAATTATGCTGTATCCTTCATACGTGTGACAGATTGGTGATTCCCAGCAGGAAGCAGATGGCGTCGAGGATGTTTGACTTTCCCGACCCGTTGAGCCCGGTGATGGCGTTGAAGGCCGGGTCGAACCCGGTGATCTCCGTCCGCTGACCGTACGACTTGAAGCCGTCGATCACCATGCTCTTGATGTACATCGTGGAAGTTTACGCGGGGTACCCGGGGAGATCCGCCCCGCGCACTTGGCCGGGGCTACCGCAAGATCTCCGGTTTCTAGCGCCCGGTTCCCGACCCGGACTCCGGAATCCGGTTCCGCGAACGATTTTTTTGAAAGATTGACTTTTTCTGTTGACGGCGGCAAAATGCACAAATGAATTTCAGCTGAAAATAAGAAGTCGAAAAAATATAATAACTAAAGGAACACGGTGTATAACTGTGTATATTTAATTAAAAATACAAAAAATACACATACAGCATTCTCTTAAAAAACTTTTTGTACATTTATGAATATTTTTAAGCATTTTTGTGTTTTACATTGTTTATTTCGTTTATACTTCTTTATCCCTGCTGTATTCCCTGCCTTCAATTATGTTCTGCCCGCTGCAGCCAAATCAGCCTAAAGGGGAAAAAGTGACACTTGTAAACAAAAGGGACTAGGGAGAAAGAAAACTTGGAAAAATGCACAAGAAAAGGTCTTCTGCCTCCTGAGGTTATTTCACTCCTGAATGACCTTATTTTCTTGACCTTGACCTTGCTGTGCCCTTGGTACTTTCCGGGATTTCTTCCCCCTAATCAAGGCTTCTCTCTCAGGTATGTCACTTGGTCATGTTCTTGGTGCTGTTTGATTTGCATGTCTTTTCCCGGTCCGCTCTGTGGCCTTGAGGTGTCGTCCCTCCGGCCTTTGCGTCATGACCTCCCGTCCCCCTCCCGCCGCCAAGGTCCCCCGCGTGGATCGCCGCCCAGCCGATGTCTCCTCGCAGAGGATACAGGACTTTTCCTCTTCGGACTGCGGGGAGTCTTCGGATGGAAGCGAGGCATTTGGCCAGGAAGACCAAGAGCCCAGGGCGGCCGAGGCCCCCTCTCCCCGCCTGACGACCACATTCTCGTCCACCCAGATGCTCCTCGCCACCTCTAGGGGCGCGCACAGGAGCCTGGAATTCCAGTTTGAGAGCACACAGCCGGAGAAGAGCTCACAGGGGTCGTCCTCGCCTCTGAAAGACTTGGAGAGCCAGGAGGAGGAGGAGGAAGTCGCCAACGTCGCTGCGCCAACACAGTTTATCGGCGAGGTCACCTCGCCATGGAAGAACGGCTCAAAGGCAGTCCAAAGACAAGACTCCTTCTCTTCGGACGGGGAAGCAGCCGGGAATAAGGGCTCTGCCTGGGTCAAGAGGCTGCAGCGGGATGATGGTGAGGGCGGCTCCTCGTCCCCCGCCGCCATCGGAAGCGTAGACAGCTCTCAGCTGGACCCTGGGCAGGATGAGGAGCTCAGGGCTAGGGAGGCCTGCCTCTCCAGCGGGAAGAAGAAGAGGGGCGGCAGGAGGGCCAAGAAGGGCGGGATGGTGGAGAACTTGGAGCAGGCGCTCAGGCAAAGAGACTCCGATCTCGCCTTAGGAGAGCACATGAGGGAGGACCGATCGAGTCTGGACCTGGGAGTCGTTTCCGTGGCGGACGACGGCTTCGGAAGAGTGGTGTTCGCCTGTAGGTCTCTCAAGGAAGGAGATTCGGGCAAGAAGTACGACGTGCTGCTGCACCCGGAGGTGCAGGTCGAGTTGGCCAAGGAGCTGGCTCCTGGGTGCGAGATCAGGGTGAGGCAGCCCTTCTGCCTGTTGAGGCCCGAGGAGAAGTTCGGGGAGGACTTTGACGAGGTGGTCCTGGGGGTCAAGAAGGTGGAGGTGATGGACAAGCCCGTGCAACTATACGGCCTTTCTCAGATGTCACAGGAGGAAAACAAAAAAGAAAAGGACGAGGATGACTTTCGCGATGTGATGACTTTCGATTGTGATTATTTGGCGAAATCAGACATCGAAGATGCTTTATAAATTGTAATGGAAACGTTGCGCTAATTGTATTCTCACTAGTCGATCTCAAGACTCACTTTTCTTAATTTAAAATGTGTAATTTTTTTCAGGTTAGAATATGAGCGACTCCCCTCCTCCTGGTTCCTCCGGGGCGGAGGAGGACATCACCATCCCCCGCGCCGCCATGAACAAGATGATCAAGGAGCTCTGCCCCAACATCCGTGTGGCTAACGAGGCCAGGGAGATGGTCCTCAACTGCTGCACCGAGTTCATCCACCTGCTCAGCTCGGAGGCAAACGAAGTGTGCAACAACCAGCAGAAGAAGACCATAAGTCCGGAGCACGTCCTCATGGGTAGGAATTTTAATTGCCAACGTTTCCATGAGAAATGACAATTTTGCTTCGTTTTCCTTTAGCGCTGGAAAACCTAGGCTACGGCGACTTCAAGAAAGACTGCGAGGAGGTGCTGGTTGACTGCAAGGAGCTGGCCCTCAAGCGGAGACGGCAGTCGACCAGGCTGGAGAACCTCGGCATCCCAGAGGAGGAGCTCCTCCGGCAGCAGCAGGAGCTCTTCGCCCGTGCCAGGGCCGCCGCGGCAGAGCAGGAGATGGCTCAGCAGATGGCCCAGCAGATGGCGCAACAACCACAGCCCGCGGCAGGGGCGTCCTCGTCCGCCGCCGCCGCCCCTCTTGGAGCGGCCGCCGCGGCCGCCTCCACCGAAGAGGAGGAGGACGAGGACGACTACTCGTAGCAGAAGAGGGTATTACATATTTTTTCTCTCCGCCGGTATAAATTCTTTCAGCACTTTATTTTTTTCCAAGATTGAAATTGTTGAAGCCACAATAAAATCTCGAACGCTGTACCTTTAGAATTCTAAGGGAATGGGTTCATTTGTTTGTTAAGGGGACGATCGTGCATTGTTTTATTTGCGTCGGAAATGCATTGATACAGTGATAGGGTTAGCACCAGACTTGTAACTTTACATTGTAAGGCTCTGACTCGATGTGTGTTACATGTATACAATTATCACCCTGTACTTGACAGGGCCAAAACAATAGCAACGGCGACTCCGTTGAGCAAGGTGACGACGTAGGCAAGGTGGCAGCCGAAGCCAGCTCCAGACCCTCCGTGGCCAGGTTTGTTCTTCCTCGAGAAGGGCGACCTGGGGTTCTCCCCCGGGTCGGCGCTGTCCCAGTAGATCACTGTCCCGGTCAAGACTGCGAAGCCAAGTCCAGCCAAGGAAGCCCTGGCAAGTCTCCAAGCAGTGTCGGAGTTCCTCAGGTTGTAGGCTGCTCGCCGGAAGAGGGCGGAGAGGTAGAGCGTGGTGTTGGCGTCCAGGCCGAACAGGAGCCACTTGCAGAAGAACCAGAGGGCGGGAAAGGACAGCAGGATAGCCAGCAGAGTCGCGATGTAGGTAAGGCTCGATCCCTCATCGTCTTCAATTTCATGTTTTCGTCGAAATTTTATCGTGTCGGTGATTATGTTTCTCCTGACCGGCAGCCTCCTTGGTGGGAGAGTAGGAGTTTCTGCTTCTGCTTCTTGCTGTACTGCGGCCACTTTTGTAGTCTCCTTAGGAGCATTTCTTTTAGTCTTGTTTTCATTGACTTTATGTGCGATGGCGCCCCTGCTCGGGTCTTTGGAGCAGGATCGGAGGAAGTATCGGTGCCGGGGATACGCCATCGTCCCACTGCAGTTCCAACAACTGCAGAAGAAATGTTCTTCTTTTACCCTCACCTTCTCTGAGTTATCTCCATTTTATTTTCAACGACGCCCCGTTCCGCACACTTTATCACCTCTCCGCTCGCCTCATTATCGATCGGCGCCGTGTGTTTGCCCTCCCCCGTTGGTCAAGTGTTCCTCCCACCCACCCAACACTTCTCACCTCTTCGCCCAAAACATTCTCCCTTCTCTTTCCCTGCTGAAGGAAGGTTTCTTGGGCGACTTCACCTTGACGGGTGGGGAATGGGGGGAGATTTTTCTCTCCCCCAGGAGGATGTGCTCCTCCCTCCGCTGATTGGGTGTGAGGGGGGATTGGGAACATCTGCCGCCGTTGGCAAGAGGAGGAGGGGATTGGGAAGCTGTTGGATGGAAAGAGGCGGGCCAGGTTTGAATTACTCTCCCGCACCGTTACCTGAGGAAGGCCGAGTTTGTGCGGTAATCTCTTTATTGTGGAGAGGCCTGGAGGAGAGGAGCAACGGAAATGAATTAGGGCAACAAGAAGAAATTAACGGTCACAAAACAAGGCAGTGTCCATTCCAATCCTTTTCAAGCCTCACAAGTTAGAATCCACTTCAAAGAGGAGCCAGGAGAGGTTCCCAACTGCAACAAGGTCCAAGACCAAGAGTTCGGCCCGATGCTTCGGCGCGGCACCAAGCGCAAGGTGCCTGGCACCGACGGCGGCGCGGGGGACTCCTCCACGGTGGACTCTCGCCGTGCCAGCGGCGCCAGGAGGGCCAAGAGGGACGAGTCGCCGCAGCCTGGAGACTACGCCAGGAACCTGAGCAACTTCCAGACCCTGGCGCGCAAGCGGGAGAGCATGAGGATCAAGCTGCAAGCACTGGGCGGCGGCGGCGAGAACGCGGCGGCGGCTCAGGAGCGCCGCCTCAAAGAACGCGTGGCCCTGGAAATGTCCCTCATCGAGGGAACGGCTAAGTTCATCCTGGCCTGCAAGAGCCAGGGGCAGGTGCTGGAGGCAGCAAAGACGCTTCTGACCGCCAGGCTCAGGTCCGAGATGCTACGCTTCGAGCTGAACCGTCTTCGCCGCGGCCGTGGCACCTCCCCGCCGCCCTCCGCCGCGGCCGTGCCCCTGGGCCAGGGCGGTCGCCGCGCGGGGCCCTCCTACGCCTCGTTGTCGTTATCAGACGTTCGCATTCCCCTGATGTGGAGGAGGAAGGACCACATCAACGACGTGGGTGAGCAGAGGAGGTTTGCAGTCTTCTGCGTGGCCAGGATTGGTTCTCAGGTAGGGATTTCACCTTCACCAGCCTTTTTATAATGGTAGATAGCTCAAGCTCTTGCCATTTCCTACAACAGATTTACGACTCTACTTTGGTTGAGCCCGTCGACAGGCATTCCACCGACATCACCTTCCCGGACGTGCTGCTCTTCAACAAGGTAAAATTTAATTTGCGCACCATTTTTTGGGAAAATGGAAAATTCATTCAACAATAATACTCCCGCAGGTCCCTTCTTACTTCGAGCTGAAGCTTGAGGTTTACAGCCACGCCATCGACAAGGACCAGCTGGGACAGGGCTTCACCCTCTCGTCCGTCTCCTCCACGCCTAAGAAGATGGCCAGGTCCATCGGGAAGAAAGTGGGAAAGTGAGTTTTACGCCAACTATTGCACATTGTTGCTCAAGACGAATATTGTACGGCTGTTTTTTCTACCCCTGTAGAACCTTGATGGCTAAGGCAAGGGAATGCCGCGACTTCGAGAACGTCGGCCCCAAGTTCGAGCTTGTGGCGTCTGCCAACCTGACCCTGGAGCATTGCTCCGAGTCCGTCTCAACCTGCGACCTCTACCTGGAGGACCCCTCCTCCATCCCCACCCCGTACATCGCCTCCGCCAGCGGCAGCAGCACTGACCTCTCCGAAGGCGGGGGAAAGCCCAACCCTAACATCGTCCCTCTCTTCGGCCACTTCTGCTTCCGCCTGGCCGCCCTGCCCTACTGCTGCGAGGAGGAGGTCATCGCAGGGGAGCTGCATCTGGTGCGGGGAGAGCAAAAGGGCCAGAAGGAACCCAAGACCCAGGCGGTGTGGGCCTCACTGATGAACTGGGGGCTGCGCCTGTGGACCGACCGCTCCCAAGCGGAGGCTGCCAGGGCGCCATTCGACACCGTCCCCGTCGACAGGGACACCAGGATAGAGGAGATCGGAGACGCAGGACTGTCTTTGACGTCTGGCGGAGATGAAGATGACGTCGACGCCAAGGCCTGTGGCCTCAGCTGGCGCTTCCACTTCGAGGACAAGGAGAACCTTCACCGCTGGCTGGTGCTCCTGCTGCAGCACGCGTCTGACCACCGCAGGTGGAAGCAGGTCGCGCAGAGCAGGATGGACGTGTACTCGCCTAGGACGGAGGACAATGGAGAAGGCAGGGCAATGAAGAGGACCAGGAGCAAGCTGGTGCTGCTCTATAACCAGACGTAAAGTAACATTGTTCTCCTGTATGTTTGGTATTACGTATGAAACGCGTAGCTGCAATGAAAATTATCCTTGCCTCCAACGTTAAGCTTTACTGATTTCTTGGAATAAATGTCAGTACCCGAATGCCTATTGCATTTTTGCAGTGGTGTTTTCCGTAAAAACCGAAAAATGAGCCGAAACACATCCCTACTCTTTATTGAGCGTCCATGATCGATTGACTAATAACGGTCCTTTCAATCATCCAATTCCCGAAAATAAAGGACATCATGAAAGGAAAGGCGGGTAGTGCGTGCTTGGAACACCCATTACCATAGCCTAGTCCGCCAAAAGCCAATTATCCGCTGCAACGGCTCCCGAGAAACTGGAACCGAGGCTCATTATCGGACTGGCACTCACGGACCACATTCCACTGGAGTACTGCGGAAAAATAAGAGTAAGCCGGGTCTCTTTTTAGTGTTGGAAAAAAAGTACCCATTGTTATGACGTCCGTTCAGCCACGAACTGCCACCAAAGCAATTTGCCGATTGGTTCTCTTTGCCGCCTTCGCATCTTGCTTCGTGGTACAGGTGCGGGATCAGGTAAACGATGCAGGAAGGCACTTCTAAAGGCTAAAATTACATTGGAATGTTTCGTTAGGTGAACAAGTTTTTGCGCAAGGAATCGGCCACGGCCTCCCGCGAGGAGGAGGACTTTCAGCTCCGCTTTCCCACCGTCACCGTGTGCGCCATGAGGGGGTTCGCCAAGATGGCCTCCAGTCCCCTCGACCTCCCCCCGAATCACTGGCACCCAACAACTGGCGGACGGGATTGGTGGGCTTCTAGTGAAGGGCGGCTCACCACGGCAGAAGTTGACAATCTGTGGGAGGCCTCAACATACTCTGCCTCGGAGCTGGTAAGCAGCATCCAGTTCGACAGCGAGAGGGGCAGCCTCGTCCTGGACAGCTTCAACAGCAGCGGAGGCATCTCAGTCGCCACCTTCGAGGGGTCGGACGGAGGAAGATTGGTTGCGGCGGAACTCAACTCTGCTGTGTACGGGCGCTGCGTGGTGGTGCGGGCAGAGGCAGACATTTCTCGCCCGGGAAACACCGCTTTAATCGTGACGCTCCTCCGCGCGCCGGCAATAGCATTCCTGTCAGAGGACGGGCCCAACAGACTGGGCGTCTCCACTGACTACTGGTTCAGGGATTTCCGTACCATGAGCGCTGGAACGGGAGACGAGACCGTGGCCAGCCTGGCCAAGACTGTGGACTGGTCCGACTCGGTGGCCACCTCGTGCTTGGAGTCGCTGACGGCTGAGGGGCAGAGCAAGTGCATGGAGGAGCGAGCAAAGGCTGAGCTCCGGAAAGGGGAAGATTATTGCTACCTGCCTCAGAACAGATTCCTGACCGAGGGTCTGCCGGTTTGTAGAACGACAGAGCAGATGTCAAACACCACCGCCAGCATCGTCGGTGCTCTGATGGCGGCTCGGGACCGCGGACTCTGCAGGCAGACCTGCAACTTTGAGCGGTTCCGTAGGTCGCTGAGGCAGAAGCCACTGGTGTCTTCTAATGATAGGGCATCCGCCGGTTTCGCCATGTACTACGGCAGCGGTCTGGTGAGGAAGAGCCGGCAGCTCAGGCTGTACGATTTCAACACCATCGTGGCGGCGGTGGGCGGATCCATGGGGCTCTTCCTCGGGTTTTCCTGCCTGGACTTCACCATCAGGGCGGTGGACTGGCTGGTAGACCGGGGAATCAAGGTGAAAGAAGGCAGTTGAACAATTTGAAGCGAACGTCTTTTCCAAAAAATACACTAATAATCACAGCTCTCACCAGCTCCGTGAATTCTTCCTCTTTGCAAGTTGTAACCATCGCCGTGCCCCTCACTATTTTCCTCCTCCTCAAGCACCTTGTCCCTCTCCACGCATTTCCGACACTCCCTCCTCCAGCACGGCCATCTTTTCATGCGATGCCGTTTTAAAGCTTTAGAGTATTGTAAAAAAAACCAGATTTTGAAATCAATATTTCGGCATCCCCGCGTTCCCCGAGAAACGCATCCGGTGATGTGGCTCCGAAAAACCTTTGCCTC
>JAAUYJ010201212.1_pt1 | contig 20574 bp, 17 predicted proteins | sample 7278031 | NCBI WGS metagenome assembly JAAUYJ01 (sample SAMN14350222, study PRJNA611818) | marine sediment metagenome | isolation source: surface marine sediment (1.8m) | place: French Polynesia: Moorea | collected 2018-08 | reverse complement strand
CTATATCTAGTGAATAGAAACTACAACGTTGTAGATAGGTAGTGTTTCTCTGTGAAATGAGACTGATTTTTCCAGATAGCTGGACTGACAATCTACAGAGAAAATTATTCAGTCTGAAAATTCTGAGTGAAAATGGGTAAAAACGCTATATCTAGTGAATAGAAACTACAACGTTGTAGATAGGTAGTGTTTCTCTGTGAAATGAAACTGATTTTTCCAGATAGCTGGACTGACAATCTACAGAGAAAATTATTCAGTCTGAAAATTCTGGGTGAAAATGGGTGAAAACACTATATCTAGTGAATAGAAACTACAACGTTGTAGATAGGTAGTGTTTCTCTGTGAAATGAGACTGATTTTTCCAGATAGCTGGACTTACAGTCTCCAGAGAAAATTATTCAGTCTGAAAATTCTGGGTGAAAATGGGTGAAAACACTATATCTAGTGAATAGAAACTACAACGTTGTAGATAGGTAGTGTTTTTATCTAAAAATTAGCTTGAACCCGGATTCATTCCACGCCGACGTTACCTTTCAGTGTCGGGTTTCTCTCGGCCTTAACCATCGGGTTTAGCCTGAGAGTCTATATACTTTATTCAACACAGAAATAGTTACACCACCACAACTAGCAATAAAATAAGAACTATTCCATAACATAGGTTTTTTGTAGTAAGTCCCGAACAAGCAAAAATCAAACAAATTTCAGTAACAAAAAAACTGATGGCTGGTGGATACATTTAAGTTTAGAAGAGCAGTCAATTCCTGAGTTGAAAACTGACAAGATTCAGCCTACTTGGGAAAACTCGATAGCTTTAGATGCTATACTAGACAAAGATATTTATCTAGCCACATTCAGAAGGAAATAAATTATTTTCTCTTCAACCCTTAAGAATAAATCAAGACATATTAACAAAAGCTTCTCAACGCAAGAATAAAGGTAAGCATGGTAGTAAATAAAGTTTTTGAGAATTGCTATTAGACCTAATTATTTTGGTAAATCTAGGAATAATCTAGATTTAATGACTGGTAATTGTTAAATAGGAAAATTTATGAACATTAAATTATTTAAGCATCAGACATGATAATTTTCGAGAAAAGATTAATCTAAAAATCTAAGGTTATGTTATTTTTGTGGAAAATATTTATTTCTATAATCACGATTATCAGTACAGTTCATTACAATGTATCTTTACCTAATTCTCTATTGCTTCTGATGAATGATAATCAGATAATTGTCAGAAGCAGACGACCAAGAATAGAAAGAGAAAGAGAAAGAGAAAGAATCAAATCACCTGAAAAACCTAACAAAAAATCTACTTGCCCGGAAAATTCTGATGATTTAGAAGTTCTAGTGGCAGATTTAATATTAGATTTACCCGGTTATGTTAATCGAGAAATTAAACGCGATCGCCAACCAAATGAGGATTATTTAAAAAGGAATATAGTTATTGCAGGTCGTCCTGAATTTGAACCTTTAACGATAGATGATATGCCTTTTCTACAGGAGGATATTAAGCAAATTTTTCTCACAACTTTAGAAAGACAATATCGAGATAGTCAGGTAGTAGAATTACAACAATTTCATTGGTTATTTCTGAGGCAAAATCAGACACAATGGGAATTAGTTAATATGTTTTCTATAGAAGAAAGTTTACTAGAAAATATACCCTCCCAACCAGAAGATAGTATTAATGGAGTATTTGCTAGAGGTATTAGAGCGTGGTTAAAAGGATGTTATAGCGCTAGGGAATAGGGAATAGGGAATAGGGAATAGTATACTAATAAAGGGTTTTTCGTATAGGGAAATGCTCCGCAAACAGGATTTAGAAATGTCTTAACCTTAATGCGTAGCGCTATATTTTCAGGAAAAAGGAAAAAGAAGGCAGAAAGGAAGAGGTCATTTCAGTTATCAGTTATCAGTTACCAGTACCTCGCGGTTGTTGCCAGAGGCTTGACATAAGGAATATCCTCTTTTTTATCCCCTTGAAAGGGGAGGGTTTAGACCTTATTTTCTGGTAAATGAAAGAAGGAATAATTAGATATAAATTATCAATACAGTAGGTTGGTTTGAGGCAACAGTTTGTCTAGGAAAAAGACTAACGCCAACAGGAATATTGTCTAAAAGCGATAGCCTAGCATCGTTCTAATTTTCTTTCCGATAATGCAATATTCCCCATTGAATTAAGCCACTTTTTCCCATTTCACAACAATCTAATAACCGTTGCTTTTTTTTATTAAAAAACTCTTGACTCCATACCTGTTCTTCAGCTTGAATTTTTTCCATTTTTTGCAATAGTTGTAAGTAATTTAGAGGAACATTATCTGTTAATTCAATAATTTTAACTTCAGACATTCCAATTTCCTTGGCAACTTTTCTATACTCATCTATATGCAAGAAATATACTTTGTGAATTCCTCCTGTATACCAGTTCATTACCTGATTTACGTCTGCTTCTGAAGGGCGATCGCCAGTGAAGAAATAGGTACAAACCAAAAATTCACCGCCTTTGACTAAAACTCGATATGCTTCCCGAAAAGCTTGTAATTGAGTATCGCTGTAGAAAAAAGAATCTTGTGCCCAAGCTGCATTAAATGTAGAGTCAGGAAAGGGTAAATTTTCAAAACTACCTTGGTAAACATTAATTAGATGGCTAAATTTTTGTGCTTGATTACGTTCAATATTAACTGCATTTTGCTCTTCGCTAAGATTTAAACAAGATACTTGACAACCATATTTTTCCGCTAAGTATCTTGCTACTCCACCATACCCAGAACCTAAATCAAGCAAGTGACTATTACTGTCTATTTTGAATAGAGATGCCATGTATTCTGTAGTTCGTTTCTTGGCTATATGCAAATCTTCATCAGGATGTTCAAATATAGGACAATGAGTATGTTCCCCTGATACTCTTTGGTAAAACAAATCCATATCTTTGCTATTAAAGTAACCTTGATTAAAGCTATCAATTACTGAAAAATTTGACATTGGTTTATTCAGAGGTAATATTGAGAATTGAGAATTGAGAATTGAGAATTAAAAAAGGTAAATTTACTAATTCTGAATTGTCAGCATTTAGCCATTAGCTATTAGCCAGCCTCCTGCGGAGGAACTGCGCAATTCAGCTATTGCTTTTAGTAAGCGAGCAACGCTTTTTCATTCTCAAATGAAAAATTACTACAAAAGCCAGTTTTCAGGTGTATATTCCTTTAAATATTCTCCTTAAGCTTTAGGTTTTTATTGCTGAATTGCGCAGTTACGATCCAGGAGGCTAGCTGACTGCTAATAGCTGAATACTTACCTGAATTCTATTTTGATATAACCTGATACATCCAAACTTCCAAAATAGTATCAGAATTTGTATTGGAATGGGAATAATATTTCTCGCCACGTTCTAAAAACTGCCATTTACCAGATGATTCTAATGCAGTCATTTTTCTTGAGAAATCTTGATTAATTTCATAGAAGTCAGGACGCATGGTAAAAATAATATAACCTCCTGGTTTAGTAATACGAATCAACTCATCAAAAGCAGAACTTGGAGCATGATTATAAGTAAATACACCAACACAGATAACTGCATCAAAAAAGTTAGTAGAAAAATCTAAAGTTTCTCCTAAAACTTGCTTGTATAGCTGAGTGTAAACATTTTTCTGACGTGCTTTGTTCAACATTCCCTCAGAAATATCAATCCCCACTAAATTAGTGTAGCCATAGTCATATAGCTGTTTCCCAGCCAAACCTGTACCTGCACCAGCATCTAAAATTTTGCCATTTTTAGGAACATATTTGAGTACAAAATATGCTACTTTGTCGGGCGATAAATAGTCAGAATCTCTTATTAAATCTTGCTCATATTTATCTGACCATATATCATAGTTTTTCGTAAGTTCTTGATGATTATTAGAAGTGTAAACTTGATTTACTCTTTCTTTAATACCCATTTTTTTTCCCAAGATTATTCTATTAGAATTTAGAATTAAAAAAGGTAAATTTACCAATAGAATTCAGAATTTAGAATTAAAAGAAGTTTTATACTCTACAGAACGGCAATACTTTTTAAATCGCGGAGCGTTGCGAGAAACGTTTGCGCAGCATTCCGCCCCGAAAGCAATCTGGATAGCCTTTTTTACCTTTAACTTTTTTCTGGCAGTTATCGTAAAATCTAGAGATAGCAGACCAAGCTCTTTCCGAAGCCGACTGTCGAGCCATTGAATTTAGTTCCGACGCAAATTTAAAATCTTGAGCTAATACTTGACAATATTTATTAAGGTCATATTTGCTGACAGCTTGATTATCCATCCAATATCTTAAACACTTATTTTGGATGAATTGAGATGTTCTAATAGCCTAATCTATTGCTTGATATTGCTTAGTTTTGACTTTGACTTTAAACTCGTAAATTATCCTAGACGGCTCGACCTGCATTTTGATTTTTATAGTATAATTAGTATCTAAAAATGTCTGGGAAAAATTAGATATGATTACAAGCGACTAAAGTCGCACGGAAAGTTTTTCATCCATGCGCTAAAACGACATGGTTTTCAAACTCTCGGTCTTACTGATAATTTGGGAGGCAATTTCTGGAAAGACTTATCCATAAGACCTGAATCCTTACAATTCTAAATTCTTCATTCTCAATTCTCAATTCTATTTTTTTATCGTTTTAACTGATTACCACGAATCCCTTCTTGGAGAAGCTTACTGACAACTCCTTTGTCTGGAAAGAAACTATTTCTATCCAGAGATATTTGCTGAGAATTAGGAGAACATTTTTTCATTTCTTCTAACAGTAATTCTGCCCCATATTCTGGACTGTAAAAAGTTCTTTCAGGAGAAAGCAAACTATTACCCCGTGCTAAAGTTCGATCAATTTTTCCTTGAATTGCTGATAATTTACCCCTACCATGAATAGTTGCTGCTCCCTTAACTGGGTAACAATAGTTGTCTTGTTCATATTGAGGATTCCAATCAATGGATAATCCCGAACCATTCAGAGCTAAATAAACTTCTCCAGGGGATAGAGAAACTTCCAAATATGTATCTGACAGTTGCTGACTTTCCAAAAACTCAATCATACGATTGGTAAACTCTACAACTGGACTAGCATTTGAATTAGAAGATTGAAATGTAGACTTAGCTCGGAATAAATAGCCACCATAACTAGGGTCTTTTTCTAAAAGTGGAGTTTCATAGACACCTCGTTTAGCATCTCCACCCAATACACCCATCACAAAAGAAAACTGGGGTTTAGTTGCTTGCTCAACTACCCATTTAACAAATTGTTCGGGTGTTTGCTCTGCTGGTATTAAGTCTTGGAAAACTGCCAACCAGTCATGGTAAATTGGTAACTCTAGAGATGGAATTCGGAAAATAGACTCCACAGGAATAAAACCTGTTGGTTCTCGATTAGGATTACTAATACTCAGAAAAACAATAATCAGAGGTACATTAGTCTGCTCATTCCAGTAACCATCAGTATGTTGCTTAATAGAACCTCCTCCATATCCAGCATTAACATCATATTTATCTGGATCGGGTCGCATTGTGTGCATAGTGTAGTTGAGGTCCATATCCAAGTCCATCCAGGGGAATTGATTATGAATGCCACAAATAGCCCCCAATAGTAGTTTGGGCACAACCAATTTAGCTGAATATCTTTGAATCTCTTCCCAAGTATTTAAGTGTTCGGGAATCCTAAACCCATTTGGAGAAATCAAATCAGCAGGATCTATATCTAAAAATAGATCGTCTGGCAGCATTTTGATTTTTTGAACGTAGGAAATAGAATAATCATTGCCTTCTTGGCATCTACTAGCTGATGAAAATAATTCTCGGTAAGCTTTGAAGCAATCTAAAGCTTCTCGTTCTCCATTTTCTTGTAGGATTTCGCCAATAGCATAACCTAATTTTTTCAGAACAGTCAGATTGCAATTTGGATAATAACCCTCTTGTTGGGATAGGGAAAGTTTTGTCCCTCCATATTTCATCTGAGGAGCGAACTCTTGGACATCATAGCCTTTACTTGCCACATCTATTAAGTAATCAGCGATCACTTTTTGTGTCTCTGGCTTTAGTTCTAAAACATCTAACTGCTTTCTTATCATATTTGGGTTCTTTCAATCAAAATGGCATAAATTTTTGTAGACTTTGGTCAATTTGACTTAACCCCTGATTTATCAACTTTTCTCCTTTCCCTTCCGTCTTTTGGCGATCGGTTGCTTGAGGAGAACTTTCTACAATAGCTTGGGGTAAACTCACAGAGAATCGTATATAACAATCTTCTGGTTTTCCCATTGGTACTGCGTTAACTTTAGCTTCCAGCAATAACCATAATCCCACATCTAAGCTCGTATTGATTTGATTTTGAGAAAATAGCGATCTAAAATCGAACTTCCCTGCAACTAGAGTCCGTATACGTTCCAGAAAATCTACACTTACCTTTAAACCCTTTAAGTGAGAAAAATTTGTATAAAGATACATTCCTGCTGGTGGGACAAAACTTGCTGGTCGATGATTAAACACTTTTAAGAGGCCATGTTTTTCAAATATAGAATTTAGTCCCAAGGCTAATTGATTTAAGCGACTGGCGTAGAGGTTGCCCGCCCATTTTAGGGTTTTGTGTGGATCGGCTTGAATTATTGCACTTAAGGCTATTTCTCCTAAAGCATTAGAACTAATAACAGTTGCTTTTTGAGTAGTTCTCAAAAATTCTAGCAACTTAGTATTTTTGGTAGCCCCCATTCCTAACAATAAGCCCCCTACCCCTTCTTTTGATAAGGTACAAATGATGAAAAATGATTCCATCAATTGCTCCAGAGAATATTTCTCCGAGTTCTGGGCTAAACTTAGTCTTTTTTGTAACGTTGCTCCCAAAGTGGCATATTCATGGCTATCTTGATGATGAAATAATGGGACATAAGCATCATCACTCAAGACTAATAGTGGTGTCCCTCCTACTTTTGTTCGTCTATCAACTTCTGCCATTAAGGTATCAATAATCCCATTCCAGTCTGCTTCAGTTAAAACAGCTCCAGAAGGATTATTGGGATAATTGAAAACTATCATTTTGGCATCTGGATAATTTTCAAATGCTGTTTTAATTGCCTCTGGTTTTGGCTTCCAATTGTCTTCTTCTTTTGTAGGAATAATTACTCTTTTTGCCCCAGTTAATTCTATAGGTTGTTGGTATTGGGGAAAAGTCGGTTCGATGAGAAGCACAATATCCCCAGGATTCAGAATTGTTGTACAGAGGCAGTAGAATAGGTGGGTAAAGCCTGATGTGATGTTAACTTCTTGACTGGGGTCAAATTCTAAACCGTAACGTTGTTGAAAATATTGAGCTGCATCTTTTCGTGCTTTGGGTGAACCATAGTGTGGTACACGGTAAAGAGATATATCTACTGACCTAGCTTGATTAATAGCTGATTGAACTCCAGGAATTAATCCATGACCAGGAGAACCACTTCTAAAGCTAATAACATTATCACATTTACTTCCTAGTGCAGCAAACGTGACAAAAGGAGATGGTGGTAAATTCTGAACTCTTGCAGAAATTTGGCTCATTTGATTATCTAAACTTGAAAACTATTTCAAATTAAGTATATAGCGCTAGGGAATAGGGAATAGGGAATAGTAGACTAATAAAGGGTTTTTCGTATAGGGAAAAGCTCCGCTAACAGGATTTAGAAATGTCCTAACCTTAATGCGTAGCACTATAGACGGTAGGGAATAGGGAATAATTATCATATATCCTGACTCCTACCCTCACCCATAAAACTTTTTCAGCAAACCGTAATTATTACTTAAATATGGCGATTTTCCAAGTAAAAGTTAAACCAAATTCTCAAAAACAAAGTGTTGAAGTTGAACCAGATGGCAGTTTCAAAATATGTTTGAAGTCTCCTCCTGTGGATGGTAAAGCCAATCAAGAATTAATTAAACTATTGGCTAAGAAGTTTAATGTCAAAAAGTCAGAAATTACAATTAAATCGGGTTTATCTTCAAAAAATAAATTGATTGAAATTTCTTTGTGAGGGAACAGGGAATAGGGAATAGGGAATAGGAGAAAAGTATTTTGGCAAATATTGAGATGCACCCAATTATTAATTATTAATTAATTGGTAACTTATAGAATTAATTGTGCATCAGCACTTAGGAATAATATTACAGTGAACTTTATTTTAGTCTGGTAAAGACAGGCAAGATGCCTGTGCTACAAAAGAGTTTATTCAAAAATCTATAGAATTATTTTTACCTTCAAATTCATCTAACTTTTGCTTCACAGCTTGAATATCTTGCCACATTAACCACTTTGGTTTCCCTGGTTCTCTCGAAGGATTACGCAGGAGATAAGCCGGATGAAAAATGGGCATACAAAGTCGCCTCTCCCACTCCAGCCATTGGCCTCTAATTTTAGTAATGCCTCGCTTATCCCCAGTTAAAGCTTTGACTGCCGTTGCCCCAGTTAACAGAATAATTTTTGGATCTACAAGACGTATTTGCTCTAGTAAATAGGGTTTGCAAGCTTCTATTTCTTTGGTACTAGGGGTACGATTTTCCGGTGGCCGACATCTAATAGCATTGGATATATAAACGTGGCGATCGCTACTCAGCCCCACCGACTCTAGAATTTTGTCTAGCAGTTGCCCAGACTTCCCAACAAATGGTAAACCTTGTTCGTCTTCATTTTGACCAGGTGCTTCCCCAATAATCATAATTTCTGCCTGGGGGTTGCCTCTACCAATGACAGCGTTAGTGCGGTTTTCTCCTAGTTCACATCTATGGCATTGATTACAATGAACGGCTATTTGTTTCATTGTTTGATATGTCCGAGAGGGAATGGGGATTTTGGTATCTGTGGGAATGAGACTAAAGTCAAAGTCAGATTCAGAACTAGAAGATTCTGAGGAATCATTATTGTTTGACCAGTCGTCAAAGAGACTGAGTTGCTTTTCGCTAGACATAAAAGAATATTAAAGACAAATAGCATATTTATATATCTATATAGTCTAGAGCGTTGGGTGGAAAGTCTCAAGATGAAGGCCATTAGATAGGGTCTGCTAAAAAAATTGGTTGGTAGGGGTAGGACACGGGGACGCGGAGATGGGGGAACAGGCGACCGTTTCGGCCATTTTATGTGAAGAAATTTTCTGGAATTTCAGCAGCAAATTTTCGTATTTTGAGGCCAATAAGCAGCCCATAAGTAGGAGATAAATTGAAGATAAAAAGCTATAAAAGCCTTATATATCCTAACTTACAGCTTTATTCAGCAAACCCTAGATAAAATATAAGTCTTATGTCATCTATTCCTATGTTTCGCGATCGCACTGATGCGGGTGAGAAATTGGCCGAAGTCATTTTCTCAGACTTTTGTCAAATTAATCTAACTACTGAGTGGGAAATTCAACCTATTGTTTATGGCTTACCTAGAGGGGGTTTGCCTGTAGCGGTGCCAATTGCCCATCGGTTGGGTTGCCCTTTGAGTATTGTAGTGGCGAAGAAAATTACTTTGCCCGATAACCCAGAATTAGCTTTGGGGGCGGTTACAGCTAATGGTTATATAGTTTGGTCGAAGCATAAACCACGCAATTTACGGGTTCAACATCATATTATTCAGCAAGCACAGCAAAAGGCCCAAAATCAATTAGAGAGTCTGGGGGTTGGAAAACCACAGGTTAGTCCCCAGGGTAAGTTAGTCATTTTGGTTGATGATGGGATAGCGACGGGAATGACGATGGTAGCTGCGCTGAAGTCGATTAAGTTGGAGAGACCAAATGCTGTTTGGATATCGGTGCCTGTTGCTCCACCGGAATTGATTGAATCTTTGAGAAAGTGTTGCGATCGCTTGATTGTTTTGGAGACTCCCCACCCATTTTTGAGTGTTAGTAGATTTTATGCTGAGTTTACTCAAGTGGAAACGGAGAGTGCTGTTGCTTGTTTGCAGCAACAGAGTCAGTGGTTATCTTGAGTATAATCTAGATGGAACTATGGTATGGACAAAAAAAATTTTTGTTTTAGTCAAGTCAATCTTCTCTTGCTTCAGAAAATGAAAATATCATTAAATAATTGATCAACTTTGTCATTCCTAAAAATTTGTTAATATTTACTATATTCATGTTTCCTATATGTAATTTCCACAACACTGGATTTAATTTTCATATTTTTGCTGGTTATTAATAGGAAATTTGGCGTTGGTAAATTAGGGTATGATTTGTATGTTTTGGTAATTGCTAAACTTTTGAAAAACAAATATTTGAGATTGTTCAATTTTTATTTTCATACCTTGATTGACCAACACCGGAAATTTTTCAGCAATTAACAATGAAAATTAATAATTAATAATCACCGCTTCTGAAAAGAGTATCCCTGATCAGGAACTCCGCGCCACCCTTTTCTGATAGAGAGATGGGGGGGGAGAAAAGCCTCTAATGAAATACGTTGACTCTCCCGAAATATCCAGTTAAGAGCAATCACATAACTTCTCTCTAATTTCTACGTTTTATGTTAAGAAAGATATTGATAAAGCATAGCTTCAAAGAAGAGGATTAACTAAAATGAAAATTTTTGATTTATCCCCTTAAAAGAGAAGGCTTCAAACCTGAATCGTCGAATTATTATACGATTTTCATAAAATATTGCTACATTGGTTAGTCTATAGTTGTTAGGTGTTAGGTGGCAGGAATGAAAGAGAACAAGTGTAAATATTCCTATCCTTTTGTGTCTGGATTTTACTGTAATAATCTTTATTGAATTTGGGATTAATTATTAACTATTAATTATTCGGTGATTTTATTTAATTCTAAGATGATGAGACATTTAGAAAATTGGTGGCAAAACATTAGGTCTGGCGTACAATATAATCCACCAGGATTTATTGAATTAATAATGTTATTATTGGCAATAATATTACTGCTATTTTGGAGTGTCACAAATCAATGGCAATATTTGGTGTTATGTCTAAGTTATGTGGTGGGGTCTTCTACTTCTATTTTAGTTAGAGAAGGAATGACACCATCTCCTCAAATACAGGCTTCTCAATTGACTGCTATAATTTTGTTGATTCTTAGTGTTTATAGTTTTGCTGATTTAATTCGTTAGTCAAGATGTTTGATATTCACTTGATTAATACTTGATTAACGAAATATAGTAATATGATTTAACTTGCGATATATTGAAAATTTTTAGGGAACAGGGAAGGGGAAATAGGGAACAGAAAAGAAGAAAAAAATGTATAAAATCAAGTAAGCATTTCCTCCGGGATGCTACTCAAACAGCCATGAGTTATCAGAAATTATCTTCATACTAAATGAAGTAAAATCCCAGTATTGAAAGATGGGATTATTATCTTTAACTATGGTTCAAAATACATTTATCAGACCTTAGCTATTCACAACAACAGTGTGTTTTTATTTATATTTAAAAGCTGATTGCTGACCGCTAATAGCTGTTGGCGCAGCATTCCGCAGGAAATGCTTACGAATTGGGTATTAATTGGGGTTTTGACAAGTTGTATGATTTAAAAATCTTAACAACAAGTGCAATCCTAATTAGGGTAATGGTTTCAGGGCTATCACTTTTTTAAAGTGACAAAATTAGAGATAATATGTTAAATATAAGTGTTGATTATTGTACTACTAGTAGTAGTCAATAAATCCAGTGAGCAAAATTCTACTTTGTTGACAAGCAGTTAAACTTTTTTAAAGCAGGAGAAGTAAAATGAAGCAAGAAAAAGATACATTCGAGCAAGAAAAACGAGAATTAGAGCAAGAAAAACGAGAATTAGAAGAGAGAGCAAGACAAATTAGATTGCAAGAAATAGAATTAGAAATTAATAAAAAACAGTCTGATGATGTATATGAGACTAGCAAGTATAATCAACCTGAGAAAAAAAAGAATTCACAGTTAAAAAAACTGATCAAAGTAGGTAAGTTTTTAGGGATTGTAGTGGCAGTCGTGGCAGCAGTTTATATTAGTTTTTGGCTGGCTGCGACAGTATTAGTAGTAGGAATAGCTTGGATAGGATATAAAATTCTATTTGAGAAAGATAAATAATTATACAATCTAAATTAGTTACTCATTAAAATCAATGAGTGATGCTGTAAAACAGCAAGATAAAGCTTGTAAAATTAGCCGATTCACATGATAGAGAACTTTGTTTCTTGACTACTCTTCAAATCAGTTCTTAAGGATTAATAAATGAATAAGCAAAATAGTCAGATTCTAATGAATGACTTAGAAAAAGTCGTCAAAGCTCGCCATGAAATTGCTGATAACTTGAGCAAGATTTCGGAAATTATTAATAAGTCTGAAGCCGAAGCGGAAAATAAATCTGGAAAACTGGGAATAGAAGTAGAAACTGAACATTTACAGAAAATCAGTGAAAATTTAAAACAGGGAAAATTTAGACTACTCGTATTAGGAGATTTAAAAAGAGGCAAAAGTACATTTTTGAATGCCTTAATCGGAGAAAAAATCTTACCTAGTGATGTGAATCCTTGCACAGCATTATTAACTGTATTGAGGTATGGAGAGGAAAAGCAAGTAACTATTAATTTTCGAGACGATACAGCACCAGAAAAACTAGACTTTAAAACTTTTAAAGAGAAATATACTATCGATCCAGATGAGGGGAAAAGATTGGAGGCTGAGAATAAATTAGCATTTCCTAATGTAGAATGCGCCCTGATAGAATATCCTCTACCCTTATTAGCAAAAGGCATAGAAATTATCGATACTCCTGGGTTGAATGATACTGAAGCACGCAATAAATTATCCCTGAGTTATATAAATAATAGTCATGCAATTTTATTTGTATTTAGAGCATCTCAACCATGTACACTAGAGGAACGTCGCTACTTAGAAACCTATATTAAAGATAGGGGATTAACTGTTTTCTTTTTAATCAATGCTTGGGATGAAATTAGAAAAGGATTAACTAATCAGGAAGATACATCAGCATTGATAGAAGCAGAGTCAAAACTACGGCAGGTTTTTCAAATAAATATAGCAGAATATTGTCAGAAAGATGGGAATAATATTTATGAGCAAAGAGTTTTTGAAATTAACTCTTTAGAAGCATTACGTCGGCAAATAAAAAATTCTCAAGCATCATTGGAAGGCACAGGTTTTCCTAGTTTATTAGAGCATCTAAATAATTTTTTAAACCAAGAAAGAGCTACCGCCCAACTGAGACAAGCTAAAATTATTTCTCAACAAGTTTATTACCGTCTTCACGAAGGTGTAGAAAGGAGAATACCATTATTAGGAACAGATATTCAAGAATTAAAAGAAAGAATTAACTCTGTTGAACCAGAATTCACAAAACTCATAGAAATTCGCGACCAATTTCAAGAGGAAATTCAAGTTACTAAGAATCGTCAAGCAAAGTCTATTGCAGATTCTTTAAGCAATTATATTTTAAATCTGGGCAATACTTTTGAAACCGACTTTGTGAAATATCAGCCAAATCTTGGTTTTCTAGATTCTCTACAAACAGGTAAACGAGAACAATTTCAACGAGAATTTCAACAAGCATTTGAACGGTACATTCAAGAAAAATTAGCTGAGTGGGAATTAAGTGCTGAACGAAAAATAGGTGAGGCTTTTCAACAACTTGCTAAAAGTGCTGCTAGTTACGGTGCAATTTATCATCAAATCACTAATTTAATGAGTGAAAAATTAATCGGAGAAAATATTTACACTGGCAATAATATTGGTGATGAAAATAATACTCCTGGTTGGGCAAGTTGGGCAATGGGATTTTTCTCTTTAGCTCAAGGTAATATTGCTGGTGTGGCTTTAGCAGGTGCTGGTTTTGACTGGAAAAATATTCTGGTTAATTATTTGGCAGTAATTGGAATTGGTAGTTTTTTATTAATTTTTACAGGAGGTTTATTTGCTCCTATTGGAATTTGGGCTATTCCTGTACTTGGTTTGGGTGTCGGTGCTTTACAAGCTGAAGAAGCAAGAAAAGAATTGATTAAATTTACTAAGAAAGAATTTATTAAGTATTTGCCAAAATTAGCAGAATCACAATGGGAAGTAATTCATCAAACAGTGATAGAATTGTTTGAAGATTATGAACAAGAAGTAATGAAGCAAATTAATGATGATATTGAGTCGCGACGTTCTGAATTAGATAATTTAGTTAAGCAAAAGGATAAGAGTGAAATTAATCAGGAAAATGAAGTTAAGCGTCTCCAAAATTTAGATGCTGAGGTATTATCTGAATGTCGTAATATTGAGTTAATTTACAATTATTTAGTATAAGGATGATTAAAAGCTGTCAGCAGTTCAGCGATCGGCGGTCAGCTTTTTCTTTTAATCAACGAAGGAAGCATTCATTTAACCTCTATTACATTTTCAACAAGAGATTCATATTAATGATATTTTGATTAATAATTATCGCAGTTCTCTAAAATATTCCCAAAAATATTTCCATAAGTAGTGGTCTGAAGCTAATAGCTAAAAGCTGACTGCTAAGAAGGTATCTGTAAAATAAATATAAAAAATGCCTCAAATATCCACTATTCGGTGGGTTAAGGCGGTCAGGAAGATATTATTTGATGAGTCTGAAATTATTCGGTGCCTAACCCACCCTACGTCAAGGCTTAATTTTTTATTTATAGATACCCTATAAACAGTTACATCTGTCAAAAACCAAGAATATTTTCTCAAAATTAATTAACTTACTTAAGTCAAAATGAGCAACAAAATCGAAGCAGAAAATTTCATTCAAGATTTAGAAAGAGTAGCTAAAGTTAGAGCCGAAGTAGCTACTCGTTTAGATACAATAGCTGATACTTTAGAAAAAGCCGAATCGGGAGGTCAAAAGACATCTGGAAAATTAGGTTTAGAAAGAGAAATAGAAGATATTAAAATTGCCGGTAAAAATCTCAGCCAAGGAGTTTTTCGGTTGATGGTATTGGGAGATATGAAACGCGGAAAAAGTACATTTCTGAATGCCTTAATCGGTGAAAATATTCTCCCTAGCGACGTTAATCCCTGCACCGCTTTACTAACAATATTAAAGTACGGCAGCGAAAAAAAAGTTACTATCTATTTTAACGATGGGAAAAAACCTTTATCCTTAGATTTTAAGAGCTTTAAAAGAAATTATACAATTGACCCCACAGAAGCAAAAAGATTAGAACAGGAAAAAAAACAAGCATTTCCTGATGTTGATTATGCGGTGGTGGAATATCCCTTACCTTTGTTAGAAAAAGGCATCGAAATTGTTGATAGTCCGGGGTTGAATGATACAGAAGCAAGGAATGAATTATCTCTGGGTTATATCAATAATTGTCATGCCATTTTATTCGTGATGAGAGCTACTCAACCTTGTACTTTGGGAGAACGTCGCTATCTAGAAAATTATATTAAAGGTAGAGGGTTAAGTGTCTTCTTTTTAATTAATGCTTGGGACCAGGTACAAGAAAGTTTGATTGACCCAGATGATGCAGAAGAATTAGAAGCATCAGAGTTTAGATTAAGGAGAGTTTTTGAAGCTAATCTCAAGGAATATTGTCTAGAAGAAAATAAAAATATCTATTCAGAAAGAGTATTTGAAATATCTTCCATTCAAGCATTAAGACGGCGGTTAAAAAATTCCTCTGTTTCTTTAGAAGGAACAGGTTTCCCAGAATTTTTTGGCGCATTAAATCACTTTTTAACTCAGGAAAGAGCCGCTCAAGAATTTCGTCAAGCAAAAACTTTAGCACAGCAAGCAGATAATTATTTACGAGAAGCGATCGCTCGTCGTGTTCCCTTATTAGAACAGGATATTGAAGCGCTTAAAAATAAGATTAATTCCGTCGCACCAGAATTTAATAAACTGGCAGAAATTCGCGACCAATTTCAAGAGGAAATTAGAAGTGTAAGAGATAAAGAAGCAACAGCGATCGCTGATTCTTTTCGTTCTTATGTACTAGATTTAGAACATACTTTTGAGGCAGACTTTTTACGTTATCAACCAGACCTAAAATTTATCGAATTTCTTAACCCAGGAAAAAGAGAAGCTTTTGAAGCAGAATTAAAAAAGGCATTTGAACAATATATTAATGATAAATTATCCGCCTGGACTATTACTGTAGAAAATAAGATGGATGCCGCATTTTTACAACTTTCTCGAAGAGCTGCTCATTATGGTGCTTCTTATACGAAAGTCACAGATAAAATCAATGAAAAACTAACAGGAAAAAAAGTCAGACCTTTTCTTTCTGCTGGCAGTGAAGATAATGCTCCTGGTTGGGCAAGATGGGCGATGGGATTATTTTCATTAGCTAGGGGAAATATCGCAGGTATTGCCATGGCTGGAGCAGGTTTTGATTGGAAAAATATCTTGTTAAATTTATTAGCTGTCGGTGGAATATATACAGCAATTACTTTTTTTACTGGCATAACTTTAGGACCTTTAGGTTTAGCTTTATTAGGTTTGGGTGTAGGTGTAATGCAGGCAGATGAAGCGCGAAAAAAAGTAGTTCAAATAGCGAAAAAAGAGTTGGTTAAAAATTTACCTCAAGTGGCAAATGAACAGTGGCATCCTATTCACGATGCGATTAAAGAATGTTTTGATACTTATGAACGAGAAGTGAAAGAAAGGATAGATGATGATATTAAGTCACGGAAGTCTGAATTAGAAAATTTATTGCAGCAAAAACAGGAACAAGAAATTAATAATGGTGCGGAATTAGCTCGTTTTCAGCAGTTAGAAACTGATGTCTCATCTGAGTATGAAAAAATTGCTGCTGTGTATCAAGATTTTCTCGAAGCAATTATATAGAGCATTCAGCTACTAGCAGTCAGCTTTCAGTTTGGTTATAGGTATTAGGTTTAGGTGGTAGGTGTTAGGTGGTAGTAGTAGCTTGTCTAGCTTGAAAAGGTGGGTAAGTTTCAGCATCTCGGAAGACCTCTCCCCCCAACCCCTCCCCCTCTCCTGTAAGGAGAGGGGAGAAATGCTCCCCCTTCCCTTCCTCCCCCCCTTCAAAGGGGGGCTAGGGGGGATAGGAAGGAGGCTGGGGGTTAGGTTTTACCCACAATTTTAGTCTAGACGCGCTAGTAGGGGAAACTTTGTCGGTTGTACCACATTAACCTGGAATTTCCTGTATCTTTTTGTTGGGTTGCGCTGGCGCTTAACCCAACCTACATTTTATAAATGCAGATAGGAGAATATAACTTTGCCGACTAATTTTGATAACCTAATTAACTATTTTTATTCTGCTCTCGGAATGCTCGAACTTGACCCAGATTCGCAACTGAGAACAGATGTAATTTCTATTTGTGAATATCTGGCAAACCCAACTTTTAAAATAGCTGTTTTTGCTCCCTTTAATTATGGCAAGTCTACCCTACTTAATGCCTTATTAGGAGAACGAACTTTACCTATAGATTTAATTCCGACAACTGGGGCAGAAATTTCTGTTAAATATGGGCAAGAGTTACAGACTAAAATTAATCTCAAAGATGGCAGTTCAATCAATGAAATGGGTACTGATATTCTCAAAGAATATGCAGTGCTGGATGATAATCGCCGAATGCGAGATGATGTGACTTCAGTAGAAGTTTATTGCCCCCATTCTTTCCTTCAAACTGGGGTGGAATTTTTAGATTTACCTGGTACAAATGACAGAGAAGCTCAGGATATTTTGGTGCAGGAAAAGTTGTTAACTGCTGATTTGGTAGTACAGGTTTTGGATGCTAGAAAGTTGATGACTTTGGGTGAGCGAGAAAATCTCAAAGATTGGTTGGCAGAACGGGGTATTAAGACGGTGGTTTTTGTCGTTAATTTTATGAATTTATTGGAGCCAGACGAACAAAAAGAAGTTTCTCAGAGAATGCGGTTTGTGGCAGAAAGTTTTCGCTCGGAATTGCCGAATAATATTAGTAATTTGTATCGGGTTGATGCTTTACCTGCTTTGCGAGGGCGGTTGAAAGGTGATGTTTCTGTGGCACAAACAACTGGTTTAGCAACTTTTGAATCTGCTATACAAAGTATTGTTGAAGCTTATGGGGAAAATACTAATATTAAGTTGTCTAGGGTACGGGCGATCGCTTCTCAGTTATGTCAAGCAATTCAGGTAAATGCTAAAAATGTAACTCAAGAATTAATTGCTATTCAAGAGCGGAAAAGTGAAAAGTTTGAGCTGCAAAAAAAAGCAGAAAAGTTAATTAAACAAGGATTTCAAAGAAGTAGTTCTGATTTTCAAAGTTGGCTCTATGTAACTAGGCTTTTAGAAAGGTATCAGTTTGAATTGGCTGCTGTTTTGGAACAGAGAACTTTTAATATTTGGGAGTCAGAAAAATTTCGCCCAGAAGTGCTAAAGCAAAAACAAGAAATTACTGAGTGGGTGGATAAAGGTTGTGAGTTTTTTCAACTAGAAGAACCAGGAGAATTAATAATTACATTTCCTGAAGCTCCAAAAGTTTTTTTACCACCCCCACCCACATCAGAAACAAATAAATTTGGTGGGGTAAGAAATATAGTGATCGCCTCTGGAATAGGTTGGTTATTTGGGGGACCAGTAGGAGCAGCAGTTGCAGGAGGAGCGACCTATCTTTTGAGTGATAATAAACAGAATAAATCATCAGATATAGAGACTTATCAACAGCAGGTAAAACAAGCTTATGCTAATGCGGCGAGAGATTATTTAAGTCGTTTTAGCACAGTGATTTTAAAAGCAGTTGAGGAATATGAAAAAAAGGCAGAAAAAGTAATTACTGTTCCTTTAACTCAGCAGTCACCGGAGGCGATAAAGTTAAGAAATAAACTCCAGTTATTAAATAATTTATCAGCAGAAATAAGTCAAGAATTGGAATTATAAACACCTAACAGCCCCGCTTCCCTTCTCTAACAGGAAAGTGGGAATTAACGAAGTCAGAAGTTGTTTTTGTAACAAGGATCAGAGCAACGCTCCCAAAACATTTCGCCTTAAAAGTCGGGGCTTTAGAGCCAATTATTTTGGTAAAATTAATTTATGGTCGCTTTAATATTTTTCTTCTGAGAAACCAAACTAATACACTGGTAATTAAATGGTTGTCTGAATTTTGCTAAATTTTTCTTTAATTTGATGTGCTAAAGTGCGACTTTGACCGTAAGCCAAAATAATTTTATGATGATAATAAAATAAGCGCATCCAGTCTGTATAAAATTCGCCTAATTTCTGGAAAGTTCCTTGGTCTGGATAAATGGCAATAATAATATGTTGAGTTTGCACAAAAGTAAGAATTTTTTTGTCTCCTAGTTGTACTATTTATTGTTTTAAACTGTTGTCAGAATATTCAAAAATTGTTGCTCCGATAAATTTACCTTTGCTGTCAAATTCTATTTCTTTTGCAGTTGCTCCGGTAAATTCATCTTTGCTGTCAGAAGAGGTAATCAGTCTTTATGATGAAGCACAAAAATTAGATTCAGAGTTAAAAATAGCTGCTAATGATTGGAATATAATTTGTTGGTTTGGCAGCTTAAATAATCAGGCTAAAGATGTGATATTTGCCTGTGAAAATGCAGTTAAATTTAGTCCTGATGATGGTAATATTCGGGGTATTAGTGGTTTAGCGAGGGCATTAACTGGGGATTATCAGGGAGCAATTGAGGATTTTCAAGTATTAGTAGATTCGGTGGAAAATGAGAAGAAAAAGGCAAAATATAAAGGTTGGATATAGACTTTGAAAAAGGGTAAAAATCCGATTACTGAGGAGGTATTGGAGGAGTTGAAATAGAAGTCGTAGGGGTGGTTCGCGAACCACCCCTACACGCCAACTAGACCGACACATCTAATTTTGTGTATTAGCTGGTAGGGTGTGTTAGACGGCATTAATTACTCGGTTTCATCAGGTATTTAACAATCCGTCGTAACGCACCTTTATAGAAGTCAGAAGTTTGAAGTCAGAAGTCAGAAGTCAGAAGTTAATTAAAATGGTGCGTTAAATTTCATTCACGCACCCTACTAAACTATTCTTTCAAAAAGATAATTCACGTTGACTATTTACACAATATTGAAGGTATAAATCAATTAATTGTTGATATAAAATACCTTTTTATTGTGCTTTTTTATCAAAATATTCTATTACTTCAATTCCTAAAGATAAATTTACTTGTTGCTTGAGTTTTTTAGCATAAGGATGAGGACGACTTTTGATTTTAGTTAAGTCATATTCTGGTTTCATAGTTTTATCATGCATATAGTTGACTTTCTTTTGCTATCAGATTTAACATTATTTATTCTAGAAATTTTATCAAGTTCCATTTGATTTCAACCACTCTTGATAACGCTGTTTATTACCGCCAAAAGATTCAGCCGAAACTTGAGATTCTCGTTCATAAACTAAAGATTTATATTCCTCAATAGTCATTGGTTTTTTCTCACAATATGCGATAATAACTTCGCGGAATAATGGCATATTTTGCAAGTCTGGTTCATAACGTTCTACATGATAAACTATCCATTCTGTAGGAATTGCCCTTGACGAACGAGGGTTAGCACCAGAAGCAGTAGAATAGAGTCGCCGACCAATTTCTTGTTCATACTGTCTTTTTTCTACTGGTTGCCAATCATAACTAGCACGAATAAGACGGGT
>JAAUYJ010174665.1_pt1 | contig 20591 bp, 21 predicted proteins | sample 7278031 | NCBI WGS metagenome assembly JAAUYJ01 (sample SAMN14350222, study PRJNA611818) | marine sediment metagenome | isolation source: surface marine sediment (1.8m) | place: French Polynesia: Moorea | collected 2018-08 | reverse complement strand
GGGGAACGCGTTCGACCGACCGACCGACCATCCCCCCCCCTTGCTCCCACCCTCTGCGCACACGCGAGAGATGCCAACAAAAAATTCCGGGGGCGCAAAAGCGAAGAGGAGCATCATCCGAACGGAGATCCCCCCTCCCACGCTCTTCCCGCGCAGTCAGCCTCCTTCTCCTTCCGGCCGCCGCCGATGCAACGGTGGTTCGCGGTCGAAACGGAGGAACAGCACCGCAAGAAGGAGGAGGCATTGTTCCAAGAACGGTCTTGGTGGAGGAATGCGAAAAAATGGAGTTGACAGAAAAATACCGTTCTCCCTATTCTTATTCCCCCTTTTGTCTCCTGAGGAAAATGTCTTAATTTCGGCAAGAATGCAATGCATGCCTCTCCCGCAATTTGTATCTTCCTCTCGGCAAATTCCTCGTCTTTATTCTCATGAAACAGGCTCGCTCACTCGTGACTCGGATATTTCCACTCCGATTACGGTCTCTATGTCAAAAGATAAGAGGGAAATACACACGACCGACGATCCAACACCCCAAATCATCTCCCGCTTCGCTAATAGGATTACAACAGTGTCCCACCCCCACCAACGCGACCTGAAGCCCTCCGATATCGGGGGACGACAAAACTGTTTCGATCTGATTCGGATCCCTCCTCTCTTTCGGCCCCTCCCTCTTCCTCTCGATCCCTCGCCAGGAGGAATCAATTTGGCCGAATTTGCTTGGAGTGCTATCCGGAATTAGATCACAAGGATAATGGAATAAGAAATTGAGGGCCAATGGATCAAGGCAAAGGCACCAAATTCAATTTCTGGTAATTGCTTTTTTATCTGCGCCCTTCGGTGACTTCCATGCTCCAGGTGATGTACTGCACCATTGCCTCTCTGCAGCCCCCGCGCCTTGTGGAACCTAACATTATCTTGCTCGCGTGTAATTTCATACACACCTGATGTTCCCATAAGACTCTTGCCTCCCCCTGCCCTTTTTTATCGCCGTGTTCACCGTTCCTGTCTCCTAATAGTCCTTTTATCCCCGAGCGGCCTTGCTAAAAAAACGCCGAGGCGGGAGAAGAAGAAGAATTGGTATAAAACTCGAGACAGACGACAGGCGCGGACACCGCCCAAAAAAATCGTGTATATTTTTGGGCGGAAAAGGGGGAGACGAGACGTGAATGTCATCCAGACGCTTGCAATAGTCGAAGGATATAGGCACGGAGGAGGTGTTTTCTTTAGCCCACGCGCCGCCTCCGCCGTTGCCTTCAAAAAAGTCTTTTCGGGACCGACGAGTGTCGAAAGGATAGTTCCGAGAGGGCAACTTTTCTTCTTGAAACCCTTCTTTCTTCCCTCTCCTCCAAAGAAGCAGGGAAAGACGAGAGATTGGCACCAGAGAAGGAGGAAGAAGAGAAAAATGAAGAATCTCTCGAGTAGAGGAGTTTTTTCCTCCTTCAGTGCCGTGTTGACCTTAGCTCTTTCCTCCTCCTCCTCCTCCTCCTCCTCCTCCTCCTCCTCTTCCTTGTACACTTCTTATTCATTTATGCAGGATGGGGAGAAGGAAGGGATGAGCCTATCCCGCAATCCCCCCCTTCTTCACATCCCCACGCCCACCGAGACAAAGTCCGACGACGACAATAACAATAAATTCGCAAGAATCATTATCCCTGTGCAGAAGGCGCATACAATAATGCAGTTTATGCGCAATTGTCAGCTTTGTCGGATTTTTTCCCAAAATTTTTTTCTATGATGGTGCCAGTTCTCATAACCTGACAAGAACTCATCTCCTTACTTTTTCTCTCCTCCTCCTCCCCTCTTCTTTCCGTCATGTCCTGCCCTGTTGTTCTCCTTCTTCCTCCCAAAGTTCTTGGATAGATGGGACGGATCGGAGGAGGAGGAGAGAGGAAAGAGAGGAGCTCCGTTTCAATTGCATGTTCCAATCATGAAAAGAGGAAGGAAGGAAGAAACGAGAAGTAAAAATTACGGAGGATGGAACAGGGAAGAGAGGAGAGAGAGGAGAAAAACAAATCTGATTTGCAAAAAAAGTGCATCCCCTCCTCGTTCAAAAAATTCCTTTCATTTATTTATCGGAAGTCCTGCAAATCTAATTGCGTCGTGGATGGGAAAGGAGGGGGAGGAGGAAATAATAAAATTCGTGCCTGAGCGAAGGATTCAAATTTTCCGTGGGAGGAGGAGCGAGATGGGAAGTTGGGGGAGGGGGAGTGTGCCTGGATTAAAATCCAGTAGTGGTGGTGGGATGGATTCCTTTTCTTGCGATCGAGGCCAGGCTCACAACAGGCCGCGAAAATGGGATTTTTTTATCTTCTGCTGCCAGAGGGCGGAAGGGGGGGGCTTCCTTGAACTGGGGACTGGGTTCCTTAGAAGAATTTGAACGGACTTTTCGCTTTTGCGGAGATCGTCTATGTATGTAGCCACTAGAGTAGCCGATTTCTGCAAAGACTTTATGAAATCTAATTCGGGGAATGCAGTTGGTGACGATGACGACGACGATCTCTCGAGAGGGAGAGGGGGGAGGGAACGCGAATCTGGGTAGTAATCCTGCTTTGGCGGTGTCAGCTGGAAAAGAAAGAAACGGGAATAAAAATGCTTCACAGACTCCCCCCCCCCACATCCCACCTTCTGCGTAAAAGTAACCGTCCGTATGACAAAACGCTTCTAGGGATAGGATTCACCAAATAGTCTTTACTTGCTCGCTTCTTCCAATCATTTCCTGAGTGACTAAACAAAAACCTTTTTACGCCACGCGCTACAAAGGAGCAAAAACTTTTCGTTGTTGACTTTGGCGATTTTTCCTCTTTGGTGCTGTCAGAAAAAGTTCGTCCATTTGCCGCTTCCTTCTCCTCCTCTTGTCTAATGTCGTGCAATGTAAGCAGTAATTCTCGCGGCTTTTGCGTTTTTTGTACTTCCAACAGCTTTGCAAAGGAGGAAGAAACATGTAAATAAAAGTACGGAAAAGAGTGGGGGACGCGGGAGGGAGTCAGGCACGCGCAAAAATGCGCGACGAAACGATTTGCGACGCGGCGGAGGAGGATGCAATGCAGCCGCGTCGTCGTCGTCGTCGTCCAAAAATGAATCCCGGCAAACATCCTTGCCCCGGGGGAATGCCATCCCGTGAGAACACAAAAAATAATGAAAGGACATATCGTGGAACTTATTCTCGGGAGGAGGTGCGGATTGCCACCAAAGACAACGGCTTCTTGTAGGACGACTGCGGTGGTGGATGGCAGGAGGAGGAAAAGGGACAACTGTTGACGTCGGAATCAATTAAAGTCCTTCGCCGGCGGAATTAACGGACAATATTAAATGAACGGTTTCGCCGTCCGTGTATCATCGATCGATTGGTTTGATTAGGCAACAATGTTTATTGTGTGGTGGCGAAGGGTATAACAAAAAGGACAATAAATTAGGAGTGTGTGTAGGGATGGGGAAAAATGTGGGAAGTACTTATTTATGGCAGTTTTCCTTCTTCTTTTCTTTCTTGGGCGAGGAAGTGCATTTGGACGGAGTGAGCCAAGAGAGGCTGACGGGATGGTTTCACCCCTCTTCTCAATACGCGGCGGTTAATACTTGGGTTTTTCGTCATTTTTGACGCCGGTGATTTTCGGAGGGGGTGGTCGTCGTCTGTCCCTTTTGGCTCTCGTCTTCTTTTGTTACACTTAACGCTCTTGATGACAGTTACTACAACTTGTGGTTTCTTTTAAATAATGCCTTCGAGATTCCTGCTCGTTTGCTTGGTTTTCTTGTGGCGGCTGGGATGGTGATGAGGTCAGTTTGCCCTTAGTTGAGGGGAGCGCCAAGGGCATTGCTCTCATCGTAGCTCTCGCCAGGGGCGGCAGGGGTGGGGTCCAGGCACCACTTGGTGGTCAGGGGCTTCTCGACCTGCTGGGGCTGGGTGAATCTGAGGTTGCAGACCTCCTGGGGAACAATGGTGCACTCGTGCTCAGGCTTCAGGCTGGGGACCAGCTTGGTCTGGAAGCGGCAGGTCTTCTGGGGGTTCAGGTCGCACACCTCCTCAGGGACATCAATGAGGGAGGTGATGGTCTTGTCGTGGCACTCCTCAGCACCCTCTTCAGTAGTGCAGCCAGCACCACAGATCTCGATGGGAAGCTTCTCACAGCTTGTGTCACCAACAAACTTGCCAGGCTGCTTCTCGATGTAGCGAGTGGTACAGGAAGACTCATACACGGTTCTGCACTCCTCAGGGCCCTGGCCATTGCACACCTTGGTCAGGGGCCTGTAGCACTTCTTCACATTCTCCTCAACAGCTTCCTGCTTGAAAGTGATCTGGCAGGTCTTCTCAAAGTTTTCCTCACAAACTTCCTCCTGGGCAGGCTGGAACTGTGTGACATAGGTGTAGTGGCACTTCTCAACATTCTTGTGGGTACACTCAAGAATGGGGTCCTTTTGCAAGGAGGTGACGGTCTCCTGCTTCTCCACACAGCAGAGGCCGGTGTCGGGGTCGGTCTGGCAGCCGCTGAAGTCAATGCCTCCAGAGACGACGTCCTGCTGCCTGGCCTGCCTGCCGAGGGCGTTGTTGTTCCTGCCAGTCCTGCCGATCCTGTCGGCATAGGCGGCGGAGACGAGGAGGGCGACGAGGAAGACCTGTGGAAAAAACGCCAACTGTAAGTTTCGCATATATGTACATTCGATTTCGAGGGAAGGGGGAAATTCTTTCAGATATCGAACAATAACAGTCTACATGGGAACAGCCCGACCGTTGTTTTTTTTGCCGCAGTAGTGCGAGAAAGGGGCGGGGATTGTGACAGGTACACGAAGGAGGGGGAATAAGGCTCGTGTTGCGTTTTGATCATCATTGCGGAAAATGGCGGCATTGCACTTATTCTCCCTCCCCCACTCTTCTTTTTTTTTTGCAGAAGCGGGTTGTCGCCTTTGCTGATTGATTATGGGAACATTAATGTCCACATTAATCATGAAAAGAATCATTTCCCTCATGCAGCAGTGAAATATCCTGTTCTCCCGCGCTTTCCGACCGACAAAAAAGGTTTTTGCGTTTCCAGTGGGAAAAAATGATTGTCGGCATGCAGCAGCATAGCGTATGATGGAAATGTGAGAGACGGCCGCAAAAGTTCCTTTTTTTACCTTCATTTTTGCTGGGGAAGAGTCTGTCAATGTAGGATTGCTTTCTTTTGGGTGGGATGTCCTCTTCGCTTGGGAGTGGAGGATCCGAATGCAACGATTTTCGTGATTTCTACCCCCGTATATATACCAAAACCGAGAAGGCTCGTCGCCGTCGCCGTCGTCGCCCTCCTCCCCTGCTTGCACTCTTCCGTTTTTTCCCTCCTTCTTTGTCGCCGTCGTTTCCTTCAACCAACAACATCATGCAACACCAACATTAGCGTCGGCGGCAGCAGCAACGTCAACGGCGGCAGCAGCATCAAAGACGGCAACGGCGGCCACCGTCCGGTTTTGCCGGCGAGCGACGGCGACGGCGACGGCGACGGTGGCGCAATTGCAGGACTCCCCGCCGAGAATCTAGTCCAGAAGGCCTCCTCTCTTCCTCCCCCGCCGTCGTCCCCCCCTTCTCTTCCCCGGCACCCCCCTAAGAGAAAAGGAGGGAGGAGGAAGAAAGAGGGGGTGCCTGTTGGTTTTTGAAGGATTTATGGCTACTTTTTTGTGCTCTGGGGGGGTTTGTTTGTTGCACTTTCTCACCGAAACACGAGTTCCGTTTGTCCTCCTGTCTCGTCAAACACAAATCCCAACATGCTCTCAAACATGCGACATTGAGAATGAAAAATCATCCTTGTTTCTCAGTACGCAAAAAATCCCCCCCTTGCCGTGAAGCATGGAGATCTTGACGCGCGTTTTGGGGAGCGGCCATCAAGCCATCATCGTTTTGTGGACCCCGGCAGACGACGGTGACGCCGACTGTACGCAAGAATACGCAGGAGGAGGAGTGAAGGGATGAGCTGTCGCCACCGCCGAGGGTTCGTCCATCAAGTGTTGTTCCTTTCTCCCTCCCACGCCGCTCCCCCTCTCCCTATTGTGGCCTGGTGTTGGGCATGGCACGAAGACCGGCGGCGGCGGAGGATGAAAGAAGAGGGGAAGGAGGGATTCGCGTCCACCAGGAAAAATCCCCCTTAATCTGCCTCTGCTGGCTTCGGGACGAAAGAGCGCGCGCCTCGATCCAAGAGAGAGAGAGAAACATCTTTGCATGCATTGACGCCGCGTATCATCATCACTCTCCCTCTGCCCTCCGACAGGGAAGGAAAAGCCAGCGTTTGATCAAACACAGTTTGTTGGCTTTGCCCACATCGAGATAGGCAAATTTTCCGGCGATTGGCCTGGCTCGCTTGCACTTTTCATGCCTCTTCTTCAGGATATCGCAAGGGTCGCTCAGCACACTAAGTGCAGTGCAATTTTTTGGGTGCACTGTTTGCGGAAACCCCGAAATTAGCCTTGTGGCGAGGGGGGAGAGGCCGGGCGAGCGGTGTTTGCGTTACTGAGTCGAGGTCGCTGGTTCACCCTTGGGTACACAGGGCACCCCCGTGTATCAATCTTGTCAGTCCGCCGCAGAGGAAGGGGGCGTCACCTCCCTTAGAAGAGAATAAGACGAACGAGAGAGGGAGGCCGACCCCCGACGCTTGATGAGGGAGGAGGGATGGGTTCCGCCGCTTGTCTTGGTTTTTGGGCGGAGGCTGCTTACTCAGCGAGGGCGGAAGGATGTTGGTTACGGGCCTCCCCCTTCCTTATTTGTCCAAGGGGGGATGGAATGGGTGCTCATCCCCCCCCCTCTTCTCCGCCGTCGGTTGTTGCCCATTTTGCGGGGGGGGGGGAAGATGAGCATTAATGACCCCTTCCTCCCTCTTCCCCGCTTATCCTTCGCTTTGTAATTGTGCTTCTTGTGCCGACGTCGCCCAAGACGACACCGAAGCCGCCTCAGAACTTGGGCCCTCTTCCTGGCAAAAGAAAGGATTGAGATGTAACCCCTGTACTACACGGCACGCGTTCCATGTACCCATTGTCCTTCTCGCGGAAAAAAAGGAGAGAAATAAAACGTACCCGCTTCCTCTTTTCGCCGCGAAATAGCGGAGACAAACAATAGTTTCCTAGCTCATAATTGCGAAAGCGAAAATGCAACTATTTTTAAAGAATTGTCTGTCGGTTTTTTCTGCATTTGCAGCCAAACTGGAAATTGCGGCTTCTTTCTTTCTTCGTTTTTTACGAAATCGTGCGTCGGCGTCTGGTTGCTTTGACGTCCGACGCATCCCCTGACTCTCAAAAGAAGAATTCTCTCATGAAAAGAGAGGGTTTTTGCTTCAATCGGAGACGGCGGCTGCAACAACGGCCCCTTTTCGATGCATCATCCCACACGTGCCCAATGTTGCACTGAAGAAAGAGGAGGAGGAAGGGGGAGGAATGGGTGGCATGTGTGGGGGGACTGAGGAATCAATGGAGTCAAAGGGAGGCGACACTATAGCATGTAGTACAGATGTAGTAGGATCGAATTCGTTGGAATCTCTCCCTCCTCTTTTTAGGGCCGTTTCCTCAATCCCAACAAGAAAGTACCAAGAGGAGAGGGAGTATTCTCTTTTTTGAGGGCGAATCTCATCTTGCGTGAGAAGGGATTCCAATTTCTGCCGTTGTTGACGACTTCGCTTCCGGCGTCGGGGCCGCTTATCATGCCACGCTGCATGAGGACGACGACAAAGAAGTCAACACACACAGGAAGACGCGTCTCTCTGTGTCCTGCTCGCCCGTGCCCAAGATGATGGCCCCCTTTTTGAGCAGGGAGGGGAGCCGCCAGTCCCCATTGTGGAGCGGTTGTGTTGCTCTTTGGGGGGTCGCGACCGGGGGTCGACTCTTTTTGGGCATGCATTTTGGGCGGTAGGGAGGGGGCAATTTGAAATGTGGTTTGCGCTCGTGTACATTCCATATTCCGTTTTTGTTCTCCCACGCATATGCCTCCTCTTCCTCCTCCTTCTCGACTCAAAAACTTTGTCCTTATGTCTCGAGTGAGTGGGGAGGGGGAAGTTCCCCTCTCCTCCCGCAGTATCAGAGTGAAAGAAGACGATGGGCCATTCACAAAATTCCCCCCTGTAACAGGCGTCGTTGTCTGCCGGCCCATGTGTTGCTAAGGTTGCCTCCCCCTCCCCCGCATAATGGTTTTTCTCCCCCATCCCAAAGCCATGCCCATTCCGTCTCCTTCCCCCACGCCCATTCTTAAGCCCATTCTCCTGGGGAGAAAGAAGAAAGGGCTTTGATTAATGAGTCTTGTCCCCAACGCGGAAATCTTCTTCTTCCTCGTTTTTCTTCCCTCCTCTCCTTTGCAATTTGCAAGCAGCAACACTCTTTTTTGTGTCGAGTCACCCGGGGGTGAAGGAGAAAGAGGATGGACGGACGGACGGAAGGGAAATTCCTCTTTCTTCTTCTTATTTACCTTCCCTTTATTCACGGTGCGGTGTTGCCTTCTCCCTCCTTTCCTCCCCCCGAGCTGCCACGGTTCCACTTAGTCCCACGTCAGTCAGCGAAAAGAAGGAAGGATATATCCCGGAGATCCCAGCCAAACCATCCGCCATTTTTTGCACTGCCCAAAAAAGGGTTGCTTAGAGGCCTCTTCCTTTCTGTCAACGTCGGTGAAATGACACTGCGAGAAATAAATCTCTTTGACAAAGGGCTGTTTAAAGTCTCCCCTTTCCTCGTTCTCCCCTTTCTCTTCCGCCCTCAGCCGCTGGTAATTCCGATCCCTGAATGGCCAAAACCTCCCAAACCAACCAACCACCCCCTTCTTTCTTTTCTCTCCTCTCTTCTTCCGTTTCAGGACTCCGGAAACCAACTCTGTAGTCGTTTGACCAAGGTTGAATCAATTGCAATTTTAGGCGCGGAAGGAGGAAGAGAAAAAACGGAAAAAGTGGCTCTTCTTTTCGCAGTTTTTGACGCCGCCCGCGAATCTCTCAGATGATCTGAAGAGAAGGGAGGGAGAGGGGAGAATTGAAAAGAAGGGAGGCGAGACCTGTGGTGCGGAGGCGGTGAAATGTTGTGGTGCACCCGCACCGACTTGGCAGCCTGTGCAAAAAAAGAGAGGAGGGAAAGGAGAAGAAAAGAAGCTGGATGCAAGTAGTACGTTCAAGCTCCTGCAGCGTGCATGTAATCGGTGGCAGCATGCTTTTCGCATGTGAATGAGATGAAATGCATGCCTTTTGCACCGGCTGCAACCCGTGGTGCATTGCTACATACTACTACCACCGGCCGTGTTTCTCCTTCTTCCACCCTCGGGGGCAGAAAAAATCGTCCCTCCTGGCATCAGACCCTTCCTCCTTTTCCTCCGTTCGTGCCAAAATTGAATTAGCCACCACTTCAGATAAAAAGAGAGGAAGCAGGCGCTCGGGGGAACGAGGGCTCAGGACCTGCAATTAGTTCGAAGAAAGGATGGGGGATTACAAGTCCCCCCTGCTCGCCCCACTTGATCCCTTCTCAGAAAAAATAGAAGCAACAGGAGCCTTTTCCCTTCCAAGAAAAGGCGGCTAAGCCGCTGTACCTACAACTACTGGCACTGATTGGCAGCGATTTATCTAGATCGACTCCTGAAATCGGATTGTGGCGGCGGGGAAGGGAATAGATCCTTGGCTGCGCGTCGTGAGGTTGAGGAAGAAAGAGAGGCTTTTTTCTATTTTCCCTTTTATTCCGTCTTAGCTCTCTCTCCTCGGGGCTCTCATTAATATTCCCCGCCCGTGATCCTCCTCGCTTGCTTCCGGTACACGAAACGAGCTAAGCTATAAGGGCGTCGTCGTGTCTCGCGGAGAGGAGGAGTGGCTCCTTACCGAGCGAGGAACAGATCGCCCATCGCGGGAGGAGTAACGAGCGTCAGGTTCAAGGAGAAAAAAGGCATCATTCAAGGAGCCACAATCTACCCAGGCTTGATTGACTGTTGACGGACGGATAGAGTCTGGAAACAAAAAAATCTGCAGCAAGCAAATAGTGGCAGTGATAACGCGTGTAGGAGGAACAGCTACAAAAATGAGGAAGGAAGATGAGCTCCATCTTGGGTGGGGGTGTTTTTTTGGGGGGTCCCGTTTTGTTGCCGCCGCTGCATAAATGGGTGGCGGCCTGTTCGTGTGGTGGGCGCCTGCCGCTCTCTTCGGTTTTTAAAGGCTTTTTGAACAAGTCAGAATGCTAATTTGGGGGATGTCTAAAAGGCGGAGGTGGGAGGGAGAGGTCTTCTTTTCCTCCTTGTGCAAACATTAGTCTGGGTCCCTCCGCCACGCCCCCCTTCGACACGCAAGGAAGAGGAGGAGGCCTGTCTATCTGTCGGCAAAAAAAGATGGATATTGCCGTTGTTCTTCTGCCTTTTTTACTCTTTTGAGCTTCCCTTCCTCCCTCCGCTATGCCGCGCCGGCTTTGGCGTTCTTCTTCGGGGGCGAGAGCCAAGAATTTCGTGTGAGCGTCAGTTATAAGACAGTGGTGGTTTTTTTCGGCGGAATAATCTTGTCAAATAAGAAAAAAATCCTCTTCTCACGTGGGATGACGCCGCGCCGGTCCTCCCCAAAGAATAAGAAGAAGGAAAAAGACGGAAGCTGATAGAACGGTCTTTGCTCGGCTGCCTTTTTAGGCACCCCATGCCGTCCGTCCCTTCCTTCCTTCCTTCCGTTGACGCCACCGTGCCTCGCGTCATCATTACCCGCCGTCATCCTCATAATCGATGTTGCCTCATCGCGCAAGCTGTTCGTATACTGCCTGCCTACGACGGACGAGGATGGCATTTCGGTCAGATTCGCATTAAGTTTAAGAGGGAGCCTTACTATCTGCCACCGTCGGTAGTGCAGAGTCCCCCCGCTGACTTCCCTCATCTCATCCCATCCCAGGAGGTGCTAACAGATGTTCTTCCTCTTCCTTTTTTCACGTGATAGCGTCTTGTTGCATGGAGGAAAGGTGGGAGGTCCGGGACACGTATGCTCATCCGTGTCCCCGCCGCCTTCGGCATTGTAAATCGTAATCAGGCGCCCGAACGAAAGAGGATGAGCATAATGAGCGCCCACTCTCAAACATTTGCTCGCTAATTCCCCCGCCCAAAGTGCCCAAAAGGGAAAAGGAAGAAGACGCTCGAGAACCACGTTCGTTAATTCCTTTGCATGTGTGTGTTCGGGCGTACAAGCGTACAAGCATATCTTCTTTTCTCCGAACGATCACGAAAGGGGGAAAGGGACCGAGTTCAAACGAACCAACCCCCAATTAGGGACTTGTTGTCGAGAAAAAGTCGGCGCCGTCGTCACGTGTGCGTGTTACAACGGAAGATCCTGCCTGCCGCCCTGCCTCTGCTGTCCGTTTGGTCCAGGAAATGGATTTGAATGACTGACGCGGGGTGAAAAGGGGAGGCCCTCTCAACAAGGGATGGGTAGGCTCCTCCCTCGTCGCGTGTACAGTGCTACGCACACGCAAGAGGAGCCCCGTACGCAAAAGTTCGCTTTTTACCTCTTTTCCTCTCCCCCTCTCCATTTCCTCGTCTTCTCCTCTTTTCTCGGAGCGTCTTCGCCTCTTTTTTGCCGGTGTTTTTTTTGCTCCTCCTCCTCCTCTTTCAAAGTCGGAGGAGGGGTCCATTGGCGCGTTAAGCATGTCGTTTGAAGCTGAGGAGGGGTGAAAGAAAGAGAATGGGTGTATGGTGGAAGTTTCTGAAAAGAAAAGGATTGTGGAAGCTTGCAGTAGCTCCGCTCGAAACCATATTGAGTAGCTCACGCTGGGTGGGAGGCATGTCAGGGTAAAAATAATGACTTCTTCCTGCTTCTTTATCGGCGGAATCGCCATAGTGTCCAGCGGAGACTACCCAGACTTCCAAGATTGAGATAATCGACGTGGACCATGACCGAAAGACCGACCGACCGACGATCAAAAGATAGTCCGCCTCCGCTGCCGACCGTCCCCATGGCACGCTCAACGGAATTATTATGCAAATTTCATTACCGCCCGACGGACACAATGATGATGAGGGGGCCATGAACTATTCTTGTGCTCCATGTTCTTCAACTTGGATGGCTCCTGACGAATTCCGCCGTTATCAACCGTGAGAACAGGCCTCCCCCCCTTTTCCTACGACTTTTTTTTTGGCAAAAGGGCGGCCGCCGCCGTTGTGTTTCGTGTGTCCCATATACCGAGCGAGAAGGCGAGAAATACCGTAACCCTAATAGCGTCGGCTCCTCCGACCCACCCTCCCGGCCTCCTTGTCTCCCTCTAATCGCGAGAGGAGAAGAAGACGGACACGGCCCGTAATTTATCCCGTCCGCTCATCCTCCCCCGAATCTTACTGTTGCGTCGCGCTACATCCCGTGACCGCAAAAGGAGAGACAGAGACACAGAGAAGAAAGAGGAAGAACGCAGGGAGGAGGGGGAGGGAGGAGGTCAGGACCTTGGGAAACAGGAGAGAAAGAGGAAGAACAACGAACGAGACTGCTTGCTCAAGAAAAGTAGGGAGGAGAGGAGATCGCATTCATCTCGGCCACTACCCCCACCCATGTTGGAGTGGAATTTGTCGAAAATGCGAAAAAGGAGGGATGGGGATGAGGGAGCCCTCCCGCTGTTCGCCAGGAATCTCCGACCGTAACTCTAAACCCTTCTTCGCCTCCGCCTTTTTCTTTTAGTAGTAGTGTGCGGTGGTGGAGGAAGGGAGAGTTATGCCCCCCATCCCGCCCCGCTGACACTTATGTATGTCGGGCCACGGGGTGCGTACCTATCCACGCCACCGTTTCTCCTTGCTGTATCTACTGTGTACTGTATGTGTTTTTCTCGGCTCTTCTTCCGGTCCGCGCTCGGCGGCGTGATGTCGGGCAAAAATTACTGGATGACGGCGGCGACTTTGCGCAGGTAGGGGTCGCGGAGCAGAGAAAAAATATGAGACAAACAACTACGTATACGCTCTTCTTATATAGTGCCGCTGCGGCCGCAAGAAGACGAGCAAACTGCTATACGTGCGTGCATGTGATGTGTGCACTGCAACACAAAAACCACTTCCTGGTCGGTCGGTCGGTCGTCGGTGCTCATCGACGATGAGAGGACGAGGGGGTCTCATTTCACGGGGTGGAAAGAGAAAGAAGCTCCAGTTTTTTTCGCTGGAACTTATTTGCCCAGAAGTGGCTCAGTGTTCGGGTGAAGCCTCCTTGCAACTCTTCCTGCTCCTCTTCTCCGGAAGATGAGATAAATGGCGGAGGCCCTTGTGATGAGAGGGGAGAAAAAGGGAGGGAGAAAGGGAGAAGAGGGGCCTTCGCAGGAATCATAAGGAAATGTTTGGTCAACTTCTTTAGTTGTTAAGTAGATGACAAAGAGGAAGGAGAGGGAAAGGAAAAGGAAGATGAGGAAGTGACCTTCGTCCGTTCGTCGCTCTCTTCCTTCTTGCATGGCACGGAAGGAACTTCTTGGGGTGCAGCCACAATCGTCGTCCCCAACCAAGCAACCGCCAAAAGAAAAGAGGAGGAGGCGGAGGAGGAGGGGAGGGTGCAATCGTGTAAGGTCTCGAAGGGAAAAAAGAGAGGGTGGATGACTCTGCAAATGTTTCATTTGGGACGGATTCCCCCTTCGCGGGAGGGGGAGAGAGAAAGAGGAGGAAGGAGGAGCGAGAGGTGTTTGAGGAAGTGACGCGGTTACGGAAGAAGAAGAAGAAAAAGGGGATGAGGAGGACAGAGAGAGCGAGGCCGCCGCCTCTACCCAAAAGGCAGGTCCGCGGTTGGATCCGACATCTTTTGTCCCCTGCCCAAAAAGGAAGGGAGGAAGAGGAGGGGTTTCTTTTTTTAATTCTTTCTCACCTGCTGCTGATGCCGGATGCGTTTGGCCAGGACAATTAGAGCCTCCCCCTCCCTCCCTTCCTCCTACCCCTCTTTTCAATGAGTTCCTAATGACGGTACGTGGAATGGGCAAGTGTGGGGAGGAAGAGGAGGAGGAGGAGAAGGCGGTGAGAGAAAGAAGGCGCCGCCGGAACAAAGGTCATAATTGCGAATCCCTCCCGGAAGCGAAAGAAAGAAAGAGGAGGAGAAAAGGAGAGGCATTCAAGTACACTTTTCACCGCCGGCGGAGAAGGGAGGAAATCTCGAGCATTTTTTTTTGGGGGGGGGCACTGATGATGACTGTTCCAGTGAAAATAGCGCTCTGGAAACGAATGGGTTTGTGAGCCTGGTGGTGTTGACTCGGGCAGAACTATGATGGGTTCTCGGAAGCGTTTTCCTCTTCCTTCTCCGCTTCCATTCTGTTGCAATGCCCATTATTTATCCCTCCTCCTAAACAATACGGTGGGGCTAGGCACACCTGCATCGCATCGCATCCCAGGAGGGGGAGGAAGGCCCTTGCTATCGCCCGTCGCCATCGCCAATAAACCGTCCGACCCTCCCTCGCCTCTGATGCTCTGGGGCTCCTCCTCCGCCACCTCTAACTCATCATTGCCCGCGGGGGGACCCATCTTTGTCGCGCTCCGTACTCGCAAGAGCGTAACTGCACCGCAATTGCGGAAGGAGGGGGAGACACGCGGAGAAAAACAAAGGGTCTCATCCCATGGTCACGGTCGGCTCAGGAAAAACGGAGGAAGAAGGGAGGTGTATGATGGAGCTCATCCTCTCTCGCAACCGAACCAACACCACACCCTTGTTCATACAAGATTACCATCTCTGGGAAAAGGAGGAAGAAGGGGCGGAGTCGGGTCACGTACTGTGGAATTACTGCGCGCCGTCGTCGTACGCGGGAGATGCGTATTGCGTATAGGTACATACCCAATATGACGGAGGCACGGAAGGCAAGAGGCATACGCATCTCGTTTGAGGCATGGCAAGGAAAGGCACGATGATGCATGCCTTTTCCGAAAAAAACGTCTACATTCTCTGGTTGAGGAAGAGGTGGATATGTACACAGCCAGCCAACCAGCATCATTCAGTGGAGGAAAGAGGGATGACCTCCCTCCTCCCCTCAATCTCATGGCGGGATGGGGGATGGAAGAAGAAAAGGGAGGAAGGAAAGAGGCCTCATAAATGATATCCATCCATCAATTCTCCTTCCTCCTCCCTCTTTGCCCCTCCCCCATCCGTCCGATTCTATCGCTCCTTTCCATCGCCCGTTTCGCCCCGGGGCTCCTCGTTGCCGCCGCCGTGGGGTAGAAGAAGCCGCCCCCTATCCAAGTCACTCCTTCATCTCTTTGCGATGCCTGCAGCGTCGCGAGGAAGAAGGAACCAACGGAAATAATTTCGTCGTTTATACTGATCTTTTTCCTCGGTGGCTATACCGATCTGTTCTATCCTAACCCAATATGATTCCCCCAGTTGGATCAGAGATTCCCCTTCATCCTTCTAATTATTAGACGCCCCATTATAAAGAAGGAAGAGTCTAGTAATTCTAGCACATCTCAAAAAATACTATTGTTGTAGAAGACATTTCCTAATATGACAGTCATAACATGAAGTACAGTAATTAAATCACAATGAAAACTGGAGAGTATGCTTTAAATAAAATTTATTTTTTTCTTCCTTACATTTTTCCTTTTTGGGGCTCTGAACCAGTCGGCTTCTTCAAGTCAGATTTTGACGGTCCTGTGGTACTCCCAAGTTCACTGTCGCTTTTGGCCTTGTCATACCCTGTAATTTCATCTGCCGCCTTTTTCAGGCGTTGTGCAGCTTTCTTCGCCTTTTCCTTAGCCTTGTCTTTCAGCTCAATAGTCTTGTCGACAATTCCCTCCGCCGTACCCTCAACTCTTTCCTTGCCATGCTCAACTTTCTCTGAAGCGGCCCTTCCCACGTCCTTGGCAGTGTCTACGACATCTTCCTCCGCGCTTTCCACGGTGTCAACTGCACTTTGAGCGGCATGTTTGGTTTTGTCCTTAGCCTGGTCTTTTAAGTAGCCCGCTCTGTCGGCCACTCCCTCGTACGTATCCTTTGCAGTGTCTTTAACAGCATCCTTAGCGTCAGAAACCTTGTCCGATGTTTTATCAACAGCCTCACCTACGGCGCTGGAAGCTTGGTGTGCCTTTTGATCAACTTTTCTTGCTGCGCTGGACGCGGTCTCCTTTACCGCATCCTTGGCTTCTCCGGCAGTCTCACTTACATTGTGGGCCGCTTGCCCTACTGCTTCTGTCGCTTTGTCTGCAGTTGCTTTGGTACTTTGTCTGGCCTTTTCTTTGGTGTCTAAATTCTTGCTCTTCTCCCCTTGTGACCTATGCTTGGTCTGCTGCTCTTTCCCCACGGAAGCTGACGGCGACTTTTGCTGACCAGCCTTTCCTTGGGAACCTGTGCTCTGGGAGCTTTTTATCCCCATGGAGCTGGATTTCTGCTGCTCTTGCTTCCCTGTTTGAGACTGTTGTTGTTTCGTACTTGGAGAGCTTTGTTGCTTTTGTTCTGAAGTTCCAGAAAGCTTTTGCTCTTTTCCCTGAGTGGGCTTTTGTTGACTGCTGGTAGATTGGGAAGCTTTGTTCTGAGAACTTTCATTCATTTCTGACCTTGCTTGCTGTTGTTGCTTGCCAGTAGGCGATTGCTGTGTTTTTGCTTGAGAACTCTGTTTCGTTTGTCCTTGCCCTGTGGTAGCCTTTTGTTCGCCCTTTTGAGCAGTAGACTTTTGAGAACTGATATTTGATTGAGAGGCTTTGCCTTGAGAACCTTGAGCACCCATGGAACTTGTTTTGGCTTGCTGTTCCTGTTTGCCAACTGGGGATTTTTTATCCTTTACTTGAGAGCTCTGCTGTCCTGTTCCTGTTTTTGCTTGGTCCTGCTGTTTGCCCACTGGAGATTTTTCAACCTTTGCTTGAGATTTCTGCTGTCCTGTTCCCGTTGCAGGCTTTTGCTCTTTTCCTTGAGGAGATTTTTGTTCAGTGTTTGACTGAGAGCCTGTATTTTGAGGGCTCTTCGAACCTGGAGAGCTGGTTTTTTGCTGTGTTCCTACTGAAGAAGTTGGACTTTTTGCTTGAGAACTTTGTTGCTTTTGTCCTGGCCCCCCTGCAACCTGTTGCTCCTTTCCCTGAGAACTGGACTTACTTTGACCGATTTGCGGTTGTGAACTCTTCATACTCTGGGAACTGGTTTTCTGCTGACTTTGTTGGCCCAGTGGGTTTTTTTTATTCTTGTCTTGTGAACTCTGAGAACTTGGTTGAGATTGTCCAAGTTTTTCCTGCCCTTGACCCTGTTGCTTCTTTCCTTGAGAAGAAGACATATTTTGCTGAGAACCCAAGTTTTGAGATCCTTGACTAGTCGGAGAACTGGATTTATTTTGCTCTTGATTTCCCAAGGATGATTTTTGGCTTTGGGACTGAGTTCCAGTCTGAGAACTAGACTTTTGCTGCTGCTGATTTTCCAAAGATGATTTTTGGCTTTGGGACTGAGCTCCAGTCTGAGAACTAGACTTTTGCTGCTGCTGATTTCCCACAGAGGATTTTTGCTCTTTTCCCTTAGCAGTGGAAGATTTCTGCTGATCACTTTTGGAGCCTATATTTTGGGAGCTTTTCTTGTCCAGGGAAGTGGGCTTCTGCTCATTTTGCTTTCCCAATGATTGGGACTTCTTAGCTGGAGATTTTTGTTGGTCCTGTTTCCCAAGGGGAGATTTTTGTTGCTCTTTTCCTCCCAACGAGGATGTTTGACCCTTAGATTGAGATTCTTGTTTTTCCTGTCCTTTCGGTTTTTGTTGCCCATCAGTAAGCTTTTTCTCATCTCCTTTAACAGACGAAGATTTGGGCTGACTACCAACAGAACTGGACGTTGGTCCTTGAGAGCCTTTTGCTTCCGAGGCACCGGTTTTCTGTTGCTCTTGTTTGCCCTTCAAAGCCTGTGATTTCTTATCTTCCTGTCCTTGTGATTTCTGCTGTCCAGCTTGTTTTGTTTGCTGCCCCAGGTCTTGAGGCTTTTGTTGTCCCTGCCCCTTCGGCTTCTGCTGCTCCTGGCTTGTCTCTTTTTTTGTCTGCCCTGTAGACTTATTTGTCTGACCGGCGCTGGATTGAGTTATACTAGAGGAGGGCATTGTCGCAGTGGAAGCACCGTCAGCACTTTGCTTGCTGTCATCTTTGGAGCTGGGCTGTTTTTTCGCCGAAGAAGCGCTTTCAGCACTTTGCTTGCTGTCATCCTTGGAGCTGGGCAGTTTTGTCGCAGTGGGCGAATCCTTTTCTTTAGCAGAATCAGGTTTTTTCTGAGTACCACTGGCCTGTGATGAAGAGGAAGCGGGCTTTGAAGATTTCTCCTGCGAGCTCCCTGTAGAAGGAGAACTCTGTGATTGGTGCCCTGGCTTGGATTGCGATCCGCTGGATTGCTTAGTGGCGCTGGAGGAGGAAGAACTCGGACCGGTTGAGGAAGACTTGCTACTCTCTTGTTTGGCGGCGCTGGTGGAGCTCGCGCCTGCCGGAGACTTGCTGTCGCCCTTTGCCTGATTGGGACCGGACTTGCCGCCTGCTTGCGCCTGCTGGCCCGGCTGGACTTTGGAACTTGAAGGGCTCTGAGTCGAGCTGGCACCACCGGAAGCGGGCTTCTTCTTGTCCTTGGCAGTCCCGATTTCCTCGGAGAGTGGAGTCTTCTGCACGCTCTTGTCCTTGCCAGGAGCTCCTTTCGAAGCGTCTTGGTCGACCGTCTCCTTGACCTTGTCCGCCAGCTCCTTAACTTTGTTCTTGATCTTCTCGAAGGCCGACGAGTCCTGCTTCGCCTCCTGCAGCAGCAGCCCGCTCCTTAGGTGGTTCTGGACAAGAGCGATCCTCGGGAAGAGCCTGGCTCGGTTGGCGCCGAGCTGCCACTCGCCGACTATCCTCAGGAATTTGAGTCGAGGTCCGCTCTTTGACAAGGCGAAGCGCCCTCCATTGGTCCTTGCTTGGGAGACGAGGAACCTCGCTGAAGATATAATACTGTTAATTTTCGTGAGAGTTGGCAGCACCGCAACTGGAATCGGCGTCATTTTTTCGTCAGCGATTTGCACACAACTGACTTTTACTTAAAACGAAGAACAAAATAATACAATCGTCAAATTCAAATTCAAAATTCAAAATTTGAATTTGAATTTGAATTAACTTCTATGCACTACGCATGTTTTTTTAATGGGAAAACGTAGAGAAAACGAAATGCATAAAAAGAAAAGAAAGAACAAATCGTTTATACAATGTAAAAAAGGCTGCATTGACAGGTATGGGCGCGGGTAGGAAACACAAAGACTAGAATACTAGCTAGTATAAATACATCAACGCCCAGTACTTTGAATTTTCTTGTAGCACTACAAGAAAAGCTAGTAGCTATTTTCAAGTCACTTTTTTTCGTTTCGCTGCATTAAAATTTTCTTGTTTCCTGCAAAACCTTTACTCTATGATTCTGCCGTAGACATGGCGGGCATCACCTGTAAAGTATTTGGCTCTGGACTTGGACACCACCGAGCACCGACGTGGACGGAATCGGAATTCGGCGCTCATTTCTAGAGCCGCGTCCCATTTCGATTTCGTATCGAAAATTTCAATTACGGAAAGAACCGAGCGTCCGCCTCGAAACCTTTTTATCGTCCAGAGTCTTTCTTTCACCTCTTTGTGCTACTATATTTTTGTCAAACCTTGTTTTTCTGTGGACACTGTCATGGAGTATTGGGAGTTTTGACCTCAGCCCTCTGATTTTTCGCGCAAACTTTCGATGCACCCAGGCCTGGCAAACACGGAACGGGAGTTGTGTATTTCCCGATACTCGATCGCTTGTGCATTTCGGACTTTTGTTTGATCCCTTGTTACGCCCTTCTTCTTCTGCGTTAGCGACCCTGTGCTACGAACCTCCATGCGACGGGTGTGAGACCAAAACGACGGCTTGGATTTGCGCCAGGGCATCAAAGCTCCGGGAATAAGCCAGTTTGTGTGTCCAACATTCCAAGTGATGATGATGTGGGCAAATGTTATTCCAGACCTGAGTCAGCGAGAAATGTGTGTTTTATTCATTTTGATTCCAAGGGTTATTTCGATTTGCTTGCTAGGGAAGAAGGGAAAAAAATTCCTAGTACCGGTATTCCTTCGGTGTGTGAATATGTTGCACCGGACAAAGTAGCGGTCCTCCACCCGCCGCCCTCAGTTCTGTGTGCGTCTACGCCGCAGGAAAGTGATACACGAGGAAGTAAAGGCATGTCGACTTAACTGCGATTCCCGAAAGAGAGATAGAGAAGAGTCGGATCTTCTTCTGTTTCCCGATCTGGGCTCTGGAGTCAGTTCAGCAAGTGCTTCCCTCTCCTTCCCCTCCTCTTGCTCCCACTTTTGGAGCAAAGGATTCGACGATTTTGTGTACGAAAAGGTGGCTTTGGAAGAGGAGCCCCATAGGGACGCCGTTGATTTTCGCGCCTCAAATTCTGTCCCCCATCTTGAGGGGTTCCCCTGCACCAAGGACAGTTTGTTGTTCTAGTGCTTATAGTGGGGGTGGGGAGGAGGGAGGAGAGAAACGTTGTTTCGCGGGGGAGGAGGAGGTTCCTCCAACATTTGCTCTGCTGGGGTGGTTGCTCTCTCACGGCACTGTGAGAGGGTAGTACATGGGCACACGGAAAAAGAATTCCCATGCACACCCAAAAAAGAGAGGAGGGGAATGGGCAAACACGGAGGAGGAGGAGGAGGAGGAGGAGGAGGAGGAGGAGGAGGAGGAGGGAGTGTTTAATTCATCAGGGAAACGAAAAAAGAAAGAGGCCCTGCT
>JAAUYJ010001161.1_pt1 | contig 20599 bp, 20 predicted proteins | sample 7278031 | NCBI WGS metagenome assembly JAAUYJ01 (sample SAMN14350222, study PRJNA611818) | marine sediment metagenome | isolation source: surface marine sediment (1.8m) | place: French Polynesia: Moorea | collected 2018-08 | reverse complement strand
TATATTGGTCGGGCTTTATCCGCACGCTAAAACCTTGGGGGTACTCACCTACGGTTCGATGCGTCCCCCTCGTTTATAGCGTGGGACTTAGCCCGACATCCCAGTTAACTTTTTTTCTTCCCCAACCAAACAAACCACATTTTTCTGTCCTGGTATGGTTTGTGGTCCATCGTAAAATGCGTTTAAATTGAGAATAAAGTTCCCCTGCCTTGACTTTTTTGGGTTCTGTCTTATTAGGGAAAGTCATATCGTAATCTTCAAGAAAGAGATAATAACCTAAATCGGCAGCCTGAGATTTTAAACGACGTAAGCGACGGTTAACGTTATACTCACCCATTTCTAAGCGTAGACATTGTTGCTGTATTGTTTCTAAGCTTTCTGGGGCGTTAGCAATATCTTCTTGAGCAAGAATTTTATCAATCAATTTTTGGGTGAGTTGTTCAACTTTGGTGTTAACTTTTTCGGCAAATCCTTTTTGAATTGATAGTTCTTGATACTGTCTTTCAATCAATTCTGGCCTTAAGTCTAATTCTTCACACTCAGTGAAAAACGTTTTCGCCTTATATTCATTGCCAAAAACTAGCTCAACACCAATTATTTTCTCGTTCCAAGCTTCATTATATTTAGCTAGGGTCTCAAAATATTCCCGTTTTAACGGATTTTCTTTTGCCAAGATTAGATAAGAACGACCGCTAGTACCATGTTGGAAAATTAATCCGTTTTCAATTTTTTCAGCATTTGGATTACCATCCTTATCAACTGTACTCCGATACCAAGTTTTTGGCTCAGGTTTAATTTTTTTCAAATCTTTTTCTGTTAATTTACCGGGGGAGAATCCCCAAGAAGATTCAAAATATTCCCGAATAGAAGCAATAGAAGTTAATCCTTCTGTTGCAGAATTACCTAAGACTTGTTCCCAAGTAATTTCTATATCTCTTTTACGCTGAAAAGAAAGAATAGGAGGAGTTTCCTTAAGGTTTTCAGGCGGTTTATCCACCCTTAAAAAAGGCTGAAGTTGATTGCCATCACCCTCCAAATGGAAAATATCTTCACGTTTTGGGATTTCAGGTAAGACTGGATTTAGAGTTGGAAGTGAACCATTTTTACCATTACTACTCATCATTTTGTCCTCAAATTATACTCAATTTTAGTAACATTAAGATAAGATAAGTTTTTATGATTGACTTATCTTCCCTTTTGTGTTTGATTATGGTTGACAAAATGAGCTTTTAAAAAATAGAAAAACACAATCGCAATCTTCCTATTTAGTTAATAGGAAACGTAACCAATAAACCACCTTAATTCTATTTCAGGAGTCAGTTATTTTTACTCTTGTTTTATAAGTCTATTCTACTAATTTTTTCTGTGAGTTGTTACTGATAAACGCCCAACATTTTACAAAAATTCAAGTGTGCTAACCCTTCTGTTGAACCGATGTGTCCAGTTATTTCTGGCGATCGCTTGTTAACTCCGAGTTCACCAACATCTCCCGTGGGACAGTTTCGGAACTGCCTCAAGAAACTTCTGAGCTCCTTAAAAACAGTCTCTAAAAGGATGAGGACTTTTCCAAAACCCACATCAACTTAGGGAGCAATGGTGAGATCAGCATCAAAAAACGATTCGCACAATATAGACAAGTCAATCATTCCTGATAAAAAAATGTGCATTACTGATAATTTATCCAAAAGTCGCTATGATAAACAGTAGCCAGATTCATCAAATCTGAGCCACTTTCTTTATCGTTTATTCAAGACCACCCTTTAGCAATTTTAAATCCATACTATTATGATTGACGCATCTGTCAATACAATTGAAGAGTTCGATCTCTCCCGTGAAGAGAGAGTCATTGAAATTCAAAACCTCATTGAAACCCTACGGGTTGCCGATGAGATTGCGAGTAAAGGCTACTTAATCACTAGCTCAGAATTAGCTGATTTAATGGACATCAATGCTAGTGCTGTCACCAGTCGTGGTGATCATTGGTCTTGGCGTAATTGGGTTGTTTCACGGGTTCGCCGAGAAGGAAACCAAATTCTTTGGCAACTCGAAAAAATTGATTAGCCCAGCTAAATAATCAACTGACAGAGTGGGAAAAGTTCACACTCCCCCGTTAAGCTAAGGCTGTAACGGGGGAGTGTCAATTTCGGAGGAACAGATCACTGTTGGAAATTACTTGTTCACCGAGACAACTTAAATATCTCCTCGTATCTCTTCAATTACGCCATCGCGAACGACAATTTCTACATTTAATTTTTTAACTAAGTTCTCTCCTTTTTCAATACGGAAAAAACTTTCGAGTTGTCCTTGAACTACTTCTTGTTCTAACTCAACGGTTTGAACTTGCTGCATTTGTTGTAAAAATTGATTTTTCCTTTCTAGCAGTTCACTTTTTTTCTGGTTAACCTGCAACTGAATATTATCAATTTGTTGCGTCACTTCTGGTCCTGGGGGGGAAATACTTTGTTTTTGAATCTCCGTGATTGCTCGTTGTCCTTGCATTTCAATTTGTTGCATTTGGTTGTCAAGCTGGGTGATTTGTGACTGCAGTTGTTGCTGCATTTCCTCTTTCCAGCGAGTGGTAACAATGACTTTGAGATTGACTGGACGTTTTAGTAGTAAGCTAGTGTTTGCTTCTTCCATACCTGTTTTCTCCTATGACTAAGACCTTGCAATGATTAAGATTCAAACATCCCGTTGATCATACCTTGATATCGTTCCGTCACTACAGGCCGTTTTATTTTCAAGGTTTGAGTCATCATGCCGTTTTCTACAGAAAAGGGTTCTAAAATCAATTCAAAAGCTTTAATCTGGTCATCTGCCCGATATCCGGGTCGGTTTTTCACTTCTCGTTTGAGTTCTTGTTTGAATAAGTCTTGAACAGGTTTGCCATAGAGATCACTATTGAGGATCGTTTCTCGGCTGGCATCGACTGGGGGAAACGTGAGGTTGAGTTGTTGATTGTTGCCCCATGTTTGCAATGCGTCCAAGTTAGGTACAATCAAAGCTCCTAATGCTTTTTGATCTTGTCCCACTAACATCATTTGGTCAATATAAGGACTTCTCACACAAGCGTCTTCGATGGGTTGAGGTTCAATATTTTCTCCATTGCTCAAGACAATGGTATCTTTAGCTCTTCCAGTGATTACTAAATCATTCATGGGAGTTATCCAACCTAAGTCCCCACTATCAAACCATCCTTGAGGATCGATCGCTTTGGCTGTTGCTTCGGGTTTTTTATAATAACCTTGCATCACTTGAGGCCCCCGAATGAGAACAACGCCCCGTTTTCCTTGGGGAAGAGACTCACCGGTATTGAGATCAACGATTTTAATTTCTGTTTGGGGAATGGGTTGCCCCGAAGATCCTCGTAAGTTATGACTATGAGTGCGGGCGTTGGTTACGGGAGAAGTTTCTGTGAGGCCATAACCCACTAAAACAGGGACATTGATGATTTCATAGAAGTCGTCTAAATGCTTAGCCAGAGAACCGCCACCACTCACCAGGGTTTCAAAATTTCCTCCTAAACCGTCCCGAATTTTTTGATAGACTAATTTATCCCCCAAACTGTGTAAAGGTGCTAAGAAGATAGCTTTAAGACGGGCTATGAACCTTTCTACCCCAGAGGCATCAAAGTGTTCTAAGCTCATGTTATCGGCAATACGTCGAGAGAGAATAAAGTTTTGGGAAATGTTGAAGAAAAACTGGACAATTTTTTGTTGGGTAGGACTTTGTTCCCTCAGTTGCTTTTGTATCCCTTCATAAAGGGAGTCCCAAAGACGAGGAACCCCCACCATGTGTTCAGGTTTAAACTTTTTGAGATCGGTTTTAAAGTTGCGGATATTGGTGTAGATGAGGGTACATCCTTGAGACAATAAGAAATACTCTGCGCTACGTTCATAGGAATGCCAAGAGGGTAGAATGCTGAGTACACTGTCCCCTGCTTTGGGTTGAATCACCGAATCTAAATTCTTGACCTGATGTAATAAGTTCCCATGAGATAGCATTGCACCTTTGGGTTGCCCTGTGGTTCCAGATGTGTAGATTAAAGTAGCTAAATCTTTATCCTTTTTACTGACTGGTTGTAAGTCATGGTTTGCCCCTAGTTCCATTAATTGAGTAAAATTCAGGGTTTTAATAGAATCCCCTGTTGTCGGGGTTTCGTCGCTTAATAAAATAATTAATTGTAGGGGTATTTCGTCACAAAAGGAGCGTATTTTAGCTAAGGTTTTCTGATTTTCAACGATCAGGGTACTACTATCACTATCTCTGAGAATATAGGCTAATTCGTTTTCATCCGCCTGAGCGGATCTCACCGCGTTGGCTGCACCAGCTAACATCGATCCTTGGTCAGCAATAAACCAACGGGGACTATTATCTGCAATTAAACTGACTTTATCATCTGGTTTAATTCCTAGTGCTTGCAGTCCGGCGGCAAATTGTTTTAATTGTTGGTATAGCTGAGCAAAGGTTAATTGAACTGCTGGTTTACTGTGGGGATCATGCAGTGCCAAGATATCAGGAAATTTGGTAGCAGCGATCGCCCACACTTCTGATAGGGAAGTTAGTTCAGTATATTCGGCAATAGTTGTCATAGGGCCTTGATATTGCTAAGGGTTTCACCCTATAGACTAACTAATGATGGGGTTAATGTTCCCGTCAAGTGTATCAGTATTTTGGTTGGTACAAAGTGAGTTTGGAGTTCGGAGTTATGATTTTTTAATGGAGAATTGAGAATGAAGAAATCCAAAAATTCTTAATTCTCAATTCTTCTAAGCCACTTGGGGTTCTAGTATAGAACCTAGTTGTTGAATGCCTTTTTTCAAATGACGGGTTACAGTCATCGGACTAATGCCAATTTTTTTAGCCGCTTCTTTGCGAGGAAGTTCGTTCAAAAAGACGCATTCGATGGCTGCTTTGGTTTTCTCCTCTAATTGACTCATGGCCCTTTGTAATTGTAAGCGATCTTCTTCTAGTCTTTGTTTAGCCTGATAATGTTGATCGGGCAAAGTATCACCAAAACTGATAGAGCAATCAACATTTTGACTAATGGTTGCATCTAAACTGACCAAAAGCCGGTTTTGCAAAGCTAGTTGACATTCATGCCATTCTTCTAAAGGAACTTCCAAGGCTTCAGCCATTTCCCAATCTAAAGGGGGCCTATTTAAAGTAACGGTTAATTTTTTGCGTATTTTTTTCCCCTTATTGTAAAGTTCTTGCCACCGTCTAGGAATTCTCATTACACTTCCCTTATCACGAAGATAGTGCAGCATTTCTCCGCGAATATAGGGAATCGCAAAAGAGCTAAAGGCACAACCTTGTTGGGGATCAAACCTTTCAATGGCACGAATTAAACCTAAATAACCAATTTGTTCTAAATCTTCATAAGGCTCTGAGCACTGGCGACTAATACGGTGAGCTACTTGACGCACTAATCCCAGATTTCTTTCTACCAGTTGATTGCGTAGTTCTAAAGATGGATTACGAGCATAAACACTTAAGAGTTCGATCATGTCTATATGTTTCTTCTGAGAGGATTGATTATATTTAGTGGTCATGATTTTATACCCAAAAATAATTTTAAAATGAGAAAATAATAGCTCGATATTCTAACGGTAGGGATGTATCCCGAAAAACACTCCCTCGATCAATCCCTCGACGAAAGATTGATAAGTAGCCGTCGCTTAGTTCAAAATCGAACTAAGGAATCTTGTCTATATTTTCCTATTGTCCTTCTCAGAGAAATTCCCTACTATCGGTATTACACGGAAATATTTTCAACTTACGTAAGATCATTCTGCATAAATACTTAAATTAGCCTCTGTCTACTTTACTAACTATTACCTTTAACCGACAAAGGAGACAATTTCTAGAAATTTTTGCTTACATCTGCTCGAAGATATAACATTACTCAGTATTACCCTATTCGGTATTCCTTACTAGCCATCTGACCTCAAGATAAGCTGTGAAGTGCCCCAACTAATGGCAAAGCAGTATATAGCGTTTCTCACTCTCATCAGGTACACTGATGTCTTCTTCCCAAACTAAGAACTACGAACTACGAACTCCCAAAACTAAAAAATTTTGGATCTGACAAGTATGGGAAATACTTAATAATTGCCCCCAAACTATGTCAATCAAAATGTAGAATTCAGAATTACTGAACACTCAATTTGGATGCTTTAAACAGGGAAAATTCTTCTTCTCTTGGTCGAGGGATGGTGAGGAAATATCGCCATCCCTCGACCGCTTTTCATCTCCTTGAAAGATAAGGCTTAGAACCCTTTTTTCGTCCACTAATCTGTTTAGATGATTTTCAATTTTTAACCATCCCTTTTATCTTTATTTTATCACATATAATAAGTTGGTTGTTTTAGTCAATTAATAAGTAATTTTGTGTTGATATTATAATTGTTTGCTAGTGAATTTTTCATCTATTTTAAATAGTTTAAATCTAGCTTTTTTTGTATTTTTAGAGTCTTTAGCTTTTTGAATCAACCTCTTTTGTCTAATTTTTAAGCGTCTTAATGAGCGTTGAAAGTAATGAAGGGAAAGTTAAGTTAGTATAGTATTGAACTTGTCTATCAAATCATTTAGAGAGAGAGAGTATGAGTAATACCAGTAACTTTCGTGATGCACTCCGTGAAGCCAAAGGCCAATCTTTAGTTGGCCCCAATGTCGTTGCCAATGCCTTACCTTTTGTGGGAGGTGGACTAGTTCTAACCGCAGTTGGGACTTATGGTGGTTTAGGGGTTATTGAATCTTATCCTAACCTCTTTTTTCCCACTTTTTTTGCGGCGATCGTACTAGAATTAATTCTCTTTTTTGTAGCTCGTAATATCGCTGAAAAAGGTAACAATAGCACTGCTTTACCTTTACTCGCTATATACAGTTTACTGTCGGGATATACCCTAAGTGGATTGGTTTACCTCGCCCTCGGTACCCAAGGAGTCGGCAGTCAAGGCATTGCGATCGCAGCCCTAGGCTGTGGGATTACTTTTATTGTTGCGCGCAGTGTGGGCTCGAATCTTTCCGATCAAGACGGGATGGCTTTAACCAAAACCATTGGACTCGGTATGATTGCCCTGTTAGTGGTTATTGTGGGTCAACTCATTTTCTCTTTATTTGGCGTTTATACCCCCAGTTGGTTAGAAATCGCTATTTCTGGATTAGGAGTTTTCCTCTTTGCAGGGGCTGCCGTTGTTGATTTTTACATTCTTCCCCGTACTTATAACGATGAGCAGTATCTTTCGGCTGCTTTATCGATGTATCTGACTTATATCAATCTCTTCATTTTTATCTTACGTCTGCTCATTGCTATTAGTGGCCGTGACTAGCAAGAGGAATTTAGAATTTAGAATGTGGAATGTGGAATTTAACTTTTTCTGTGTTCTTCGTTCTAAATTCTAAATCTTGCTCAGTTTCCTCAATTTTTTAAAAATTCCCCCTTTGCGCTAAATTAGTAAAGAAATGTAAACAAAATCAATCATTGAGAAAAGCGATGAGTGAACCTTCTAACCAACCTACTGAAACCCCCAAACTAGAAGATCCCAAGTTTGGGTTTAATGACTATGCAGAACGTTTGAATGGTCGAGCGGCGATGATTGGCTTTTTATTAATCCTAGCCATTGAATACCTAACAGGCCAAGGGTTATTGTCTTGGCTAGGATTACAGTAAACTTTCGACATAAGAAGGTAATTTTTAGTTGGGGGGGAATTCTTTCTATTTCATTCACAAGCAGCACCGAAGCACCAGAAACCCCTGTTTCGTTAGCCAGATTGAGAGTCAGGTATTCCCTCTTTTCCCTTTCAACCACCCTGATAAATATAAATTAGATTATAACTAAACTAAATATCAGTGAAAATCCCCTAAAAAATTAATCTAATCTCCGAGGTTTCTACAGTATATTTTGTAGCAGGTAAGATAAGCTGAAATTAGATTAGATATTCTAAACATACAACTATGAATATTTTATTGCCTCGTGTTCTAAAAACCCTTTACCGTAAAGAACCCATTTCTAGTTTTATTTTAGTGATGGGGGCCGTGGATGCCGTTATGGGGGGTGTAGGTCAACGTTGGTCATTATTCTCCTTCGGCTTGTTTATTGTTTCTGTTTCGGTCATTTTACGCTGGTTGCAGGTTCAAAAAGCCCAGCCTATTGTAACTCAAGATAGACCTAGACGATATTTACCCCCTAGTTCTGCCAAAACCCCATTACCTTTACTCACCAATGATAAATCCCGTCGCACACCAAGGTGAGGAAGTTGTCGGTTCATTACTCGATAGATACAATATAGCCATCACAAACTAAAATCCTCAATACTTAGACAAAAAGCGTGGGGATGTAGTAATTACTATGTGTCATTAGGCTAAAGATAAGCATTGAATAAGATGAACCATTTGGAGATCCCAGAGAGAAAAACTCAACCATTAGGACTGATTGTGACAGCTTTGATTTTGATTACTCAAGGCTGGATAAACCCTGCTAATGGCCAACTCATTCGACAGCAACAACAGACTTTATCTGAGCAAAAAATTGAGGCACAAATAACCGGACTACGGCTCAAACATCGTTTTACAGGTCATACTACTCCCATTCGTTCCCTAACATTTAGTCCCAATGGAGAAACGGTGATTAGTGGGGGGGGAAGCAGTGAACCTTTTTTAAAATTTTGGTCAATTAGACACGGAAGAGAAATTAGCACACTACGGGCCCAGAGTTCAGCCATTTTAACCCTGGCGATTTCTCCCAATGGAAAAACCTTAATCAGTAGCGGAGAAGATGCGGATCTCCATTTTTGGGTTTGGCCAGAAAGAGATAGTAAGGTCAGTTTTTTTGATCACTACAGTTATGTTTTTTCTCTGGCTGTTACTCCCGACAGTAAGTTTGTGGTTACAGGTTCTTTAGGAGGTATTCGGGTTTGGAGTTTAGATCCCCCTCGTTTCCTCTATCAACTCGAAGATTTTGGCACTCCTGGTTATGCTTTAGCTATGCACCCCAACGGCTTTTTAGTGGCTAGTGGGGACGATCAAGGAAGGGTAACTTTTTGGAATCTTAGAGACAGATCCATCGTATCTCGATTTTCTGCCCATTCTCGAACGATTTCCGGCTTAGCCATTACTCCTGACGAAAAAACGATAATTACTGCCAGTCATGATGGTACGATTAAGCTGTGGGATCTCGCCAGTGGCGATTTATTAGAGACTTGGACAGGCCATACCGGAAGAGTTGAGTCTATTGCTTTGAGTCCTAATGGTAAGGTATTGGCTAGTTCGAGTATTGATGGTGTTCGATTATGGCGTGTAGAAACAGGGCGTTTATTGCGACACCTCAGAGCTCATAATGAACAGGTAAATGTGTTAGCGTTTAGTCCCAATGGAGAGTATCTGGCTTCTGGGGGCTTTGATAAAGTGGTTAATCTCTGGCAAATTCCGGAATTATTTTATCGTTGAAGATGGCACAAGAACAAAAACACCCTCAAGAAAAAGGCGATCGCCTCATTGTTAACGAGTTATTGGTGGCAGAACCTGAACCCCGCAACTTGGCTGAGTTGGCCAGGCTTCGTATTCGTTACTGTAATTTTCCAGGGGCGCGTCAACTGAGTCAAGATTTAGATTTAATTTTAGAACAATGGCAGTTAACGGAAGAAGAACTATTTGAGCAAACTCGTCAACTCCATCACAAAGGAAAAGTGTATCGTAGTGCTTCTAATGAAGAACAACAAGATTGGACTTAACAAAACCTGGGTTCAGTGTTAGGAGTTCGGAGTTCGGGGTTATTATTTTTTAAACGAGACAATGAGTGTTTGAGACTGCTGATTTTAGTAAATTGTTTCCAAATTTCCCTATATCGAACTCAGGTTAACAAAGAAAATCAATTCTCAAGCAGTTAAAGTCAATAAGAATTGAGAGTTTAGAATTACTGATTCCTCAAGTTTAAGACTGGAAACAAGGGAGGTGTTTCTTCTCTTGGTTGGTTAGATATGGTGAGGGCTTCTCGCCATCCCTCTACCGCTTTTTATACCCTTGAAAGGGGAAGATTGAAACCCCTTTTTTTAGTCAAAATAAATCCTTTTTCCTGTTCCTTCTCTAAAATAGCTATTTTTGTCGAAAGTGCAAAATGTAAATTAAATCTTTTAAAAAGATAATTTAATTATGTGTTTCTTTTCTATTAACTTTTTATTAATTTCTAACTTCTACAATTCTCAGTGACCAAAACCAGACAAATTAAGAGTTTTGTTACAAAATTATGAGAAAGTTAGGCAAATCTTTACTTTTAGGTTTCATATTTCTATTGTTAATGCAAGTTAGAGCTTTTGCTTTAACCTTTGTCAACTGGAATGTGGCCAATCGTCCTAATAATACCAGTCAACAACTTGATATGGAAACGGTTTTTAGAGCCATAGGAAGAGTCGATTTGTTGTTTGTTGCAGAAACGGATTCTAGCTCTACCTTTTCGACGCGAACTGCTTTGAACAACGCCTTTAATACCAATAGTTATCGTTTTAGAACTGCTAGTGCTGATGGAGGAGGCGATCGCACGGGTCTATTTTACGACTCTTCTACCCTCAGTTTAGTGGGATTATCTCAGCTAACATCAGGACTAACCCATCCGACTCTCAGAGGTTTATTTCGACCAGTAGGGGCCTCAAATACAAGCACTGACTTTTACGCTTATGCTGTTCATTTAAGATCAGGGAGTAGCAGTAGTGATGAGAATATAAGAGCCAGTGAAGCAAGTATTATTCGTAATAATGCTAATACTTTAGGTTCGGCTAACATTATTTATGGTGGAGACTTTAACTGGAATTCTTCGAGTGAAGCCTCTCCTAGTGCGTATAACATTTTTACAGGTAGTGGAGCCGGACAAGCCTTTTCTTTTTTCTCCCCAGGAAATTGGCGGGATAATCCCTCTTTTCTTAGCTTCCACACCAATAATCCTGGAGGACCAATGGATGATTTATTTGATACTCAGTTAGTTAGTTCTGAGCTTTTCGATGGATTTGGCTTAGACATCACTGGGGGCTATCGCGTTCTGGGGAATAACGGAACCCATATTCTCAACCAGCCTATTACCACAGGTAATGGTGCTTCTAGTTCTGTGTTATCCGCCTTATCGCGATTTAGTGATCACCTACCTGTAGTGGTTGATTATAGAATAGTCGGCAATAACACTGCATTTTTTGGTGCATCCACTACAGTGCCTGAGCCATCTGTGACGTTAGTCGGACTTGGGTTTGTGATTCTGTTAGGGATGTCATTGCCTAAGCATAATTAAACAAGAAGCAGATTGTAGATTTATCGAGATAAATCTCTGTTTCTTTCAACAATTTCTGTGGGATAGTGTCGGAGCGAAGCTAGGGACTTCTGACTTCGTTAACCCTTATGAATGGGGGGCTTGGGAAGGTAAACTGGAAGTGGACTAAAAGGAAAGGATTCTAGATTATGACACTTTCGATGTATCAAGCGGCCATTCCACCTTTAACCCGCACCTTAAATAACTTGGTGGGGATTTTGGAAAAAGGGGCAGCCCATGCTGAGGCGAAAAAGATTGACCCAGTTGTTCTCATCGGATTTCGTCTCTACCCGAATATGTTTCCTTTATCGAAACAAGTGCAAATTGCCTCAGATATTGCTAGAAGGGGCATGGCTAGACTAGCAGGGGTTGAACTTACGGAAATGGAGGATACAGAGACAACATTTCCAGAACTGATTAGTCGGGTTCAAAATACAATTACTTACTTAGAAACATTCACCCCTTTACAAGTTGACGATACAGAAGCGAAAACCATTGAAATACCTATTAGGGACGAAATATTGACTTTTGATGGGCAATCATTTTTGTTGTATTTTATTCTTCCTAATGTGTATTTTCACGTCACCACAGCCTACGATATTCTTCGTCATTGCGGGGTAGAATTAGGTAAGTTTGATTATCTTGGCGCACCTCCAAAGTAGGGGCCCCAAAATTGTTTCTGAATCAATTAAAAGTCTTGTTCAACTTTTAGAGTATCGACAAATTTATTGAAACCGACAAACAATTCTACTACCCCAAGAGTTTCTATTATTTCAACTTCTGTCACTCCCAATTGCTTTAAATCTTCAAAACTCGACTCATCGATCTCATGAGGATTTTTATTCGCTCTGCGTGCGAGGGACAGTAGTTGAATTTCTTTTTTTTGAAGCCCAGTTTCTGTTAATTTTGATTCGACTGTTGCTTGCACTTGTGCTGGGGATAAACCTAGCTTCAATAGTGCTTGACTGTGAGCAGCTACACAATAATGGCAACCATTATCAAGAGATACTAATAAAGCTAGAGACTCTTTTCCCTGGCGTGATAGATTTCCTTTCAACATCACAGCTTTATATTTTTCCCAATTTGCTTTGAGTAAGGGGGGGAAATGGGCCATAGTCTTGAATAGATTAGGAATTTGTCCAAATCCTTTCTCAATTTCTCTCAAAACGGCTTGGGCTTCAACAGAAGCCTGAGAATAATTTAAAGGAGCAACTGGTTTCATAGAATAGATATAATATTTATTTATCTCTAGGATTGTACAGGTTTTTGTCTTCTAGAAAAAGCTAAATTACCCCTTTCATTTTATAGTATTTAATAACTTCACTGGCATCATCTAAATTGGTTATAATAAACTTAACTTCTTCTTCACTATATTTTCAAAGCCCATTAAGAAGGTTACAAATTAGACAAAAGAGGTTAAGTCGTAAAGTAAGAGGATCTAAAAAGAGAAATAAAGCTATAGTTAGAGTAGCAAAAATTCATAAAAAAGTCGCTGGCCGATGGAAAAAAGTGATTATTTGCGAAGACTTAAATATTAAAGTGATGGTTAAAAAAAGATAGAGCATGAACTTGCCGAGAATTCCATACAGATTAAAGACAGAGATATTAACGCCTGTCATAATTTGCTACAATTTTCCGATGGATATATAGGGGCCAGAAGTTTCTGAATCTACACCCAACCAAACTGTTGAAATGAAGTGTATCAAGAGCGTTCACTTCTTGAGGGTAGGAACCCCCACCCTCAACGTAGTAGGGTAGGGTAGTTCACTGTACGATAGCTATATAATTACCGCTATAGAAATTGTGTTCTCGATCTTTTCCTTGGGGAAGTACCTGTACTGTGACTGGAGTAATCCATTCAAAAAGCGGCTTAAGTCCACACATCGTTATTTGCTTACGGCAGCTTGCGATATCTGGATAAAGATAAATATGATCTTCTTGAGCGATATTGATGGCCATTGTCAGGAAGAGATAACCGTTGGGATGTAAACATTGCTTCAGAGTTTGTAAAGCTGTTACCGGATCAGGTAGGTGTTCAAGTACCTCGCACAGTATAATCGCTTCGAACCTCCCCTTTGTTTCAGGAGTTGGCCCGTTTAAAGGAAACTCTTGTTTGAAGGTTAGTGACTCCAGAGTTCCAAAGTGTTTATTCAGATTTCTTGCCATTTCGTGTGTAGCGAGATCGATGTCGTAGCCATATAATTCCCAACCTTTTAGAGTGCGTGCAGTAAGCATAAGTTCATAGCCAGTACCCATACCAATAGAGACGACTTTACCTGTAGGTCTACGCACCATGTTTAGAAAATTCTTAAGTTGATCAATAATTTCAAAGCGATGGTTAGAAAAGAGAATCGAAAGTAGAAGTGATACGTTGTAAGCTTCACGTGATACATTTGCATTTGTGTCACTCAAGTTCGCAAGTATCGGCTCACGGTTAAAACGCTGCTGCATTTTCATAAGTTCGGACACCCGTTCTATGTAGAGATCAAGGTAATTAGTTGGCTCATGGATCTCCAAGTAACCTAATATTTGATCAACAGGCTTTTTGAGGCGATTGCCGTGCATCTCGAAAACAATACGTGCTGAGTGAGCTAGAATGGGTTGAAGCTCTTCAAAACGATAATAAGCCTCAGAATAAGTTGGTCGCTCTTGCATAAAGGCTTCAAACGAGGAATTTAAGGTCATTATAATTAATCTTTTTCGGCTTTAGTATCGCCTTTTAGTTTAGACCAAATCTTGTCATACACCAACAATTATTGATAGTTACTGAGTGGTTTATTCTGATGTCGCCAGAATACCCTAATCTTCTGAAAGTTAGGGATGAATGGCGACCAAAATATAAAGCGAGTGCGTAATTCCGAGGTGTCCTCGGAATTACGCACTCAAGACACCGCGAAGCGTCGACTAAGAAGAAACATTAAAGTATAATGGAGACAAAAGCACTGTTGCAATACAGAGGCACAACCGCCTAGTACCTACTTTGAGTAGCGAAAATGGTCAGGGGCTAAAACTAAGCGCTCACATCAAACCCTATTAGCTGAATGCTAAGTCTCTCAGAAAAGAGAAGAAAAAAGTAAAGCCAAACCCTATTGGGTGAGGTATTAGAGGCCATTGGATACGCCTTTGCGTCTATCGCATAAAGAATCCCTACCCGTCTACACGGTAGGGTTATTCAAGATGCAATATTAGTTAGGGTGGGCATTGCCCACCTTCCTACTTAAGAATTGAGAAAACTTACAGATAATCGTAGTAGACAAGATCTAACTTAGGAGATTGAGGAAAACAGAGAATTAATTTCATTCTTAATTCTTCATTCTGCCAAGTGGGTTTCTACCATTGCCACTAAATAGTTAACCCAATGATTCGCCGCATCGGGACATTCAGACTCAACCATAACCCGCAACAGGGGTTCTGTACCTGAAGCGCGAACTAACACTCTACCGGTATTACCCATACTTTCTTGTGCTTGTTTAATGGCTTCTTGCAGGGGTTGACAGTCTTGCCAATAACGCAACTTTTCCCTATCTTCTAAACGGACATTGCGTAAGATTTGCGGATAGGTATCAAAACTATTATTAACTAACTCAGCCAGAGATGCTCCAGACTGATGAACCAATGCAGCTAACTGTAAAGCGGTTTGGACACCATCTCCAGATACACCATAATGATGACAGATAATGTGTCCGGATTGTTCGCCCCCAAGCATGGCACCGGTTTCCCACATTTGCGCTTGAACATAGCGATCGCCGACGGAGGTACGGACAAATTTGCCCCCTAAACGTTCCCAAGCCCTTTCAAACCCCAAATTTGCCATAACTGTGCCGATCAAGAGGTTACTGGGCAATTCTCTCCGTTCTAAGAGGCTTTTTCCCCAGAGGTAGAGTATATAATCGCCATCCACGACTCGACCGTTACTATCCACTGCCATGACTCGATCTGCATCGCCGTCAAAGGCAAAACCCATGTCTGCGTGATTCTCTTGAATGGCTGTTTTTAATAAGTCGAGATGGGTTGAACCACAGTTAACATTAATGCGATCGCCGTTGGCTGTTTCGTGTAAACAAATGACTTGAGCCCCTAAAGCTTTAAATAATGCAGGTGCGACATTAACGGAGGCACCCCAGGCTAAATCTAAAACAATTGTCATCCCTTGACAACTAAAGGAGGGAGGTAAACTTTGTTGTAAAAATTGACAATAAGTATTTATTAAACCAGGTTGATATAAAGTTTTGCCCCAAGTTGTCATTGCATCAGGAGATACCAACAAATGACCTCTTAACCCGTCTTCTATCTCTTGGGCTAGGGTTGAGGATAATTTAGTGCCATCGCTGTTAAAGAACTTAATGCCGTTGTCTTCTGGGGGGTTATGACTAGCAGAAATCATGATCCCGGCTATAGCTTCACTGTGTCGGGTTGAATAGGCGACACAGGGAGTTGGACATAAGCCTAACTGCCAGACTTCCAACCCTGCGGAGGTTAGTCCGGCAGCCATGGCCATAGATAACATATCACTGGAGTTACGGGAGTCTTGCCCAATGATAACGGGGCCTAGGTTGCTTGTTTTTGATTTTAAAACTTGTCCTGCCCAAAAACCCAATTGTAGAGCAAAGGGGGCGGTTAACAAGTCTCCTGCTTTACCGCGAATGCCATCGGTTCCAAATAAGGGGCTATTGGGAAGATGGGGTAATGTACCGAGGAGACTACCATTGAGATTAGTCGAACGACGACTTGAACGGCCATTGCCGTTAGGAGATAGGGAGATAACCATTAATTCACTTCCTCACAACTTACTCACTTTTACAGGATATAACCTTCGTAGGAATTTGCGTAAAATTTAGTCTATAGGTTTTCTGAACGTTGAAGGGTCTGATAATGTTCCAGAAAAATAGGAGTAGTTTCTTTGCTTCTATGGGTGACGACATTAGATAAGCCGACCGTAGGGAGTCCACTAAGAATCAAAAGTAAGCTATAATAAAATAACATTAAAAGCACTGTTGAAATACAGGGGCACAACCGCCTAGTACCTACTTGGAGTAGCGAAAATGGTCAGGGGCTGAAACTAAGCTAAGCAACAAACCCCATTAGCTTCGGCTAAGTCTCTCAGAAAAGAGAAGAAAACAAAGTAAAGCAAAACCCTGTAGGGTGAGGTATTAGAGGCAATTGGATACGACGAGTGCGTTTTGCGCATAGAGAGTCCCTGTCCGTCTATACGCTAGGGTTGTTCAAGAGGATGCTTATGGAACTTATTAAACTATTAACGGAAAATCTGGGAGTGGAACAGTCTCAAGCTATGGGAGGGGCTGGACTTATTTTCCAATTGGCCAAGGAAAAATTAGGAGACGACGAGTTTTCTCAAGTGGCTCAATATATTCCTCAAGTCAATAATCTGTTACAACAAGCCCCAGAAACGGGAGGAATTTTAGGAGCTTTAGGGGGACTTGCCTCAGCTATGGGTGGGGATGCAGGAGATAGTATGGGAGATATTATGAGTTTAGCTGGTGGTTTCTCCAAACTGGGCTTAGACACTGGTATGATCGTTAAATTTATTCCCTTAATTTTGTCCTTTGTTCAAAGTCAGGGAGGGGATGAAGTGAAAAGTCTATTAGAAAAGGTTTTAACTTCCCAAAGTTCCTAGTGAGGTGGGTTCTTGAATGAGACCGCAAACCGTTAAGATTGATAATATAAGCAATTGAAGCAACCTATTGGTCTGCTTGATAGGAGAACCCATTAATTACAATGCTCGATACTCAATCAATTTTAGACAAATTACGGCCTGTTCAAGATCCCGAACTACAAAAGAGTTTAGTGGAACTGAATATGATTCGTAACGTTGCTGTGGACGGTGGCAACGTTAGTTTTACCCTGGTTTTAACCACACCAGCTTGTCCGTTACGAGAGTTTATTGTAGAAGATTGTAAAAAAGCAGTTCAAACCTTGCCAGGGGTCGAAAATATAGAAGTAGAAGTGACCGCAGAAACTCCCCAACAAAAAGCTCTCCCCGATCAACAGTCAGTGGCAGGAACAAAAAATATCATTGCTGTTTCTAGTGGTAAAGGGGGTGTGGGAAAAAGCACTGTTGCTGTTAATATTGCTGTTGCTTTAGCCCAAAATGGTGCGAAAGTAGGTTTGCTTGATGCTGATATTTATGGACCGAATGCCCCCACTATGTTAGGACTGGAAAATACGGAGGTGCAAGTCGAGAAAAATGAAGCAGGAGATATTCTCCAACCAGCCTTTAACTATGGGGTCAAAATGGTATCGATGGGGTTTTTAATCGATCCTGATCAACCGGTGATTTGGCGTGGACCAATGCTCAACGGGATCATCCGTCAATTCCTCTATCAAGTCAACTGGGGTGAGTTAGATTATTTGGTGGTGGATATGCCCCCAGGCACAGGGGATGCTCAATTAACTCTAGCCCAAGGTGTTCCTATGGCTGGTGCTGTGATTGTTACTACCCCCCAAACCGTATCCCTTTTAGATGCTCGTCGTGGCTTGAAAATGTTTGAACAATTGGGGGTTAATGTTTTGGGTATCGTCGAGAATATGAGTTATTTTATTCCCCCAGATGCACCAGAACGCTCTTACGATCTTTTTGGCTCTGGAGGAGGTGAAAAGGCTTCTCAGGAGTTAAAAGTTCCTCTTTTGGGCTGCATTCCCCTGGAAATAGCCCTCAGAGAAGGGGGTGATAAGGGAGTTCCTATTGTTATGTCTGCCCCAGAGTCAGCCTCTGCTAAGGCTTTAACGGCGATCGCTCAAAATATTGCCGCCAAAGTATCAGTGGCCGCCCTAACTTAACATGAGTTCGGAGTTCGGGGTTTTTAGACGAGAAAATTAGGGTTTAAGACTATCGGTAATTCGCACATTCTGATTGACAATGGCCATATTGGGTCAAGGAATTGGAAGCGGGTAGACAATTAAAAGACAAGCTTAATGTTAAGATTATTGTTTTTTACTTGACTTTAACCCTAATATGGTCAAATAAAGCGACACTGCTATTTTTGTGAGGTGTTTTCCCCATTATGATGTTACGATCGACCAAATACCATTATCGAAGTAGTCGTCAACGGACTTTTCCTCTGTGGTTATCTTCTCTTTCCAATGTCGACTGGTTATTAGTGATCTTGGTGGTGGGGTTAACTGTTTTGGGAGGCTTAATGATTCGTAGCACAGAACTCCACGAAACTAATGTGACTTGGTGGCAACATTGGTTATTTGGGGGTTTTGGGGTAGCGCTCGCTTTATTTATTGCTCGTTTTCGTTATGAAAATTTGTTGCGGTGGCACTGGATTACCTACGCTATCACGAATATATCTTTAATCGCAGTTATCGCCATCGGGGTTGCTGCTAATGGGGCGCAAAGTTGGATCGAAATTGGAGGGTTTAATATTCAGCCCTCCGAATTTGCTAAAGTTGGACTCATCATCACCCTGGCTGCATTATTACACGAACAGGATGGTCAAACAATTCCCTCGGTGTTACGTGTTTTGGGGATAACGGCGGTTCCTTGGGTGTTGATTATGTTACAACCAGACTTAGGAACAGGGTTAGTATTTGGGGCCATCACTTTGGGAATGCTTTACTGGGCTAATATGTCCCCAGGTTGGTTGATTTTGATGATTTCTCCGATTGTTTCGGCCATTTTATTCAATGTACTGTTTCCTGGGTGGATTATCTGGGCCATACTCATGGGGTTACTTGCTTGGTTTACCGTACCATTACGTTTTCTCTCTACTATCGGTGCAATGGCCATGAATTTTGCGGCGGGAAAGTTGAGTGGTATTTTATGGGGATTGCTCAAAGACTATCAAAAAGATCGTTTAACTCTATTTTTAGAACCAGAAAAAAATCCCTTGGGTGGGGGTTATCAACTCATTCAATCTCGCATCGCAATTGGTTCGGGTGAACTATGGGGACGGGGACTTTTTGAAGGGACACAAACCCAGTTGAATTTTATTCCTGAACAGCATACAGATTTCATTTTTTCGGCTGTGGGGGAAGAGTTTGGTTTTATTGGTTCGATGGCTGTTTTAGTTGCCTTTTGGTTGATTTGTGTTCGCTTAATTATTATTGCTTGTCAGGCAAAAGAAAATTTTGGTTCCTTATTAGCGATGGGTATGTTATCGATGATTGCTTTTCAAGTAATTGTTAATATTTGTATGACGGTGGGATTAGCCCCCATTACAGGTATTCCTTTACCTTGGCTGAGTTATGGAAGATCAGCTTTATTAACCAATTTTATTGCATTAGGATTAGTGGAGTCTGTGGCTAATTATCGACCTAAAAAACGATTGTAGATCGTTTATTCATTATTTTAAAAGATGAATAGAAGAAGACCAACGGAAGAAACTAATGCAATGAATACAGGACTAAAAACTGGAATCTTTCTAGGAATCTTTCTAGGTTTTCCCATAGCATTCATTGTGTTTGTGATTCTATCTTGGCAAGCAAGTTTTGCACAAACACCTAATATAATAGGTTTGGTATTTTTAGTTATCTCTTCTGTATTTATAGGAGAAATTATAGGAATATTAATAGGAGGTACTTTGGGTATAATTTTTGGGATTTTTCTGAAAATGCTAGAATAATAATCTTATTAGTTATCTACCATTTTATCCTTTTAAGTTATGCTGTATCTTAAAGATGTCATGTATCATCCTCCAGCAACGGTTGACCCTATTTTAAAGGGCACTAATTTAGAATTAAAGTCTCAAGAATTAGGTCTGGTTGTTGGCCCCAGTGGTTCGGGAAAAACAACTTTGTTGGAAATCTTAGCAGGGTTGGCGCAACAAACTAAGGGTAAGATTTTTTGGGGAGAAAAAGAACTAACATTTTTGGAATTACAACAATTGTGTGGTCTCGTGTTTCAGTTCCCTGAACGTCATTTTTGTGGTAGTAATATTCTCGAAGAATTACGATTAGGTCATCCAGAAATTACCACTGAAAATGTTAGAAATGCTTTAGAAGAAGTGGGGTTACAAGATATTCCTTTTCATACCTCTCCCCACCGTTTAAGTGGGGGACAACAAAGACGTTTAGCATTAGCAGTGCAATTGATTCGTCAACCTAATTTATTATTATTAGATGAACCTACGGCTGGTTTAGATTGGTCGATGCGTCAACAGTTGGCAAAATTATTATCTAAATTGAAGCAACATTGGACGTTATTAATTGTTTCCCATGATCCTGATGAATTATTGGCGATCGCTGACCGGTGTTGGCGTATTAATAAAGGGGAATTAGCATCAGTTAACTAAAGGGTTTAAGTCACTATTTTTTCAGTTCAATTTGCCCAGAATTTTGTT
>JAAUYJ010037722.1_pt1 | contig 20624 bp, 14 predicted proteins | sample 7278031 | NCBI WGS metagenome assembly JAAUYJ01 (sample SAMN14350222, study PRJNA611818) | marine sediment metagenome | isolation source: surface marine sediment (1.8m) | place: French Polynesia: Moorea | collected 2018-08 | reverse complement strand
TTTTGGGGTATTGCAGAGTCAGCTTTGGCAGAAAAAGTAGCTCCATTACTAGAAATGAAAAATCCTACAGTTGCTCCCTATGCTAATTTTGGAGAAGTAAAATTAAGAATTTCTGCCCGTGCTGAGTCCCAAGAATTAGCAGATAAATTAATTGTTCCTGTCGAACAACAAATACGAGATATTGCTGGAATTGATTGTTATGGTATTAATGATGAGTCTCTCGCTTCAGTAGTAGGAAAATTATTGTTAGATAAAGGCGAAACCTTAGCTGTAGCAGAATCTTGTACGGGTGGAAGCTTAGGTAGTATGTTGACTTCTACTCCAGGTAGTTCACAATATTTTCATGGTGGAGTTATAGCTTATGAAAATCAAGTAAAAATTACTTTGCTAGATGTTAATCAGGAAGATTTAATTGTTGAAGGTGCTGTGAGTCATGCAGTAGCAAAGCAAATGGCAAGTGGAGTAGTCAAAAAGTTAGGAACTAACTGGGGAATTAGCATTACTGGTATTGCTGGACCTGGAGGTGGAAATGAGTCTAAACCTGTAGGTTTAGTTTACATTGGGATCGGAAAAATAACTGGTGAAGTAGAAAGTTTTGAATATCGCTTCGGTTCCCTACGCAGCCGAGATTGGATTAGAAGAGTAAGTGCTTGTACAAGTCTTGATTTGTTGAGGAGAAAATTATCTTTGTCTTCTAGAAGACCACAACATTAAAATAGTTGATTATAATAATCTCAATAATATTGATTAAACCATGGACTTCTGTCCAGATCAATAAAAAACCATTAGTCTTGGCTGAATGGCCATATAGCCCCACAGCTAGGATAGTGTTAAGATAAAACTAAAAGATAAATAACCAAAGCTAAAGAATTAAATATTCTTGTGGCTAGCTGATTAAAATCTTTGAATAACTGTGTACGCAAAGGGAAGCGGCAGACCCCGCCCCGCTTACCCCTCACTATCTCAAAAAATTAGTTATGGTGAGAGTATTCAGCGGGAATTATGTATAAATGGATTACATTGAAAAGGTACTAGAAAAATTAAAAGAATGGACTCGCAAGCTGGTTGAGACACTTTTAGGTCCAGAACCGGAACCGGAGCCGGAACTAATTCCTATTCCAGTAAACGACCGTTCTCGTCGTCGGTAACTTTACAATTCCACATTTATAGATTTGTTTAGCATCTTAGTATTACATGGGCCAAATTTAAACCTCCTGGGTCTGCGGGAACCAGGAATATACGGCTCATTAACTTTAGATAATATAAATGGACTGTTAGAGCAAGAAGCGGAGGCTCTTAAAGTTAAGGTCTCCATAATACAGTCTAACCATGAAGGTGTCTTGGTGGATACGATTCACTTAGCGGGTGGACAACACCAAGGCATACTTATTAATGCGGGAGCATATACCCATACAAGTGTTGCGATTAGGGATGCGATCGCTGGGGTGAATATCCCAACAGTAGAAGTTCATTTAAGTAACATTTATCGTCGAGAAGAATTTAGACATCATTCTTTTATTGCACCAGTTGCGGTGGGTCAAATAAGTGGTTTTGGCCCACAAAGTTATATTTTGGGCTTAAAAGCAATAGTTAATTATCTTCAAAAAAGTAGCAATTAAATCAATTAAATAATTGTTAAACCACATAAATTTTTGATCAAAATGGTTGAGCTGGCAAAAATTTTAGATCAATTATCAAAGAATTATCAAGAAATAATTAAGTTTAGATACATTATAAAATAACGAATCTGCATCGTCAATAATTTTATATAACAATTATTGAAAAATTATTATATACTTTTATAACTACTATAGACACAGTTACAATATCAGTAAAAATTATTAATTCAAGACTGAAAATATAGTTTGTTTATTTTAATTTTTAAATTGTTATCTGTAAAGAGAAATTAATGCCATGATTTAAATTTAAAGATTAGTTTCAGAAGGTGTTAGGTAGTAGGTTTTAAGTTGACCGTTTCAAGATTATCGAGAATACTTTCTCCAAAAAGCTCCGCATCTAGAAACCTAAATAATTGCAGACACCGTAGGTAGAATTACAAATAAAGACTTTGAAGTATAAAACTAAATTCCAAAGCGAGTTTCTTCTCAACCTACAACCTTATAGAAATTAGTGACAAACTAAACTAAATAAACTAAAAATATAAAATAAATGGCAAGATCATGCAGTATTCTCTCTTAAGGAAATTTCAAGGGGCTTTTTTAGGAGCAAGTTTCGGAGATATTGTAGGTTCTCAGTTTAAGCAGCTAGCAGAGCCAAATCCAAACCACTACAAATGGAAAGAGATTACAATTATTTGTGCAAAAAGCTTAATTAGAAAAAATGGTTTAAATCAAAAAGACTGGCAGGAAACTTGCAAGCAATGGCAAGAAAAATGGAATCAGAAAAGCAGTATAGAAATTAGCAAAAATAGCAGTTTAGAACCAAGTAAAATTATACATTCAAAAGCTGAATTGGCAAAACTAGGGGAGATGGTCAATAATAAACCCTCTGATTTTACTTACATAAGTAATAAATCTAATTTATTAAGTCCAAAACCAAATAATGCAGTTATCGCTAGCTTGCCAATAGCCTTGCTGTACCATGAGGATGAATTTAAACTGCAACAAAAATTGCAGCAATGGGGAGAGGTTTGGGGAAATCATTTAGAAATAAATCCAGTCAACCTAGCAATTGGATATGTAATGGCCCAAGCTTTGACAGAAAAACTAGAGCCACTGACACTCATACCCAAAACTATCGACTATATTGGTGAGCAGGAACCTTTAGTAGGCCATTTGAAACAGGTAAACATATTAATCAACCAGGGGGCAAACTTAGAAACAGCAACAGTTCAGTTATCAAAAAATGCTAAATTTCTTGAACAACAGCAACTAAGTTCTGAGGAAAAACCAATACCTCAGTCTTCAACTTTATTAATTCCAGTTGCTTTGGCCTTATACTGCTTCCTGAGTACCCCAGAAAACCTGGGTTTAGCAGTATTAAGAGCTGCCAGAACTAAATGGGCTACTGAAACCTGTAGTATAGTAGGAGCTTTATCAGGAGCTTATAATAGCAGTGCAGGAATTCCTGTGAAATGGCGACAAACAATGGGAGATGAGTTATTTGGAACAACCAACGAGACCGAAATTATGAACCTGGCAAAAAGTTTGTGGGCAGTTTGGTGTGGGGTTTATAATTCAGCAAAAATGATTGACCCATTACCAGCAGTTGCTGCGAGTAATGTGATTCGCCCTCGCTCTCACAAAACTAGTGGATATTGAAAACTCAATGATGTTTAAACATCAGAAAATATGCATCTGACACGCTTACTTGGGACAGTAGTTAAATCCCAAACTAAAAAACAAGAAAAATATCGTTGGTCAACATTGGCAACTTCCCCAATGTTGGTGGTACTCGCCATAGTATCCCTAACAGCTACTATGGGTCAGCGCTATTATAGTCAGCCAAAACTAGATGAGGGAACTGTTTCACCTCAAACAATTCGGGTTCCTCAAGACGATATAGCGATCGACACTAGAACTACTGAAGAAAAGCGCAAAGCAGCTCGACTTGGTGATGTCAGTGTGTATATGATTAGTGAATCAGTGAATCAAAAAATAGACCAAGAATTAGAAGAGTTACTGACACAAGCAAATCAAGTTAGAGAAATAGTTGCTGATTTTCCTTTTGTAAATACAGGAATATTATCAACAGCTACCCAACGTCATCTACGTCAAGTTTCTGAGCAGAAGTGGCAAGTTATTCAGGAAACAGTAGAAGAACAGCTAAAAGAACAACCTCCTGGACCTCAACCTCAAACAAGTAGTTCACCGCCAGCAAATCAAAATCAAGAACTACCGAAAGTTATCAAAAATCAAAACACCAATATCCCAGGACCAACTTCAGAAGACCAGAAGTTTGCTCCTGCAACGGTTATACCGAAAAATAATCAAGAAAATACTCAAAACACCAGAATATTAATTAACAGTAAAGATCAAAGAGCGATTTCAGAATTATTTGCTTATCGGAAGCGGAATTTACTAGAAAATTATCTGAGACTTATAGATGCAGTGTCAGACGCTCGCCAGATATATGAGGAAGCAACAGAAAATTTGGCAGCACATACAAAAAATGAAGGTAATGAGATATACGATACTGCTTTATTAGATTTGTCTGATAGTGTTTGGGAAAAAACTCAGATAGCTATCGAAACGGTAAAAAACCGAATGTTAGCTCAAGGAATATCACCAAACTTCCCCAAACAAGAATGGGTGAAGTCGCTACAAATTCAAATAAGGGGTGTAGTTTCATTAGAAGCTGAGGATTTAGCAATTAATATTTTGAAGAATGTTTTGGAAGCTAACCTAGTTAAAGATCCAGAAGGAAGCAAACAATTAGTAGAACTGGCAGCACAAAAGGTTCAAGAAGTAAAATACAAAGTACGAAAGAATGAAGTAATTGTTAAAGCAGGAGAAAAAATTAACCGCAAAGCATTTGTGATCTTAGACCATTTTGGTTTGAGTCGTCGTGGGGTTAATTGGCATGGTTTAGTGGTGTTTGTGTGTATTATTACTGGAGCAGTAGGGATAGTAGTTGTAGTCGAAAGACAATTTAAACCCGGTTTGAGATCCAGGGATAATATATTGTTGTTACTGTTGAGTTTAAGTGCGCCATTGCTAATAACTGTGGGAGTTCCCTGGACAAGTTTACCAGCAATTGGGTTGTTGGTGGGAAGTTTCTATGGTCGAGCTATGGGAGTAACAGTGGTAGGGTTGATATCGGTGGTGCTGCCAATAGGTATGGATGTTGACAAGATAGACTGGGTGGCAAGTGCTGCTGCTAGTATTGTTGGTAGCGTGGTAGCAGAAAAGATGCGATCGCGTGAGGAACAGGCACTTTTAGGTGTAGGAGTGGGATTAACTCAAGGTACAGTATATTTGTTGATGACTTTGATAGTGCGTGCTGCCCCAGGATTATTATGGTATGCAATGATGGGTCCGGTTGGTTTACAGGTAGTAGCGGGTTTAGTTTGGAGTATTGTAGCTTTAGGTTTGAGCCCTTATTTAGAGCATTTATTTGATTTGATCACGCCGATCCGTTTGTCTGAGTTGGCTAATCCTAACAGACCTCTGTTGAAGCGTTTAGCATCGGAAGCGCCCGGTACTTTTCAGCATACTTTATTTGTTGCAAGTTTAGCAGAAGCAGCAGCACGAGCAATTGGTTGCAATGTGGAACTGGTGAGAACAGGTACTTTGTACCACGATATTGGTAAAATGCACGACCCGTTAGGATTTATTGAAAATCAAATGGGTGGTCCGAATAAACATGATGAAATTAACGATCCATGGGTGAGTGTAGAAATTATCAGAAAGCACGTTACCGAAGGATTAGTAATGGCTCGTAAATATCGATTACCAAAAGCAATTAGAGCATTTATTCCAGAACATCAGGGTACAATGTTAATTGCTTATTTTTATTATCAAGCAAAACAAAGATCTGCAAAGCAAACAAAGGTAGTTAAGGAAGACTATTTCCGCTATGCAGGACCGACTCCGCAGTCGCGAGAGACAGCTATTGTGATGTTGGCAGATTCTTGTGAGGCAGCGTTGCGATCGCTCAAAGATGCCACCCATAAAGATGCGCTTCAGATGGTGAAAAAAATTCTACGGGCTCGTTGGCAAGATAATCAATTAGTTGATTCTGGTTTGAAGAGGGGAGAAATATCAACTATTGCTGAAGTTTTTGTACAAGTTTGGGAACAGTACAACCATAAACGTATTGCTTATCCGAAGGGAGCAATGAATCCAAACCTACAAAGAAAGAGTACAAAACCGGTTGTTAGTTCAAACTAAATTGGCAATATTAGTTTAATAGACATCTGCGATAATTAACAGACATCTCTAGAAAAGAGGGAGTAGGGAGTAGGGAGTAGGGAGTAGAGAGTAGGGGAGAAATAATTGATGTATATAGGGCGAGCATTGATTTGATTTTTTATTATTGGAGATATCTAACCTGAAACTCTTGTCAAACAGTTGTTAAATTTTCATTTCCACCAGATGTCTAATTAATCTCAATCTACTTGAGGATATTCATCCCACAAATTAGTTGTCTGACGCAGACTAGAATGTTCTCCATTACCCATAATAATATGGTCGAGTATTGGTATTGCTAAAAATTGCGCTCCTGCTAAAAGTTGACGGGTGAGGTTGATATCTTCTGAACTTGGTTCGACATTTCCTGAAGGATGATTATGAGAAACTATGACTCTGGTTGCTCCTTGACGAATCACTTCTCGAAAAATTTCCCTGGGATGAGCTAATGTTTCTGTAGCGGTACCGATAGTAATAACTTGAATACCAAGCAAGCGGTTATTTACATCCAATAATAAAACAGCAAATTTTTCTTGAGTTTGCCACATCATTTCTTGGCTAAGAGCATCAGCAGCAACTTGGGGACTATCAACAAGTGCGAGTTCAGGAGGGCGAGATTGAAATACTCTTTTTCCTAATTCTATAGCAGCAAGAATTGTGGTTGCTTTTGCTGTACCAATACCATGTATTTGAGTTAATTCTTGAACCGTAATATTGCGGAGAATTGAGAGGGGGTCTCGTTGATGTTTACTTAATTGGTTAAGGATATATTGTCCGAGACCGACAGCAGAAAGTTTTCCTTTACCTTGACCAGTACCCAAAAGAATAGCAATTAATTCGGCGGTAGCTAAACTTTTTGGTCCGTAGGCAATTAATCTTTCTCGCGGTCGTTCATTATTTGGTAAATCGGCAATTCTTAGGCTATAAGTCATTGATACACTGCTGAACAATGAATGTAAAATATAAATATTTTATCAAGATAGCATTATTTACTCACAAAAACTAGACTTAAAACAAAATTTAACTTTAGTCTGATGTTATCTTCATAAAAATCCGTATTATTTCCGATATACATACAGAATATTTCAAATATATGAACTACAGATATTAACAATTGAATGTTCGCAGTGCGGGTATCCTGGCCGCGTCGGTGTACCTCTAATAATTAATAATTATTAATTGTTAATTATTAACAATTACCTCTCTTTGAAAAGAAGAAGATTGACTAAAAGGAAAATTTTTTCTTATTTCCCTTTAAAAGGGGAAAGTTTTAGACCAGAATTTTTGGGTAGGGAATAAATCTTAATTAGATATTTATAGCTGAATTATGTTTTGCAACTATCCAATTTATTTGTAACATTCCGTCGCCAGATACCCGTCGGATACCCGCCTGAGCGGGCACAAGATTTATCCTCGCGGAGGCGGAGACGAGGGCAATATTTTTTCACGGCTGGTATAAACAAATGCAAATTCAAATAACCAATAAAATCAAAAAATCATGTTAAAATTAAAAGTGCATATATAAAATAAGATGTGTCTTATCAAGTCAATCAATTTCAACCAACCAAGTAACAGGTAAAACATGGCAATATTAGAATTAGAAGACGGTACAATTTACACTCAACTTAGTGATATTACTCGTGAACTTGCACCCTTGAATATCCAGCTTAATTATTGGCCTGTGGGAGAAGACCCAGAAGTTAATAAATTACTCAAAAAAGAGGTATTAAATGATCAAGAAAAAGAGCAATTATTACAAGCTTTAGATCACTATTTTGAGGATCTAAAACAAACTGCTGGTTATCAATCTCGTGACCTAGTAGCGATACATCCAGATATCCCTAATCTTGATGCGATGCTATCAAAGTTTGATAAATGCCATATCCATGAAGATGATGAAGTGCGTTATATTGTGGCAGGGGAAGGCATTTTTGGTTTTGTGCGTTCTGATGGTAGTCAAGTGGAATTAAAAGTCCAGCCAGAGGAATATATTAACGTTCCAGCTAATACAGAACATTGGTTTTATTTGACATCTGAAAAGCGGGTAAAAGCGGTACGTTATTTTATTTCAACTGAAGGTTGGGTGCCTCGCTATACGGGTACTGAAATTCGTTTTGGATTGAATACTGTTCAAAGCTGAAACATTTTTAAAACAACAAAAAAATTTGGTTTACTGTATAGGTAATTTCAGTTATCAGTTAACAATTATCAGTAAATAATTTGATATCTCTTTTTCCTAGCAGATAAACCGAATTTTCATTATTTCTCATTTCTTTATTAATTGAAACTTTATATAGTAAAGTTAGATATAATGAACTACTGAAAATCATAATTAATACAAAAAATACTAATCTTGTAATTACTCCATCGGTAACAATATCTCAAACTCAGTTCCCACTCCAGAAGTAGAATTAAGATTTAACTTTCCTCCATGCTTTTCTACAACAATTTGATGACTAATTGCCAATCCTAAACCCGTGCCCTTTCCTACTCCTTTTGTAGTAAAAAATCTCTCAAAGATTTGCTGTTGAATTTCATAGGGAATACCAGGACCATTATCTACAATCCGAATTGAACACCACTGATGATGTTCAGGAATATTCGGTTCTGAAGCAACAGCATATTTTGTCTGAGAATTAGAATTTACTTCTACTATATCCTGAGAAGATTGAACAACATTATTAACTTCATCTTCAGAGCAACTAGATAAATTTTTTATAGCCGTATAAATCCATATTTTACCCGGTTTACTATCAGGTTGACTATCATTTTTTTGATTTTCTTCAAGAGCATCAAGAGCATTAGTAATCAAGTTCATAAAAACTTGACTAATTTGACCACCATTACACAAAATCAATGGTAAATCACCATAATTTTTAATAATTTCAACTCCACTAGACTTCCAACGACTTTTTAAAATTAATAGTGTACTATCTAGACACTCATTAATATTTGTTGCCTTGCGTTTTGTACCTTCCATGTGAGAAAAACTGCGGAGACTAGTAACCAGTTGCATCATCTGTTCAGCCGACACTTGTATACTTTTCATCATCTCCAAATAATCCTTTTTCACAAACTCAAAATCAATCTCTTCTTTAAAATCTTCTATTTCTTGTACAGGTGCAACGAGATTTTTTTCGTAAGTATTAATCAATGCAATAAGATCTTGATAATAACTAGACATAAACTTAGAATTACCTGCTACACAGTTAATCGGATTTCTGATTTCATGGGCTAAACCTGCAACCATTTGACCTAGCAGTACAAGTTTCTCCGTTTGAATTAGTTGAGCTTGAGTTTGTTGCTGTAATAATTCTTTAGCTAGTTGATGAATATAGGATTGAGCAATTAGTAAATTTTGAGTTTCTAAAACTTGATAATTGTCCGGAGAAATTTCAACAACTACAGGTTCACAAATAAATTCTTGAGGTCTTTTTACTGCTTGGTAGCCTGCATATACAATGGGTGTATCTCCTGGCAAAACTAAGAATTCATACTTAATAAAGTCATATAATATACTAATGGAGCGATTTAAAAAAAGTTCTCTTCCATATTTACGGCTGAGAAGTTTGAGAAATTCTTGTTGGGAAATCATGCCAAAAAATTTTCCCATTTTTGTCAATATGACACCGGGAAGTAAGTTATTTGTTTCAAAAATTTGCGCCAGTATAAATCCTGGTTTATCTATTTCAATTGTGACATGATGAAGTTGTAAGTCTTTTATAGTAGAATCTAGCTCAAGTTTCTTATTTAAGTAAGAAGACATAGGTTGTAAAGAGTAGTTAGTTAGCATCATTAAAAGTCAGTAATTTTGAGATTGATTAAATATTTGCGATGGCAAATTAAAAGTTAAGTAAAAAATCTATATTTTTCTAACAAATATTAAGATATAACTGTTCATAAAAGTCTTGAATCATTAGGGTAGCAGCCTGAAATTCTAGAGGTTTAGGGAACAGAAATCCCTGACCAAACTCACACCCCAAATCTCTGAGTATATCCCGGTGTAAAGTAGTTTCTATTCCTTCTGCAACCAAATCCATATTTAAAATTCTAGCTAATGTAATTATAGTCAAAATAATTGTGTTATCTGAATTAGCATCAATTCGCTTTACAAAAGCTCGCTCAATTTTTAATGTATCAATAGGCAATTCATGGAGACGACTAACAGAAGAATAACCTGTACCAAAATCATCAATAGATAATTTAACTCCTAAATTTTTAATCTGCTGTAAAATTAAGTCTTGATGTTCAAAACTGTCTAAAAGACAGCTTTCTGTAATTTCTAGCTTGAAATTATTTCCAGATAAATTATTTTTTTCTAATATTACTTCTAGTTGCTTAATCAAGTCGGGAGAGGTCAGTTGTCGTACTTTAGCTAGCATCCAATACTCACAACAGTAGTGAGAGGTTTCTTGTTTTAGATGGGGTTCAAACTTTTCTAAAAGCACCTCCAGATCATCTGGATGTACTAAGGAAGACCACTTCTCAAAGTTATTAATTTCGGCATAGTCATAGCCCAACATTTCCAAACATCTAGGGGAAAGAACATTTTCATTAGTCTGGAGATTGTGATCCGATATACAATCGTTACTCCCCTCTAGGGCCAGTTGCCAAGGTTGTTCACTATCTTTGAGAGCTATTTCTGACTGTTTGTGTTCTGTAATATCTAAAATTATTCCACCAACGTAGAGGAATTTTCCATCTTGGTCATCTACTCTTTGGCCTTTTTCATAAACCCAACGAATACTGCCATTACCATGAATAATACTGTCATCCTTGCACTGCATCCGATATTCACTGGAATAGTGGGATGTTTTTTGCTCAATGTGGGCTCTGTTGGTGGCAATGACTCGATCTAGATCGTCCGGGTGGACTAACTCTAGCCATTGTTCAGCAGTGTGGGCAATTTCTGACTCAGAATATCCCAACATTGCCTTCCAAGTTGTGGAGTAAAATACTTCGTCCGTCTTAAGATTCCAATCAAATATGCCATCTCCCGCTCCTTGAAGGGCCAATTGCCAGCGTTCTTGACTTTCTTGCAGAGCGGTTTGTGTTTCTTGACGTTCTGTCAGGTCGTAGGCCACCCATACAAGGAGGCGATCAGAAATAGGTGAAATACTCCCAGTAAACCAAATTTGTTTTTCTTCTATTGTTAAGCAATAGTTCACCCTAACTGTTTTTCTAGTTGCCAATACATTTTGAATTACCTTGAGGAAACTATCAGCTATAGATTGCTCGAATACCTGATGAAGACTTTTGCCTAATAATTCTGCCGAGGGTTTGTATAAATTTGCAGGATTTGTTGATGCAATTATTATATAAAGTCCATTTGCATCTAGGAAAAATACTGCATCGTGATTATCCCCGACCGTAGTAGTTTGTTGATTAGTCTCAGATAATTGATCAATTTGTATCTGTATTGGCAAAGACACAGGATTATTTTGGGTTGTTGCTGAGTGACTGCTATTAGTCGTTAGGTCCTGGCATTTTTTTTGATTCATAAAACATCAAGTATGGCAATTTTAATGTTTCCCCTGATGGTAGTCAGCCATTCACTTTAAACAATAATGTCGAGTATATAGTAGTTTTTATATTCACAATATATATACAGTTTTTTTCGGGTTTTTTGTTGCTTGTTATCTAAACTGATTTATGAATTAATACTTAGATAGATATTCTGTGAAAATTTCTCTCTCGATTATAAACTCATATGGGGAGAGATTGCAATTTTAAAATTGCAGAAGAAATTAATTTTGAATCAAAACCCACTACACAATTAAGTCGGGAAGTATCATCTGTGTCGGTAATGATAAATATTGATTTCGCTCTCAAGTCAGTTTTAATACAGTTTTTTGATGCTTTTTCAAGAAATATCCAGAGAATCTAGTAAATTCGTTAAATGTCTATACGTTTTAACTACTCCTAAAGTTTTTTTAACCTGATTTTTACCAAACGATAATATTTGGCAGATTTTGGTAAATCTTTGATATAAAATCCGATTATACATAGCAATCCTAGATGATTTGTGAGAAATCCGCGTTTAGGGGTTTGCTTTTTGCTATAAGCAATTATTTGATCGATGATATTATTGCCATGGATAAATATCAAAATCCCAGGCTATTGTCTATACACTTTTGACTCTATAAATTGAACATTTGACTGATAAAATCACTAAATACTCAGCTTAATTTAAAATATAGCGATCGCCACATCAGAGGCCATCATTAATAAATCAAATATCTAGCGCTACAAATTATTAAATTACAGAATCCCTAGCTTAGTTTTATAAAAATATTCATAGCGAATAATTCCATAATATTTGTTGCAATTTTAAAAGGAAATATGTTAATTTCTACCACAAAGTCAAAAAATCATTGGCCAACAAATATTTACATTATCAAAAAAATTAGATTATAAGATTCACAGTGAAATCCGGTTTTAATAAACACTATAGTGCTTAAAGGTAAAGGGTTACCACCAAATTAATGCCAACTCTACTTAGTTCTTATGTTTTTGACCAAAAAATCAGGTCTCACCCTTTAAAGGGGAGAACAGAAGAAAATTCAGTGTTTCAAGCCTCCTACTTCATTAGGAGATACTGTTAACTGGTAACTAATAACTGGTAGCTCTTAGCGAAGCACCTCCGAAGGAGGCTAACTGATAACTAAAATGACATCTTCCGCTAGCTAAAAGCAAGTAGATTTTTATGTAACGATGACAAATACTTTTTATCAATTCATAAGAGGTAAATCTATTACAGCAAAATTGTGGTCTAAAACCTCCCTTTTAAAAGGAATAAAAAAAGAGAATATTCCTGATGTCAAGCCTCCTGATTGCAGAGGTACTGATAACTGATAACTGATAACTGATAACTGAAATGACCCCTTATCTTCTGCAAACACTTAGATCCAGACAAGTGCAATATGCTCCCATTGGAATATTTGATAGTGGTGTAGGTGGAATTGGCGTATTAAAAGAAGCACACCGCCAACTTCCCACAGAAACCTTTATCTACTTTGGCGATACAGCACGACTCCCTTATGGCACAAAATCTGAGGCAGAAATCGTAAAATTTGTGCATCAAGTGCTAACCTGGATGGAAAATCAGGGAGTAAAAATGGTAATCATTGCCTGCAATACTGCCACTGCTGCTGCAATAAATCAAATAACATTTGAATACAATTTTCCAATTGTGGGAATGATTAAACCTGGTGCAAATACAGTTGTACAAAAAAGTAGCAAAAGAATAGGTGTCATCGCCACCTTACATACAGTGAACAGCAACGCTTATCTTGATGCCATTCATAAAATAGATCCTTCCGTTTCCGTATTTCAAGTAGGAGCTCCTGCTTTAGTACCATTAATTGAAGAAGGTCGCATCAATGATGTTTATACTTTTGAAGTAGTGCGACAATATCTCGAACCTTTAATTGCAAAGCAAATAGACACTCTGATATTAGGTTGCACTCACTATCCCCATCTATTGCATCTGTTTCGAGAGATATTAGGTACTTCGGTGCAAATAGTAGATCCGGCGATCGCTGTTGTCGCTAGTGCTGCTGAGGAACTGCAACGTTTAGGAATATTAAGCGATCGCTCTCCCCACTGTACTAGCTTCTATGTGAGTGGGAACCCAGAAGAATTTGCTCGAAGGGTAAAACCCTTTTTTGGTTTATCCCCCCAAGTAAAACAAGTCTCTTTAGAGATTGACAACTTACTAGTTCAATCGGAGTCTGTCGCTTGACTTAAATCAACTTAACTTGTGATCATCATCACTAACATAAAATTGATTTGGCGGTATTGTTAAGCTGAAATTTTACTTGACAACGCCAAATATTTTTTTGTCAACTGTCATTATGAATAATTTTTAATCTGGAACAAAAAAGTTATACTTATAGTCTGTAAAAACAGTATTTGATACAAAGTGACGTTTGGATTTTGATCAACACTATTCAGTCATTATTCATTCAATAAATAACACCGGAGAATATTATGGCTCAAGTTACAGTTTTTGTAGAGAATTTAGCCCCAGAAGATGGTGTATTCCTGTCTCCCATGTGGGTTGGATTTCACGATGGTACATTTGACATCTTTAACTCAGGGGAACCAGCAGAAGAATTTCTCGAACGGTTAGCAGAAGATGCAACTATTGAACCCAACCCAGACTTTCCAGTAACTATCAGCACTGCTTTTACAGAATTTGTAGAAAATGAATTTGCTACTACCCAAGGAACTATATCAACTGGACCCATATCTCCTGGCGAGCTAGCTGTTGAGAGATTTACTCTACCAGAGGAAAGTCTGGAGACAACCAGTCGCTACTTCAGCTATGGTTCCATGGCTCTTCCTAGTAATGATGCTTTCATTGGTAATGAAGATCCTCTTGCTTTTGAAGTTTATGATGAAGATGGAGTTTTCCAGGGTGGTGAATTTATCGTTACTGGAGATAATGTCTGGGATGCAGGAACAGAGGTAAATGATGAAATCCCAGAAAATACAGCATTTTTAGGTCAGACAGTTCCCAATACTGGGGTGGATGAAGATGGAGTAGTTGAGCCACATCCTGGTTTTATTGCAGATGGGAATATCTTAGAAGCATTTCCTAATGCAGATTTTACAGAGGATGGTTATGAAGTTGCTCGGATTACCATATCTCAAGACATAGTTGGTACGCCAGAAAGTGAAGTGCTACCAGGTACAGACCTTCCTGAAAGTATTGTAGGTTTGGCTGGTGATGATACCCTCGTTGGCTTCGGAGGCAATGACATCGTTATTGGCGGTCGGGGTAACGATGTACTGAGGGGAGTTGATGGCAACGATACTCTTCAAGGTCGTCAAGGTAATGATCGCTTGCAAGGTGGTGATGGTGATGATGTACTTTTAGGCGGTCAAGGTCGCGATCGGATGAATGGTGGTGCCGGTAATGATACTCTCACTGGTGGTGCTAGTATTGATTACTTTACCTTTGCCACAAATAATGAATTTAATCAAAACGATGTAGGAATAGATACAATTACTGATTTTGACGAAGTACGAGATATTATTGTGCTGAGGCGAGATACTTTCACTGCTCTTACAAGTTCTTCTGGAGAAGGTTTTAGCGTGGCTAGCGAATTTGCTGTGGTCAACAATGATACTAGTGTTGGTAGTTCTGATGCTTTAATTGTTTACAGTAGTGGTTCTGGTAACTTATTTTATAATCAAAATGGTAGCGCATCAGATTTGGGTACAGGTAGTCAGTTTGCTACTTTGGAAGGAGGACCAGATCTAGTAGCAGAAGATTTTATTCTGGGATGATCTAACTTCTGATATTTGAGTAAATAATAGAGTTGTTGGGAATTAAGCTAAAAAAGTGGCTGAAACCCTTATCGGTAAAAGTGTATCGCATTTTTGGCACTCAAATAACCGAAAGCCTTGTATGGTAAGCTTTTGACCAGTTACAATTTTTATTTCCCAACAACTCTAATTATTATCTCTGTGTTAGGGGGTAGGTTGAATTATTAATAAACCTGCCTAAAAAATGTTTGACGTTATCGTTTAAAATTCTATTACTTATAGCAGTTTTCATTACAGAGCTTTTCAAATTGATGAACCACATTGCCATCAACAAAACCCAGTAGGGACCTTGAATTCAAAGTCCCTAATGTGGTCTACCGTGCAGAAAAACTGCTATCAAATTGGTATTATTCCTAAACCAAGCTCTGAGCAGGTTTATAACTTTGAATGGCTTTCATATATTGCGCTCTTTCAAATGCAGTCTCGTCTGGGCAGTTTATTTGACTCATACTGCCGCGCATTTGTGCAATTGATTCATATTCATTTTCTTCCATCCATTTAATAATCTCTTCTTCAATAACTTTTATATGATTAATTCCATGACGCAATAAAGCACCTACTACTTGAGTGACATTCGCACCTGCCATCATCATTTTAATTACATCTTGCCCTTTTTGTACACCGCTAGTTGCTGCAAAATCTACTTCTAATCTACCGTACAAAATAGCTATCCAACGCATAGGTAAACGCATTGCTTGTGGGGTACTTAACAACACATTTGTTATTACTTCTAACTCTTCAATATCAATATCTGGTTGATAGAAACGGTTAAATAAAACTAACCCATTAGCTCCAGCTTCTACCAGCTTTTTCGACATATTTGCCATGTTGCTGAAGAAGGGGCTAAGTTTAACAGCAACAGGAATATTTACTTGAGATTTAACAGCTTGTAGAACATTAATATAATTCTGTTCTACTTCTTCTGCTGTCATATCCATATTAGTAGGGATATTGTAAATATTTAATTCTAAAGCATCTGCCCCAGCAGCTTCTAATTCTTTAGCATAATTAGTCCAACCCCCAATTGTTGAACCATTAAGACTGGCAATAATCGGAATATTTACTATTTTTTTTGCCTCACTAATATGCTTTAAATATTCCGAGGCATCGACATGAAATACTTCTGGTTCGGGAAAGTAAGTTAGAGCTTCGGCAAAACTTTCTGTACCGTATTCTAAATGATGGTGTAATTCAAACTTTTCTTGTCGTAATTGTTCTTCAAATAAAGAATGTAAAACTACTGCTGCTGCACCTGCATCTTCCATGCGTTTGAGATTATCTAAATCTTCGGTTAAAGGTGCTGCTGCTCCTACAACTAAGGGGGAGCGTAATTGTAATCCTAAATAATTTGTGGTAATATCCATGGTTAATTCGCTTAATTCAAAAGTCAAAATTCAAAAGTCAAAACGTAGGTTGGGTTGAGGCGTAGGTTGGGTTGAGGAACGAAACCCAACAAACACTAATCTATAGCAAGCAAAATCTATAAAGTTACAGGTATGCAATGTTGGGTTGCGCTGACGCTTAACCCAACCTACTGGACTATCAATTATCCATTATCAATATTCTATCTTAGCTAGGGTTTGGAGACCAAACCCCTACGATATTGAATTTTACCAATACTATAAAGACTTGATACAATTCCTCAAATACATCTTGTTGTTGGGTTGCGCTGACGCTTAACCCAACCTACTGATAACTGTTAACTGTCAAGTTGCCGTGCTGCCAAATACTCATACATGGCATAACGAGTATTAACATCTTCCTGTGCTTGTGCTAACAAATCTTTAGCATCACCAGGTTTGCTCTTGGTTAACATTTTGAACCTATTTTCTTGATACATTGACTCACCAACAGGTTTCTTGGGCGATCGCATATCCAACTGCAAGGGATTTTTGCCTTGTTCCGTTAAGTCTGGGTTATACCGATACAACAACCACCGACCACTTTCTACAAGTGCCTTTTGATGACTCATTGCTGTGGTCATATTAATGCCATGAGCAATACAATGACTGTAAGCAAGAATCAAAGATGGGCCGTCATAAGCTTCAGCTTCTAAAAATGCTTTCAGGGTATGTTCGTCTCGCGCTCCCATGGCAACGCTGGCAACATAGACATTGCCGTAAGTCATTGCTATCAAACCTAAGTCTTTTTTAGCTGCGGGTTTCCCACCTGCTGCAAACTTAGCAACTGCTGCGCGGGGAGTTGCTTTGGAAGACTGACCGCCAGTATTAGAATAAACCTCCGTATCCATTACCAAAATATTGACGTTACGACCGCTAGCGATAACGTGGTCTAAACCTCCAAAACCAATATCATACGCCCAACCGTCACCACCAACTATCCAGACTGATTTTTTCACCAGATAATCTGCTAAAGTCAACAGTTGCTTTGCCTCTGGAGAATCTACCCCTTGCAATTTTTCTTTGACTTGAGCGACTCGTTGCCGTTGTTCCCAAATATCTGCTTCTGATTTTTGGGAAGCTTTCAGAATATCTGAAACTAAATTATCTCCTATAGTTCCCCCTAATTTTTGCAACAACTCTGTAGCAAACTCGGCGTGTTTGTCAATGGAAAGACGGAAACCAAAACCAAATTCGGCGTTGTCTTCAAACAGACTATTTGACCAAGCAGGGCCGCGACCATCGGCATTTTGCGCCCAAGGAGTTGTTGGTAAGTTACCGCCATAAATAGAGGAACATCCCGTAGCATTAGCAACAACAGAGCGATCGCCAAATAATTGACTAATTAATTTCACATAGGGAGTTTCACCACAACCAGCACAAGCACCGGAAAACTCAAATAAAGGTTCTTGCCATTGTTGTTGACGGATGCGGTCGAGATGGAGAGAGCGACGGTCTGGGTTTGGCAAGTTTAAAAAGAAATCCCAATTTTCCCGTTCCTGTTCCCGTAGTGGTAACTGCGCTTCCATATTTATTGCTTTGCGGGAAGGCATAGATTTATTTTTCGCCGGGCAAATATCGACGCAAACGCCACAACCAGTACAGTCTTCTGGCGCGACTTGGATAGTAAATTTCTGTCCGGCAAAATCTTTATCCTTGACATTAGTAGACTTGAAAGTTGCCGGAGCATTAGCTAACTGACTTTCATCATACGCTTTACCACGAATGACAGCGTGGGGGCAAACCATGACACACTTACCACACTGTACACAGACATCGGCATCCCAAACCGGAATTTCTTGAGTAACGTTGCGTTTTTCCCATTTAGTTGTTCCGGTGGGGTAGGTGCCATCGCAGGGGAGAGCGCTGACTGGCAGTTCATCACCTTGGCGAGAAATCATTTTACCCAAGACTTCCCGCACAAACTCTGGGGCGGTGTCAGGAACAGGTGGCAAACGGTGGAGAGCGCTACTAACTTCGGTCGGAATTTTCACTTCATAGAGATTATCCAAAGTATTGTCAACAGCTTGCAGGTTCATATTGACAATTTCTTGACCTTTTTTGCCGTAAGTTTTTTCGATGTATTTTTTAATTTGAGCGATTGCCTCTTCCCTGGGCAAAACATTAGCTAAGGCAAAGAAACAAGTCTGCATGACTGTATTAATGCGACCCCGCATTCCACTGTCAGCAGCAACTTTATTAGCATTGATGACATAGACTTTTAAACCCTTGCGGATAATTTGCTCTTGCACTTCGACAGGTAACTTTTCCCAAACTTCATCAGCACCGTAGGGACTATTCATCAAAAAAGTAGAACCGTTTCCTGCTGCCGTGAGAACGTCTAATTTTTCCAGAAAACTCCATTGGTGACATCCCACAAAATTAGCTTGGTTAATGAGATAAGTCGAACGGATGGGGTTTGCACCGAAGCGGAGGTGGGAAACAGTCACGGCACCAGATTTTTTCGAGTCGTAAACAAAGAAACCTTGGGCATAGTTTTCAGTTTCTCCCCCAATAATTTTAATTGAGTTTTTGTTCGCACCAACCGTACCATCGGAACCTAAACCATAAAACATTGCCCGCACAACATTATCAGGTTCGAGAGAAAAATTGCCATCGAAGGGGAGGGAAGTATTACTGAGGTCGTCATTAATACCAACTGTAAAATGATTTTTAGGTTTGTCCGCACTGAGGTTCTCAAAAACGCCTATCACCATTGCTGGGTTAAACTCTTTGGAAGACAAACCATAACGACCACCCACTACTTTTGGCATCGCGCCTTCCCATTCTTCGTTCAGAGCAGTGACAATATCTTGGTAGAGGGGTTCCCCAGTTGCACCCGGTTCCTTCGTGCGGTCGAGAACAGCTATTTTTTTAACCGTTTCGGGCAATGCTGCGACTAAAACTTTGGCATCAAAAGGTCGATATAATCTAACTTTGAGTACCCCAACCTTTTCACCATTGGCAGTCAAATAGTCTACAGTTTCGTGAGCAGTTTCACAACCCGAACCCATGAGGATAACAACCCGCTCCGCATCAGCAGCACCATGATATTCAAAACATTGATATTGTCGCCCAGTCAGTTCAGCAAATTTATCCATTGCCTTCTGCACAATATCTGGAGTTGCAGCGTAAAAAGGGTTAACACTTTCCCTCACTTGGAAATATACATCCGGGTTTTGAGCAGTACCCCGTAAAACTGGGCGGTCTGGAGTTAACCCCCGCGCGCGGTGAGCAAAAACCAGGTCATCCTCTATCATTTCCCGCAAAACCGTTTCTGGCAAAAGTTCAATTTTTTGTACTTCATGGGAAGTGCGGAAACCATCAAAAAAATGAATAAATGGTACCCTTGCTTCCAGAGTTGCTGCTTGAGCAATGAGGGCAAAATCTTGAGCTTCTTGTACTGACGCAGAACACAACATGGCAAAACCAGTAGCGCGACTTGCCATAACATCGCTGTGGTCTCCGAATATTGAAAGACCTTGAGCTGCAAGAGAACGAGCAGCAACGTGGATAACACTACAGGTAAGCTCCCCAGCAATTTTATAAAGATTAGGGATCATTAATAATAATCCCTGAGATGCAGTAAATGTGGTGGTCAGCGATCCTGTTTGTAGAGAACCATGCACCGCCCCTGCTGCTCCTCCTTCACTCTGCATTTCCACCACACTAGGAACTGTACCCCAGATATTCGGGGTCCCCTGAGATGACCAAGCATCCGCCCATTCACCCATTGGTGAGGAGGGGGTGATGGGATAGATGGCAATAACTTCATTGAGTTTGTGGGCAACACGGGCAACCGCTTCGTTGCCATCTAGTGTTGCAAAGGTTTTGGTACTCATTAATGTTCTCCTGTTTAAAGTTTCTGGTTGTTTACAAATGTTATGGATTTGTTTAGTAGTTTATCAATGGCCAACTCCTGAAAATTATACCTCTTTGTTACTTATATAAATTTCCCTTTTTTTATCAACCTAAACCTTTATATTTGACATCAAAATACTCATTTTTAAACAACACA
>JAAUYJ010154118.1_pt1 | contig 20672 bp, 11 predicted proteins | sample 7278031 | NCBI WGS metagenome assembly JAAUYJ01 (sample SAMN14350222, study PRJNA611818) | marine sediment metagenome | isolation source: surface marine sediment (1.8m) | place: French Polynesia: Moorea | collected 2018-08 | reverse complement strand
GTGGGATGATTTTCTACTAGGGGTGATACTCACCAGTTACTCTGGTTAAATATTTAGAGGTATTAAAAACAGATTACTTTTAAAGTTTCATCTCTTGATTTACCAACGCCAATTTTTCAAATATAGTGGAGAACTGAAACCCTTGAATTTTTAGCTGATAGCTAGTTAAGATTTTTTCCCAACCAACCAATAAGTAATCATTTCTCCCCTACCTTTAACCTGAATTTTTCCTCTTTCTGCAAAAATATATTTATCTTTTAATAAATCATAAGTGTGACTTGTAACTTGAATTTTTCCAGGTTTTCCAGATGATTCCATTCTAGAAGCTACATTAACAGCATCTCCCCAAAGATCGTAGATGAATTTTTTTGTTCCAATTACACCTGCAACTACGGGTCCTGTATTAATGCCAATTCTAATTTGGAATGGTTGACCCAAGTCTGTTTGAAACTTGGTAACAATTTGTTGCATTTCTAATGCCATATTAGCGATCGCTTCTGCATGATTTTCCTTGATTAGTGGCAACCCCCCTGCTACCATATAAGCATCTCCAATAGTCTTAATTTTTTCTAAACCATATAAGTCAACTAGGTAATCAAACTGAGAAAATACCTGATTAAGCAAATTAACTAATTCTATTGGGGAAACTCTCGCAGCAATAGGGGTAAAACCGACGATATCAGAAAACAAAATGGTTGCTTCCTCAAAATAATCAGCTATCGCACTGGTATCTTGTTTGAGTCGAAATGCTATAGGTGCAGGTAAGATATTCATCAACAAACGTTCGGATTTTTCTTGTTCTAAACGTAGTGCTGCTTCTGTTCGTTTCCGAAGAGTAATATCTTCGACAGTACCTTCATAATATACTATTTCTCCTTTAGGATTGCGAACAGCGCGTACTTTTTCACAAATCCAAATAATACTACCATCGTGACGATATACTTGGGATTCAAAATTTGAGATTTCCCCACTTTTATTAATAGTATTGATTAATTCTCTTCTGCGATGGGGGTCTACATATATTTGTTGTTCAATATTAGTTATATTAGCAATTAATTCCGAACAATTAGAATAACCATACATTTTTGCTAGAGCGGGATTTGCACTCAGAAAACGACCGTCTGGTGTAATTTGAAAAATCCCTTCAATAGAGTTTTCAAAAATGCTCCGATATTTAGCTTCTGTTTGTCGCAATGCTTCTGTCGCTTGCTTTCTTTCTGTAATATCATTAACTATTAAAAGTAAACAAGCTTCCGCATCTAAAAAAATTATTTCTCCTGATAATAAACCTATTTTTCTCTCTCCTGATTTTAGCCGAAATTCTATTTCTTGATTGCGAACTGTTTCCTGAGTTTCTAAGAGTTGGTAAATCCGTTTTCTATCATCAACCTTACCCCAGAGATTTAATTCTACTCCTGTTTTACCAATCACCTCTTCGCGAGAGTAACCTGTAACTTCGATAAAACTTTTATTAACTTCAATTAATCTGCCATCTGCAAGATTACTAATAGTAATTATGTCAGGACTTGCTTGAAATGCTAAGGAAAATTTTTCTTCTGACTGTCGGAGAGCGGCTGTTCTTTCTTCAACTCTCTGTTCTAATTCAGCATTAGTTTTTTCTAATTTAGCAAATGACTGCTGTAGTTGTTGTGCCATTAAATTAAAAGATTCTGCTAATACCTCCAATTCATCTACTAATTGAATTTCGACTTGTTGGTCTAATTTTCCTCTAGCAATTTCTCTACTAGCAGCACTTAAACGCATTACTGGTTGACTAATCCAACGGGAAGTAAAAATCCCCACTATTGTTGCTACAAATAGAGAAATAAAACAAAGTTTAATAGTAGTCCGAGTATTAACATTAATTTTTTCCATAAAGTCAGCTTCAGGAATTACAACTACAATCAGCCAGTCTAAATTTTCTCCTTCTGAAAAAGGAACTACTTGTAAAAATTGTCGCTTGCCATTAAGTTGAAATTCTAAATATTGGGAGCTGTTAATTTTGTCAAAGTTACCGAAATATTGCTTGAGATAATTTGCTGTATTACTAATCAAAGGACTGGCGACTTTTTCTGCTTTAATTCTTTCTACTTGATTATTTTCAATAATAAATGGTTGTTGAGGAGTAGAAGAAGCAATTAAATCACCGGAACGTTCGAGAATAAAAGTTTGTCCGGTTTTGCCAACTTTTAAACTTTGGAGAAATTCTCTAATATGAGACAGAACAAAATCAACTCCCAACACACCAATTAATTGATTATCATCTTGATAAATAGGTTGAGCCAAAGTAACTTTTAGTCTGGGGTCTTTAAAATCAACATAAATATCGCTCCAAGCTGCTTGTTTTGCTTTAAGTGCTTTTGTGTACCAAGGTCTAATTCTAGGGTCATAATCATTACCAATTTCTAATAATTCTGTAGGGTTTCCTTTGTCATCTATTCCTAAGCTATGAAATTTTCCTTTTGTAGATTTACCCGCTCTACCAATTTGCCATTGATTATTATCTTGAAATCCTAAACCGATAAATTCTCCTGCGACGCTACCGAAATAAATTGCCGAAATATTAACAGAATCAAATAAAAATATTTGTTGCCAAAATTGCCTACTTAAACTACCAGTATCTTGGGTATTCAAATAACCTAAATTAATTGCATCCTGATTAATTTTAGTAATGACACGAGGCGCTTCTAAATAATCTTTTATTCTTTCCTGAATTCTAATACTAATTTCGTTGCGTAGTTGGGTTGTAACTTCGTTAACTGCTTGTTGGCCATTGCGTAAAGATAGCCATCCTGTTAAACCTACTGCGCCAAAAATTTGCACCACAAACGGCACTATTAGAATAGCTCTTAGAGGTATCTGTTTGGTAATTTTGATATTAGGGAATAGAGATTTGAGAAACGTTCTCGGAGCCTGGTCTATGGCCATAGAGTTTTGTGACTATCGCCTGATTTTGTTTAAATTGTAACTCTCTAGTTTGATCATTTCCAGTTTGAGGAAAATAAATTAGCGATCGCTGTGTTTTTTTGAGGTAGTTATTATTTGTCAAAAAAACTATAATTTTTAGTTTATATAAAAATAATATATTGGTTGTAGTATTATAGTCTATTGTGTTAATAGTTTAATTCCCAGAGTATGTATATTTCCACTTTTCAAATACTTAACTATAAGTCTTTTCAGGATTCCGATTGCCTAAAGTTTGAACCAGGTATAAATATTATTGTCGGCGCAAATAATTCAGGTAAAACTGCACTATTAGAAGCTTTATCATTAGAATTTGAAGATAATCCTTATCGTAATATTAGATTGAGAGATATTTCTGACTCAGACTTTTCGGATAAGTCAACTGCTAATCTTACTTTCAGGTTAGAAAAGTCTGAAATTTCTACATTGATAGATGAAATAAAAAATTCAACCAATAATGAAAATGCTTTGACTGTCTTTCAGCAATGGTATGATAATGCTAAAGAGATAAAAGTTACTGTTTATAGTTATAACAATGAATCTAATATAGTTATCTCAGATTTTCCATAAGATATAAATTTATATCAATTAGCTGATAGCGAGTTTAGTCTTGGTACTCCACTCAGAAAGACAATATGGTGTCTTAAAAAAACAGAAAAATTGACGCTGAGAGAACAATTAAAAGAATCTGGATATAGCAAAAATTATTTTACTTAAATTCTATTTTATGAATTTAAAAGAAAAATATATAGATTTAATTCTGAACGATTTCATATTGGTAGTTGTAGTTCTGGAGATAGCTTAATACTTGAGCCTAATGCTAGTAATTTAGCAGAAGTTATTAATCAAATTCAGTTGGGAGGCAAAAGAAAGATTTATGAAAAATTCAATAAATATGTAAATATGCTGTTTCCAGAAATCACAGAAGTTTCTGCTCGTATTCAAAAGAAAGATTTTCATACTTATGAAGATTACTTAGAAGTTTTAGTTTGGTCTCCAGAAGCTTTGGAAAAAGATGAAGAAAATTTAGCATTAAAATTAGCAGATTGTGGAACAGGAGTTAGTCAAGTTTTAGCTATACTTTATGTAGTAGTAACAGCCTCAGAACCACAAATTATTATTATTGATGAACCTCAATCATTTCTACATCCAAATTTGATTAGAAAATTAATAAACATCTTTAAAGAATTTTCTCAACACCAATATTTTATAGCCACCCATTCACCCACAGTTATTTCCGAAGCTAACCCCGCAACAATTTTACAACTATCTTATTCTGATGGTGAAACAAAAACTAAAATTATTAACTCCAAAGAAACTATACAATTACGTTCCCTATTAAAAGAATTAGGAGTCAGTTTATCTGATGTATTTGGTGCCGATGCTATTTTATGGGTAGAGGGACCCACAGAAGAAATATGTTTTCCCCGAATTTTAGAAAAATTTGGTTATTTTTCCATAAAAGGTATACAAATTATGGCAGTAAAAAATACCGGAGATTTAGAAGGTAAACGTGCCCATATTATTTTCGATATTTATGATAAATTGAGTGGCGGAAACACTTTATTTCCTCCAGCCATTGGATTTATATTAGATAGCGAAAATAGATCGGAAAAAGATAAGCAAGATATTTGTAAACGAGGTAAAGTAGAGTTTTTAGAACGCTGTACTTATGAGAATTATTTACTACATCCTCAAGCAATTTATGAAATACTAAAGCAAGAAGATTCATCTCTAGAAATAGATTTAAGTGATATAGAAAATGATATCGAGCTATCCAAAGATGAAAAACGCTTTTTCAAAAATTGCCAACCCACAAATACTGATGCAACAGAAAATTGGATATCTAAAATAAACGGAGCAAAACTGATTAGTGAAATTTTCTCTAAATATTCTGATAATCGAGTTGAATATAAAAAGACAAAGCATTCTCTAGATATTACTAATTGGTTGCTCGAACATGAACCTAATTTTTTAGAATCACTTGCTACTTTTTTAAAAGATAAAGTCGAAAATTGGATACAGAATAGTAGATGAATAATTATGAATTTGATGATTAATTTCCTGAAGATAAAATATAGTAATCTGAGCCAGGTCGCCAGTAGTTTGAATATCCAGAACTAGAAATTAAATATCTCCGAATCTACTAGATTGACATCTCTAAAATAGTGCGTTACGACGAATTGTTAAACAAATTTTTTAGCGAATAATTGTAGCCGTCTAACGCACCCTACTCGACTATATATTTTTATGCCTAAATAGATTTTTTCATAGTTACCAATCATCATAATCAGTAACATCAACTATACTATCTGTTTCTGTATCTTCAACTTTTACACTAAAACCTGTAGCTCCCATACTTACCTGACTAAAATTATAAATATATCTAGAACTTAAAGCTTCTTCTTCAACCCAATTATCCCACTCTTTCAAATTCTTATATTCTTGCCCAAATATTTTACAAACCAGTTGTTTATGTCGTTCTCCACTCCAAGGTTTATCGAGTTTTTCATTGGTCACATAAGGTAAAAAAGAAAACTGCATTTCTGACTCTCTTTTTATCTCTGTATTAGCATCAACTATTTGGGAATTTAACATCAACTCAAAAACATCACCTGTTAAACTATGTTTGACTTTAAACAAACAACAAAAATCATTAGTTATTTGAAATTTATATGTACAAGCTCCACTACTACCTCCGGCTCCATAATAAGGCATAATTTTACCTTTTTTTTCTGCCATTTCCATAAACATCCTGATGTCTGGGCTAATAGGATAACGCCCTTTATAAAAACCTGTTTCTAACTGTTCTCGAAAAACTTTTTCGTCTACCGAATATTCCCAACTATGTATTTGTTTAACAATCTCTCCAGAAATTCTAAATCCTAGTTCATTATGTAATTTTTGAATCTCTATAATCATTTCTTGACTAAAAGCAATGTACTAAATTATAGGAACAATTCAGGAATTATTCTTACTGATTTAAAACCGAGTAACTTGCACTCTATCACCATATTCTAAATTAAGTTGAGACTGAGCGCTACTACCATTAGCAGCAATTTCTACAAAACCATGAGAACCAACAATTGCAATTAATTCTCCTGGTTTACCCTCTGCATAAGTATTGCCACTTTCTATTGTTTGATATGAGGTATTATCTTCATTATGATTAATCACAACCGACCAAGTTTTACCTTCAATATAAGTGCTGGAAATATTGGTAATTATATTGCCAAAATGGTCAATATATTGGATACAACCTTCAATACCCGATTCCGTGAGAGTAATATTATCTAAGGGAAGTTGCACTAAACTTTCTGGGTGAATTTTTTTCCCTAATTTTTCGATTGAAATACCACTAGCTAAATGAGCGCCGACAGAGGCAAATATATCTCGACCGTGGAAAGTTGTGCTAGGTTTATTTGTACGCCAATATTCAGTATTAGTTAGTTCGACAGCAGTTATTTTTTCTGTGTTTATATTTTTGATAATTCCACTAAAAATACCATTATCAGGCCCCACTAAAAAACCTGTAGGTAATTGAATAGCGATCGCTCTTCTGCGACTCCCTACTCCAGGATCGACAACAGCAATATGAACTGTTTCTGGTGGAAAATATGGATAAGCATTACTCAGACAAAATTGTGCTGCATTCAAATTTTGGGGAGGAATTTCGTGAGTCAGGTCAATTACTTTTAGAGTAGAATTAATTTGAGCAATTACTCCTTTCATCACACCAACATAGACATCTTTGATGCCAAAATCAGTTAAAATTGTGAGGATTTTTTGTTGGTACATAATAATGTTTTCAAATTAAGTTTAAACAATAATTGTTTCTCATTATAATTGAATTTAATTTTCAACTAAATTATATAAGTTTATTTATTTTTTTTGTGTTTTTTATGGCAATTTTAAGATAAATAGACTACATAATATAGTAGAAAATTGTGTAGTATAAATGTCACCTAATTGCTCTTACTGACTACTGACTACTGACTACTCATTCCACTAAAGATTTTGTTATCTACCATTCGTGAAAAGTGCTATCAATTATTATTTCAATTGTTGAATTTGATATTGTGCATCTCTGTAACCTCCTGTACGCCCTTGGTCAAGATATAATTGAGCTGATTTTTCAAAATCACTAATAGCCCCTTTTTTATCCCCTATTTCCACCCTAACCATGCCTCTACTATAGTAAGCACCAGCATAGTCAGGATTTAGTCGAATTGCTTGCACATAATCAGTGATCGCTTGTTCGTAATTTTTTTGTTTAAAATAAACAGTAGCCCGATTTGCATAAGCTTCAGCATTATTTGGGCTTAATCTGATAGCTTGAGTATAGTCTTCTATTGCTGCTTCTGGTTGATCTGCTGTAGCATAAGCTAAACCTCTGTTAGCATAAGCTTTAGGATTTTTCGGGTTAAGTTCGATTGTTTGAGTGCAGTCAGATATAGATTTTTCATACTCTTGTAAATTCAAATAGGCAATACATCTATTGTTATAAGCAACTTGATTTTTGGAGTTGATTTCAATTGCTTGAGTGCAGTCAGATACGGCTTTTTCATATTCTGCTAAATTTAAGTATGTGCTGCAGCGATTAGCATAAGCTTCTTCATTTTTCGGGTCTATTTCAATAACTTTATTGTAATCATCAAGAGATCCTTGATAATCTCCGATAAAAAAGCGAGCCCTCCCCCTACTATAATAACCATATATTGCTTCCGGTTCAATTTGAATCATTTGAGTGTAATCTGTTATTGCTCCTTGCAAGTCATTATTAGCAGCACGAGCTAATCCTCTGCTATGATAGGCATTAATATCATTAGGCTGTAGTCGAATCACTTGAGTGTAATCCTCAATAGCAGCAGGATAGTCCTGAGAATCATAATAAACTAATCCTCTTTTATAATAAGCTTCTGCATCTTGAGGTTTTAGGCGCAATACTTGTGTGAAGTCATCAAGAGCCCCTGCATAGTCTTGATTATCATAACGAGATACCCCCCGATTAAAATGAGCATTAATATGACTGGGGTCAAGGGTAAGTGCTTTAGTATAATCAGCAATAGCATTTTGATAGTCTTCTGAATTGTAATAAGCATTTCCCCTTTTGTAGTAATACTCTGCTTGATCGGGATTTAGTTTGATTGCTTGATTATATGCTGAAATTGCTGCTTGTTGCTTTCCCTGTTCCGCATTTTTGACTCCTTGAGCAAATAGATTTTCTGCCTTGATCGGATCTGGGCGACTCAAAAAATGCAGCAGCCCTATCAGCATTGCTATCACTCCAACACCAGCAAAACCGAATAAAACAAACCACCAAGGATGAGAGGTCATTCTCAAAATTTTGATTTGAGGTTTAACCGTTGAACTCGTTTGGTTTTTATGTTTTGGAGGCAAAATGGTTTGAGAGCGACCATTAATTTTCTGGAGTGCGTTCAAAACTTCTGCTGCTGACTGGTAACGTTTTGTATAATGGTAATGCACCATTTTATCAAGGATATCTGCGAGCAGTGTTGAACATTGAGTTCTATTTCGCCACATGATCCCACTAGGATTTGATGGAGACAGGTCTTGTAGTTTAGGCAGTTCACTACTAGGTATACCTGTTAGCGCTTGAATCGCAATCATACCTACTGCATACAAGTCGCTATTAAATTGAGGAATTCCTTGAAATTGTTCGATTGGCATATAGGAAGGAGTACCCGTAGCAATAGTCCGTGGTATCTCTCCATTTTGTGCTGCTATGCGATGAGTTACTTCTTTTACTGAACCAAAGTCAATTAAAACTAATTTGCCATCTGGTTGACGTCGAATTAAATTAGATGGGTTAACATCCCGATGAATTACTTCATTTCCATGTACAAATACCAGTATTTCTAATACTTCTGATAATAGTTTGATTACTGTTTTTTCTTGCCAAAGTTTGCCGGGAATAATTTCTTTATTTAATGGTATTCCCGGAATAAATTCTTCAACTAAATAGAATTGATTATTTTCTTCAAAATAAGCTAATAATAAAGGTATTTGATCGTGTCTACCTAATTTTTCTAATATTTCTGCTTCTTGCTTGAATAAACGGTGAGCAGTTCTGACTATGGTGAAACTATTACCGGGAGCTCGTAGTTGTTTGACCACACACTGAGGATGTCCAGGGCGACGAGTGTCTGCAGCCATATAGGTCTGGCCAAATGCACCGGAGCTGAGGACTTGAACTACACGGTAACGTCCATCTAGAAGTTGACCAATCATGTTCATGTTACTCATTATTATCTTTAAAATGTGTTATTTAATATTTAAGATTTAATATTTAAGTGTTTCAATCATATTTTGTGCATTCTGATATTCTTTTGCTCTGCCTTGTTCTAAAAAGAGGTTGGCACTTTTGCGGAAGTCTTCTACTGCTGCTGTTATATCTTGTAATTTAGAAAGAACTACCCCTCGATTATAATAGGCTGTGGCGTTAGTTGGATTTAGTCTAATTGCCTGGGCAAAGTCTTCTATTGCATTGTTATTGTTGCCCATTTCTGAGTAAATCATGCCTCGATTACTATAGGCAACTGAATCGTTAGGATTTATTTTAATGGCTGTGGTATAATCTTCTATCGCTCCTTGTTGATCACCACTAGCAGACCGAGCTAAACCTCTGTTACTATAAGCTTTAGCATTTTCAGGATTCATGCCAATAGCGATGCTACAGTCTTCTGCTGCTCTTTGATATTCTCCTAAATTCAAATAACCAATACATCGATTATTGTATGCTGCGATGTCTTTGGGGTTGATTTCGATGGCTTGGGTACAGTCTTCTATTGCTGCTTCATGGTTTGCTAGATTTAAGTAGGCGCTACATCTATTTGTATAAGCATCAGAGTAATCTGGTTTTAACTCTAGTGCTTTAGTATAGTCTGCCATTGCTCCTTGATAATCTGCTATATAGAAGCGAGATCTACCTCGACTATAATAAGCTTGGGGATCGTTGGGGTTAATTTTTAATGCTTGGGTATAGTCACTTATTGCACCTGGTTGATCGCCTGTGGCACCTCTTGATATTCCCCTACTAATATAAGCGTCGGTGTCTTTAGGGTTTAGTCTAATTGATTGACTGTAGTCTTGAATGGAATTTTTGTAATCCCTGATTTTGTAGTAAATTAGTCCTCGTTTATAATAAGCTTCTGCATCGTTGGGATTTAATCTTAATGTTTGAGTTAAGTCGGTAATGGCTTTTATAAAATTACCTAGTTCATAATAAGATACAGCGCGATTGTAATAGGCATCGTTATAGTTTGATTTGATTTTAATTGCTGCTGTATAATCCTTGATCGCTTTTTCATAGGCTTTTTGCTTATAGTAAGAATTACCTCTTTTGTAGTAGATTTTGGCATTTTTTGGATTGAGTTTCAAGGCTTGGCTGTATTTTTCTAAAGCTTTTTCTTGATTGCCTTGTTTTGCTAATTCTTCCCCTTGATTGTAGAGTGATTTTGCTTTGGATGTAAAATGGTTTTGCCAAAAATATGTAGTTAATAATCCTGCTAAAAATAAGATTGCTAATAATCCGAAAAAGGCAAATTTATTCTGTTTTTTTGATTGCTTCTTTCTCGGTAATGAATATTTTTTTTTCATATCTTTTTTTCGCTCTCTATCTTTCTCTATTTCTGGAATATTTAAAACTTGCCCAATGCTATTTTTACTTGGTTGATGGGAAGATGCTAAAAATTCCATTTCTGCTGCTTCTGGAATAACTATTTCTAGTTGAGAGTAAATTTCATTCTGGGTAAACATTTTGACAGTGCTTAATTCTGCTAGCACTTCCGACGCAGATTTATAACCTTCTGTTGGTTGACTATTTACCATTTTGTTAATAATATCTGCTAGGATTGGAGAACATACTAATAGATGATTCCAGGAACTTGCTAAGTCGGAATTTTTATTAGTCTGTCTTTGCTGTAATAAATCTTGAGGTGATAGTCCTGTTAATCCTCTGATAGCAATTATTCCTAGAGGATAAATATCGCTGTTAGGATGTAGATTTCCTTGGCTTTGTTCTAGAGATATGTATAGGGAACTATCAGAACTATTTTTATTACCATTATTTAATTTTGATGGTTGCTTTTCCAACTCTAAAATCATCTTGATTTCTCTTTCTAACCCGAAGCCAATTAATATTAATTTTCCATCTGATGTTCTTCTAATTAAGTTTTCTGGAGTTATTTGTCCATGAATTTGTCCTTGACCGTGAACAAATACTAAAATTTCTAATACTTCTTCTAATATATTGATTACTTCTGTTTCTAATAGAGGCTTACCTGTCCCTAATTCTTGACTTAAAGGCAAACCGACAATATAATCTTCTACCAAATAAATATTATCTTCCTGTTTAAAATAAGCTAAAAAATTTGGTAGCTTGTCATGTAGACTCAGGATATCAATTTTTTCTGCTTTGGCTTGAAATAATGATAATATTGTCTGTCGATTATCTAGGTTAAAATTGCTTAATTGAATTTCTCTGACTACACATTGCGGGGCACCTGGACGGCGAGTATCTCCTGCCAGATATGTTTGTCCTAAGATATTAGAACTTATTAGTTTAATAATACGGTAGCGTTTATCTAAAATTTGGCCAATCATTCTATGTTCCTACCAGATTAAAGATTTATTTGAAGGTCGAGTCTTTTGCCAACCAGGTCTAATTTCTGGTTAATTATATTTCTATATAGCAATTCCTATATTGGTGAGGTACACTCATTCGTTTTTTTGAGGGAACAGGGAGGGGAACGGGGAACAGGGAAAAGGGAATAAAAGACAAAAAGATAAATGTACCTCACGAGCTGGAGAAACGCTATATATTTCTATATTACTTTGCTCAGATTAGCTTTCTCTGTTCACAATGGGGATTAAATTTAATAAACTTCTCTGGAAATTAAAATTTAACAACTGTTTAACAAGATTTTTAGGTTAGACAAAATTCAAACCAGATAGTTACAGTAAACTAATAACCAAACTGTTAGTAAATTTGGTTTTGATGTCGCGAGTAAAAATTCAATTATTCCTGAATCAAAAACATTTTATATCATGTCCGGTTGAATAGTTATAAATAAAGATCGAGGAGTCAGGAGTCAGGATTCAGTAGTCAGGAGGGAAGAAGGGAATAAAAATGAGAAAGTTTTTTGATCACTAATGATCAGGACATAATATTATTGTATTTATCAGACTATTTTAGTCAAAAATAAAACTGTTTTACTATCAAAAAAATAAACATTATAAATTCTTACCGAATAATTAAGGTTTAAAGCCTCTCCTTTAAAGGAGAAAAAATAAAAAATTTTCCTTTGAGTCAATCCTCTTCTTTTTAAGGAGAGGTAATTATTAATTATTAATTTTTGAACACCTAACCTATGACCCCTAACCCCTCCATATAAACCACTGTAGCAATATTTTATGAAAATGGTATTAGACATCTCTAATCAGAAAAAATCAAATGAATAATTGCTCATAAATTATCAATTATTTTCCCCATACTTCCTCTTTTATAGAGATGTTTATTAATTATCTGAGATGTCTAATAAACTGAATAGGTGTGCAAACAGCTATCAGCAATTCACCATAAGGTTTTGCAGCTTTTATACTTCTAATATAAACCGGGTTTATTACTAAGAAAATTTATTAGCTTCACTTATTTTCAACAGAAATATTTGAGCTACCTAATAGGGCGCTGTATTGGCTTTTTGCTGACTGCTGAAGCCCTAACTGCTGTTTGCCGATCATTCCGTAAGAAATGCTTACCTAAATAGTTACAGCGCTTTCCGATGTTATGAGGTACACAGCTAGCGGGCAAGATGCCCGCACTTCAAGACTTTCAATTTACGCGTTGCACATCATAAGCCCAAAATATGCTGTATCTAATTAATTTTGCCTTACTAGCTAATTATCTACCACAATTAAAAAGCTAATAATGTTGTTTGATATTACTAAAATAAGTACAAAATATTAGATGTTAAATATCATCTCAGCTCTTTTTTTGAGCTTAAATTTTTCTATTATCTGTATTTTTACCCCGATCAACCATAAATGGCGACAATGTTTTTTCCTGTTCAGTTACTTCTAATAATAGTCCATTATATCCATTATTATTTAAGTTATATCTGTAGTTACTGCGCCATATAGTTATTAATTTTAATGCCATAAAATAACTAGATAATCCAGCTATTATACCCATGACTAAGCAACCTGAAAATAGAGCTGTGATCAACTCAGTTTTGTATTGCAATATTTCTTGAAGTGAGACAAGACTCTCTGGTACAAATTCTGCTTGAGAATTTAGTAGAAACCGACCAATTTGAAAGTTAATTGTATAGATTGGTATATAAGTTAAAGGATTACTAATCCAAGTTCCTGCTGCTGCTGCAAATTTATGACCTCGGAGTAAGGTTGCTAGTGCGATACCGAATATAGTTTGAACACCAAATATAGGAAAACATCCTGCAAAAACGCCTACTGCTAAACCTCTAGCAATATATTCTGGATTTCCTCTCAAACGGATAAAACGCCAATATAAATATCGTACATATCTACCCCAGTTTAGTTCTTTCCTTTTCTTTGAGCGAGATTTGTTGGTAATCAGGTTTTGAGGTAGTAATTGTTGAGGAATTTGCTGGAGATTTTTTAACATAGTGAAATGGAATTATGCTTTCTGACTATTATGATCATAAAAGAAAAATTTATCTATATTTATTTAATGTCAAGGGTGATTAAACTAAAAATATGTCAGAATTGTTGAGGAATGGAGATACTATTGCAGCGATCGCTACTGCTATTGTTCCCCAACAAGGAAGTGTGGGGATAGTCCGCGTGTCTGGTGATGAGGCTATGACAATTGCCAAAAGTCTGTTTCACGCACCAGGAAAACAAGTTTGGGAGACCCACCGCATTCTATACGGTTATATCTGCCATCCCCAAACCCAGCAGTTGGTAGATGAAGCCCTATTATTAATTATGAAAGCTCCTCGTTCTTATACCCGCGAGGATGTGGTAGAGTTCCACTGTCATGGTGGAATTATCACCATACAACAGGTATTACAACTTTGTATTGAGGCAGGTGCGAAGCTAGCTCAACCAGGAGAGTTTACTTTACGAGCTTTCTTAAATGGCCGATTAGATTTGACCCAAGCTGAAAGTATTGCCGATCTGGTAGGTTCTCAGTCTCCCGCTGCTGCTATAGCTGCTTTAGCTGGTTTGCAGGGGAAGTTGGCTAGTCCAATTCGTCAATTAAGAGCCAATTGTATTGATATTTTAGCAGAAATTGAGGCCCGCATTGATTTTGAGGAGGATTTACCACCTTTAGATGAGTCTGGGATAGTTGAAGAAATATATCATATTTTGGTGAATTTGTCAAAAATATTGGCCACAGCAAGTCAAGGCGAGTTGTTAAGAAATGGCTTAAAAGTTGCTATTGTCGGACGTCCAAATGTGGGTAAGTCAAGTTTGTTGAATGCTTGGAGTTGTAGCGATCGCGCTATTGTGACAAATCTTCCTGGTACTACCCGAGATGTGGTAGAGTCTCAGTTGGTCGTGGGTGGTATTCCAGTGCAGGTTTTGGATACGGCTGGTATTCGGGAAACTGAGGATCGAGTTGAGAAAATAGGTGTGGAGCGATCGCGACGGGCTGCTAAGTCGGCTGACCTTGTTTTGTTGACTATTGACGCTAAAACTGGATGGACAGATTTAGATGGAGAAATATATGAACAGGTCAAACATCGTTCTGTGATTCTGGTAATTAATAAGATTGATTTAGTAGCTCCGGAGTTAATTATGTCTACTTCTTACCCAGAAACTATTAAAACTATTGTGACTACAGCCGCTACTAATAATCAAGGAATTAAGGAGTTAGAAACAGCAATTATTAATGCTGTAAATTTAGGGGATTTGCAGGCTATAAATTTGGATTTTGCGATTAATCAAAGGCAAGCATCTGCTTTAGCGAAAGCAAAGATTTGTTTGGAAGAGTGCTTAAATACTATTGGGAATAATTTACCTTTTGATTTTTGGACAATTGATTTAAGGGGAGCAATTCAAGCTTTGGGAGAGGTTACAGGTGAGGAAGTAACTGAGTCAGTTTTAGATAAAATTTTTAGTCGATTTTGTATTGGGAAGTAATTACTTTTTTCGGAAAATTATAGCAGTTGGGATAACTACTAGAGCGGACATTCTCACGCCTCTCTGGCTTTAGTCCGTGTTGTAAATCTGACTTCTAACTTCTAACTTCTGACTTCTGACTTCTGGCTTCTGGCTTAAGCTATACCTTTTAGGCTTGGTATAGCCCCAAAATTGGGAAAGTCGATCAAATTATGAGAAAATTTACAATAATTTATGATAAGATTTAACATAAGATAACAATATCAACATTAATTTGGGGTAAACAAAATTTATGACTGGATTTATCGGCGCGTTATTTGGACTGTTTGGTGGTGAAAAGGCCAATAATCCACCCACCCCTAAACCTGCAAAGGGTGGAGCTTTTTTCCTAGATTCAGATACTTCAAAAGGTCTAGGCGATATAAACTATATGCGGACTGCTAAGTCTATCAAAAGAAGCTTTCCAAAAGCAGTGGGCAAACTAAATTTGGTAACAGGAGAGGTTGAGGATTCTATTTCTTCTATGGAGAAAAAACCAAATACAGTAATGAAACCTAAGACTGTTTCTTCTACTCCTAGTTCTACTTCTAGTTCTACTTCTAGTTCTACTTCTAGTGCTTCCTATTCCAAATTTGAGTCTACTTCTGTAGCTCCTCGTCGCAAAGCTGACTCCAATATGGATACGTTCCGAAATATGGCTCGTGACATCAAGAGTAAGAAATAATTTAATTATTGTTTCATGGTTAAGGTAAGCAATAAATTTTAAATGTTGAAAATATAGCAATCCAATTCAGGTTATTAAGCTTGACTTTTGTAGAGTTTTAAGACTTGCTTAGGATTGCTATCTTTATTATTTGTTGTCTGCTAATTATTATGGGCCATAAATTAAGTTGTATTAACCAAAATATCGCATTAATGGGTGGTAATTGGTATTAGACGAAATCTTCAAAGTCTTGCTTCTTCTAAAGTTTTACTAAATATCCTAATATCTTGGGTATCTGAATCTGGCGTAAGAGAAAAAATCAATATATTAAATCCTATATTGAAAACTAACTCATACTGCAAGAATTTATAAATTTCAAAAAATAAGTTAGTTAATTTTTGAATTGGTGTAGCAATACATTAAACACAAAGGGTGAGAATAGTCACCCTTTACTCACTATATTTATCTTTAATATATATCCCCACTGCTTCTATGCTAAAACTTTTAGAGCTTCTGGTTTAACAATGACTTGGACTCCGGAGTTAACTTGAATGTGCCACATCCCATTAGGTAGTTGATTTAGCAACTCCACTGCTTTACCTTCATCAGCTTTAAGTCTAAAGTCTGGGGACTCAACCAAAACTACAGTAGTTGATGATTCTCTAGGGGATACCAAATTAGCTGATAAAGGAGATGTCAGAGGGTTAGAATGTTCTGACAGAGTTACTAATTGTATTCTCAGTTGCCCTAGTTTTTCTTGCAAATCTTGATTTTCGGCCTGGTACTGTTGTGTTTGTGCTTTTAGTTCTTGATTTTCCTGGGTTAACCTTTGAACTTCTAGTTTTAATCTCTGAACTTCTACACATTCATCGACACTAACATTACAAGCTTTAGCTATAACTTTTTTAATTAGAGGGCTGTACATAACGTTTCACAAATAAATATGAGTAAATTGTTCTTGTCGGGTAAGTAATTGATTATTTTCTTTTACCTCCCTCACTTAACTATTATCATCCTCTATCTTTTGCATAGAGTATGTGATTGTTTATTGGATTTTTGTGTGATTAAAGTCACTCTACATACCGTGGATATATTATGGGATAATTTCAAACAGAAAAAATACTTTATAGTTATTAATACTTAAATTCAATTGGTTTAACTAACTAAATATAAGTATAACTACGGAAGCTTTTTTGCTGCTCAATCTATCTCCTATATAATTAGATTTTATGAATCAAGAAAGTTATCTAGTCAGTAATTTCTTGATCCCCATCCTAAACAAGCCTAAACAATTTCCAGAATTTTTGCATATACTTTTTTGTTTGTCAACTACTTTTTAGGGCTAATCTTACATAATTGCAATCAAATATACAATTCTTAAATTGTACTACTGCCTACATTTTCTACTATCGATTTCTAATAGTTAATTTATAATTTTCTCAAATCTGAACACTTACGACACCAGTAAGTATGAATGATTGGATAATTTTTTGACTGTAAAAGTGACAAGATGAGCAAAGACTGTTTGTTAAAGGAATATTAAATCTTGGCGTAGGTTGGGTTAGGCAACAATAAATATTCTGATTCACCAAACTCTTATCTTTCCACCATAATCTACCGAAAATACCAAATATTAACCATTCTAGCTGCCTTAATCTTGGTTGTTATGCCTTAATACTAACAAAAGAAAGATAGTTTCTATACAAAGTTTGCAAGAATTAATAACAATTTTTAACTTATTTTAATATTTCTTAGTATTTAAAAGTTGAGCAGAGTGGTAATAGAGGAATGTTAGCTTTGGCAGTTAAATTTTTTGTCAATTGGTATGATCGATAAGATATTCAACACATCAGGCTAAATACTAAAACCGCCATTTTAGAGCGTAAATTTGAGAAACTTTATTATTAAAAAATCTGGAAAACTTTTATAAAGTGATGAACAGAAGACAGAGAAATATTTTCTGAGACAGTTACAAAATTTTTATTACAGCCTTGTTCTGAATTTACAGCAGTTTTCAAGTTGATGAAGTATAAAATTTTAGTATTTTAGGGAACAGGGAATATAGATTAATATTAAACCGTACTTCACAATCCTAAAAAGTGCTGTAATTTAGATAACTAGCTAGCGATCGCTAATTTTATTTAACAAAAATTTTCTGGATATTATGAATTTAAGTCTCAGAACATAATATAGAATTTTTCTGCCTACTAATTAGTGGTACTGATCATTGTCTAATGCTATCATGATATTAGAGCCATTATGACAAAAAGAGACAAGCAAAACTTGAGGTCAATACAAAAAATATCTATACTTTTAGCTGATAATTACTCCCCAAATATCACCAATAATGAGAGATTAATCTATGAATAGAAATTATAATGCCTTTATCTCCTACGGGCGAGCTGACAGCAAAGACTTTGCCACAAAACTTTATGAAAAACTCACAAAAAATGGTCTAAAAATCTGGTTTGACCAAAACGATATTCCTCTGGGCGTTGACTTTCAAAATCAAATCGATGATGGCATTACTAAAGCCGATAATTTTCTGTTTATAATTGCTCCTCATGCTGTTAATTCTCCCTACTGTCTCAAAGAAATAGAATTAGCAGTTAAATACAATAAACAAATTATCCCACTTTTGCACGTTGAACAAATTACTTATGAAATTTGGCAACAACGAAATCCCCAAAAAACTCTAGAAGATTGGGAAATTTATCAACAAAAAGGATTACATTCTAGTTTTCCCAATATGCACTCAGAAATTGGCAAAATTAACTGGATTTATTTCCGGGAAAATGTTGATAATTTTGAAACAAGTTTTGCTGGCTTAATAGAATTTTTATATCGCCACGAAGATGATGTCAAAAAACATACAGAATTATTAGTTAAAGCCTTAGAATGGAAACTGAATCAAAAACAGAATTTTTATTTATTAGTTGGTCAAGAACTTATTCAGGCAGAAAAATGGCTGAAAATTAAATTTAATCAAGAACAACCCCCTTGTATACCTACAGATTTACACTGTGAATTTATCTGCGAAAGCATAAAAAATTCTCATAATTTGATGACTCAAGTATTTTTGGGTTATGCAGAAGCAGATCAAGAAATCATGGAAAAAGTAACAAAAAGTTTGATGAGGTCTGGGATAACAATCTGGAAAAATAAAACTGATATTCAAACTGGAACAGATTTTCAGACAGAAATCAATCGAGGCATTGAAGGAGCGAATAATATAGTTTATTTACTTTCTCAGAAGAGCCTCTATTCAGAATATTGTCAGCTAGAAATAAATCATGCTTTAAGTCTGAATAAACGAATTATTCCTCTACTAATAGAAGCAATAGATTTGGCAGAAATTCCAATTCAAATACGAGGATTACAATTTATTGATTTAACTGGTGATTTAGAAAAATCGGAATATCACGAAAGTATCGATAAACTGCTGAAAGAATTGCTACAAGATGCCATTTATTATGAACAGCATAAAGTGTTGCTAGTCAAAGCGTTAAAATGGCAAGAACAAAATCACAACCCAAGTATTTTATTAAGGGGATATAATCTCGAACATTATCAAAGTTGGTTAGAAATAGCAACAAGCAAAAATCTTCATCCCCCGACTCCATTACAAATAGAATTTATTGCTGAAAGTGCCAAACAACCACCCAAAACTGCTATTGATGTTTTTATATCCTATTCCCGTGCAGATTCAAATTTTGTCAGAAAGTTAAATGAAGCTTTAGAATTACAAGGAAAATTCACCTGGTTTGACCAAGAAAGTATTTCTTCTGGAACTGATTTTCAGCAAGAAATTTATCGAGGGATAGAACAATCAGATAACTTTTTATTTGTCATTTCTCCTAACTCAGTTAACTCTCCCTATTGTGCAGATGAAGTCGAATATGCTAAAAGTTTAAATAAACGGTTTGTAACTATTTTGTATCGTCAAGTAGAAACTGAACAATTACATCCTGAACTTTTGAAAGTTCAATGGATTGATTTTAGAAAACATGGGGGATATTTTCATGCTAACTTCAGTGAATTAATTAGAACTTTAGATACTGACCGCGAATATCTGAGAGAACATACAAAAAAATCATATCAAGCACGAGAATGGAAACAAAAAGGTAAATGTGTTGACCTCTTATTAAGAGGTAGTGAATCTGCCATAAGTTATGAATGGTTGCAGACAGTAAAACAACAACAGAAACAACCACCAGTAACAGAATTACTAGCAGAATTTATTCATCAAAGCCAAGCCGAAGCGGAACGATTAGAAAAAGTAGAAATAGAACGGAAAAAACGGGAATTAGAAAAGGATAAAAAAGCTTTTGTGGCTACTCGCACCCGTAATGTAATTTTATCTATTTCCCTAATAATAACCACAGGATTATCCATATTTGCCTGGAGAGAACAACGGCTCGCTCAACAAGAAAGTAAAATTGCATCAGGTAGACAGTTGGCTGCCCAATCTAAATTAATCCAAAATCAACATGGAAGTTTGTATCAAAGGAGTTTATTATTAGCAGTAGAGTCAATAAAAAAATTTCAGCAGTTAGATTTGCCTTCTGTAGAAGCAGACCAAGCGTTGCGATTGGGCTTAAGTCTTTTGCCTAGATTTATTCTTGGTATGAAGCATCAAGGTGTAGAAACAGTTACATACAGTTCCGATGGCAAATATATTGCTAGCGGTGGTTGGGATAACACGGCTCGGTTGTGGGATGCTAGGACGGGGAAAGAAATTTTCCGGTTCCCACACGATGATGCTGTCAACGCCGTTGTGTTTAGCTCAGATAGTAAATATATCGCTACTGCTAGTAGTGACAAAACTGCCCGTCTGTGGGATCTGACTACAGGTCAAGAAATTTTCCGCTTCCCC
>JAAUYJ010148241.1_pt1 | contig 20694 bp, 16 predicted proteins | sample 7278031 | NCBI WGS metagenome assembly JAAUYJ01 (sample SAMN14350222, study PRJNA611818) | marine sediment metagenome | isolation source: surface marine sediment (1.8m) | place: French Polynesia: Moorea | collected 2018-08 | reverse complement strand
CCATGTTGTGAACCCATAGCTAAGAAGGTTTGTCCTTTCCTGTATCCCTGCACCATAATGGGTTCAATACTTTTTTGAATGGACTCTATCAGTTCAGAATTGACTAAATCAGAAGTATTCCCCGACAAATAATCAGGGTACTTATCTGTTGTATCGTAATTTGAAAAAATATTATCCATAATTTTAATAACTCTAGAAACATTATTTTAAGTATATCATATCAATTTAAAAAAATCACATTATAAAATTAGTGTGATATATTATAGGAGTACAAATTTTTGAGAAAGAGCAAAATGTCCCAAAACCCTTTCGATAATGATATTGTTCCTGACAGCAGTTCTTTTGAGTGGGACGAAAATAAACGACTCAGCAACATTCGTAAACATGGCATCGACTTTCTCGACGTAGAGATAATTTTTGAGCAAGATACAGTGATTATTGAAGATAATCGCTTGAATTATGATGAAAAAAGATGGCTTGCGTTAGGATTATTAAAAGAAAGGGTTGTGGTTGTCGTATATACCGAACGTCATCCAAAACTCAGGATTATTTCTATCAGAAAAGCAACTAAATATGAACAACGAGTCTATTTTGAACAAATCGTTAACTAACTGGGAAAAATTGGACAATATGACTGATGAAGAACTTGACTTTTCTGATTGTCCAGAAATTACACCTGAAATGTTAAAATCAGCCAAAGTCCATCGTGGGAAAAAATCACTTCCTCAAAAAGAAACAATTACTTTAGAAATAGATAGGGATGTTTTGGAGTGGTTACAAACAAAAGAGGAATCTTATCAAAGCTATATTAATACTTTATTGAGAGCTTGTATGGAAGGTCGACAATAGCAGTCTGAATCAATATTTAAAGATAATTAAGGCGGGTTCAATCGGCGAAAGTCAACAACATCTGCTATTTTGATACAGAACCTAAAATATCCCATTAAAACGATGAAACGTCGTCACTTTCTCAGTAATGCAGCATTAGGGGCAACTACAGCCACCGTTCTCAGTTCTTGTCAAACCCAGTCCACAGAAGGAAATGGGGCTGCTTCTTCCTTACCCACTGTTCGCTGGAAAATGCAAACTAGCTGGCCCAAGTCTCTAGATACTATTTTTGGTGGGGCTCAAACCGTATGCGATCGTGTGGAAGCTATAACTGGGGGAAAATTTACCATTACCCCTTATGCAGCCGGAGAGATAGTACCAGGGTTGGAAGTATTAGACGCAGTACAACAGGGAACCGTGCAATGTGGACATTCTCCCAGTTACTATTATGTGGGGAAAAATCCCGCTTTGGGTTTTGGGACAGCGATGCCCTTTGGTTTCTCCGCCCAACAGCAAAACGCCTGGCTGTATCATGGGGGTGGTTTAGAAATCATGCACAAAATCTATGCAGATTTCAATATCATCAGTTTTCCGGCAGGAAATACAGGAGCACAGATGGGGGGTTGGTTTAAACGGGAAGTCAAGTCTGTTAATGACTTGAAAGGGCTAAAAATGCGTATTCCTGGACTCGGAGGAGAGGTGATGAACCGTTTAGGGGTGAATGTGCAGGTGTTGCCTGGAGGCGAGATTTTTCTAGCTTTAGAGAGAGGGGCGATCGATGCAGCAGAATGGGTGGGTCCTTATGATGATGAAAAGTTAGGTTTAAATAAAGCCGCCCCTTATTATTATTATCCGGGTTGGTGGGAACCAGGAGCTACCTTAGACTTACAAATTAATAAAACTGCTTGGGATAAGTTACCCGCAGAATATCAAGCTATTTTACAAACAGCAGCAATGGAAGCTAACATCAATATGTTAAGTCAATACGATGCTCAAAATCGTGTTGCTCTACAATCTTTGTTAACAGGAGGGACACAATTAATTCCTTATTCCCAAGAAATTTTAAAAGCAGCACAAACCATTGCTTTTGACTTATACGAAGAAAATGCTAGTAAAGATGGAACTTTTAAGGAAGTGTATGATTCTTGGAACAAGTTTAGACAAGAAGTTGTTGAATGGAATAGCATTAATGAGTTAAGTTACGCTAATTTTATTTCTAAGTAATATTTTCTGAAATTTTTTCGGTTACACTTTAGGCGGTAGTACGTGCTTAATATTATTAAGCACGTAGTTATTGGTTGTTATCAGTAATTAAAACAATGCAATTTTTAATAATTTTAACCCTTAATATCATCTTATTTTTTTTCTCTACTCAATTAAGTCAAGCAGGAGAAATAACGGACAGATTTACCAGTTATCCTAACTGGAATAATAAACCAAATATTAGTCAGGCTCAAAGTGATTTAATGTATCCTCAATGGATGGAGGGAAATTGGATTGCTACCAGTATATTAAGGGAACAAATCGCCCCCTTAGCCCCTGAAGTTGTTACTCCAGGTTTTGATAAAAATAAAAAATACTTAAATCAACCTTTTAGTTTTAAAGTTCGTTTTAAACCACAAAAATCATCAAATGTGAGTATCCTTTCCTTATCATCTTTAGCTTCAAAAAAACTACCGATTATTGCAGATAGAAAATTTAATGGAGAAAATATTGCTAAAGCCTATTTAGGAGAAGATCAGGTTTTATCTGTTAAAGTTTCTCCTGATAATCCCAACCGTCAAATTACTTTTTTATCTCAAGGCAATAAGTTAATTTCTACTGTAACAGGTCGTCTTCAAGAAAACCCGAAAAAACAAGAATTTTTAACCACAGAAGTGACACAGCAAGTCTTTCAAAGACCTTCGAGTATTTATCTTAATGAAGTGGAAACAACCACAGATTATCAATTAGTTTCTGATAATAAAGTTAAGGCAAAACAAGTAACAGCAATTTATTTATCTCCCGAAGATCCTCAGTATTTTAAAGCGATTAATCGTCCTGTTGCACTGTATGAATATGATTTGATTTTGGAAAAAATGGAGAATTGACAATGGAGAATTGAACAAAAAATTAGGGGTTGGGTAAGGAAACATACGTCAATCAGAATTTAGAATTTAGAATTACCAACCCCTTAAGTTGAAGACTTGAAACATAGATTTAAGTCTATGAATAACATGAAAACAGCATTTTTCATCTAACTTAGAGACGCTACAGTTAATCTGAGATAATGGATTCAAATAGTAGGGTGGGTTAGACGACTAAAATTTAAGGAATTATTACAATCTTATTATCCGTCTTAACCCACCATTGTTGGGTTTTAAACTGCTAGAATATGATCAGAATATACAAGATATTTCATGAATGTTACAATTGAGTAAAATATAAACTAAGAAGATGGAATATTATTCTCAGGAACTTGATGAGTTAACTGCGCTTTATTATGCCAATAAATCTAAGGAAGCTGTAGAGAAAGCACAAGCTTTATTAGATAAGTATCTAAACGTTCAAACTATTCAATTTACTTGTTCTTCTATTTTTATATTTAATGGAGAAAAGTATAAAAGTATGGAACTTGTGAATCAAGGTATTCAGTTAATGGAAACCTTGTATTCTCACTGCCATCAAATTGACCAACAAGATATTTTAAGCAATAAATTAAAACTAGAATTAAATTTATCTTTAGGTTATGATGCTAAGGCTAATTTACTTAATCCAGTAACTCAAAAAAAAGAGATTGAAACTATTAAAAAAAAACAAAAGATATGCTTGCAGAATACTATTCTTGCCAAAAAAAGATTAAATCCTAATATTTTCGCTTCTACAACAAATAATTATGCAACTGTACTAAGTTCTTTCGATCGTTACGTGGAATCAGTAGATTATTATTATGATAGTTTAGAAGTTAATGATGATAATTATTTTGCAAAAGGAAACTTGGGAATTGCTCTTTTAAAACTAATTCCTTTTTCTGAAAAATATACTTTTAAAATTATGTATCAATCTTGGAAACTTTTAAGAGAAGCTCTAAAAAATAACGATAAACTTAAAACTTCTAATGGAAACCCAGTTCCTAATGGACAAGAAACTATTGATAAATTTACTGAAACTTTAGGAGTAGTTGAAACTTCGATAAATATATTTTTTGATGGGGGATTAGATAAACTGATAGATGTAATGAAAAAATTAGAATCAGGACGAGATTTTAATCCTTCTCCTTACTTAAAATTTATAGGTGATAAGCGACTTATATTAACGATTAATCCTGAAATATGGAATTTACAACAAGACTATAAAGATGATTTATCTTTGCCTAATGTAATTACCACCAATATTGATAAAGATAAAAATAAAACATTTTGCTATGTCTTTAACCAAATCAAGGAAGAATTTGCCACAGCTAGACATTTATATTATCAAAGTTTTCACCAAGATAAAGAGGTTATGGAAGTTAATCAAATTACTGAATATGTTGATACCTTAGATTCTGCTGATTTTGGTTTAAGAAATGGATTTTTAAAAACAAGTTTACGACTAGCTGTGGATTTATTAGATAAATGTGCTGGATTTTTGAATTTATATTTAGAACTTGGTAATGATCCAACTAGAGTTCTGTGGAGTAATGTCTGGTATAAACAATTGAAATATAAAAAAAGTTTTGATAATAGCTTGAATTCTATCATTTGTGAAAAAGTGGCATATAATTCGTATTTAAAAGCATTAGTGTCTGTAAGAAAAGACCTTCATGAGAAAGAGTCTGAGGATTTTTATCCATTCAAAATTTTAAGAGATTATGTTACGCACCAAGGAATTACTTTACATAAAAATGAAGTCACGGATAAATCTAAAGTCAACTACAGTTTACAACAAATGCAAGAAGAAACTTACTTTTTACTGAGAATGGTAAAAGCAGCTATTATTTACTTAGTTGGTGTAGTAATAATTGAAGAAAAAGAAAAAAATAGTAATAATGCAGTTGAGACTACTTTTTATACTAAACCTGAATTATCCGATAGAACAAACAATTAAACTACACTAAAATAAAAGTATTCAAAAAGAACAAAAACGAAACTAAAATCTAATTAATGACAACTGTAACGACAAAAGTTCAAGTAATTGGTGGAGGGTTAGCCGGAACCGAAGCAGCTTGGCAAGTCGCCCAAGCGGGCATTCCCGTGATGTTGCACGAAATGCGTCCTATTCGCACCAGTCCTGCCCATCATAGCCAAGAATTAGCCGAATTAGTCTGTAGTAACTCCTTCGGTGCCATGTCCAGCGATCGCGCGGCGGGCCTTCTCCATGAAGAATTACGTCGCCTCAACTCCATCATCATCCAAACCGCCGATAAAAATGCTGTCCCTGCTGGTGGTGCCTTGGCGGTGGATAGAGGGGTGTTTAGCCAACAATTAACCCAAACCCTACAAAGCCACCCACTGATTGAATTAAGACGCTCAGAAGTCGAGGAAATCCCCTCAGAAGGTATGGTTATTTTAGCCACTGGCCCCCTGACTTCTCCTATTTTGGCAGAAAAATTACAACAGTTCACCGGCATGGCTTATATGAGCTTTTTCGACGCAGCCAGCCCTATAATTGTCGGGGATTCCATCAACCGAGACATTGCCTTTTTAGCCTCTCGATACGACAAAGGAGAAGCAGCCTATCTTAACTGTCCCCTGGATAAAGAACAATATTTACAGTTTCGTGGCGAACTTTGTGCAGCAGAACAAGCCGAATTGAAGGAATTTGAAAGAGAAACCGCTAAATTTTTCGAGGGATGTTTACCCATAGAAGAATTAGCCCAACGGGGAGAAGATACCATGCGTTATGGACCCCTAAAACCAGTAGGTTTATTTGATGCAAGGTTAGGAGACTTTCGTGAGCCAGAAAATAAAGAAAAACGTCCCTACGCTGTTGTACAACTCCGACAAGAAGATAAAAAAGGCAAACTCTGGAATATGGTAGGATTTCAGACCAATTTAAAATGGGGTGAACAAAAACGGGTGTTCCGTCTTATTCCTGGTTTAGAAAAAGCAGAATTTGTTCGCATGGGTGTAATGCACCGCAATACTTTCATTAACTCTCCCCAGTTACTCGAACCCACTCTACAGTTCAAAAATCGTCCTACCCTTTTGGCCGCAGGACAATTAATCGGAACAGAAGGTTACACCGCAGCAGCAGCCGGGGGATGGTTAGCAGGGACAAATGCGGCTAGGATAGCATTAGGGTTAGACCCGATGGTGTTACCGTCTACAATGATGATGGGTGCATTATTTGAATTCATTAGTAGTGCGTCCGCAAAACACTTTCAACCCATGCCACCTAACTTCGGAATTTTACCCGATTTACCCGTCAGAATTCGTAATAAACGGGAAAGATACGGAAAATATCGCGATCGCGCTTTAGAAGCATTGAATGAAGTCAATCAGAATGTAGAATGTAGAATCTAGAATCTAGAATTACCAATCCCTCAAGTTGGAGGCTTGAAAGAAGGAAAATTCTTTTTCTCTTGGTCGATTGGATATAGCGAGGTTTCCTCGCCATCCCTCAACCGCTTTTCATCCCCTTGAAAGAAGAGGCTTGGAACCCTTTTTTCGGTCAAAAGTCAGCAATCACAAGTCGGAAGGTCATTTATAGTTGAGGATTCTAACCATCAACTAAAATTAAAAGGCAAAAAACATCAACCTAAATGTTGGCAGGAATCCCCGTACCCAAAGGCACGGGGCGTGTCAAAAATTAAGACTGATATCAGCTAACCTTAACCAGTTCAACTAAAGACTCACTTAATTCCCACATCCGTTTGGCTTTCGCTTCATCTTGGGCTTGAGGAGACACTTTTTGTACAAAAGACTGACGGCCTTTTTTCTGACGATTTCCCCAACTCCAATAAGCTCCAGACTGATTATATTCAGCTTTGGTAACCACATCAGCTACTCGTTCCCCAGCTAATTCTTGGGAAACATAACCCCCAGTAATATTCTTCTGGAACCAAGGAAAGAGTTTTTGAAAGAGTGGATAATGGTTACGAAATAGAGGAGTATCAGCCACACATCCTGGATAAAGAGAACTGAAGATAATACCAGTAGCTTCATGATAGCGTCGATGTAGTTCTCGCATGGTTAGAACATTACACACCTTACTATCTTTATAGGCTTTAACTGGTTCAAACTGTTTCCCATCGATCATAGAAATAGGTTCTTTAAAACCCGCTTCAAAGCCTTCTAAGTTACCCAAGTCAGGGCGAGGGGGTATTTTCCCTCCTAACTCATCTGGGTTATGGGTAACAGTTCCTAAAATCACTAAGCGTTTATCGGAGGCGGGGGACTTTTTGAGATCCTCTAACATTAAATTAGAGAGAAGAAAATGACCAAGATGATTCGTCGTCATACTTAACTCATACCCTTCGGGACTTCGTAAGGGTTCTTTGAGCAAAGGCATATAGATAGCTGCATTACAGACTAGAGCATCAAGAGACTTACCCGTACTCCGAAAGTCTTTAACAAACTGTCTAACGCTTTCTAAGTTACCTAAATCAATCTGCATGACGGTGTAACTATCCAAAGGCATACCCAAAGACTGGGCGGCTTGGTGGGCTTTCGGTTGATTACGACAAGCCATAATAACGTGCCAGCCTCTATCAGCTAAGGCTTTCGCAGAATATAAGCCAACGCCAGAAGACGCGCCGGTGATCACAACCGTTGATTTACGATTTTCTACCATTTATACAGAGACTCCCTTAAAACTATATTAACGACAACCAGAGCCCCACACCATATCTCAATAAGTTTGCATCCCAGTATTATAGGTTAACATAGGGGGCAATCTTTAGTTTAAGGCTGGGAGTTGTCGATCAGGTTGTTTCCGCAATCACTTCAATGGGGTGATTAAAAACAAAATTAAGACATTACAGCAATCATAGTCTGTTACTCTTTTGAAAGTATATAATCCACTTAGAAATAGTATTGTTAATCTAACCACATTAATTATTTTTTATTTCAGTAAATCTATGGATCAGTACATCTTAAAATCACCGAACTTAGCCGTAAGTAAATTCATGGAAAATATTTTTTTTGCTCTCCAAATCCTTATTATAAAAGGCTTTCAAGGATGCTCGGTGTTTTCTCCATACTGATTTGATTCTTTATTTTTTATGATTCACGCATATCCTCGGTTTGGGTTTTTAGGAAAACAATTTATTATAAGAATATAGACAAAACAACAGGAGAAAAAAAATGAAATTCAACAAAACTTTTGCCGCTATCTTAACCGTTTCTTTAACTGCCAGTGTTAATCTTGCTGCCATTGCTGCCCCGATTAATGTTGAAACTATCAAAGAAAATAGAGTTGAAACAACAGAAAAAAATGGTAAGTCTGATAAAAATACCAAGCCCTCTCAAGAAGGTTCTCAAGGAAGTAAGTGTCCCCCATTTTATTGTTAATCCTCAATAGATTTGCCTCAAACGCTTTTTACCGAATAGAATAATATATAACCTAAGAGCATTAGATAAAAATAACGTCTATAATCGAGAAGGAAGTTACTCAAGGTCAATATATCCTGAGCATAATCCTCAGCCATAGAAGTTGAACTAATCTCTAATACGTATGAGTTGTTATTCAAAAATTTATAAATTTCTCATAATTACGAGTATTCTTAATCTTAGTCAGATCACAGTTGTTCCCATAAGTGTTGCTCAAGTTTCTGCTGATCAGACTGTAAACACTCAAGTAACTCCAACAGCTAATCAGTTGTTGATTACTGGGGGAAGACTAGAAGGAAATAATTTATTTCATAGTTTTAATCAGTTTTCAATCCCCAATAACATTGAAGCTTATTTTAATAATAATAATAATATCAACAATATTATTAGTCGTGTCACAGGCCAATCTATTTCCCAAATTGAGGGAATGATTCGCGCCAATGGTACGGCTAATTTATTTTTAATCAATCCTAATGGCATCATCTTCGGTCCCAATGCTGGGATTGATATTGGGGGTTCTTTTTTAGCGAGTAGTGCGGAGTCTATAAACTTTGCGGATGGAGTTCAATTTAGTGCAACTAATACTGAACCTAATCCTATTTTGACCGTCAGCACCCCAGTTGGATTACAATTTGGCTCTAACCCAGGAACCATTATTAACCGGGCAAATCTCTTCAGTATTCGTCCAGAAAATACTTTTGCTTTAGTGGGGGGAGATATCCATTTCTCAGGAGGTAATTTAACCACACAAGGAAGGATAGAACTAGGTAGCGTTGGCAGTAACAGTACAGTCCAAATAACGAATGATAACATGGGTTTTCAACTGGGGTATGAGGGAGTAGAGAAATTTCGGGATATTGTGCTATCACAAGCATCATCCATCTCCAATTCTACTAATAACTCTCAAATCCCTGGAGATGTGGCCATCAATGCGAAAAAATTTATAGTGCTTGATGGAGCATTTGTTTCAACAGACACCATTGGAGAGGGTTCTGGTGGTGGATTGGAAATTAATGCCTCTGATTCTGTTGAGGTGATAGGAACAAGTCCCTTTAATCCAAGTTTATTAACCACTTCTACTATTGGCACAGGAAATGGAGGGGATTTGGTCATTAATACAAAACACTTAAGATTAGAAGATGGAGGACAAATAGTAGCTGGGACCGCAGATAGTCCTGTTTTTCCACTTCCGGGAACAGGTCTTGGTGGAAGCATTACCATTAATGCTTCTGAATCAGTCACAATTAGTGGTGATGGTATTGTATTTATACCAAGTCAGAATCAAGAGCTTATAGTTTTGAGTAGAATTTCAACTGAATCAGGGTTTACAGATGTTGGACTACTCGGATTTGCACAAGGAGGTAATATCAATCTCAATACTAATCGCTTGATAGTTACTAATAATGGGGTTATTTCCGCCGAAAGTTTAGGAGAAGGTGACGCAGGGAACGTTAATATAACAGCTAATTCTATAGAATTAGATAATCGTGGGGTTATCACAGCATCTTCTCAAGGAACTGGAAATGCGGGAAACTTAACCATTGACACCGAGCAATTAACCCTCAACGATCGCTCGCAAGTCGCCGTCAGAAGCGTTGGAACCGGTGAAGCAGGTAATTTAACCCTCAATGCGCAATTTATTTCTTTGGATGGAAAGAGTCAACTCACCGCTACCAGTGAAGCGTTAGATCCTGAAACCGCCTTAGAATTAGGACTTGATCCAGAAGTTTTAGAATTGGATAACCCTTTAGCCAATGCAGGAAGTTTAACCATTACTACCGATAATATCACCATAAATAATGATTCAGAAGTAACCGTTAGTAGTTTTGGTTTGGGAGATGCGGGAAATATTAATATACAAGCCACAGATGTTCTTTTAGATCATAGTAGTCGTTTATCGGCCGAAACTGCCTCAGGGGAAGGAGGAAACATTAGCCTAGATGTGGAGGGATTTTTAACCCTACGTCGTCATAGCAGCATTTCCACCACCGCAGGGACAACAGGAGGCATCGGTAACGGGGGCAATATTGATATTAATGCCCTATTTTTGATTACAGTTCCTACAGAAAACAGTGATATTTTTGCCAATGCTTTTCTTGGTAGTGGAGGGAACATTAATATCGATGCGGCTGGGGTTTTTGCTATTGAAGAACGGCCAACATTAACCCCCCTTAGTGATATTACTGCTAGCTCTCAGTTTGGACAGGTAGGAAATATTGGTATTAATCGTCCTGATGTGGACCCGCAGCGTAGTTTAGTTAGGCTTCCTGATCAATTAGTTGACAGCAGTAACTTGATTATTGATGCTTGTCGTCCAAGTGGGGCTTTAAGTAGAGGGGAATTCACGATTACAGGGCGGAGTGGTTTACCTTCTAACCCTAATGAGGGCGTAGACAATCCCACAGGATTAACTGAATTAGGTTATCCTAATACTGATTCATTCAATTCCCTACCTTCTGAACCAGGAACTTCTTCCCCTTCAGAGGCATCACCAAATTCGAGTAAGACACACACCCAATCTATTGTGGAAGCACAAGGATGGACTGTTAATGCTGATGGTAATGTAGTGCTAACGGCACAAGTACCCACTGTGACTCCTCACGGTCCTGGTTTAAACCCTGCCACCTGTTATGATTTTTCCTCCCGTAACCTGTCTCCCTAATCTATTTTGTTGTTCTTTTTGTCTCTTGTGCTTGAGTAGTGTGTCTACCACTGCGATAGTTATGGCGCAATCTTTTGATAATAATCCCATTCCCCCCCCTTCTCTACCAGAGTTACCTGAACCCATTCCCTTACCGGAAAACCCTTTAAAAACCCCTTCTCTAATACCTCCTGCTAGGGAAGAATTGTCCCCCAATATTCCAGGGAAGATCACCGTTAAGGGGTTTCGTTTTCAGGGAAATACCGCTTTTGACGGGGAAGAATTAGGCGAGGAGCTCAAAGATTGGCTTGATCGCCCCTTGAGCTTTACAGAGTTGTTAGAGGCAAGATCCGCGATTACTGAATATTACTTGGCTCAAGGTTATGTTACCTCTGGGGCCTATATTCCCCCTCAAATCATTGAAAATGGAGTTGTTACTATTAATATCGTTGAAGGAAGGTTAGAGGATATACAGGTAAGTGTTGAAGGGAAACTGAATGCTAATTATGTCCGGGATCGCTTGGCCTTAGGGGGACAAACTCCGTTAAATATTCCTCGTTTAATTGAGGCGTTACAAGTCTTACAATTAAACCCAATTATTGAGTCGATTTCGGCAGAATTAACCCCTAGTCCTCGTCCTGGTAATAATATTTTAGTGGTGAAAGTGGTGGCGGCCCGTTCTTTTTATCCAAGTCTTGTTTTTGATAATGGCCGTAATCCGCAAGTTGGAGAAATTCGTCGGGGGTTTAATCTGGCTGAAAATAATTTATTGGGGATAGGGGATGAGGGTAATTTTAGTTATTTTAATACGGATGCGAGTGATGATGTGGAAGTGACTTATAAGGTTCCTGTTAATGTTTATAATGGGACAGTTGAGATAGGATATAGAAGTTTAACAGGGGAAATTATTGAGGAACCTTTGGATATTTTAGAGATTAATTCTGATTATCAAAAATATTCTTTTAAGTTTCAACAACCCATTATAGAAACACCGTCACAAGAGTTTTCTTTGGGATTAGATATTGATCATCAAAAGAGTAGAACTGTTTATTTAGATGGGTTGGCTTTTCCTTCTAGGGGTTCAGATACCAATGGGAGAACTCATATTTCTACTATTAGATTTTCTCAAGAATGGATAGGAAGAACAGACAAACAAGTGTTATCAGCGAGGTCAGAATTTGACTGGGGAATTGAAGCATTTGGCACCACTAGACCTTTTGATATTGATGTAAATGCTGATGCTCCTGATAGTAACTATTTTTTGTGGCGAGGACAAGCTCAATGGGTGAGATTATTGGCTCCTGATACTTTGTTTGTTATTAGAAGTGATCTACAACTTGCTGATCGTTCTATTGTTTCTTTGGAGCAATTTTCTTTAGGGGGTTTAGGCAATGTTAAAGGGTATAGACAAAATTCATTATTAACTGATAATGGTATCTTTGCCGGAATGGAGATACGTTTGCCTGTTGTTCGTATTCCTGAAGATAGGTTTTTGGTGCATCTTGTTCCTTTTCTTAACTATGGACAAGGTTGGAATAGTGGCAATGAAAGCGATCCCCCTATTAATGAATTAGCTTCTGTTGGTATTGGTTTACAAGTTCAATATGGTAAGTTTTTTAATGCACGTATTGATTGGGCCAACAGGTTAGGGAGAGAACTGTTTCAAGAAGGCAATTCTTTACAGGATGATGGCATTTCTTTTACAATTACTATTAGTCCATAAATTAATTTAGAATTAGTAAACGGACATAAACCAACCTTTAAACTTACGACTAATCTTTATTTTTGCAAGGTAACTACTTTTGCTTTTCCCGTAGCGATATAGATCCTAATTTTGTTAAGTAATACCAACAAAATAAACCACAACTTAAAAAGATAGTTCCCATGATTACTAATGATAGGTTTAATGAGTATTGATCGCTTAACCATCCTGATAGGGTTCCTATAATGGCAAATCCTAAGCGAAAGACAAAACTTTTAATAGAAAAAACAGTTGCCCTGGTTTGTGATGGAACTAAATGATTAATTGCTTCATTAAATAATGGAGTCACTAAACCTCGCACCCAATAAATAACACAAACAAAAATAATTCCCCAGACGGTATTAATAATCCCTAATAATATATAAGAAAAAGATAATAATAAAACAACGGCAAATGAGATAATTTTGAAGCCTATTTTTTGTTCAATTTGATGAGCAGTAAGAGATGCTAAACTCATTATTACATGAAAAATAACCCAGATAATGCCAAATAGACTTGTTGGCATATTATAATTTGATAAATAAGCTTGAGACAACCAAACAATTAAAAAAGTAGCAACTGAAAAAGTACCACTTAATAAAATTAACCATCTTATTGAAGCATTAATAAATAAACTATTTTGGATGATTGAAAATAAATCTTGTAATGGGTTTGAGGTTTTTTGAAATTGATATTTTGGCTCAATTAATCGAGTAGAAATTAAACAATAAATGATCAAAAAAACGGTTTGTAAATAAAAAGGATAAACTAAATTATATTGAGCAATAAAAGCTCCAATTAAACCGGAAAATGCCTCACTAATACCAGAAATTGCCACCATTTTTCCTTCAATTTTTCGGTATTGATTCTCCTGTCCTAATTGTAATAAGGTATCATAAGTTAAAGCCGTATCTGCCCCTGAAATTAAGCTACCCCCTATTCCTGTTAACCCTTCTGCTAAAATAAACCAATCAAAGCTATTTTGAGTACAATAGATTAGCCAACCCATAACCCAAATGCTACTACCACTAATTAAACAAAATTTTCTTCCCCATTTATCTGCTACATATCCCGAAGGCACTTCAAAAATAAAAATTGATAAAGAAAGCACTGTTTTTAAGAAAACAGATTGTTCAATTGATAAGCCATAACTTTCATAAAATAACATTATAGTGGGAATAGGAAACCAAGCAAATGATAATCCTTTTAAAATTAGTAGCTTAAAAATGTTATTTTGAATTGATTTCGCAAACACTGCTTTCATTTTGTTAATTGAGTATTATTGAAAATGAACCAATCAACTAATAATAACTTACCCTCCGCTCAGAAAACACAAAATCAGAAAAACCAAGAAACTAATACCAATAACTTTTTACCTCGCTTAAACAAAAATAAAATCTCTGAATTTGTAAAATCGAGTCAAACTTTTGTTGGCGATAAATTGTCTATTAATAAAATATCCCAATGGTTTCAAGTTAGTGAGCAACAAATCGCAGAAATATTGGAAAATGTGAGAGAAAAATTACCCACAACCGAAGCTATTTTAATTGGTAAAACCCAGTCAGGCAAAAGTTCTATTGTTAGAGGAATTACAGGATTTTCATCTGATATTGTGGGTCAAGGTTTTCGTCCTCATACTCAACATACCAATCAATATACTTATCCTAATCAAGACCTTCCCTTACTCATTTTTACCGATACAGTAGGTTTAGGAGATGTTCACAAAAATACAGATGTTATTATTGAAGAATTAAGTCAAAGTTTACAGCAGGAAACTCAGCGAGCGAGAATACTTATTTTAACAGTCAAAATAAATGATTTTGCTACGGAAAATTTAGCCCAAATTGCCAAAAAATTACGAGAATTGTTCCCCAAAATTCCTTGTCTTTTAGTAATTACTTGTCTTCATGAAATTTATCCATCTCCCACACAAGATCACCCCCCTTATCCCCCTAATTTTGAAGATATTAATCGTGCCTTTGACCATCTCAAAGAAGCCTTTAAAGGACTGTACGATGAGGCTATTCTTATCGATTTTACCCTTGAAGAAGACGATTATTGTCCCGTTTTTTACGGCTTAGAAACCCTGAGAGATACCCTCGCACACCAGCTACCCGAAGCTGAATCCCTGGCTATTTATCAACTTCTCGAAGGAGAAACCAGCGAAAAAATTGGTAACTTGTATAGAGATGTTGCCCGTCGCTATATTTGGGGGTTTTCCGTGGTTGCAGCCACCATTGCCGCAGTTCCCTTGCCCTTCGCTACTATGCCCGTTTTAACCGCCTTACAAGTCTCTCAAGTTACCTTGTTAGGGAAACTCTATGGACAAATATTGACCCCTTCTCAAGCTGGCGGAGTGGTTAGTGCGATCGCAGGAGGGTTTTTAGCCCAGTCCATCGGACGGGAACTAATTAAATTCATTCCTGGGTTGGGTAGTGTGATTGCGGCCTCTTGGGCGGGAGCCTATACCTGGGCTTTAGGGGAAGGGGCTTGTGTTTATTTTGGGGATTTAATGGGAGGAAAAAAACCTAATCCTGAACAAATTCAAATAGTCATGAAAGAGGCGTTTAGCAATGCAAAAAAACGGTTTAAAAAGAGAGAATAGGTCAATCAGAATTTAGAATTTAGAATTACTGATCCCTAAAGTTGGAGCCTTGAAACCCTTTTTTCGGTTACTTTCACCAGTCATACCAGATCCGCTTATTATCGTAGAGTAATATTCTTGCTCCCCCTGCCTCCTCTGCTCCCCCTGCCTCCTCTGCTCCCCCTGCCTTCTTAATATGATTATCTATTTTCTAAAGCGGATTTGGTATCAAAAGGGTGCAAAAAAATGCCTAAAAATCATTCCTACTATTGCATCCATGCGATTTATGACTGACTTATATCTTGCACCAATCAATTTTCGAGTCGAGACAGGGTGTGGAGTGTGGGGGGTAGGGTAAGTTGATTGGAACGATGATATGAAAAGTGAGCAATATGGGTATGTTGTAGGTGAAATCTGAAATCTTAAAACTGCCTATATTTTCCCATTACCCGTGATCATGTCTCATCCTAAGCTATCTAACAATGACTTATATTCTCGATGCCCACCCGTAACCAATTTTCCCCAAGTTGCGCCTTATGCCCTTAAAAGAAAGTGTTTTCAACGTATAATTAACCCCAAGAACCACCTAGGTTTTACTTTAATTGAATTATTGATCGTAGTTGTAATTGTTGGTATTTTGAGTGCTATAAGCCTACCCCAAATGTTAGCCATTATCGGAAGGAGTCGAGAGTCAGAAGCCAGAAGTTTGATGGGGGCAATGAACCGTGCGCAACAGGCTTATTTCAATGAAAAGCGAACCTTTGCCAAGAGTGCAGTTGAGTTGGAAGTGCCTGTGGGTAACGAGAAATATTATACTGTTTTTGTCAATCTTACCAATAGCTTTACTTTCGGTGGCTTACAAGGAGCAAAGGGAAAGGATAATCAAAGCAGTGCAACTCGTGATTATGCCGCAGCCGTCGCCTATGATCCTATCGAGCGAACTTATTCGACTGTTGTTTGTCGCTCTATTGATCAAGCCAATAGATATCAGATTCTCGGTTTACGCTCTATCGATGAAACCCTGGGTACAGGAAGAGTAGCAGGTGCAGAAGGGGGAACTAGAGCAAGATGTATTGAAGTTGCAGGAGTCGAAACCTTAGAAGAGTTAAGGTGAGCATTCATCTAAAATAGTGAACTGGACATGATTAATAGCTAAATTGCCGATGGAAACCTGTTGTTTATTTAAAACAACCCCATCGATCATTAAACGTTCAAAGGGAACCCCTTTACTCATTTCTGCATGATACCAAGCCAAACCCATGAAAAATCTTGTGGGATAAGGCCCTCCCTCAAAAATGTCGTCAGGGTTAGACTCCATCGGCAACCAACCCACCCCAGGAATATAAAACTCCAACCAGACATGATTATAATCGGGTTTTAAAGGGATATGACGGGTAAGGGCAGAAGCCGGACATTTATAACGTCCGACGGTGCGACAAGCAATACCATTTAAGCGAAATAAAGCCAGTAAGACTCCCACATATTCCCCACAAGAGCCAACACCTCTTCTCAGGGCAATATCAGGGGTATCGATATGGGGTTTAATGCCGTAGGATAGGCGATCATAGACATAATTACGAATACTATAGATTTTCCTGAGCAGATTGTTTTCTCGTCCTATTGCTTCTATTGCAGCCCGTTTAATAATATCTGTATCCATGGCCAGATTATCATTATCTACTAAATAGCGATCGCCGTATCCTGGCGGCATTTCGGCAGGGTTTTCACAGTCACGGGGACTTAAATTATATTTAATCCCCCACACTTCTATTAAAGCTTTCCAACCAAAAATACAACGGCTATGTTCAGTTAAAGTGTCAAACTTAAAAACGGCGATACGTTGACCATTTTCGATGATTTCTGTAAAAGGTAAGCCAATGGCCTCCACTTGACGAACTTTTTGACGATGGGTTTGTGCCGGTAGAGCAATGCGCCATTCTAAATTATTTAATTCAATGGGATCAAGGGGGGCTAACTCTTCTACATAAGTCATTTCAATGAGATAACCATTGGAGAGAGCATAATGATCATCGGGATAGTAACGAAAGTACAAAGGATGAATAAAGGTTTCAATGCGATATAAAAGTTCGTGGTTAGGATCTGCGTTGGGATTATCTCGAATATAGGGTTCATGATTTACATAAGACACATATATTATCTCTTTGTCCGTCGTCTTGTCGTGATAAAAGGTTAATCCTGTGGGACATTCAAAGGGGGTTAATAAACTAAACTTCTGTTTTCCTGTAGCTCTATCTAAACAATAAACACTTTGTTCTAAAGTATCACTTACCCAGAGTTCTTCGTCTTTAATGGTAATATTTTCAACCCCAATGCCTGGGGCATATAAACGGGTAATTTCTTTACCTGTCTTTTTATTAAAAACTAATATTGTCCCTGATTTTTGAGAGGATATATAAACGCTTGATTCCCAGATAGCTACCCCATTAGCTGGATCGGAGAGTCTCGTAAACAATTCACAATTAAAATCAGGATCATCTAAATTACAATAATAAACACTATAACGAGAGGTAAACCATAATTGATTATCCGCAATGGCCAAACCCGTTGCACCAATAAAGTTTTCCCAATGATTGGTATTGATAATTTTTGTATTATGGGTAAGGGGATCGACCTCTAAAAGATAACCATTACGATTATCTAAGGCATATAATTTATCATTATAGAAAGCAATGCCATGAATTTCTGAGGCCGCAATGGGGCGAATGGTTGCACAATTAAACTGTTTTTGTGGGGAGACAGATAAAGGGGTATCAGAAATCATGTTTTACGCTTAAGGATCTCTAAAGGTTAATATAATCATGAATGCACCATGATCGTTGACTTGGCTCTAGTTTATCAACTTTAGCAGAATTAACCTATAAAAAAATGCTTATTTTGAACCAATACTTCTTTTAAAATCTTCTTTTTTTCTTAATTTTTCTCTCATAGGATCAATTAGAATTTAGAATTCAGGATTTAGAATTTAGAATTACCGCTCCCTCAAGTTGGAGGATAGAAACCCTTTTTTTGGTCATCATCTTTGACTAAACTGATAGATATTAATATAGGACTATTATTTCTTATAACAACAATCATGAATCTTAACACCATTTACCCATGTTTGAGTTACTTGAGGTAAATGATTAACTATTTGTACTACGATTAAATCCGCTCTTTTTCCCAGAAAAATTTCACCACGATCGCTCAAATTTAATGCTTTGGCTGGATTAGCAGTGACAAAAGAAATTGCCTCTGATAAAGGTAAATGGGCTAGGTTTTGCAGACGAAAAGCTGCGGTTAATAAGGTAGCAGGGGAGTAATCAGAACATAAACAACTAGCAACATTATGGGTAATCGCTGCAATGGCTTTCATCGAACCACTTTGACTTTTCCCCCGTAAAATATTGGGTGCGCCAAAAATAGTCTTTAAACCCATTTCAATTGCTTTTTTTGCAGTGACTAAATTAATAGGAAATTCACTGATGGTAATACCCAAATTTGCCATCGTTTCTATCCTTTCTTGTGTATCATCATCATGAGAAGCAATGGCTACGTTATGGAGATGGGCTTTACTTACAAGGGTTTTAATTCTCTCTTGGGCCCCTTGTGCATTATCTAATTTTTTTGCTACCATCAAGTCAGTTTCGTCCTCAGATTTTTTATAGGTGTTTCTCAAGTAATCTCGATAAGCTTGTAAGTCTTTAAATTGTCCTTGTCCCGGCGTATGATCCATCAAAGAGAATAAATGAACACTATCTTCTTCTAATAAGTCTAAGAGAATGGGTAAACTCGTGGGATCGGTAATTTCATAACGACAATGAACTCGATTATCTAACAATGCAAAAGGTTGATATTGATGAATTGCTCTAACAATTTCTGCTGCCATTTGATTATTTCTTACCCCTAACTCTTCATGAGCAAAAGAAATACTATGAAACGGTGTTGTAATACCAGCAATGGCATTTTTTCTATCGATTTGAGCTACGGCAAAATCTAAAGGAAAAAAGGTATTAGCCCTGGGTTCAATTTCTTTTTCTATAGCATCACAGTGAGCATCAATCATTCCTGGCATTAAATATTGTCCCTGCAAATTAACTTGTTCTACATTAGTAGGGGGATCAGGATTAATTGCTGTTATTACTCCATTTTCAACTAAAAGAGAAGCAGAATTTAACACTTGATCTTTGAGAACAATTTGAGCATTGGTAAAATAAGTTTTCATCATGTTTTATATTCAATAATTCAATAAGGTTAATTAATTATTCTTTGCTAGTAATATAACATAAAAAATGGTTTCAATCCTATAACTTGAAGTATAAGTAATTCTAAATTCTAACTTCTAATTGACTATTTTAAGGAGATAAACAAACCTGAAAATCAGCCAATCGTGCAACTAAATCAGGATCATGGAGAATAATTAAAATCGCTGCTCCAGAGGCTTTAATTCTTTCAATAATTTTCACAACTCTTTCCGCAGAAGTCTTATCTAAACTGGCTGTAGGCTCATCTAAAAGTAAAAGGCGAGGAGAAAAAATCATTCCTCTGGCAATATTTACCCGTTGTTTTTCTCCCCCTGAAAACGTACTAGGAGATAAATTCCATAATCTTTCAGGAAGTTTAATTTCTGCTAAGAGATTTTTTGTTTTTTGTCTTGCTTCTTTTTGATCCATACCTAAATCAAAGAGAGGTTTAGCTACTACATCTATGGTAGATTGTCTCGGTAAACAGTGTAAAAATTGAGTGACAAAACTAATATCATTCCTGCGTAAACGAATCATTTCCTGTTCATTTACTTGTGCTAAATCAAGACATTTTCCTTCTTTAGGGTAATAAAATATAGAACCCTTGCTGGCTAAATAAGTACCATAAACACATTTTAAAATACTCGACTTTCCTACACCAGAATCTCCTGTTATTGCAGTAATTTTACCAGCGAAAGCTTCAAGAAAAACATTTTTAGCCGAAGGGATCAATTTTTGTTGTTCATGGAGAAAAAAGACTTTACTTAAATTCTCTATTTTTAAAATAAGATTAGTTGACATGATTTCTTTTATTTGAATATAGTTTCTCTACTATAGCAGTACAAAAAAGGATTATAAAGTTATTGTAAGGTGGGGAGTGCATTATTCTACAAATGTTTTATGTTTAATTATACTTACTGAAATGTTTCAACTAAAATGAGTTAATAGTAATGTGAGCATCTTGCTCACTAGAAGCAAGAACAGCAAGCAGGAAAAACAGTTAGTAGGAAAAACTGCTAGGAGCAAAAATTGCAAGCAGGAAAAACTGCTAGTAGCAAAAATTGTAAGCAGGAAAAACTGCTAGTAGCAAAAATTGCAAGCAGGAAAAACTGTTAATAGGAAAAACAGTTAACAGGAAAAACAGT